>Ga0210390_10001879_pt1 | contig 19338 bp, 19 predicted proteins | sample IncBWH11OmetaG_FD_161050 | JGI IMG/M metagenome (GOLD analysis project Ga0210390, IMG submission 161050) | Forest soil microbial communities from Barre Woods Harvard Forest LTER site, Petersham, Massachusetts, United States - Inc-BW-H-11-O ... | reverse complement strand
CCACGGCCAAGCGCGTCCGGGGGCGCCGGGCGCTGCCGTCGATCGAGCAGTTCGACGCCACCGACGGCCTGCCGGAGGGCGATCGCTGGTCGACCTGGGACCAGACTGAAAACCTGATTCCCAACGATCTATACCAGCAGCTTCGGCCGCCGATGGATGCGCGGATAGTACACGGAGTGTCAGTTCGCAGTTGATCTGGCGCCTTGGCATTCCAAGTGGCGGCACTCGTGGCGGTTTCTCATCTGATCTGGCGCGGCGTCGACATCCCCGGAGACGGTCATCATGAGTCTGGGTTCAGGCTCGGTCAGTTGAAGATCTTGATCGTCCCCTTGGCTCACGCCTGGGACTAACCGACTTGCCGACGCGGGGCCGCGAGGCCCGCGACCAGGCTTCCTCCCATTTCCGGAGGTCTTCACCGGATTCGCCGCAGGCCCTGGCGAATGCCTTGACGACCTCGCGGTCCGGTCTGCTGGTGACACGCCGGAGCAGGTCGGAGACCGTACTGGGCCGCAGGCGGTTGTCATGTGCCTCATCCCTGGCGGCCAGTTCCCTGAGCGTTGGGTTTCCAGCGATGTGCCGCAGGTGCCTAAGCGCCTCAACCAGGTCATCGAGCGTGGCCACCTGAGCGGGCCGAATGGCGGGGGGCCGGTGCCGGGGCTTAGATCGCGAGACGGCGCGACGCTTCCGCCGGCTGGCATCTGCGGCTCTCTGCCGCCATCTGAGCGCCATAACCGGATCACGGCCGCAGGTGCTGGCATAAGCCTCGACTATCTCCGGGCGGGGCAGTGTCCTGCCGTCCGCTGCCCGCTGCAGAGTCGCCTTCGGCAGTCGCGTCCTATTGGCCAGATCCTGATAGGTCAGTCCCGCGTTGCCGCGCGCCCAGCGCAGGTACCCGGCCAGCCTCCACAGCGGGAACTCGGCAGTTCTCCACGGCGGCTCGTCCAGGCGCTTCTGCGACCGCCCCATCTCCAGCTACTCCGGCCCGCAACCCGGAGCAGCCGGGATCCTGCCCGCGAGGGCCAGTCCGGCCGCACCGGCCGCTGTGACGACCGCTATCGCCGCCGAGGCAGATGATCCCGTCATCACCAGCACTGCCACTACCAAGATCACCACGACGACCATGCGGCCCGTGATGATCTCACGCGGCGTGACTACGCACAGCTCCATCTGCGTCTCCTGTCCGAGGGCGAGCGAGACGGCCTCGCTAGCGCCCACGCGCCATTCTGCCCGCCCGCCGGAACGCCCAGAGTCCTGCGCGCGCCGGTTGGCGCCGACGGAAAGAGGGGGAATCCAATCTGCCATGTCTCCGCAGATCAAAGTCCAGATATCTGGGCAGAATTGACTCACGGCGGCAGCGGAGAATCCGGGTATCGGCCGAAACCGCTGAGCCCTCCACATGCGCGGCGCACCGGCACCGAGCCGTCGCGCACGCCGCCCGGGAAGCAGACCCTGATACCGCCACTTCAAATGAGAGACCCCGACCGATGAAAAGCTCGTCGGCAAGTGGCGCACCGCATGTCAGCGGCACCCCGCCGCGCCAGATCTAATGAGAACTGACACGGAGCATGGCCTTGACCACCCGCCCAGGCTGTCCTACGTAAGTGTCCTCTGACATCGAACATTCCTCTTTGTCAATTAGCGTTGCTCGACTGCGGGCCCTTGTCATTTCAGTTTCCTCACTGCATGGTCGTGAGGGGCGGAGCGTGACCCGTGGAGCTGTCCCGTCTCAGTTGCGTTGTCTCAGTCATCTTGACATAGGGCGGCTTGGCTGGCTGGAGTGCTCGCTTGCCGCGGTCCCGCGAGGTCACGGACGTATGCGGGATCACGATGGCCAAGCAGATCAGCGCGTCGGCAGGGACCTCGCCCACCTCGCCTGATGTCGTACGCATGGCATGCGTACGGATAATATGGATGACATGACTAAGGACTTCGGTGAGCTTGTCCGCGCGGCACGCGAGGCATTGGGCCTGGATCAGGCGCAGGTTGCGCGGCAGCTCGACGTTGGCCAGCAGACCGTTAGCAACTGGGAACGAGGTAAGTCCCGCCCGCGTAGGGCGATGGCACCCCGCATCGCCCAGGTGCTGAGTGTTGACGTCCAGAAGATACTCGACGCCCTGGCGGTCGGCCGGACGGGGGTGACCGAAATGACCATGCCCGTTCGTCCGCTGCTCACCGAACTCCCGCTTGGGATGCTTCCCGAGGACGTCTTCGAGCGGTTCAGCACAGATCTCGCTAGCCTGCTTTACCCGCATCCGGATGTTGTTCACGGCTACGGCTCGCGAGGACATAAGCAATACGGGATTGACATAGAAGTTCACCATCTAGAGGGCCTGCCGACAGGTATTCAGTGCAAGCGTGCTCAGGAGTTCGGGCCGGCTGACGTGAAGGCGGCCGTTGATGCACTCACAATGGAGGTGCGTGAGTGCATCATTTTCCTCTCAAGGAAGACAGCGAGCACTGACGCGCGCAAGGAGATAGCTAAGCACCCTTCCTGGCAGTTGCTCGACGCTCTCGATATTTCTCGGAAGATCCGCAATTTGCCGGATCAGACAGCCGCGATCATCCTGGTAGAGACATACTTTCCCGGCTACCGGAAAGATTTCCTGGGAGTCGATAAGCCAAGTCCTTGGGAAAGCGTCGATTCTTTCTTCCGGCCAGCTGGCGGCAACCCGTTCTTTAATCATGACTGGCAACTCGTTGGCCGCACGCGGGAACTCGAGGCGCTGTCGTCATTCTTTTATCGTTCCCCTGCCCGAGTTGCCATCGTTGTCGGCCCGGGTGGAATGGGAAAGAGCCGGATAATCCGGCAGTTCGGACTCGATATGGCGGAGCCGACGGCCCGTGCGACTGCCCTGTTCGCTGCAGCGGACACCGCGGTAGAGCCTGCGCAGTTCGAGCAGTTGCCCGCCTTCGGCCACTTGGCGGTGGTGATCGAGGACGCGCACACCAGACCAGACTCTGCTGGCATAGTTAAGGGAGTACTCCGGAGGAATCCCGAAGCGAAAGCCGTGATCTCTGTCCGTCCATATGCGCTGGCAGAGCTTCAAAGTGATCTGCGACGTGCGGGAATCTATCCAGACGACTGTGCGGTGATAGCCCTTGATGAGCTATCGGTTGCTGATGCGCAGGCTCTTGCGCTTCAGGCGCTCAATGACGCAACCCCTCCAGGATTCACTCAGTGGCTGGGATCGGTTGCCCCGGACTGCCCCCTCGTAATTGTCGTTGCCGCAGGGTTGATCCGGCGCGGGTTGCTCGACGGTGCACGCTTGCCTGGAAGCGTTCGCATGCGCGCCGAGGTCATGGAAGCGTTCCAAGACGCGATGACGGCTGGCGCGGATGCTGGTGACTCGGATCTACGACGGGAAGTTCTGCAAGCTGTGGCCGCATTGCAGCCCTTCAGGATTGGCGATGATCACTTCCGGTCGGCGGCCTCAGCTCTGACAGGACGCGCGTTTGACCAGATAATGCCTTATATTAAAGCATTGGAGGCGGCCCAGATTCTCCAGCGCCGCGGGGCCTCGTTTCGGGTGGTGCCAGATCTCCTGGGCGACGCAGTTCTTGCTTCTGCGTGTGCCGATGCGGAGACTGGGATCCGCACTGGATACCTGGACCGCGCGTTCAGGGCGGCAGACGGTGCGGCGCTTGCCCATCTCTTTATCAACGGCTGCCGCGTCGACTGGCAGATTCGGCAGTCTCAGTCGCCAGGGCCGTCCTTTGTCGATCCGCTCTGGGAGCTAGTGAAAGATCAGTTCACGCGAGCGGGCATAGACGAACGCGTTGACCTGCTGCAACTTCTGAATAAAGTGGCGGCGTTCCAGCCTGGGCACGCCCTTGCCCTAGCCAGGTGGGCACTGGACAACCCACTGGAAGAACCTGGCTCAGTGCGCCTTCAGCGGCTTGGATTTGGCTACCAGCGCGTCCGTAACGAGATTGCGAAGCTGCTGGAGTACGCAGCATACAACCTGCCCTACCTGGGCGATTCTGCTGGCATGCTTTGGGAAATCGCCAAAACCGATAATCGAAAGACAAATCAGTTTCCCGACCATCCGATGCGTGTCCTTTCACGCCTGATTGGCTATGCTCCCACCACGCCGATCGCTTACCAAGAGCAGCTGCTAGCTGTGGTTAGCGGCTGGTTTCAGGGACTGGATTCCGCAGATGCCCTGTATTCACCGTTCGATGTCCTAGACGTTCTACTGGCGACCGAGGCAGTTGTCCAGTCCTCCGATGGCCTGTCGCTCACGATGAGGTCCTACCCGGTAGCGCTTGATGCCGTGCGCGGCCTGCGGGATAAGGTGGTGGAACTGGCGTTCGCTGAGCTCGTATCATCCGATGTTCGTCGCGCGGTAAGGGCTGCCAGGACAATTGGCGCAGCTATTGCCGGTCCGTTTCCTGCCTTCAACCGGGTGCCGGACCAGGAGGAGAAGGACCGCTGGACGCCGATATTCACCGAGACTATCTCTCGGGTAACCTCAGTTGCCGAGGCATCCAAGCTCGATCCCGTCGTCGTCATAGCTATCCGGGAAGCGCTGAGATGGCACTACCAGCACTCATCGTCAGAGACTCGGGTGGCGGCGCAGATGGCGTGGCGCAGCTTGCCTGATTCGATCGAGTACAGGTTCGCTCTCATCGTGCACGACTACTGGGGGACGCTGCTGGACGGCGGCGAGGAGCCTGGCTACCGGCAAGAGGCGCAGAATGCCCTGGTCGCTTCGGTCGTCATCGAGGCAATCGAGGCATGGCCCGGTAACGAGCTGCTCCATCAGCTGGAGCAGATACTGGTTAACGAGCGGCTGGCGTTCGGCAAGGAACCCGCGCTTGCAAGCCCGGTCATGTGGCAAATCTCGGAAGAGGTTCCCTCCATTGGCAACGAGCTATGCCTGCATGTCATCCGCGACCCAGACAGCGTGCTCCAGGCCTTGATCCCGGCAGCGCTAGGTCGACTACTCCAGGCCAGCCCGTCCGATGGTAGCGCCCGTATCCAGGACCTGATGGCAACGGGGAACGTGGAACTCGCCCGAAACGTCGCCAACGCGCTCGGATGGGGCCGCGGGCAGCGGGCTTTTCTATTTGCTAGTGAGGCAGCGCTGCTAAGGTCGCTCGCCCGGCACGATGACGTGATCGTGAGGCGTCACACGGTCTTCGCTGCCCGCGCTATCAGCTCAGTGGATCCGTCTCTGGCGAGGGAGCTAGTGACTACCGTTCGCTTTGACGACTCGGCAGCGCTTGCAGACGATGTTGCAGCCGCGTTCGGCCCTCAAGGGTACGTTCAGTGGGGAACCCTGTCCGTTAGTGAGGCCGATTCTGTTGTTGACCAACTGGCCGACTGCACATCTATCGACGAGTACAACATCGTCGTCCTGCTGGTGGAGATCAGCCGGACTGCCCCAGAGTCCGCTGCGGATTTTCTTATCGGGCGTATTGAGCGATGGGAGCGAGCAGCTTCTCCCCTCGATTACACGCCGCTACCCCATACCTGGCATAGGATGCCCGTGTTTACTTCGGATCGGCGATATGGTGATCGCCTCCGCAGGGTTTTGAAGTGGATGGCTGATTCCGCTGACGACGCGAGGCGACGGATCGCAGGAGGCGAACTGTTCGCCCTGATGGCCGGAGACTTTGGCGAGGAGCCGCTTGCGGTCCTGCGGGAAGCGCTATCGTCTGGTGACGTCCAGCAAGTAAAGATTGTTGGGGCAATACTGAGCCAGGCCCCGAGGAACCTCTTGTGGGAGCAAGTCGATTTTGTCACTCTAGCTCTTCGCAGCGCCGACCTGTACGGAGAGGAGGCAGTTCAGCGAGTGGGTGGTGGACTCCACGCCGCCGCCTTCAAGGGGATGCGCTCTGGCGTTCCGATGGAGCCATTCGATTGGGATACGGAACAGCGTGATAAGTCGGCCGAGATTCTGGGCGCCTTGCAGCCGGGCTCGGTCGAGTACAAGTTCTATGAGTCACTTGTCGAGTCGGCTAAGCGGGGCATCGCCTGGAAGGCTGACATAGATGAAACTCTAATCAGTAGGCGCGAGTGGTGACGAAGGTGCGTCCCGCTTGACATGTGAAGCGGACGACCAGCAGCACCTGCCGGGCGGGGGTGGACTAAGTTAGCCGTTATGCTCACGATCACCGGGACGGCGCTATTCGACCCGAAGGAGCAGAGCGAACTCGCGTTCCGCCTCCTGTGCTGGCTCGGTAACCGGCCCGAGCCGTCCGGCCCGCGGCTCCCAACGCTACTCCAGCAGATTCGCGTGCAATCTTCATTGACAAGAGCGACCCCAAGCCGCCACCAGAACCGGCAAGGCGGGCACCGAGACCACCGTCTATTGACAACGAATATTCCTCATCGCAGAACAGCGAGCCGGATTGAGTAACCTTCGTTGTCACGGGACACCATGCCTTCCGCCACCTCCCCCTCACGAGTAACGGCATTTGCCGCTGCGTAACACCAAACGAGCCTCCTTAGCCAGTAGGTGCGATAGTCGCTCGGGGTCCGCGTCGGGCTGGCCGGCCCTGGCGAACCAGGTAGCGACGTTCTTGGCGTCGCGGTCGAGGAAGCCGCGGCCATTAGGGTGAGAGACGACGTCGACCACCTGGGGCAGGTCGATCATCACTAGCCGGCCACGGTGGACGAGCAGGTTGTAAGGAGACAGGTCGCCGTGCGCGTAGCCTGCGCCCGCCAGCGTCGTCATGGCCTCGACGAGCTGGCTCCAGAGGCTGGCGAGCTGGGCCGCGTCGGGGCGGATCTCGGCGAGACGGGGGGCGCCCGTGCCGTGGGAATCGCCGATGAACTCGAGGAGGAGTTCTGTCCCTAGGATCTGTACCGGGTAGGGGACGGGCACGCGGGCGTTGTAGAGCTGGGTGAGAGCGTTGAACTCAGCGTTCCCCACTGGCCGGCGATTGCCTGCCGGCCGAAATCACTGCGGTTCGCGACGGCCCGGTTGACCCGGCTCTCGCGGACGCGGCGGCCTTCCAAGTAGCCGGCGTCCCGGTGGAACTGCCGGTGTGTCGCGTCCCGGTAGCGCTTGGCGGCGAGCAGGCAAGTCCTGTCTGTCCCGGGCACGCTGCGGCGGACGAGAAATACGTCGGCTTCTTTTCCGGTCTTGAGGACGCCAAGCTCGTAGTCAACCGCCGCGAGGTCGGTTACCAGCCACTTCGGGTGCGGCTTGGGACCACGTTCAGTTGGTGTTGATTGATCCCAGATCGACCACCTGTCGCCTTCGGGAAGGCCGTCGGTGTCGTCGTGGGCTTCTTCCGCCGCGAGCTTGGGCTGATGCCGGTTGCGCTTCTCGTAGGTGGCCTCGTCGTAGCGGAACTTGCCGCGCTTCTTACCGCGGCGGGTGACTCCGTAGTCGTCGGAGTCTGCGCTGTCGCGCATGGGTGGTGCTCCTCAGGTGGGTTGTGGTCAGGGCAGGGCTGAAGAAGCCCGCAACGGGCGCTGGCATCACAGACGCCTCCCTTCCACACGGCCGCCTCCTAGCGGCTCCAAACCTGATTCGACCGCACTATCGCATCCGAAGGCAGCCACGAGCAACCGAATATTCGCGCACTTGATGCAGTGCTAACTGCGCAGGTCGACCTACGCTTCGTGGCCAGGCGATTAGTCGTCTTCGGCGCCCTCGTCGGCGATCACTGAAAGCAGGTCGAGCGTGTCCTCGGGATCGTCGTAGCCTCCCTGGTCGGAGACGAGGGGATCGCCCCCGTCGTTTGCCAGTACTTTGGCGATGGCCGCCCGGAGGTCTTCGGCCGACTGTGTGTTAAGCACCGGCTCGGGCCGAGCGGCCCAGCTCACGTTGCCGGGCCGGTACACATACCAGATGCGCCAGCCGGGGAACTCGCTCTGGAGCTCCGCCTGGGTCTGGTCGAGTTCTGCCAGCACGCTCATCGCGGCGGGGATTACGCCGGTGTCGCCTGTCTTCATGGGCCGTGCTCCTGATCGGTTTCGGTTGTCCTGGAAGGCCCCCGAGCGTTCACGCTCGGGGGCCGCTTGGGTTGCGTGCTGTTGTTCGGTCCTGCTCGCGGGGAGGACCAGTGGTATGCGGACGTCGCTGACCTCGTACGTGCCGTCAGGGTTCGGCTGGAGGGCCGCTACCTGGTCGCCGTGCCGGAGCGCTTCGCAGGCGCTCGTGATCAGCGCCCGCGTGAAGTTCTCCGCGAACGCTCATGCGTCAGTAAATTCTAGTAATGAGTGAGTCGATCCATAGGATCGAACACCTGATTTCCTACGCTTTTCGGTATGAATACTTCCTTCAGTGTCGCGCGCCCGGGGGACGTTCCCATGCCGGCCGCAGTCGCGGCCCGGCCTCGTGACGAGCGCGGGTATCCGGTGCCAGCGGTCACGCCGTGGCCGGACGGCAGGCCGGAGTTCGCCCGGCAGAGCACGCCCCGGACCCTGGTTTGCATGGCCGAGCGCAGGTGCGTGGTATGCGGGACCAAGGTGCCTCCCGGGCCTGTCTACCGCCCTGTCGACGGTGAGGCAGCCGAGCTCATTGCCGTCGCCTTGAAGCTCGGGAAGTTCTACCGCAACGTGGCGCCGTCGATTGAGGGCGCGGGTCACCGTTCGTGCATGATCTACAGCGCCATCGTCTGCCCGTATCTCGCCTCGCCCGGTGCGCGCCGGAAGTTCGACGTGAAGGTCGGCACCGAGGTCGTGCCCCGGGGAGATCCGCGGGGTTTCTCTGCGGCCGTGGTCGGTTACGACGGCTACTCCTGTGAGGTGAGCGCTTAGGGGATGGAGATCTTGTACGGGCAGCCGGTTGAGCTTCTCAGCTACGCCAACGGCGCGGATCTCCTCGCCGAGCTGCGCGCCGAGATCGCCCAGGAGCAGGGAGCTGCCGAGGCGTGCCCGCCGTACCTGCTGGACGACGACGCCAAAGCCAAGCGGGCCGCGTGGACCGTGCTCGATGGAGGCGCCTCCCGGGCTCCGGCTGCCCGCCAGCACTACCAGGTGCGGAAGAACCGCCGCAAGAGCGCCAGGGCGGCACGCCGCAAGAACAGGTGACGTGTCGGCTTAGCGGCTGCGGCCTGGGGGCGCGGCAGAGTTCCCCTCTTCGTCCTTGTCGTCCTGTGGTCCGGGACGGCCGTCCTGGCCCGGACGGGTCGCTGGTGTCGCCGTCCCGGCCGGGGCCGAGCCGGACGTTGTCAGGTGCCCGGCTCGACAGGCCCGGTAAGACGTGGCATCGTGCCGCGACGGTCGCCGGCTGGTTGAAGACGGCGAGACGATGGCCATGCAGTCCGCGAGTGGCCCATGTGCGCGGTGCCTGCAAGTAGCGAACCGTTCGGCCTGGTATGCGAACCTGTCGCCGTTCCGCACCGTCAGCTAATACGTACTCTAATACGTACCCCTGCCGACAGGGAAGGGGGCTGGCGGCGGCGAATGCGCAGGACATGGCAAGAATAAACCTTCCTGTGGACTCCCAGACCATATATACAGGTCAAGCCTGTAAAACAATAATCCATAGCGGGCCGGGCATGCATGACGTACGTTAATTCATAGCCTCTTGTCCATGGCCTTGTATCCGTGCATTACCGGGTTCTTGCCCCTCCCGGTCCACGCCCGCAGGCCCGCACTCGCCCGGCCCCGCGAGGGCGTGCGGCCAGGTGAGGGCAGGCGCGCGAGAAGGCCGCAGACGGCGAGGGCAGGCGCGGGAAAGGCGGTCGGCAGCGGAAAGGCGCGAGGGCGGACCGTGATAAATCCAGGCGCGGCGAGTGACGGAATGCAGGGGAAATTGGCGGGTAAATCGACTATTTTGAGGCGGAAAGGCGTTGACTGCCTCGGAAAAGGCGAGATAGCGTCGTCGCGTACCCGGAAATTCCGGAAGGGAATTTCCTGTAAATGCGCAGGAGAATCCAAAGAATGGAGTCATGACAATGGCACGCACCAAGAACCCCACCCCCGCCACGGCTCGCAGCGCCGCCGACGCCGCCTCAGATCCTGCTACTGCGACTGCTGCCCGGTCGGCGGGCGACAGTCCCACAGCGGCCGTCCTGGCCGCCCTGTCGGCCGAGTCAGGCGGCGCGACCGTCGCGGTGATCGCCGAGCATGCCGGAATCAGCGCAGTCGCCGCCCGGCAGGCCCTGCTCGCGCAAGAAAAAGCAGGCGCCGCCACGCGCGTTAAGGGCAGCCGCCCCGGCCTCACCGACACGTGGAAGCGCGCAGCCGAAGCCCCTGGCGCCGGCAGCACCCCCAGCGGGCATCTTGCCCCGGCCGGTGACGCCGCCGAGAGCGAGACCGGGACGCTGAGCCAAGGCCGGACCCGGCGGTCACCGCCGAGGCGGCTGCGAACGTCTCGGCCATCGCCCAAGCCGCCGACGAGGCCGGCAAGGCCCTCGCGGCCGGAGACCTGCCCGCCGCCCTGACCGCCCTGGCCGCCGCCCGGGACCAAGCCGCCTGCGGGCGGCGGGTGATCAAAGCCGCCGCCAGCGGCCGGCGTGCCCCGGCCACCCGCCCCGGCGCGCTGCGTGACCTGGTCGAGGAGCACCTGCGCAAGTTCCCCGACGCGGCCTTCACCCCGCACCAGGTCGCCAAGGTGCTCACCCGGTCGGCCGGCGCGGTCGCCAATGCCCTAGACAAGCTCGCCAGTCTCGGTGTCGCGCAGATGGTCACCGACAAGCCACGCAGCTACCGGCTCGCCCCTGCCGTGCTCGCACCCGCCATGGACACCGCCGACGACCTCGGCGTCAGCGCGGCGGCCACGCCCAGCGCTGCGTAGCGCAAGGCACGCGGCGGCGCGGCCGGGACGGCGAGTGAATGCCGCCCCGGCCGCGTCGTCTGCGCGTTGTACCTGCCCTAGAGCGTTGTACCTGCGCCGGGTTGGCCTTCGGTGCCCCCGGCGTGATCTTCCTGCCGCAGTCCCGCCTGTCACTGCGGGCGAGGTACATTAGCGCGCTGACCTGCACAGGTATAAGCGCGGTACATCATAGGTACACAGCCCGTGGTATACGGTCGTCCCCCGCCCGCAAGCCCCGCGTAACTTACCCGTGTTGCCGCGTCTCACCTGTCCGCATTGTAGGGAATCACCGAACATGCCTGTCCAAGCTCGGTGTAGATGTCGGTGGGGTGGACGTCTTACCTTGGACATGGAGCGGGATGGCTGTCGGTTCTCCTCCGGGTTGATACTGGCACCGTCGCGCATGCGTCGACCGCTAATAAGAGGTACCAGCCTGTTGCGGGGAGTACCTGGAGACCCTCGCAGTGGGGTTAACGACTCGGGATCTGTTTCAGGGCGCGTCTATCGTCAGCGCTATGGCTGCGGATATCGGTCCACTCCTGCGGTTGAAGATGTAGTTGAGCCCGCCGTCGTTCGGACTGGTGGCGATGTATCCCGTTTCGCAGTTCAGTAGCAGGTCGACGACAAAGTGCTCCAGGCGCCAGCCTGCCTGGTGCGGGTCGAGGGCGAAGGGCGCGGCGAGCTGCCGTTGGAGTTCCTCGTAGGCCGGGCTGTGGCCCTCCGGCTGGCCAGCAAGGGCGGTCCGGAGTTGCCCGGCCGGCACTACGCGGCAGCCGACATCACACCTCCCTGTCACCGCGTAATGCGCCGTGAGGGGGAAGGTGACGGTGTGCGGGATCTGCCAGGGATGGTAGAGCAGGTAGTAGACGGGGATTTGGTTCGCGGCCTCGTACTGGGCGATCGCCTTGTACTGATTGACTCCGGTGACGAGTGCCTGGTACCGCGAACCTGGCGCGAAGCTGAAGGTTCGCGGGGCTACCACGTCGGCCCAGTCATCGTTGCGGCGCATGAGGCGCCCGAAGCCAGCCATATAGTCAAGGGGGCTGTCCTCATCCCACTCCAGTTCGTCGGGGTAGAGCCGCTTGGATTGCAGCAGCGCCACCTTCGAGCGGATCAGTCGCCCCTGCTGGCGGAACAAGACCAGCACGCCGATATCGGCGATCTCCCACCGCCGCGGGAGCCCAGGCCAGTCGCTGACATGCCGGCCGCCGCCGAGGTAGTGCGTACTTATCTGCACTACCCAGCCCGAAGGGAACTGAACCGGGGCGGCAATAGCTGCGAAGTAGTCGATAAAGGACATGTCGAGCGTGGTCTCGTGGCTGGTCGGGACGCGCGAGACGACAGCCGATACCTGCTCGTTACAGGACCCGAAGGCGTTCCGTAGCCATGTCTGCACGTCTGCTGGCAGGGGAATCGGCGGCGGCATCAGTGCTCCCCGAGACGGTATCGCGGTGGCTTGGCCCCTCAGCGTACAGTCGCCGGAGCCTTACCCTCCCGGCGTTCCGGAGGTGCGATCAGCTCCGCTTACGGGCCGTATCCAGCGTCGGCTGGCTGCGCGCGTTCTTGCCGGTTCCGCTTTTCCGCTGCGAGAGGCCGCAGTGAGCCGTCTGGCGCTAGACGTCGATCCTGGCCAGCGCTTGTTCGTAGGCGTCAAGGTGCAGGGTGTACTCGCATAGCTGTATCACCAGGTCGCGGGCTGCCTGCTCGGCCGGGCCGCCGTCGGCGGCGGTGAGCGCCCAGCCGATGAACTGGTTCTGCGGCCATGACCCGGGCAGTGTCCGCAGCCCGTCGGTCTCGATCATGGAGGTCAGCGGCTGGGTGGACTGGAGCCAGATGCCCAGCTGGGCTGGCGGGTTATCGGAGGTGGCCATCCCGAGGTCATCCGTGAGGAAATCGGCGAAGGCCCGTGGTATCGCCAGGGCCAGGCGGAACCGCTCTTGCCAGGCGGTCAGGTCCGAGGCCGGGGGGACCTGGCCCTCGGCGGTGCGTGGCTCGATGTAGAGGATCAGGGTCGCCGTCTGTCCGTTGCGGCCATAGTAGAACTCCCCGGGAACAGGCGGCAGGAACAGCGCCGAGGCGGCCGGGACGCCGTCCAGGGGGTCGTCGGCGGTCGTCAGGGCTGCCTCCAGCGTCCGCGGCCCGTGGCCGGCGAGGTTCCTCCACGACATGGCCGGCCCCACATCGGTAAGCGCCGCGAGGAGCTGGCGGATGGCCGGGCGGCCGAGGAAGTCCGCGAACCTGGCCCGCAGCTCGGTGCCGCTGGGCGCCGGGCCGGTCGGCTGGCAGGCGATGACGATGCCGATCTTGACTGACGGGGGCGCGTCCTGTGCGGGCCGTTCCATGTAGGCGCGATGCATCACGCTCGTGTGCGTCATGTTCATTAGCGCTGGCACCCTGGCTCCGTCGGAGGTGTGGTGCCAGCGATCGGTGATCACCGGCCCCGGCGCGGGTTCGGGGGCATCGGTGGCCGGGGGTCCGCCTGTCGGCTCCGTCGCGAAGGACTCATCCGTTTCCGTGACGGCGGCGGGCTGCGGCGCGGTCGCGGGTTCGCGCGGATTGGAGTCCGGCTGTCCGGCGACGTACCCGATGCCGCCCAGAGCGGCTAGGCCGAGCAGGAGGATGTACGGCCACCAGGGCAGCGGATGGCCGGCGGTGATCGCGGCCACGAAGTACGCCCCGGCGGTGGCCAGCGATGCTGCCGCCAGCCCGCCGCCTGCCGGGCGCAGATACCTCAGCATGCGAGAAAGCCTAGAGGCACCGGTCGTGTTCACCGTCCGCTCCGGTCAGCATGCTCGGGGCGTGACAGGGACCGGGTCGGCTTCCGTTCGTCCACGATGACCCAGAACAGCTTCGGGTTGTACCGCAGGTGCTCAGGTCCCAGTGGCCAGCCGAAGGTGGGCAGGTCCGGCCTGGGGTGTCCGCCGAATTCGGGCCAGTGGTGGAGCAGCGCGTGGACGTGGGGGACGTAAACCGCGTGGCCGATGGCGGCGGCGGGGATGTCGAACATCGCGATCCCCGGGTGGTCGAGCTTGCCGATCAGCGCGTTCCAGTGCTCGGCGACCCCGACGTCGTATACCGTCACGCCGAGGTGCCTGGCCAGCGGCAGCAGGTCGTCCTGGTGCGGGTACTCGATGAACCGGGACCACTCTGCCGATCCGGCCGGCCACCGCTGCAGGTCGCAGTAGGCGTCACGGACGCACCACCCGTTGCTGCCCGGGACCGGGCTGGCGGGAAGGTCCCGGGGAGACCACTGGAACCCAGCCATGGTCGGACCTGCCTGAGTCACGTTCCTCCTAGTCAGCCCAGGGTGTCCCAGGCGCCGTCGGCGCAGATCTAATAGTAGTGAAGACGACTTTGATGTAGCATATACTACGCCCATGGATGATTTCGTTCAAGATGGCGAGCGAGAGCTCCAGCAGGCCGCCCTCGACCGGCTGAGGCTGATCGGGGAGGTGACCCGCTACCAGGCGGACGCGATCCGTTTCGCCGTGGACGTGGGGATCCCCAAGCAACGAATCCACGAGCTGACCGGTCGGTCCCGGTCGGCCATCAACCAGATCCTGGCCCGCGAGGCGCAGCACCCGCAGCCGCCGTGCGACTACTGCCTGCACGAGCACTTCCGCGCCGCGCGCCGGGGCGAGCCCGTCCCCCAGCTTCAGGACGCCCTCGGATACCTGGTGTACCGGGTCGGGAACCGGCCGGAGATCATCGCGCAACGGCTGTGCGCTGACCACATCAAGGAGGACTGGACGACCAGGCTGCCCTCCTCAGCCCGCCGCGTGGTGGCCCCCCACATGCCCAACACGCCCGGCATGATCGTGTACTCGCTCGGCGGGCTCCGCGACGACAGCGACATGTTCCGTCGCTACTTCGGCGGCGGCGACTTCCCCGAATGGAACCAGATCCGCGCCCTGCTCGACCCCGCTCCACGGTGACCAGATGCACGACGGCCCCACGCTTGGATGTCGGCCTGAACATGGACGCGGTACCGCGATCAGTCCCGGGTCACCGGATGGCCACGTTCACCGGACCTGAATGGCCAGCTGATCTTGCCACCATGTGTCGAAGCGGGTGCGCCAGGCTTGCGCCTCGACCGGGATGAGCCGGTCCATGCGCATGAGGCGCTTTCCCAGCCCTCCTGGTGACCCGCCGACTGTCAGTCCTCCTCCGGTCCACAGGTAGACGCGGTCGTGCCATGGCGCCATCTGCGACCAGGACCGGATGTGCAGCTGGGGAAGGTGCTGGATGCTCGCCTGGTCGGGGACCGGGATCAGCGCGGCAGGCCGGGCAGGCTTCCCGCCGGATGCTGCCTTCGCGAATTCCTTGTGCATCGTGAGAACGCGGACGGGGACTGTGACCTTTGCCAGGACCTGCCAGTCGGCGGCCTTGCGACCGAAGTACGGGTCGAGGATCAGAAGCTCGTCCAGAGCATCCTGCACGATGTCCTGCAACGCGGCCAGCGCGGTGTTGGGGTCGTCGAGGATGCGCCGGTCGGTGCCTTCCGTGAGCAGGCGCGTGTAAGCGCCCTCCGCAGCGTCCAGCGCAGCGAGCCGCGTCACAGGACTTGGCATGGCCGGCTGCTGGCCCAGGAGGATTTCGTGGGTGACCGTCTCCGGTCCGGCCTGGGCCGTCATCGTGAGCTTGAGCTGCGACACGAACGCGTCGGCCTCGCAGGTGTCGAGCAGGCGGCCCGCCCGGTCATAGAGCCGGAGCTGACGTCGCAGTTCCGGGCCGAGTGTCGGCAGTACCACCCGCAGGTGCTCGTGCTGGCCGCCGGGTATGGCGACATCGGCAAGGTGCAGCCGCCTGGCATGGACCAGGCCATCCCTCGCGTACTCTTCGAGGTCGACTTCAAGATCGCCTGGGTTCGCCTGCAGCGGGTCCAGGGTCACAGTCGCCTCGATGTACTCGGTCAGGCGCACGTCGGAGAACCACGCGGTCCGCCTGAGTCGGCCGATCGCCAGTGCGGGTACCAGAAGAGCGCCGCTGCTGGCCACTCCAAGGCCCAGCAGGTTGAGCAACGGCCGCGGTACCGTAGTCGTTTCCGTCATCCAGGTTGTGGGAGGTTCCGGTGCCGGATCCTCCAGCCCGGCGAGCGGGAAACGGTAGCCGATGACGGGCCGCCTGGCGCCGAAGACCAGCGGCTGCAGGTCAGAGGGACGCCACGGGGTCGACATCGCCAGCGCGTCGGCCGGTTCAAGAGCAGCTGTTACCAGGCCACAAGTGTCATCCGCGTTGCCGACCGCCGCGCCAGGCCCCATCAGGGCCGTAATCCACTGTCTGATCTGATCGGTACCGCTGCCGATGCCGGCAAGACGCCTGCGCGCTATGAGCCAGTCCCCGTCGACCGACACGAAGTCAGCGAACGCGGACAACGTCACTCCTTGCTGGCTAAGCAGTGCGCTCACCTGCGCGGCTGCGGCGTCTCCTGAAGCAGCACGCCAGTCCAGCCAGCTGCACGCGGCCAGGTCGGCGGGACCTAGGAGAACGCTTCCGGACAGAAGCGACCACCGCCCGTCACCGCAACGGCGGGCAACCGCGGAAACGACCGCGACATCATCGGGTCGATCCTGGGCCAGACGGGATAGAAGACCGTCAAAAGCCTGCGGATCCGTCACCGGCATAGTAGCTCTTCCCTGAATTTCACATAGGGTCTTCCCCGGCAAGCGGGCGCCTGCCGGAGCCGGAGAGCAGCGATGAGCGGATGAGCGCGTTCTGGCCGCTACGCGGGCAGCGAAACGGTTGGCGCGCACGGCCGACGGCGGGTACCCCGATGGCGCAAGGATAGAGCCCGGACGAGGGCGGCGCCGACTACACGTCTTACCTCGTCGGCGTCGGCGACGGAATTGTCGCGCCGGGCTGTGCCCGCATAGCCGCTTTAGTGCTGTCGGAAGCTTTTCTTGGCATCGGGGTGAAAAAAGGCACTCAAAACCCGATTTATGTAGATGAGTCAGCGACGCGGCGGCACGCGGGACCAACCCCGCCATGCCAGAGCACTTCATGAGCACAACGCGCTGCCCGAGGGCAGCCGCGCCCGTACCAGCGTGCCAACTGGCGGCAGGTACGACGGTGGCGCGTGCCCGCGCCACCGTCCCCCCCTTGCGGTACCCGCCCGGCGGCAGGCCTTGTCCGGGGGCTGCGGGTGGACACCGGCACGTAGTAACCCGCAACTCGGGCCCGAGTGTCAAACCCGGCTCGGTGCAGGGCGGTGCCGGCTTGACGTGCCTAGCGGAGTGGAGGGTGGATGCCAGCGGTCCCGGGTGGAAGGCCGGCCCGCCCCGCCGGCCGGGCAGCGGCCTAGCCGCTGTCAGCAGGCCCGACTGGGCCGCGCCGTCGGTCACTGCCCGGGACGCCGCGCCCGGTCCTGCCGGCCTTCCCCTCCGGCGTGCCCGGGCCGCCCGTCGGCCCTCGCCTCGCCGAACGGCTTCCACACGTGGCGGCTGGCAACTCGGCTCCCCAGAATCTGACGGCAACCGTGACCATGCCCCAGAGGCCCGATGACCTCCCGCCCGCCCCGTGGCGCTTCGGGCGGAGTTTCCAAGCGCGGTCGGCAAGCGCCCGCCGGAAGACCAGCACCCCAGGTCAGCGGAGAAATTGACTCGCCAGGCAGCAGATCCGGCCCGCCCGACGGCCAGTCAGAAGCCAAGGCGAGACTGCGGGTGTTCATCTGCCATGAATGCGGAACCGCCCAACAGGTACCGTGGTGTGGCCAGAGGCCAGACTGCGGGCATGCCCACTGCATCGCTGCCCTGGAGAAGTGCGCGGCTGCCCACCGCGATCCCGCGGACCCTCGGAGGTTCCACGGGCCGGTAAGCCTGGCGCAGATCGATGAACGCCTCTACTCGGCGACAGATGAAGCACGATGAAGCTGTTCGGCTAGGGCTCCAAGCGAGAGGTTCATCACGAACCTCGTAGGCGTGGGGCCGGATGAGGTTGCGTTCCGCCCGCCGAACTCCCGGATCACGTTCGTCGGGATGTCCAGCACCAGATCATCAGCCGTCTCCGTGGAGCGGTCGAACCGCATAGCCTGCTTGTAATCTGCGGCGCGCACAATGAAGACACTGACACCAGCCGCCTTCAGATAGGCGTGCCGTTGCTGCTCATCGGACTCGCTCCACCATTGCCGGAACTTCTTCCCAGTGCCGACGCGGCGTATCTTCGGCTTCTCGGACGGCAGACTAGCGATCCTCTCGTGCTCGGCCTCAAGTTTGGCCATCTTGGCGTGGAAGTCGTCGACTCCGCCATGTACGTAATGCTGGGTTGTCAGGTCCGCAATCTGCATGCCGATGCGCATCAGGGTCTCGGTGTGGTCAGTGGCCGCCAGGATACGCTTCGCGGTCAGTTCGCAGTCGCCTACCACCTCAAGCAACGCATCCTCAACCAGCTCGTTTAGTACCGTCAGGCGGACCGACGAAGTCGGCTTGCACTTCGAGCAGTTGTAATACTGGTTGACCCCCTTCCCGTCCGATCGAGTCGCTGAATTCATGTACAGCGGCGTGCCGCAGTATCCGCAGAACGCGATCTGCGTCAACAGCGTGCCTTTGACCCTGACACCCGACTGAGGACTGCAGCATGCGTCGAGCGCGGCCTGAAGCTTGAACCACAGTTCGTCGTCGATCAGCGGCTCGCGGCGCACCCAGTTACCCTCGTCGTCCACGACCCGGGTCGGAGGTTCAGTAGACCCGTTGACGTAGTGGAGGACGTAGCCTCGGATACGGTCGGACCTCAAGACGTCCAAGACGGTCTTCGTCTGCCACGTGTACCCCTTCACCGGGCGCCCGAAGAAGGCGTTCTGGATGTCCCGGGCAGTCGGCACCTTTCGCTCGTTCAGCAACCTGGCGACGACTCCGTGAGAGGTGCCGGAGACGACCTTTTCCGCCATCCACTTCACTTCTTTGGCGTAGACGGGGTGCGGGCGAAGGTACCAGTGGTTGCCTTCCATGTAGGGCTCGTACCCGAACGAGAAACTGCCGCCGTTCCACCGGGCCGCCTTCCGGATAACCGACGCGGCGGCGGCCCGGCGCTGACTCATCTCCTCTAGTTCCCATTCGGCGAACTGCACCAGGTCCGAGGCGAACCGCTTCCCCATGCGAGTGGTCATGTCGATGTCCTGGGCGACGCAGACGATGGCCTTGCCGTGGACGATGCAGAACTCTTGGTAGAAGAGCAGGAAGTCCAGGTGGTTCCGGAAGCCGCGGTCGAGCTTGTAGAAGATGAGGACATCCCACTCATCGAGGTGATCGGTCGTCAGCCACGGCCCGATCCCGGGACGGTCCTTGATCGGCTTGCCGCCCGAGACGTCCAGGTCCTCGGTTTCGGCCACGACGAGGATGTTTTTCCGGTGGCAGTACTCCTCGATGGATTCAGACTCAGTGACGAGGTGTGTCGTGACGTCCGTGAGATGCGAAAGCCTCTTCGCTACGATGCCCCTGAGCTGCTTCTCTTCATCCACAACGCTAGTCTAACATGTCGTTGGTAAATGGGATATGTGACCAGTCCACGCCGACCGAACGCGGTCCCAAGCCCTACCCGGACTGGCTGGTCACCGAGCACGCCGCGGTCGACACCGAGCTCGGCATCCTGAAGACCGGCAAGGAGGCCGACGTCTTCCTGGTCC
>Ga0210390_10001877_pt1 | contig 19345 bp, 17 predicted proteins | sample IncBWH11OmetaG_FD_161050 | JGI IMG/M metagenome (GOLD analysis project Ga0210390, IMG submission 161050) | Forest soil microbial communities from Barre Woods Harvard Forest LTER site, Petersham, Massachusetts, United States - Inc-BW-H-11-O ... | reverse complement strand
ACGATAGACACCAACGGGACTCGGCCGCTCAGCGCGCCGAGCGCGCGGAAGGTCGGCACATCGAGACCGGCCACATTGGCGACGTCGGTGTCGCCGGGCCGGCCACCGCCGCCTTCGGCGAACAGCACCACCGGGAGCTTTCTGCGGGCGGCCAGGTCGAAGACCCGATCGGTTTTGGCATGGTTGCGCATGCCCTGGGTGCCCGCGAGCACGGTGTAGTCGTAAGACAGCACGACCGCCTCGGCTCCGCCGATTGTCGCGACCCCGGCGACCAAGCCGTCGGCCGGGGTGTTGGCGATCAGGTCCTGCTCGGAGCGCCTGCTGCGCTGCGCCGCCAGCGTCAGCGCACCGTACTCGACGAAGCTTCCCGGGTCCACCAGGGCGGCGATGTTCTCCCTGGCGGTGCGTCGATCCTGCTTGTGCCGCTTAGCAACTGCCGCGGATCGCCCCTCATCGAGAGTGAGCTGGTGACGACGGCGGACCTCGTCGAGGTCCTCACGGGCGCGGTCCAGATCGACGGCGGCCAATCTGTCAGTGCCCTTCGCCCCTGCGCCCGCGCCGGTGCGGGTGAAGACCACCAACGGGTCTCCGGTTCCGACGACCTGCCCGGGCGCCACCAGAGTCCGGACCGTGCATACCGCGTCCGGCGCGGTCAGCACGTGCTGCATCTTCATCGCCTCGAGCACGACCAGCTGCGCGCCCGCCGCGAACTCGGCGTCTTCCGGCGCCACCTCGACCACGGTCCCCGCCAGTTGTGCGCGCAGCACCTCCTCACCCGGATACAGTTCGAGCGGCGCCACTCGGGTCTCATGCCGAGACTGTGCGGCTCCGACCAGGGCGGTGAGGTTCTCGTCGACGAAGCTCGTTGTCAACCAACCTGATTGCAGCCGGCTGTCCGAGAGCATCGCGCGCAGTAGATCGATGTTGGTTCGGATGCCGTCGATACGGAAGTCCGCCAACGCTACGCCTGCCTTGCGTAATGCCGCTGGAAAGGACGAGCCGCGTACGTGAGTGATCACCTTGGCCAGCAACGAGTCATAGCGCGGGCTCGGTGTCAGTCCGGGGCAGCCGTAGGTGTCGACGCGCACGCCGGGTCCGGTCGGCGGCGAGAACACCGTCAGGGTGCCCGCCGTGGGTATCACCGACCCATCGGGTGCAAGAGTCTCCATGTTGACCCTGGTCTGGATCGCAATGCCCTGTGCTGCAGCCGGATCGCCGGCGACGTCGTTGCCGTCCGCGCTGATTCCGCCGGGGAGTCCCAACTCGTCAAAAGCGGCGCCGCCGGCGATCGCGAGCTGTAGCGACACCAAGTCCAGCCCGGTGGTTTCTTCGGTGATGGTGTGTTCAACCTGGATTCGTGGGTTGACTTCGAGGAACACGAATTGCTCACCGGCGACCAGGAATTCAACGGTCGCCAGCCCGCGGTAGTCGGCGTGCCCGCATAACCTGGCCGCGGCCGCGTGCAACTCGCGACGCAACGTCTCGGAAATACCCTGCGCCGGAGCGATCTCGATGACTTTCTGATGGCGCCGCTGAATGCTGCAATCCCGGTCGCCGAGCGCTAACGCCCGTGTTGCCTGACCGACGGGCGCCGCGACGATCTGCACCTCGATGTGACGCGCGTTGGCCAAATGCGCCTCCGCGAACACCGCCGGATCGCCGAAACCCAGTTGGGCTTCGGCAGCGCACTGCCGATAGGCAGCGTCAATGTGCTCCGCGCTGTCGACTATTCGCATTCCGCGGCCGCCGCCCCCGGCGAGCGCTTTGATCACGATCGCGCCGGCTTGAGCCGCGGCGAACGCACGAATGTCCTCGACGCTGCTGGGCCCCTCGGTGGCCGGCAGTACCGGCACGTCGGCCGCCGCCGCGGCGCGACGGGCCGACGACTTGTTACCGAACATCTCCAGTGCGGCGGCGTCCGGCCCGACGAACGTACACCCCGCCGTCGCGCAAGCACGCGCGAATTCCGGCTGTTCGCTGAGAAACCCGTAGCCGGGATGGATCAGCTCGGCGCCGGACTTCTTGGCTGCCGCGAGGATCGCGGCGTGGTCCAGGTAGGCGGCCGGACCGGCCCCGGGCAGACCGATCGCCTCGTCGGCCGCGTGTACATGTGGGGTGTCGGCGTCGTCCTCGGCGTAGACGGCGACTGTACCGAGTCCCAATTCGGTTGCGGTTCTGATGATCCGGAGCGCGATCTCACCACGATTGGCGATCAGCAGGCGCATCACATCCGGTCCTTTGTCGGGTTGACCATATCGCATCCGCATCACATCATCCGCTAAGGCGGCTCAGCAAACTTCGGTCGAACGCAGCAAACGCTGCCCGCCAGACCAGTAGTGTCGTGGCCAGCGGCGATGCAAAGGAGAGAGCCATGAAGCAATACCTCGTCGCGGGTCTGGCCGCCGCACTGATCACCGGAGGGCTGATTGACGCAGCGCCCCCGGCCAGCGCCGGCTGCCAGTACACAGGCATCGATGTCATTAGTAAGTGCGATGGACCCGTCCAGCCTGACGGCACGTGGCAACGTTGCGTGGTGTTTCAACCGACCTATAGCTACCTGCCCAACTCCGTACCCAATTACGGCACTTACGGCGTGGGCAACAAGCGCTGCGATGTGATGGGGCCTGACCTGCATCCTTGGGGTCTCGCCTTCAATGACCCACCGACGCACATCGACGACTGAGCCGAAAACCCTTCGCGGAAGGATGGAGCCATGAAGCAAAACATCGTGGCAGGTCTGGCTGGCATGGTGACGGCAGGCGGGCTGATTACCGCGGCGCCCCCGGCAAGCGCAGGATGCATAGACCCGGACTGGCCAGGGCACCCACTTGCACAGATGTGCGACGACCCCGTCACCGAGGACGGCATGTGGCAACGCTGCGTGACGTATTACCCGAACGGGGTTCGCAATCTCGACGAGACCGACTGCTACCTGATGAGCGCCGGCGTTCCACCTTCCGATGACCCCGTATTGAGCACGCCACCAACGCACATCGACCCGTAGCAGGCCTACTCATTCCATGAGCTGAGCCGGCACCGCTGCACTAACCACTTCTGGGCGCGCCGCCCCGGAGCCGGACGCGCACCGGGTCCGCAGCGGCCACGCGAGCTGACGCAGGTAGCCAGCCGGCTCGGTGTCGTCAATACCGTACTGCGCCGGCCAGCGGTCCGCGGGAAGGTACAGGGTCCCGAACAAGGCGTCCAGCACTGGGAACTCGCCGGCAAAGTTGGTGTTGTAGGCCTGCGGCTCTCGGGCGTGATGCCAGTGGTGGAACTGCGGGGTGGCGATCACCCAGCGCAGTGGGCCCAGCCTGATCCGGACGTTGGCGTGGATGAAAATGGCCTGCACCGTGAGCAGGACGATGAACGCACCCAGGCTGACTCGGCCGAAGCCCAGCGCGTACAACGGCAGGACCGCAACGGATCGACCAAAGATCTCGTCAACGGGATGCAGGTGATTGGCGGCGAGCCAGTCCATCTCGCGCACACTGTGATGCACCCGGTGGAATCGCCACAGCACCGGCACCTCGTGAGCGGCACGGTGTCCGGCGTACCCGCCGACCATGGCGATCGCCAAGCCCGCTGAGATCTGCACCCAGCCCGGACTCGCGCCGACGGCCGTGCGCAGCGGCCCTGGGACGAATACCCGCAACGCGCCACCGACCACGACCACCGAGACGACCAAGCCAAGCTTCAACGCGGCACCGTTGACCAGATAGTGCACCAGATCGGTGCGCCACCCTGGGCGCAGCACCCCACGCGGATGCAGCGCGCACACCCGCTCGAGCGGAATGAAGATGACCGCCAGCACGACCAGCCCGAATACGATGCCGCTGCGCACGCTCAGCGCGGCCAGCACCACCAACGTCGTGAGCACCGCCAACACCGCACCGCTGATCCCGATCTGTGCGCTCGAACCAGTCGGTGCCACGTACACGGTCCGCGGCGAAGGCCCCGCACTGACCGAACCGGTCTTAAGCGAACCGGTCTTGGCCAGCCGGCCCCAACCGGCCAACACCGAACACCCCACAACGATCCCGATCCCACCGGCGGCCAGGTTTTGGGTGGCCACCGCGATCGCAACCATAATGATTCCCGACTGCGCGGCCAGCCCAGCCACGTTGAGTGATCTGCGCCCGGCGAGTAGCCGGTAACCCTGCAATCCGACCGGCAGCATCGTCACCAGCAGCAACAGCGTCGCTAAGGCCATGCCGCGACCTGGATGCGTGTGCGCCGCATGCGCGGTGGCGACCACGGCGCCCAGCAGCCCGGCCATCTCGAGCGCGTGCAACGCTATGAGCGCTGCCACCATGCGGCGTTCGGAGTGCATGACGTCCAGCATGCTCACTCGATCAGCATCACGGCAAGCGTGTTGCTCAGCTGGTAAGCATCGAGGAGATCATGGCGTCGGCATCGGGTTCGGCTGCCCGCAATGCGTCGGACTGGTTGGAATACAGGTTGATGAAGGACGACAGTCGCGTGGAGGGATTCAGCAGCTCGGTGACAACCCCGTAGACCACCGTTGTGCCCCACTGTGTGATCAGGTTGGCCATGTAGTGCGAACTCATTTTCTGCTGGAAGTTGCTGCCCTGCAACGTCGTCGGCGGATCCGGCATTACCCCCTGCAGGCCCCCTTTATAGTTCGAATTCGCCGCCTGGATGTCGGCTAAGAGTGCCTGCTGGATATCTGTGGAATCAGCGTCCTTGACCTGGACGATCATCTGGGTGGGGACGGACCACGAGCCCGATCCGTTGACCAGTGTCACCTGATTCGCGTCCTGATTTTGGATCGTCCAGCCGAGAGCCGGGGTGACTGAGGTTCCATTTCCGAAATCGATCGGCGGGGTCGAGGCGAACGTCGCGGGTGCGCCCTTCAGCAGTCTGGATACCGCTGCGACGCTGCCGGACACATCGACCTGAGGGATGTTGGCGTTCGACGCATTATGTGAACAGCCCGCCAAAGCGGCGACCACGACCAAACCCTCGGCCACTGGGACAACAAATCCGAGCTTCATCGCCTATCTCCGTTTGTCGGCGTGATATGCCGGGTGGCAAACCCAGTATGGTGTGCTACCCGCACAGTGTCATTCATTTGACTGAAGCGGTGAGAATTCACGGTGATCTTGGCCTGCCACCGCTATTAGGGATCAGGTCGGCAGCCGACGGGAATTTCGGATCGGATCCCGTCGCCCGGCTGCGCGCGGCCGCGATTGCTGTTGGCGCGCTGTTGCTTTCATCTGTGGGGCTTTCGCGCCGCGGAAGTCGCTTGGATGCACATCCGAGGATGCTCGCAGCAAGACGCGTTGCTCTGTTTTTGCCGCGCTGCTCAAGCTGCGACGATAAACTCGGGTTTCGAATGCTCGGAGACTTGAAAGGGATTGCCATGTGTTCGGATCCGCACGGCCCCGACCCGCACGGCCCGGACCCGCATAGCCCGACGCACTCTAACCCCTACCGCCCCGACCTGCCGATTCTTAATCCGCACCCGCCATTTATGAGGATCCCGGACGTTTATGGCGGAGGCTATGCCGACTGGTGGCCTGCCAGCAGGTTTCCCCCGCCTACCGGGCCTGCTTGGGGAGCACCAGGAACCGCGACACCGCCAATTCACTATCAGACAATCGAAGACTACGTTCAGCAGAACGGGATCACAGAAATAACCGTACATCGTGGCGACGCCGGCGCACCCGTCATAAATCTTCCGTGTCCAGCCGGGTGGACCGCTAGCGCCAACATACCCGCCTGGGCCTACACAGCAATGTTTTACACCGGGCCCGAAGCGGCACTTTCCGCTGCGACATCACCACCCAGCATCGTCGCCAAGGTGTCTAAATTTACGGGCAATGTGGATGCGCAGGCGATCATCGACCGGGCGCCGCGTCAAGTCAAGAATCTAAACGGGTTTCACCAAATCGGCAGCGGTAGCAGCGGTGTTCTTGACGGCTACGCGGCCAACGAACTCGGCGGCACCTGGGTAAATCCGAACGGCGAAATCCAGGTCGTCCACCTGCAAACGGCGATCATCCCCAGCCAGAACGGCTTATACATGCTACAACTCTGGTTCAACTGCCTTTCAAATCAGATGAATGCCGCAGGCCTCGGTCTCGATGAAATTGACACGAAATCAGCTATCGTCTTCCCCTTTGGATAAGCCAGGCCGTGCCGATGCCAACAAGTCGAACGGCGCCATCGTCTCGAAAATGGAATATTGACGACTCGTACATCGCGGAGCCCATCGACTGCTCACTCCATCAGTGTGGCCGCAACCGTCGCGCCGAGATTCCAGCACGCCTCAAGGTCAGGCTTGGTCGGCTTGCCCGACACGATGACGGTCTCCCCGACCCGTTCCCACCCCAGCCCGGCGGTGATCCCGTCGATAGCGCGCTCGGCTCCCTCGGTGCCCTCGTTGCCGTGCAGGTATACGCCGAACGGGCGCCCACGGGTGATATCGAGCAACTGGTAATAGGCGCAATCGAACGCGTGCTTTAGCGCACCCGAAATGTAGCCAAGGTTCGCCGTGGTGCCCAGTAGATAGCCGTCAGCTTCCAGCATCTCGACCGGTGACACGATGAGCGCCGGACGGCGTACCACCTCAACGCCTTCGATCTCGGGGTCGGTCGCCCCGGTCACCACCGCCTCGAACATCTCCTGGCAGTGCGGCGATGGAGTGTGGTGAACCACCAACAGCGTCTTACTCATTCGCGACCCTCGCGACCCTGTAGTGCACCATGTAACTCCACGGCGGTCTTCATCGCTTCCCGCGCGCGACCGCGATCTCCCGCATAGTCGTAGGCGCGCGCCAGCCGATACCAGCGCCGCCAGTCGTCCGGATCGCTGTCCAGTTCGGCACGGACCGTGTCGAACAGCGCGTCGGCCGCGTCGCGCTCGATGCGACCGGACGGTCGACGCGGCAACGCGCTGACATCGAGCTCCATCCCGTCGTCGGCGACGAGTCGGGCCAGCTTCTGGTGGGCGAAGCCGGCACGCAACGTGGCGGCCATCGCCCATAGGCCGATGGCCGGCAGTATCAACAGCGCCACACCTAACACGACGGCGACGGCCCGCCCAGAGCTGATCATCAGCACGGCAGTCCGGCCAAGCAACACGAGGTACACCAGAAGCGCCGCGCACATGAAGGCGATCGTCAGCTTCAGGCGCAAAATGCGCCCAGACATGCCAGTCCCGGTCATTGCAGGTTAAGCAGAGATTCAATCCCTACCGTCAGGCCCGGGTGTTCGGCGACCCGACGGACAGCCAACAGCACACCGGGCACGAACGACGTGCGGTCCATGCTGTCGTGCCGGATGGTCAGGGTCTCTCCCGCGGTGCCGAACAACACTTCCTGGTGGGCCACCAGCCCGGCCAATCGCACCGAGTGCACCGGGACGCCGTCGATGTTGGCGCCGCGGGCGCCGGGCAAGCTCGTTGTAGTGGCATCGGGGTTGGGCGGCAACTCTTTTCGTGCCTCAGCGATAAGCGCGGCCGTTCGCGCGGCCGTTCCCGAGGGTGCGTCGGCCTTGTGCGGGTGATGCAGTTCGATGACTTCGACCGATTCGTAGAAGGGTGCCGCCTGCTTAGCGAAGTGCATGGATAACACCGCGCCGATGGCGAAATTGGGCGCAATGAGCACCGACACGTCGGGTTCGGCGGCCAGCCACGCCCGCACCTGTTGCAGTCGTTCGTCGGTGAAGCCGGTGGTGCCCACGACAGCGTGAATCCCGTTGTCGATCAAGAACTTCAGGTTGTCCATCACGACATCGGGATGGGTGAAGTCGATGACGACCTCGGTTTTGTTGTCGGTCAGCAGGCTCAGCGAATCACCGGCGTCTACCTCGGCGGACAGGGTCAGATCCTCGGCGGCCTGCACCGCCTGCACCATGGTCGCGCCGACTTTGCCCTTCGATCCCAGCACCGCTACCCGCATGGTTTCACATTAGACGGGGCTGCCCTGGTGTCAGTTATCCACAGTTCGGCGGCCATCCACAGTTGGGGATTTGGCGGCGGCCGACGCGCGTGGACGTGGGTAACGTTTCGAACATGGGTTCGACTTGCATCGCCGCACCGCCTGAGCTGGCGGCTGCCTTCGATGCGCTAGACGCCGCCTCGGCGGCGATCGGCGAGTTGGACTTCGACACCTACGCGCCTGCGGTTCGGTTGCAAGCACTGCAGCGGCTTGAGAGCGCGCGGCGTCGGGAGGCGGTGCTCAGCCACGATCTGATCGCCGGCTTGACCAAGGAGGATCCGGCCGACGTCGGCGGCCCGGTCCACAGGGTTATCGCGGACTGGTTGCGAATCAGTTGCGCAGAAGCGCGCCGTCGGATGCGTGATGCCGAACAGCTCACCCCGCGGATGACGATTACCGGCGAAACGCTGCCACCGGAGTTGCCGGCGACTGCCCAGGCATGGCGGGCCGGGATGCTCGATCAGCAGCACCTGCGGGTGATCCAGACATTCGTGCGTGACCTGCCGGCGGACACCCCTGTCGACACAGTTGAGTGCGCGGAGCGCTTCCTGGCCGAGCAGTCAGCCCAGCTGCGGCCAGACCAGCTGGAGAAGGTGGCCAACCGGTGTGCCGTGCTGATCAATCCCGATGGGAAGTTCTCGGACGTCGACCGCGCGCGTCATCGCGGCTTTACCTGGTCGGCACAGCGGCCCGACGGAATGAGTCTCGGCAAGCTCGTCGCTTCTCCGGAGCTGCGGGCCAACCTCGACGCCTGGCTGGCCCGGTTCGCCGCCCCGGGCATGTGCAATCCCGAAGATGAAAGCCCATGCGTCGTAAGCGAACCCGACCAGGATCTCGTCAACAAGGACGTGCGCAGTCATGCTCAGCGTCAACACGACGCACTCAACGCCTTGGTGCGCGGCCAGCTGGGCGACCCGAAACTCGGAATGCACAACGGATTACCGGTAACTGTCATCGTGTCGACCACGCTGCGGGAACTCGCCGCAGGCGCCGGGCACGCGGTGACGGGTGGCGGGACACTGCTGCCTATGCGCGACCTGATCCGCATGGCCGGCCACGCCTACCACTACCTGGCGGTGTTCGACGAACACCAAAGCCGCCCCTTGTATCTAGGGCGCTCCCGACGCATCGCGTCCGCGGATCAGCGTGTAGTGCTCTATGCGAAGGACCGCGGGTGTACGGCCCCGGGCTGCGACGCGCCGGGATACTGGACCGAAGTCCACCATGTCGAGGATTGGGCCCGCGGCGGCCTGACCGATATCGATAACCTGACTCTCGCCTGCAAACCCGATCACACGTTAGCCGATAAAGGCTGGCGGACAATCAAGCTCGCCGACGGTCAAACCCAGTGGATTCCGCCGCCGCACCTCGACCACGGCCAAGCCCGAACCAACGACTATCACCATCCCGAACGGTTCTTCGGCGACGAGCCGGCGGGCGCCTGACCGCTGTCGGCGATCAGGCGTCGATCACCACACGGCGGCCAGTGGCGCGTGAGACGCAGACCAGCATCTCGCCGTCGGCCTCTGCGGTGCGACCGCGGCGATTAATCTGCCCGCTGAGGACGTTGACCTTGCACGTCCCGCAAAACCCTTGCCGGCAAGAGTATGCCGTCGTCGGATCATCGTCGAGCATGACATCGAGCGCAGACCGATTGGCAGGAACGTCGAGCACCCGGCGGGATCGCGCAAGTTCCAGCTGGAACGGCACACCGTCGACAACCGGAGGCGGGCTGAACCGCTCGTAATGCAGTGGCGCATTGGCGTGCTCGTCGCGGGCGATGCGCACCGATTCCAGCATTCCGGCCGGCCCGCAGACGTACACCGCAGTCGTCGGCCCGGTGCCGACGAGCAAATCGTCGGCACCGGCGAATCGACCACGCTCGTCGTCGGCCCATACGGTGACCCGGTCGGGAGCCATCGACACCACCTCGTCGAGCAGCGGCATGTATTCGCGACTGCGACCCGCATAGACTGCGCGCCAATTGATTGCGCGCTGCTGTGCGGCGTGCAGCATCGGCAGGATGGGGGTCACCCCGATTCCGCCGATCACGAATAACACGTCACGCTCACCTGCACCGAGATAGAACGCGTTACGTGGACCCTCGAACACCAGCGAGTCGCCGACGTCGAGCGCGTCGTGCATCTCGATCGAACCGCCGCCGCCGTCGGCGATCCGGCGTACCGCGATGCGGTAGTCGGTCCGCCGCCCCGGCGGACCGCACAGCGAGTACTGGCGACGACGGCCGGAAGGCAGCTGCACGTCGATATGCCCACCGGGCGTCCACGACGGGAGCAATCCCCCACCGGCGTCGGCCAGGGTCAACGCGACGACGTCCGGGCTGAGCAGCTCCCGCTTGGTGACAACGGCGGTATGCGTCCGGCCGACCGGCACGACCCGCGACGGTTTCCACCGCGTCGCCGAGGCGAAACCGCCGAGCACCACGCCTACACCCCACAACGCCGTGTAGAGACGGTCCCGCTTGCGGCGACCGTAGATGTCGGCGGGCCTGCTAGCCCAGATACTTTGCGGCACTGCCAATGTCAATTCTTATTGCTGCCGGATGTCGTAGCGCGCCAACAGCCGGACCAACGACGGACTGATCCGGCGCATCGCATAACCAACCCTCGATTCGGCCGCGATCGGCAGCACCGGCGGGCCCGTCTTGACAGACTTGACGATCGCCTTGGCGGTGGCTTCGGGCGTGTAGTTGCGACGGCGGTACGCGGTGTCGGCCTTCTGCCGAGCACGTTCCTGCTCGTCGACCGTCATCCCGGCGTAGACGGTGCTTTTGGCGATGTTCGTGTTGACGAACCCCGGGCAGACCGCCGTGACGGTGATGCCTTCGTCGGCCAAGTCGGCGCGCAGTGATTCGCTGAACGCCAGCACCGCGGCCTTGGTCGTGCCATAGGCGATCATCGACTTCGACGGGAGAAACGCCGCGGCCGACGACACGTTGATGATGGTGCCGCCTTGGCCGCGGTCGACCATCTGCGTTGCGAACGCCCGGCTGCCATTGAGCACGCCGCGCAGATTCACCGCCAAGATGTTGTCCCATTGCGCCGGCGTCGTCTCCAGGAACCGACCCGCCATCCCGATGCCGGCGTTGTTCACCAGGATGTCCACCACGCCGTGCTCGTTGTTGACTTGCGCGGCAAGCTTGTTCATCGTCGTTTCGTCGCCGACGTCGGCCTGGTAGAAGGCGGCATCGGTGCCAACGTCCCGGACCGCTGCGGCAGTCTCCTCTGCCGCGGCGAGATCGCGGTCGACGATCATGACGGCGCGGGCACCTTTCCGGGCCAGCTCGAGTGCGGTGGCCCGGCCTATCCCGGCGCCCGCCCCGGTGACCAGCGCGAGCTTGCCACGAACGTCACGCCGTCCGGTGCCCACGACGGATGCGCCCGGCGACGCCCCGCCGCTGACGACGTGGTCGATCCATTCGCTGGTCAGCCTGGCGACGACGTCCGGCCGCGAAGTTACCACCCAATGGCCGCCTTCGATCGGAATAACCCTGCTGCCCAACGGGATTGATCCGGTGAACCGCTGCAGCGCGGGCGTGACGAAGATGTCCTTGCGCGGCACCAGCACCTGCACCGGAACTTTGGTCGCAGGCAGCTGCGCGCCGGGGGCAAGAAATGGCGCGGGCATGTTGGCCCGGTACAGGTTGAGGCCATTCACGTAGTCGCCGGTTGACCGGACCGGCGCGTGAGATTCGGTCCGGGTGCTCGAGTTGCCGATACGCCCAAAGGCGTCAATGACTTTCACGCCCAATCCGGACCGGATCATCAACTCCGGCAGACCGGGGCTCAAAAAGAACCAGATATAACCCGACGCCAGCAGCTGCCTGACCACATCAAAGACGCCGCGCGGAGTGCGCGGCGACCGCAAGAACTTGCCCGCGTAATCCAAGTGCGGTCCCGAGATCGACGTGAACGATGCGATTTTGCTCATCACCGCGTCGTCGGTGACCGCCGCCCAACCTTGAATGGAACCCCAATCGTGGCCCAGCAAGTGCACCTGATCGACACCCAGGCTATCGATCACCGCACCGACATCGGAGACCAGTTGGGGAAAGCGGTAGCCGGACCGGCCGGGTGGGCGGGCGGATTCGCCCGCTCCACGAACGTCATACGCCACCAAGTTGTACCGGCCCTTGGGGTGGCCACCTAGGTGCGCGGCCACCCCGTCCCACAGGTGATGGTTATCGGGGTAGCCGTGAATCGCGAGAACGGTCGGACGCTGCCGGTCGATTTCGGTATAAGCGTGCACGGCCAGCGTGACGCCGTCCGAGGCGGTCACGGTGGTACGGGTCGGCTCGGCAGAAGTGCTAGCCGAAATGGTGGTCATCGATTCCTCTTGGCTCAGTGGGAGGCGCGGGCGGCGGGCGAAATGGCAAGGTAGTCGACCGCCCGCTCGACCCCGCCCAGCTGTGACGGATGGAAATTCGGCTTGTAGTAGGCGGCGATAACCCGTATGAAACGCAACGGCCCAGGCATCAGACCACGTCGCGCGGCGTTGAAGTAATCTCGCCAGCGCGCTTTGGCTCCGGGCGTTCGCTGCGGGTCCACCGAATACATGAATCGCACCCCACGCATCCACATCAGCAGCATCATCGGCGTGACCACCAGCTGGGTGCGCACCTGCCGCCCGTACCCCGCCCGTAGATGCTTCATCACGTCGAAGGCGACGGCCTTGTGCTCGACTTCCTCCGCGCCATGCCAGCGCAGCATGTCCAGCATCACCGGGTCGGTGCCGACCGCGTCAAGCTGCGGAGTGTCCAGAATCCATTCGCCCAGGATCGCGGTGTAATGCTCGATTGCCGCTACGATCGCCACCTGCTCAAGCAACCAGCTGTGCCGTCGTCGCAGACTCCACCCGGGCCGGTCGCCGATCAGCTTTCCGAACAACCAGGCCATCTGGTCGGTGAACGGCGTCACGTTGACATTGTTGGCGGCGAAGTAGTTCAGCACACCGGAATGCGCTTGCGAATGCATCGCCTCCTGGCCGATGAATCCCTGCACGTCGAGCCGCAGTTGGTCGTCCTTGATCAACGGCAAGGTCTTTTTGAATACGTCGACGAAGAACTCTTCGCCGGCGGGCAGCAGCAGGTGCAGGACATTCAGCATATGGGTGGTGAACGGCTCACCCGGCACGTAGTGGAACGGCAGCTTCGCCCAGTCGAAGTCGACGTCGCGCGCCTCGAGGACCAGTCGTTCGTGCTCGTCCGGCGCCCCCCGAGGTGACAGATGCGGACCGACAGCGTCGTTGTTGACCGTGAACATCGTGCATCCCCGCCTTCAGCTCAGCTTTACAAAGTCAAGCCTAATGTCTAAGGCCCGCTCGCACAGCAGCATACCCGGTACCCCCGGTATCGGGAAAATATTCTAAGTCGGCGCGGCCCCGCGCAGGTGCTCGAAGATCAGCGACGTCTGGGTGCCGGCCACGTCGGCGTCGGCGTTCAGGTTTTCCACGACGAATGAACGCAGGTCCTCGGTGTCGCGAGCAGCGACGTGCAAGATGAAATCGTCGGCACCGGCCAGGAAGTAGACATCCATCACCTGGGGCCTGCGCCGAATCTGCTGAATGAAGTCGCGGATCTTGCCGCGGGCGTGGGACTGCAGGCTGACCGAGATCATCGCCTGCAGCGGCAATCCGACCGCGACCGGGTCGATGTCCGCGTAGAAGCCGCGAATCACACCCAAGTCCACCAACCTCCGGACCCGGCCGTGACAGGTCGACGCGGCGATGTCGAGTTCGGCGGCCAACGCGCTGTTGGTGATGCGCGCGTCCGCGTGCAGCAGGCTCAAAATTCGGCGGTCCACGTGGTCGAGACCGGCCGACCGAAGATCCTTCGGCGTCACTCGATTATTGGCCGCACTTTCCGTAATTTCTGCGGGCATTAGTCGATCTTACAGACGTGTCTTCATGGTATTTGAATGATGTCCGAGCTTTCTTCACAATTGAGTTGAGGTCTTTGCCGGCGATTCAGGCGGGTCGGGCGATTCTAGGGAGCCATCATGTACGTCGGAATTCCAACCGAGACCAAGAACAACGAGTTCCGAGTGGCGATCACCCCCTCCGGCGTCGCCGAGCTGACCCGCCGTGGTCACGAGGTGTTGATCCAGGCCGGCGCCGGCGAGGGCTCGGCAATCGCCGACGGCGATTTCAAGGCCGCGGGCGCGCAAGTGGTCGCCACCGCAGAGGAGGTGTGGGCCCAGGGCGATCTGGTGCTCAAGGTCAAGGAACCGATGCCGATCGAGTACACCCGGATGCGGCGCGAGCAGACCCTGTTCACCTACCTGCACCTGGCCGCCTCCCGTGCCTGCACCGACGCGCTGCTGGCTTCGGCCACCACCTCGATCGCCTACGAGACCGTCCAGACCGCCGACGGCGCGTTGCCGCTACTGGCGCCGATGAGCGAGGTCGCCGGGCGGCTGTCCGCTCAGGTCGGTGCCTATCACCTGATGCGCACCCACGGCGGCCGCGGCGTGCTGATGGGCGGCGTGCCCGGTGTCGAGCCGGCCAACGTCGTCGTTGTCGGCGGGGGTACCGCGGGCTACAACGCCGCCCGTGTCGCCGACGGGATGGGCGCAACGGTCACGGTCCTCGACGTCAACCTCAACAGGCTGCGCGATCTCGACACCGTGTTCGGCGGCCGAGTGCAGACCCGCTACTCGACCACCTTGGAGCTCGAGGAAGCCGTGAAGCACGCCGACCTGGTCATCGGCGCTGTGCTGCTGCCCGGCGCAAAGGCTCCCAAATTGGTGTCGAATTCTCTTGTCGCGCAGATGAAACCGGGTGCGGTGCTGGTCGACATTGCCATAGATCAGGGTGGCTGCTTCGAGGACTCCCACCCGACCACGCATGACGACCCGACGTTCGCCGTCCACGACACGTTGTTCTACTGCGTGGCGAACATGCCCGCTTCGGTGCCGAAAACGTCGACGTTCGCGTTGACCAACGCCACGATGCCCTATGTGATCGAACTCGCCGACCACGGTTGGCAAGCGGCTTGTCAGTCGAATCCTGCGCTCGGTAAAGGCCTTTCGACGCACGACGGAGCCCTGCTGTGTCAGCGGGTGGCCGCCGACCTGGCGCTGCCGTTCACCGACCCCGCCGTCGTGCTGACCTGACGGACTGCCCGCAGTAGCCGCGTGCTACACAGACCGCGTGAGTTCACTCGCCGACGAGACCCGTTGGATGGATGCGGTCGACCAGGCCGCCCTGGTGAGAAACGGTGAGGTGACGCCGCTCGAATTGCTCGAAGCGGCCATCGAGCGCATCGAGCGCATCGACCCCGTGCTCAACGCAGTGGTGATCCGCTGGTTCGATCATGCCCGCGACACGGCCCGCGCTGAGCTGCCCGACGGGCCTTTCCGTGGCGTGCCATTCCTGATCAAGGACCTGTTCGCCGGCTATGCCGGGCAGCCCATCAGCAACGGCAACCTCGCATTCAAAAACGAGAAGGTGATATCGGATGCCGACACCACATTGGTCACCCGCTACCGCCGCGCCGGTTTGGTGATCGCCGGCCGGACCAACAGTCCCGAACTAGGGAGCGTGCCGACCACCGAGCCGCTCGCCTGGGGCGCAACGCACAACCCGTGGGACCTCAGTCGCTCACCCGGCGGATCGAGCGGCGGCGCAGCAGCCGCCGTCGCCAGTGGCATGGTCCCGTTCGCGCACGCCAGCGATGGTGGCGGCTCGATACGAATTCCCGCTTCGTGTTGCGGGCTGGTGGGTCTGAAACCCAGTCAGGGCAGGATCACGCTGGGCCCGATCCGCGACGAGACTGCGCTGTCAGTCGAACTTTGCGTGAGCCGTACGGTGCGCGACACGGCGACACTGCTCGACGCCGTTCGGGGACCCGGCATCGGCGACACGGTGATCGCGCCCGCCCCTTCGCGCCCGTATGTCGAGGAGGTTGGTGCCGACCCGGGCCGGTTACGCATCGGCCTGCTCGACCACCATCCGCAAGGCGGAGCCGTCGCACCCGAGTGCACAGCGGCCGCGCGTTCCGTCGCCACGTTGCTCGAATCCTTCGGCCATGCGGTCGAACCGGCGTGGCCCCCAGCACTCGAGGACACCGGGCTCAGCCTGCGCTTCGGAGCCATGTGGAGCACGAACGTGGGTGTCAGCCTGCGACGGTTCGAGGAACAACTCGGACGGGCGCTCGGCGAGGACGAGTTCGAACCCATGAACCGCGTCCAGGCCGAGTTCGCCGCGCACATCAGCGCCGTCGACTATGCACTCGCGCTATCGGCCACCACCCACTTCCGCCGGGCGCTGCAGTCCTGGTGGGCCGATGGCTGGGATCTGTTGCTCACACCGACGGTGGCCGAGCTTCCGCTGCCGCTCGGAACCATCGGCAACAATCCCGATCACCCGATGGATGCGATGGAACGGTCGGGCCAGTTCATCCCGTTCACCCCGGCGTTCAACATGAGCGGCCAGCCCGCGATCAACGTGCCCGTCGAGTGGACCGAAGACGGGCTGCCGGTCGGCGTGCAGTTGGCGGCCGCATATGGACGCGAGGACGTCCTGCTTCGGGTGGCAAGCCAACTGGAAGGGGCCAAGCCGTGGGCACCGCGCACGCCCTCGGTAGGACCCGCCGGCTAGACGTCGCCGAGCGTCTTGACGATGTCCTTTGCCGGCCCAACGGTGGCCGCCCGGTACGCCGTTCCCGCCCACAGATTGGTGCCGTGCGGGTCGTCCAGAGCGGCCGACGCCCTGCGGATCGGCGAGGTCATCTGGTTGACCTCGGGGTAGCCCAGCGGCGCCACGTCGTCGAACAGCCGGGTGAAGTCGTTCTCCAGACCGCGCGCGTACCGGCCCGAGAAGGCCCGAGTGACAACGGTGCTGATGAACTCCGGATGCTGCAGAGCGGCGCGGTGTGCGGCGTTGGTGCCGGCTTCGTCGGCGAGCAGCAGCGCGGTGCCGACCTGCGCGGCGACCGCTCCCCTGTTGATGACGGCGGCCACGTCTTCGGTGCTGCCGATTCCGCCGGCCGCAATGAGCGGAACGTCACGCGCGTGGCGGCGAATCCGGGCGAGCAACACGTGCAACGCCTCGGTGCCGGGGTCCATGTCCGGTGCAAAGGTGCCGCGGTGCCCACCGGCATCCGGGCCCTGGACGATCAGGCCGTCCGCACCGGCGGCGAGGGCCACTCCTGCCTCGTAAGCCGATGTCACGGTGTTGAAAAGCAGCATTCCCAGCGCACCGAACCATCGCATGACGTCCGGTGGCGGGGCGCCGAAGGTGAACGACACCATCTCGGGCCGTAAGTCGGCGACCACCTCGAGTTTTTGCTGCCACCCGTCGTCGTCACCGAAGTTGGGGTAACCCACGTCGACCCCATAGTGCTCGGCGAGCTCGTCGAGCGCCTCCGCGTAGTGGTTGAGCTGATAGACATCGGCGACGCTGGGCTGTGGCACAAACAGGTTGACGCCAATCGGGCCGGTGGTCGCTGCGCGGGCGGCTGCGATGTCGTCGGCGAGGCGTTCCGGACTCACATAGCCACTCGCGAGGCAACCAAGACCGCCCGCGTTCGACACCGCTGCCGCCAGCGCCGGCGTACCCGCGCCACCCGCCATCGGAGCGCCCACGATGGGCACGTCGAGATCCCAGAACCCCAGTACCATGGCGTTACCCCGCTATCGCCCGAAGCTGCCCCGGCAGCGACCTTTTCGACTGGTGTGGGCCAAGAACGGCCACGCCGTAGGGCTTACCCAGTAGCTGGCGGGCCGCCGCATTAACCTCGTCCACGGTGACCTCGTCGAGCTCCTGCAGGGTGCGGTCGATACTTCGGTGCTCAGCGTAGTTGAGTTCGCTTCGGCCGATGCGGTTCATCCGGGAATTGGAGTCCTCCAAGCCGAGCACCAGCCCGCCGCGCAGCGAACCCTTCGCGATACGGCATTCCGCCTCGGTAATGCCGTCGCGCGCCACCGTCTCGAGCACGTCGGTGGTCACCCGCGCGACTTCGCCGAAACGCTCGGGCAGGCACGCGGCGTACACCGACAGCGCGCCGCTGTCGGAGAACATGTCCAACGACGAGTAGACCGAGTACGCCAACCCGCGGGATTCCCGAACCTGTTGGAACAAGCGCGAACTCAAGCCACCGCCGAGCGCGGTGTTGAGCACCAAAAGGGCCCAGCGGTGCTTCCAATGCCGGCCAGGCGTGCGCACCCCCAGACAGACGTGCGTCTGCTCTGCGTTCCGGTTGGCCAACGTCAACCGCGGGCGACCGACGATCCGGCCGGTGCCCTTGCGCGGCGGCATCGGCCGCCGACCCCTGATCAACCGCGGCCCAAAGTGCTCGCGGACCAACGCCACCACGTCATCGTGGTCGACGTTGCCCGCCACGGCGACGACCATCCGCTCGGGTGTATAGCGCCGCACGTGAAACGAGTGCAGTTGAGCGCGCGTCATCGCCGACACCGATTGCACGCTGCCGATGACCGGACGGCCCACCGGGTGGTCACCGAACAGCGCGCCCAAGAACATGTCGCCCAGTGCGTCCTCGGGGTCGTCGTCACGCATGGCGATCTCCTCGAGCACGACGTCACGCTCGAGCTCGACATCGTCGGTCGCGCAACGCCCGTTGAGCACCACGTCAGCGACCAGGTCGACGGCCAGCTCCAGATCGCTGTCGAGCACATGCGCGTAGTAGCAGGTGTGCTCCTTGGCGGTGAACGCGTTCAGCTCGCCGCCGACTGCGTCCATCGCCTGCGCGATGTCGACAGCCGTCCGCGTCGGGGTGGACTTGAACAGCAGATGCTCGAGGAAGTGTGCGGCGCCGGCCACGGTTGCACCCTCGTCGCGCGATCCGACGCCCACCCAAACCCCGACCGACGCGGAGTGCACCGCCGGAAGGTATTCGGTGACGATTCGCAACCCCCCGGGCAGGGTGGTGCGGCGGAACGCCGAAGACGGCTCGGCGCTATGGCGGCCGCGTCGCAGCGGCTGCGTCCCCGGGCTAACTGCTGGCCGTTGCGGCATCGGCTTCCGTCGGCGACGATGCGGGCTGGTGGTCGGCCCGCTGAGAAGCCGACGAGTCGGCTTCCGCGGTCTCCGAGGCAGGTGCTGCGTCACCGTCGCCGGATTCTCCGACTTCTTCGGCGACGAGTACCAACGAGATCTTGCCGCGCTTGTCGATGTCGGCGATTTCCACGCGCAACTTGTCGCCGACGTTGACGACATCCTCGACCTTCGCGATGCGCTTGCCCCTGCCGAGTTTGGAGATGTGCACGAGCCCATCGCGACCCGGCAGCAGCGACACGAACGCACCGAAGTCGGTGGTCTTGACCACCGTTCCGAGGAATCGCTCGCCGGTCTTGGGCAGCTGCGGGTTGGCGATCGCGTTGATCCGGTCGATCGCGGCCT
>Ga0210390_10001873_pt1 | contig 19370 bp, 22 predicted proteins | sample IncBWH11OmetaG_FD_161050 | JGI IMG/M metagenome (GOLD analysis project Ga0210390, IMG submission 161050) | Forest soil microbial communities from Barre Woods Harvard Forest LTER site, Petersham, Massachusetts, United States - Inc-BW-H-11-O ... | reverse complement strand
AGACAACTGGCAACTGGCAACTCTTCGTACCGACGAAGGCTTATCGGCCATACTTTGCCGTCAATTGGGCTACGCCGATTGAATGTTCCTCGATCAACGTTGCCAATTTCGCAGGAGGCGAATCAGAACCAAGTGCTAATTTCTTAACATTGAGCGCGTAAACCCTGACCAGGTAGCGATGGATTGTCCCGGGCGGAGGACAGGGACCGCCGTACCCGGGCTCGCCATAGTCATTCTGACACTGAACACTGCCCGGCGGCAACGCCTTCGACCCCTTGTTGCCTGCACCAGCAGGCAACCCTGAAGTCGTCTCAGGGATATTAAAAATGACCCAATGCCACCATCCGCCGCGCGCCGGGGCGTCGGAATCAAGGATCGTGATCGCAAAACTCTTGCTTCCCGTCGGCGCGCCCGACCAATGAAATTCGGGAGAAACGTTTGCCCCGCCACATCCGGAACCGTTGAACACATTTTCTTGCGGCACTGTCCCTCCTTCGTGCCATGCAGGGCTTAGCAGACGGAATTCTCTGCCTGCGGCAAACGTCCAAGCGGCAAACGCCAAACAGCAACCGAGCGCAATAAGGAGCGATTTCACGGTTTCAATCTTCTACCCGAGATACGAGATAAACTCCAAAAGCGATCCATCCGGATCCCGAAAATAAATCGAGACGCCGTCACCGCGGGCGCCTCCCCGCTGAACCGGTCCTAGTTCTATCTCGACGGAATGCGCTTTAAGGTGATCCACGGCCTCCTCGATAGGGCCGGACCATTCAAAGCAGAGATCACTTCCGCCCGGCGGGACTGGAATCTTTGCCAGCGGATTTGCCTGGACGCCTGGCCCGTGCAGATTCAGTTGTGCATTTGCAAACCGGTAAGACCAACGTCCATTTTTTGAGATAATCTCGACTCCGACAACGTCGCGATAAAAGCTATTTGATCGTTCCCAGTCTGAAACGTGGACAACGCAGTGATCAAACCGTGTCGGCAAACTCACGGCAGAAAAATAAGCAAACTGCGAATGCAATCCAGGCCAAAAAGAAACGTCTCTGCCGATCGGCGAGGAGGAACGATGAAAACAGCTGGGAAGCGCATTTACGCCAAAACCTTTCTGCTGCTCAATCCGAAGAACGAATTTCACCTGTCTTTGACAGCAGGATGCAAACCCAGCGCGTGCTCCGGAAGTTCGACAAGATAATGACGAGCATCACGGTGAGCGGTACGCAAAGAAATGCTCCGACGATTCCCCAAATCGAACCCCAGATGATCAGGGAGATGATCACCGTCAGGGGACTCAGGTTCAGCGTTTCCCCCATCACATTCGGTTCAACGACGTTTCCCATCAGCTGCGCGATCGCGGTAATCCCAATGCCGATGATAAGAAACGGGCGAAGATCATCGAATTGCACCGCCGCCAGAAGCGTTGGAAGAAGCGTCGCGACGATCACTCCGATCGTCGGGATGAAGTGTAAAACGAAAATGAGCAATGCCCAGAACTCCGCCAAGTCCAACCCGACAATCCGCATCAAAACGTAGGCCAAGAATGCGCTGGTAAAGCTCACTGCCGTTTTCACGCCGAGGTAGGTGTGAATGTCGCGATCGATGCGGCGTATGATCCGGATAGCGTTTTTCCGCCGTTCCGGACTGGGAAAAAGGGCCTGAATCTTGATCGGAACGAAGCGTCGTTCCAGCATGATAAACAAGCCATAAATCACCACGAGCGTGACATCCTCCAGGACCGCCGCCACTTGCTTGGCGACAGTGGCGAACACAGAGCGCAAATCGATCGTTTTGACCAATTGACGAAGCTCAGGAGGTTCCTCAACTCCCATCCTGGAGAAGACCTCCCCCTGCAATTGCTGTAACCGAGCCTGGTACTTCGGAGCAGCTGCAGCAACCTGACGCGCGTTCTGCGCGACGATCTCGATCAAGACAAAACCAAGTCCAAAGATGATCCCAAACGCAAGGATCACAGAAATCGCGTTCGGCACCGAATGGCCCGCAATATGAATTTTCCGGATTAACCGGCTCAATATATCGACGAGATAGACGGCCAGCACTGCCATCACCAGCGGAACAAAAAATTGTTCCCCTTTGCTGAGCACATCAAAAGTGGCAATGACGATTCCAAGCGCTAGAGCAACGGTTAAGAGTCTGCGCAAGTAACTCACGCGCTTAGCGACTGGCTCGGTCATAGGATTCAATGGGGCGATTTACAGTTCAGGAAGCGGTTTTCTCAAACTGCAATCGGAATTCGCGCACGCACATTCGCACTTTCTATCGCTCCGAGCACCATCGCCAAGCTCTGGATATTATCGGCGCTGCGTGTCTCTGCAGGTATTCCATCCGTGATCTCCCGCAAAAATTGGGACATCGCGCTAAAGTGTCCGCGAGTGTCGCGGGAATCTGGCTCTTCGGTAGGGACAAAACCCTGGCACTCATAAAACATTCCTTCCGCCTTTTTCACATATTCTCCTCGAATATCGTCTAGGCCGTCCCAGCAGATTGTTCCTTTTGTTCCGATTATCCGCCAGACACTATCCCAAGGTGTGCGCAAACCCTCGGAGCACCAGCTCCCGCGAAATGTGCATCGGATGCCTCCACTCATTTCAAAGATCGCATGCGCCGACGCTCCGTGCTGCCACCAGGACCCTTTCGGGTTCCACTCTTCGCAATAAACCGACTCCGCGTTCGCCCCGGTCAAATAGCGCGCCGTGTCAAACGGATGGATGGCCATGTCCGTCAACAGAATGTGGTCCATTTTCTCGCGAAACCCTCCAAAATGAGCCGGAACGAAAAAGTCAATGTTCACCGTGGTAATTTCTCCGATCAGGCCTTGATCCAACAGGCGTCGAATTTTGCGGACGGCCGGAAGAAACCGGCGGTTCTGGATGACCGCATGAACGAGGTTATTTTTTTCTGCAAGATCAATCAGACGATGAGCGTCAACCAGACTCATCGCAAGCGGCTTCTCTTCGAGCACGTGCAAACCGTTCATCAATCCCTTTGCATCCACTTCGGCATGCGCTGCCGGAATCGTGCAGTCGAAAAGTATCTGAGCAGGGACCTTTCGGAGCGCATCGTCCACATTGTCAAACAAACCAGCCTCCAATTGGAATTCCGAAGCTCGTGCCCGCGCGAATTCAATATTCAGATCGACCAGGGCAGCGATCTCTATTCCAATCTCCTTGGCGCTTCGAATCCACTCGGCGCTCATCGCGCCGCAACCGACCATGATAGCTGCAAAATTTCTCGGCATGCTTTATTTATTTCACAATCCAGCGGAGAGCGGCCAGTATTTTGCACGTCGTGCGGACGACCAGTTGTTGCGCTTCGGATCCGAGAGACGAAGATGCGGAGGAATCCGATTTTTCCACCACCCCCATGAGCGAGGAACTCTATGGAATCAGCTGCTTGCGTTTTTCAGAGGCATCGAAGTTTGAAGCTTGCAACGCCGGGCTCTTTGTTTCGCCCGCGCATGGGATTCATTCCGAACGGGTAATCGACTCCTACGAGCTCATCCTGGTCAGAACCGGCACCTTGGTTTTAGGAGAGGAGACCATGGTCTTCGCGCTTGAACAGGGTGATACGCTCATCCTCTGGCCTGGCCGCGTTCATCGCGGTATCTCGCCCTATGCCTCGAATACCTCGTTTTACTGGGTGCACTTTTTTCTGGGAACCAAGATACCCGATCCAGCGGACGAAGGGGCCTCGGTTCCGCAACATTGCCGGTTGCCCGAGCCGCTGCGATTGACGGAATTATTCCTTCGGTTTCTGGATGACCAGGAGCGTCACCGGCTGGATAAAGTCTACTCTTCGACGTTGGTAAAACTGATGCTGCTCGAAATTGCGCTGCAAAACAGCCCGCATTTCTCCGCGGAAAGGCGGTCGCAGAACCTCGCCATTCAGGCGCAGACGCTTATTACGCGTAATTTTCGTGAACCCCTTTCCACGTCACTGATCGCGCGAAAACTCCATCGCAACCCGGATTACCTTGGCCGCGTTTACCGCCAGACCTACGGTTGCAACCCCACCGAAGGGATCCATCGCGCCAGGATGAAACACGCAAAGAACCTGCTGCTTTTCACGGCGATGAACGTCGACGAAGTCGCGGTCGCCTGCGGCTACGAGGATTCTGATTATTTTCGCAAGGTCTTCAGGCGCTTCTTTGACATGCAACCCCGACGTTTTCGAACGTTGCACGTCAGACAGCACCTGAATTCGGCCTAGTGCATCGTTTCATAAGTGGAGGCATACCGCCCACTTATGAGACGATGCACCAGTCAAGTAACATTGTCTCCCTCCACCAGCGCCCTTTGCCGCCGGTACACCTCTGTGACCAGTCGGAGCGCCGCGATCGATAACGGTATCGAAAACAGGTCGCCAAGGGTCGCGAGCACCGGAGCAAGCATCCATTGGTCATTGGTCGAGGCCTGCATCGCGATTTCGACCGAGACCTGCGTTATCCCGGTGTAGAGCAGAAACAAGGTCCACCAACTTGCAATCAGCCATGAACCAGGTCTTCCTTGCCAGTTTTTGGGATCGTCGCTGGCACGCCAAATTTCGCTCATCACCTGTACCGGGCGAATCAAGCTCAGGATCGGAATGAAATAGTAACCTACTGCCCAACCCGGCGAGAACCGTAAACCTTCCGCGCCGAATCCCTGGATATTCTTGTACGCCCGGTAGATCCACTTCAGAAATGTAATTCCCGTCACGACTCCGAGGCCTAGTTGCAGCAATCCGACAATCCCCTGAATCGGATCGTTGTTCGCCACCTGGTCCGGGGCCATCTGACCAACCTGAATCTGCACAAATTCTGCCACGTCATCAGCCAGCGCGATGCAGGCGACCACCACGCTGATCCAAAGCAGTCGTTGCAGGAAAACCGTGAGCCCTGTCGGATCGAGCAAAAAATGGTACGAACTAATCTCGGTCTCTGATTTGCCCGGTGCGGGTTTTTCAGACGCCACTGGACGTTCGCCGAGCCATTGAGCGACCGGCTTCCACTCCGGCATTCCTTCCTGCCAGTAAATCGTCCCGCTTGGCATCAGGCCCTCCGTCCAAAGACGACGAGCCTCTTCCTCGGACCGTTGTGTCATTTGGCCGTCAGGATATCTGAGATAAATAGCGAGCATGCAGGAGGAATTCCCTATAGAACACTACCGGCAGCGCCGCAAGTGGCACGGCTTAGTGTCCAAACCCTTGTCCTGTCTCCGAACGGCGCAAATCGCCGCTTCGCGATCGACACTTTCGTCGCCCGTTTCATCGCCGAGGGCAATTGTGACTGATCCGCGCAACTCTGCCGCGGTCGGCTATTCCACCGAGATGAATTCTGCCTTATGGCGGGCGATGAATTCATCCAGGGCTGAGCGGATGGCGATTTCGACATTTGTGTCACCGAACCAATCGTCCGGGTGGCGGACCACCCATTCCGCCAGCGCAAACTTCAAAAGTTTGGTCGGATCAACGGTGTCCCTTTGCTTTTCCAACCAGTGAAGGTGATGCGGCGAGAGCTGGGATTGAACCCACGGATCGACGTAGTTTGACCCCTCGTCATCGAGCGACTCTGCATCCTTGTCACTCATCACAGACTACCTTGTCTCGCTGCAAAGTCGGTGCTCTTTTTCATAGTGCCTTGCTTGGCCGATTTTTCCGGATGCTGGCTTAGCAGCGACTATGCCAGCTCACGAAGATGGCGAGAGATCATCGGCAGTCCCTCCGGCGCCCCTGGGAAAACGTGGCGAGCCAGGGACCATGACGCAGGCGACACCCCGATTTTCGGCTCGATCCCGGGACGGTAAAATCCCGAAAATGGAATCAATTGGACAAACTTACTTTTTTCCGTACTCGCCGCCGGTAGCGGCGGCCAGCAACGAAGTCTTGAGGAGCCTGAGCGTGGCTTCGTCGGTTATCTTTCTCGCCTCCAGGTCAGTCACGTAAAAGCTGTCAAAAGCAGCACCCTTTTCTGTCGCAATACGAGATGACGTGATATTGACCTTCGCGCGCGAAAGACAGATCAGCACGTCGTATAACAAACCAAGACGATCCGCCGTTTGCAGATCGATCACGGTGTAGCCCGAATGGATCTCATTGGAAATCACCAATTTGGTTGGCAAATCCATTCCAATGGGTAGATGAAATGCCGTGCGCTTCCTGGCCTTCTCCAGAAGCGGTGTGAAGTCGTAGTCAATCTTCTCCAGCGACTCCTGCAAAACCGATTCCACCTGTTGCAGATCTCGTTCGTCGGAGACAGGCCGAAAACTAGTGTCACACACGCGAAAGATGGCCAACATCAGGTTGTCGGCGCGAGTGTAGACATCCGCACTGAGGATATTGATCGATGCCGTCGCAAAGGAGCCCGATATTTTGGCCATCAAGGCCGTTCGATCCCAGGTGCAGATCCAGAATTCGCTGTGACCCTGATCCGGCTTGCTGTGCCATTTCACTGCAGCCGAAAGCGCCATCTTAGGATTTCGTACTCTCGATTCAACGAAGCTGCGGAATAGCCGGATGTGTCCAACGATCTCGTTAATGTTATGACTCTGAAAATAACGATCAGGCATCGAATTGAAATGCACTTCGATCTCTTCCCAAGTGTCTTTCGCCATTTTCTTCGCGACTGCTTGTTGCAGGTCTTCGCGCGCAATTTGCCGTTCGGCGAAAAATTCGCGTTCGTCGTGTAAATAGCTGGAAGTGGCGTGGTAGAGATGCCAGACGAGGGTTTCTTTCCAGTCGGACCAGTTCTGCCCACCTGTTCCTTGACCATCTGCCAAAGTCAGCAGCATGAGCGCATCGAGATTTTCCGGGTTCCGGACGATCTCTGCAAAATCCGCGATTGTCGCCGAATCCTCCAGATTTCGACGTTGCGCGATTTCTGAAAGCGTCATGTGATGATCTACCAGCAGGATCAGTTTCCTCCTTCTTTCCGGGGAAAGCTGGAGTCGGGCCGCGACCTTCTGCGCATTGAGCGCACTGGCCTCCGCATGGTGACGTGCGCCGGAGGCTTTCCCAGTGTCGTGGAGCAAGAGCGCCAGATAGAGCACGTAAGGATCTTCCAATTTCAAGAACAGCGACTTGTACGGCGCCAGTTTTGGATCCTCAGTGTCGATCAGTGAGTCTAACTTTTCGATGCAAACAAGAGTGTGCTCGTCCGCGGTATACCGGTGAAAAAACTCGTGTTGCACGAGGCAAGTGAGTTCCCCGAATTCCGGTAGATATTTCCCCAAAAAATCCACCTCATGCATCATCCGGAGAATGTGTCCAACCTGGCCCTTTCTTGACAAAATGGCCTGGAAGGTTTCGCGGGCGGCCCGCGCGTATTGGAACGTGCGATTGACCAGTCTGGTCCGCCGCCGAATCAACTGCTGGAGTTCCGAACTCAGTTCCAACTCGCGCTGCTGCGCGTAGAGGAAGACGCGTATCAGGCGAAAGGGATCTGCGTGAAATACTTCCTGATTTTCAAAATAGATGAGTCTGCCATGGCTGTAAAACCCGTCAAACTGTTCGGTTTTCAGTTTTCGCTTTGCCAAAAACCCAAAAACCGGTTTTTGCTCTCGATCGCCGATGTCCGGCAATAAAAATCCTTCCGTGACGCGCTTTGCCGTCAAATAGATTGTCCGAGCGTGCTGGTAATAGTCCCGCATGAACGACTCGCTGCGACGAAGTACGTTCTTTTGCGGATAGTGAAATGAATTTGCAATTTGGCCCTGCAAAAATAGGGTCAGCAGATCCGAGGGCCGCTTGCTTAAATAATGCAACTCCGTGCGAACCCGTAGGAGAAAATCATAGGCCCGATCAATCGCGCGACGATCGCTCTCACTGATATATTTCCGTTCCACTAGCTTGGCGGTGCTCATCACGCCATCACGGAAATAACAAATCCATTGCATGTTATGATAATCACGCAGCCCACCGCAGCCATTCTTGATATTCGGTTCCTGCATGAAAACCGAGCCCCCATATTTGCGATGGCGTTCATCCTGATTTTCCAGACGCCACTTCAGGTAGCTATCCACCTGCCCTCTGACGCAGCGCTCGAAAAATTCCCTCCTGAACTTGGAATGTCGCCGGTGATCGCCCGCCAGGAATCTCGATTCCAAAAGCGAGGTTTTGGTCAACACATCTGAGTTGGCCAGCTTGATGGCTTCATCGATGGACCGGGTAGAATGCCCAACTTTGAAGCCGACATCCCATAACATATACAAAACTTGCTCGATGACCTCCGTCGCCTCAGCGGAAATTCGGGCTGAGTCATGCAAAAATAGTATGTCGACGTCGCTGTAAGGACTCAATTCCCCCCGGCCATAGCCGCCGATCGCCAGCAGGGCTACCGGCGGCGTTTTGTCGGAATAGGCAGACCCTTCTACTGCTCCCTCGAACAAATGCCGGAGGACGACATCCAAGAGCGCCGCTCGATCCCGAACTATCTCCAGGCCACCCGCTCCAGAGTAATGTTTCAGCCGAAGCCGGTGCTCTTCTATCTTGAGAAATTTCTTGTATAGATCCAGGCGCTCCCGAAGGCGCCTGCTCCCCTCTGATGTTAACTGGCGCTCAGCGTGCGCCAGAATTTTCTCAAGATGTTGGGACATTTACGGCAGAACGGCAAAATACATGAAAAATTCAGGATTGCAGATGAGAAAATTCGCCAGCATCCAGCCTTAAAGAAGGCCAGAGACTCAACTGCCTTCGTGAGACGCGATCGGTGGCCGCCCCTCCAACGGTCAACGCGTTCTCCTTACTTCATCGAAACTAGAAAGTGTTCCCAATCTCCGATGTTGTGAGCGTTCCGAATAAAGGAACTGACAGGCAACTCCCGGGGTGTCTGCGGTTTCTTTTTCAGTTGGAGACCCACCTCTTCCGGCAGACGGTTCCCTTTCAGACTATTGATGCGCTTATCCGCCAGGACACAGTTCTCCCATGAAGTCAGACCTCCGCGCGACCGCGGAACGATATGATCGATATTGCCCTCATGGGGAGCGAGTTTCTTGCCCGTGTACTGGCAATGGCCGCCGTCCCGCTCCCAAATTCCCTTGGCAGAGAGCTTAGGCCGGCGCTTCGGTACCTTGTGATAACGGGCCAGAACCAAAACAGTCGGGACCCTAACCAAGCCGCGGACCGTTCGAACTGCGTAATCTTCTTCCCGAACTGGAAGACCGAGCCAATCTTGCCACCGAACCGGGCGCATATCGCCAGCGCCAAACATGTCGAGGGCAGTCGCGTTGCCGTTTGCCATCATGCAAAAGGCCTGTGCCGGCGTCTTCACGTCGATCGCCTGCCAATTTCGGTTCAATACGAGAACCGTTGCTTTGTTCAAGACGTCATTCATACCGTCTTCTGCCGTTACGTCCTGGCGAAAAACCGTTGAACAAATGCCTCAAAAGAGGCAATTCGTCCAGCACAGAAAGCAATCCTTTATGTTTCCCATCTGCGATTACCACACGCATCCTCAGGGGCACAATGTGCGCACCTACACCATCGAATTGTTGCAGCCTTGGATTGACCAATGCCGGGCAAAACAAATTCAGAGCATCGCCTTCACCGATCATGACCGTTATATTGACGGCGTTGATTTTGGGGTAATTGACCGCCTCCGTGAACAGAATCCGGATATTGAAATTCTCGCCGGAATCGAACTGGACAACGATCCCGTTACTTCCCAGGTCGGGCTGCGCTGGGTGGAAAAGAACTGGGATCGACTCGATTTTGTGCTTGGCTCGGTCCACTACTTCAGCGGCGAGACCGAGATGTTGGACCGCGCCGGTCAACCCGGGCAGATCGAGGCGCGCGGTGTAGCAGAGGCTTTCGATCAATATGTGCACGAGCTTGAAAAACTTGTCTCCCGCGGTCATATCGATTGCCTCGCGCATCTTGATCTGGTGAAGATCCACGGGTTATCCCCCGAGGCATATGATCCGGTCCGGCGATTTCGCCCAATTCTCGAGATCGCGGAAAAAGCGGGTCTGGCGATGGAAGCGAGCACGGCCGGCTGGCGAAAGGCCGTCGGCGAACAATATCCACACACCTCGATCCTACGAGCGGCCGCCGAACTGCGAATTCCGATCACCACCGCCTCCGACGCGCATTCACACGCACAGGTAGCCGCGGACTACGAAAAGCTGGCCGCCGTCCTGGAGGCAGCTGAGGTCACTGAGATTGTTACGTTTCGGCGTCACCATCCGGCCCGGAGGATTCACCGGCCCTGAACCATTTAAACCACTTCGACTAGAACCATGCCTTGAACAATTCGCGTTTCTAACGAATTGATTTCCAGTTGCAGGGCTTGTTTGGCGGTAGTCAGGAATGAGTTGGAGCTGTCTGTCAGCGCAACGTTCAACTTGCCGACGCCTCCTGTTAAATTCTCCAGGCCACATTCCAGCAGAGTCTGTTTGACCGCGATCGCGCAGTTCTTCGCGGAATCAACCAATACCACTCCGGATCCGGAAACTTCCTGGATCAAGGGCGCCAACAACGGGTAATGCGTGCATCCCAGAACCAACGTGTCGATGCCTGCTTCGACTACAGGATCGAGGTAACGATGAAGCACTTTCCGGGTTACCTCGTCCTTCAGCCAGGCCTCTTCCACCAGTGGCACCAGCAGAGGACAGGCCTGGCTGGTAACTCGCACCGCGGGGTTTAACGCTTGAATTGCCCTCTCATAAGCCTCGCTCATGATCGTCGACCGCGTTCCGATCACGCCCACGTGGCCAACTCGCGTTTCTTTTACCGCTGCCCGCGCACCAGGCGCTATGACTCCCACCACCGGAACTTTCAAAATTTCCTGAAGCTTGGAGACCGCCAGCGAAGAGGAGGTGTTACACGCCACCACGATCATCTTTGCGTTTTCAGCCAGTAACAGCCCGCTGATTTCGATGCTGTATCGTTCTATCGTCGATTTGCTCTTGCCGCCGTATGGAAGTCTCGCCGTATCGCCGATATAAAAAATGTCTTCTTCCGGCAGCAGATCCCGTAGTGCGCGAACAACGGTCAAGCCCCCGATGCCCGAATCAAACACCCCAATCGGGCGAAGTGAGGACTCACTTTCGTGCATCTTCGGGGAGTGTATAAACATTCGGCTTAAGTGGATCCCAGATTGACACCCCCGAATCCGTCGCTTCAGGCTCAGACGCCGAGCCGCGTTTGACCATCATCTGTTCCGAATTTCCGCCTCTATTCAGCGCCCGGTTGTACGAGAGTATGCCCTGCAAAATTGCTTGAGCCAAGAGCTGTCTGTAAAGCGGGGCCGCGATTCGGACACGATCTTGGGGATTTGTCAGAAAGCCTCCTTCGATCAGCACTCCGGGGACGTTGCAGTCACGCAGAACAATAAACCGAGCACGCTTAATCCCTCGATCACTGCCTCCTACGCGCGTGATCAGCGCTGCGTGCATGGCGGTCGCCAATGCTATGTTTTCGGGGTCGCGGATGTTGCCGACGCAGGGCTGCAGATCCGAAAGAGTCAGGTTCAGACTGTTGGTCGATGGAACCCCGCGCGGCGCCAGGCTATAGGTTTCCAGCCCCCCCGCCCCCTCACGCGCCCCGGCGTTAAAATGCACACTGACAAAGACCGAGTTGGATTGCCGATTGGCAAAGGCGGCCCGATCTTCCAGCGGAATAAATACATCTCCGGACCGGGTAAGACGAACATTGAATCCCGCTCTTAGCAACAAGTCGCGTGTCCGCTGGACTACATCGAGGGCAAAGTCTTTCTCGTTCCCTAAGATGCTTTGCGCACCCTGATCGAAACCGCCGTGGCCCGCATCGAGAACCACCGTCCGAACGGGCTTAGCCGGGATCTTTGTGGGACGCAAGACCGGTTCAACCAGTTTGCTCAGATCCATTCGCGACATGAGGATTTGGTTATCCACCTTAATGATTGGAAAACTGAGGATGAATTTGAGCCCGTTCAGATAAAGCTCACGAGAGTTAACTCCACCCACCATTCTGAGAGTCGCCCCTTCCAGCTTAATACTATCGTCCGAATAGTTGGCTTGGGTGAAGCTGTAAAACTTCGCCACGTCTTCAATCGGTACATAATCGCGGCCGTCTTGCTTAACCAGTGTCCACTCAAACGCGAGCGCCTGACAGGCAAACAAGTATAGCACCGCAACGCAAACCCTCCCGCAGCGCATCACGACTGGGAGAATGCGTCCGAAGCCAATCATTGGCAAGGAAAAAGGCCGGTCACACTTCCAGGCCCTGAAGCTCGTATGCCAGTACGCTCAAACTGTAAATCGCAGCCGTCTCCGTTCGGAGGACAATGGGGCCGAGGCTGACAGGAACGCAACCGGCGCTCTTCGCCCACGATGTCTCGGCCGGCGTAAAATCACCTTCCGGCCCGACGAGAATAAGCGCAGAACTCGGTCTTTGTCCGTGCTGTTCACGGAAATTGGCTAACACTTTTTTGAGACTTCGCGCGTCACTCTGGAGAGAAGCAACTAAGGGGAGTTCGTAGTGATCGAACTCTGCAAAAAATTGTTTGGGAGTGATCGGTTTCGCAATTTCAGGAAGCCAATCCTGCCCGGATTGTTTCGCGGCTTCGATTGTCACCTGTTTCCATTTCTCCCGTTTCTTAGCCAACTCTTCCTCTTCCAGTTGAACGACGGTGCGATCCGAGAGCAGCGGAACTATTTTCGCCACCCCGAGTTCTGTCGCCTTCTGGATGATCAGATCCATGTGTTTCCCTTTGGGAATCGCTTGCGCCAGAGTGATGGTGCAGCGAAGCCGCTCTGTCTTCGCGGAAATCAGCTCTTTTAGATGCACTCTCCCCTTTTCGACGGTCGTGATTTCCGCCGTAATCTCTGAGCCCCGCCCGTTAAAGACCACCACCCGGGATCCCACACCTAACCTGAGCACGTCAATGCAATGATGTGCTTCTAACTCGTCCAGCACCAAAGGCTTGAGACTCCATCGCTCCGGGGAAATGTAGAACCGATGCGTGCTCACGTGACCAATCAACGAAAAAAGTCTTTCGCCTTATCAAAGAAAGTCTTGTGCATCGGACTATTATCGTCACCGCACGAGGAGGCGAATTCTTCGAGCTTTCGCCGTTGTTCGGAATTCAATCGGGTCGGTACTTCAACAATCACTCGGACACGCAAGTCTCCTCTGTTCCTCGTGTCCATGTTCTGGACGCCGTGACCGCGTAACCGGAACTGGGTGCCGCTCTGCGTTCCTGGCGGAATTTTCAACAAAGCCTGGCCTTGGAGCGTCGGCACTTTCGCCTCGCCGCCCAAAGCCGCCGTCGCAAATGAGATCGGAATATCACAATAGAGATCGTCCTCTTCCCGGGTGAAGATCTCGTGCTCACGCACATGCATCACCACGTAGAGATCCCCCGGGGGACCTCCCCGAATTCCCGCCTCGCCATTCCGGGAAGACCGGAGACGGGCACCGTCATCGATCCCGGCGGGGATCTTAAGCTTGACTCGCGACCTCTTTTCCAGCCTGCCGTCGCCCCCGCAATCCCGGCAAGGGCGGTCGATCACTTGGCCGGTTCCGCGACACCGCGGGCAGGTCTGGGAGACTTGGAAAAATCCACGCGAGGTAATCACTTGGCCGCGGCCCTGACAAGTGGGACAAGAGGTCGCACGCGAGCCGGATTCCGCTCCCGATCCGCCGCAACTGGAGCACGTCTCGTGCTTCAGGATTTCGATCTCTTTTTCGGTGCCAAACGCCGCTTCCTCCAAAGTGATCTGCAGGTCGTACCTTAAATCAGAACCACGTTGCCGACCGCTCCGGTCCCTGGACGCCACCCCCGATCCGAAGATCTGGTCAAAAATGCCGCCTCCTCCTTCCGCACCCATCCCGAAGACTTCACGAAAAATATCGAACGGATCATGGAAACCACCGGCCCCACGGTTCGCACCGACTCCCGCCCCGGCACCGAACGCCGCGTGGCCGTAGCGGTCATAAGCGGATCTCTTGTTCTCGTCGATGAGAACTTCATAGGCTTCGCCGAGTTCCTTGAATTTCTCTTCTGCTCCGGCGTCCCCAGGATTTTTGTCTGGATGAAATTTGACCGCCAGCTTGCGGTAAGCTTTCTTAATTTCGTCGGTGCTGGTGTTCCGCTCCACCCCCAAAACTTCGTAGTAATCTCGTTTCGTAGCCATTCGTTATGTCCCGGCGCCAGGTGTTGCGGAATCCTCGCCCGCGGGTGTTCCTTTTGAGACCACCACGTTTGCGGGTCGAATCAATCGATCCTTCAATTTGTAGCCTTTTCGCAACTGCCGGATGACAAAACCCTCGGCGACTTCTGCATTCTGTTCCTGCGCAATTGCCTCATGCACATTGGGATCAAAATGCTGCCCGGTCGCATCGATTGTCTCTACACCACAACTGCCTAGAAAATCCTGTAGTTGCTTAAAGACCATCATCAACCCGTCCTGAACCGCCGATTGGCTTCCTCCAGCCTTAGCCGCTTGTAAGCCGAGTTCAAAATTATCGAGGATCGGGATCAATCGCTCCAGGAAATTAGAGTTGGCGTACCGGATTGCATCGTCTTTCTCGCGAGCCATCCGTTTCCGATAGTTGTCCAGATCGGCGACCGAACGCAGGGCGATATCCTTGTATTTGCTCAACTCGGCTTTCAATTGAGTCAGTTGATCCCGCGAATCGTCGGCTAGCCTGGGTTCCGAACTTTTCTCGTTCGGGGCGGCTGTTGGTTCTGCGTTTCGCATCGCGGAGTTCCCTTCCGGTGAAGCACCTGATTTCAGCGCCGGCTCAAGGGATGGCGTGTCTTCGATCAGGTTCTCTTCCGCTTCAAATTCTTTCTCTTTGTTCGCCTCACTCATAACTTCCGAATTGCAATCAGCGTAATATCGTCGTTCTGCGGATGGTTGCCTACGAAAGTCTTCAAGTCAGCGGTTACCCGACTCAAGATTGCTGGCGCTCCGTCTGCCGCACTGGCCTGAATGGCCTCGGTCAATCTCGACATCCCAAATTCCAAACCATTTGCATCTAACGCTTCGGTCACACCATCAGTGTACAAAATCAAACAATCACCGTTCTCAAGGTGCACCCGACAATCGCCCGTTACCCTATTGAAAACGCCTCCGCTGTCAATTCCCAGCGCCATTCCGGGAGGATTGATCTTTGCCACGGAGGAGTCGCTGGCCCGGTATTGCAACGGCGCGTCGTGACCGGCCCTGGCCAGGACCAGTTCGTTATCCTCCTTGTGCGCGATCAAGTAAGCCATGCTGATAAACATGTCTTCCCTGATGTCGGGATAGAGCTGGCGATTGACCGCCTGCAACACCGCGGCGGCTGACTCGCTCGATCTGGCAAACGAGCGCAATACACTCCGACACATCGCCATGATCAAGGAGGCTGCGACTCCTTTGCCCGAAACATCCGCGATGGCAATCCCAAGACGTTGATTATCCAACGCAATGTAGTCGTAGTAGTCGCCGCTCACCCGGCTGGCCGGAATATTGAGCCCCGCAATTTCAAATCCCTCAAATGCTGGCGCGGCATTCGGCAGAAGAATCCGCTGAATATCGCGGGCCACATCCAGTTCTCGGTCAATCCTCCTTTTCTCGCTCGCCTCCGAATAGACCACCGCGTTATAGAGGGCGAACGCCGACTGCTCAACCAGGGATTGAAAAACCAAAAAATCGGACGGAGAGAAGGGTGTACTCATCGGGCCGTTGGCGACGGCCAACACCCCGAGGTTCTGATTTCCATACACCAGGGGACCAATCATCACCGAATCCATCTCTAGAGATAAATCCTTGAGCCGTTCCAGGCGCGGGTCAGCATCCTTGCTCGAGAGGAACAATGGCTCTTTTCGCTCCCAAACTGCGCCAAGCAGACCTTCGCCCGGTTTAACGGTATGAAGTTGGAGATAGCTCTCCATCGCCAGCGGAGAATTCAGACTTTGCTGTGAAATGCTTCGCGGCACTTCGACTAAGGGCGGGCAATCCTTCGAAATAAATGTCGGAACCAGCAACTTGCCCGTTCTGTCCACGAGGTAAAGAGCCCCCCCGTGCGCGTCCGTGATCCGCGTCGCCCCTTCGACGATCAACCGGTGAAGATCCGAAGAGCGCAGATCTTCGGAGAACGCTTCACCCAACCCGTGGAGAAAATCAAAGACTCTGTCTTCTTCAACCTGCAATTCTTCCCGTGCACGCCGAAGGGCTTCGATAGATCGACGCTGCCTAAGATTTACTCCGACGAGCACGATGACAGTGGCAGCGAGTAGTCCTATGAGCAAAAAGGACCACATTGAATCAAACTATTTTGAACCGGCGCGAAGATCTTGCTTGAGATACTCGAGAACGTCTTTGAATCGCGCAAGGTTTTCCGGATCAGCGTCTACCAAAGCCTCATGCGCCTCGATCATACACTCGGCTTGATCAGTACGCCCAATCGCTGGATCAGCGTCTAACGGCGCCGCTTCGACCATGCTTTCCGTCGTATCCGCCGCCTTCGATTCCACATCGAAAAGGTTGTTTAAGCCCAAATTCCGGAGCAGATCCGTGTTGCGCTCATTGGCGTTTCGGACCAGGAGCGACCCGTTGCCAAACTCTCGAAGGCGCAATGCAATTCCGGCCAGGGTGCCCATAAATGTGGAATCCATCACCGGACAACCCAGCAGATCCACCACAAAACTGCGGTAACCTCGCTCTAACATGTGCTTCGAGAATTCCTTCAGGGCCGGGCTGCTCTGAAACGAACCTTTACCCTCCACCTTGACATGGACCCCCCGGCTCGTTACCCCGACCAAGATAGACGTTGGCGAATTCACAAAACTCCCGAAATATATCTTCCTTGGCGTTTAGGTGTCAAATTCAAGACTTTCAAACGAATTCATTGCCATGTTCGAGACTGCAGAAGCGCCACAATAATTCTTCGATCCTCGATCAAAATCGCTCTCCACGAAGTGATTGGGCCGTCGGTTTCATAGTCGTTTCCCAGGATCGCGAATTCTGACACATGGCTTCCCTTCGCGTTCGGATAATTCAATTCCCTGCCCTGCACATAATTCTTGAGATTAGATTGCCGATATTCCAAACGGATTGTGAGGTTTGCGGGTTTTTTTGCACGCCAAAAAAAGGTGAAATACTGGCCCGTCTTGGACGAAGTGTCCCATCCATCCAGCGCTCCCCAAAGCCGGTGTTTCCGCTCGAAGTCAATCATCAAGTCCTTCGTTAAAATCGGGGTCGCTCCCGGAACAGGGGGCGCGTTTCGAAAAATCTCGAATTTTCGAAACTCGAAATTATCGTTGATGGCCAGGGGCAAAACGTTGACGTTCTCCATCGGCAGCGGATTCTCGGCTCTGACCATGATGCCCCCGATAAGCATAGCCAGAAACGCCCCTGGGAGCAGCCATCTCATGGAAAGCGATCAAACTCCGAAGCCGCCGAGGTGTCAATCAGGAGTTTTGCCTCCATGCTTAAGGCCTACGAATTAACCGAACGGACGCGAAAAAGCGAAAAAGGACAGAAGGCGGTCGCTTCGCGGGCCCATTGGCGATACTTCAACGCTCCTGCGCAGGTTGGACAGAGTGAGCAGAGCTGTGGAACGAACACCCTCCAGCTCGCCATGGATGGATGGGCGGAGAGAGCAAAAACGAGAACTATTAGAATTACTCAGAGGCGAACCTGCCAGGACCAACCTGTTTAACACCTTTCAATCGGTAGATTCGCGCAAACAGATTCTTCTTTGGCTCGGGTGAGGCGAATTTATAGCCGTTGGACATCAGACCATCCAAGATTTCAGAGACGCTCATCGGTGACTCCTTGGATTTAAGAACTTGGACCACCGCCGGCGCCAGTGGACCTGTCGACGAAGTGGACCGGCGACCTCTATTCTTTCCGGACGGCGCCACCGTGGTCGCCTTTCTTCCACGCCCTCGGCTCGCCACAGTACGAGCCGCCGCCACGGCAACCACCGGAGTTGAACTAGCCTCCGTGCCTGCTTGCAACAAACTACCAAGTTCTCCCTGCAACCGCTCGATGCGTTCCTGAATTTCCGCTGCTTTCCTGAGAGTGGAGGAAGATAGTTTCACAGGCGCAAGCTATGCTTGGATTCTTACTTTGCAAGAAACTTTAGATAGTTTGAATATTTTGCCCTCGGATTAGTTAGCTTCTTTGGCCAATAGTTGATTTGTAAAGCTTCCCGAATAACACTGAACCAATGTCCATTATCGTCACTACGTTTGCTCCCGGACGCGTCGAGATTCTGGGTAACCACACCGACTACAATTTAGGGTTTGTCCTTTCCGCCGCCATCCATCTAGGCGTAACGGTTGAGGCGTCCCGGCTCTCCGAAAGTGTGCTGAAGATTAGTTCGAGGACCAATCACCGAAGCATTAGCATTGAGTTAAACAATCTTCGGCCTCTGGCGGAAGACGCCTGGGCAAGTTATCCAATCGGCGTCATCAACGTCCTGCTGAACGCCGGTTTCCGATTAGGCGGGATACGGATGAATATTTCGAGTGATCTGCCTCTGGGCGCGGGCTTATCTAGTTCTGCTGCTTTGGAAGTAGCTACTGCTATGGCCGCCCAAGAGCTATTCGAATTGGAGATTAAAAAGATGCGACTGGCTCAACTTTGTCAAAAGGCGGAAAACGAGTTTGTCGGGGTCCAATCCGGGTTGTTGGATCAGGCATCCTCTGTCTTTGGGAAGGATCACCGGCTGATCCTGTTGGATTTTCTCAAGATCACCGTGGAGACGGTCTCGTTGCCTGCCAACGTCTCCTTGCTGCTGTTAAACTCCGGGGTTCCGCATGAACTAACCGGGGGCGAATATAACGAACGTCGAAGCCAGTGTATGCTGGCCGCCCAAGCGATGGGTATCGCATCGCTGCGCGATGCCAGCCTGGCACTAGTTGAAAGATCTCCGCTCGAAGATGTGACCCGGCGGAGAGCACTTCATGTCGTCGGGGAAAACGATAGAGTTCTTCGCGGCGTGCAAGCGTTGCAGGCGAATCAGCTGGAAGAGTTTGGCAAACTAATGTTCGCCTCACACGAAAGTTCCCGCATAAATTTTGAAAACAGCACCTCTCATCTTGATACGCTGGTCGCCTTAGCGGGAGAAACCCCCGGGGTATTCGGTTCGCGATTAACAGGAGGTGGTTTCGGAGGATCGACGGTGTCACTGATTGAAACGGCGCGCGCCGACGAAATCATCCAAACCATTTCGAGCGCATATCACAGAATTACCGGTGCCACTTGCTCGCCGATACTGACTGAACCTTCCGAAGGCGCGCGAATTCTGGCGTGAACGAGCGGCGTCGCTCATATCGTTCACCGTTCACCGTTCACCGTTCACCGTTCGGCGTTCGGTTAACCGGCGAAAAGCAAATGTATTCTTTGCATCAGGAGATCGGCGTCTGATTTCTTCCTTCAATTTTTTTCGCCTCTTTTCGC
>Ga0210390_10001871_pt1 | contig 19378 bp, 16 predicted proteins | sample IncBWH11OmetaG_FD_161050 | JGI IMG/M metagenome (GOLD analysis project Ga0210390, IMG submission 161050) | Forest soil microbial communities from Barre Woods Harvard Forest LTER site, Petersham, Massachusetts, United States - Inc-BW-H-11-O ... | reverse complement strand
GTCGCGATCCGGCCGCGGCCCGCTGACTTCGCCAAGTGGGGCGCGCACGGCGCCGACGGCTGGACCTTCGCCGACGTGCTGCCGACGTACAAGCTGATGGAGAACAACCCCGCCGGGGAGGACGCCTACCACGGCCGGACCGGGCCGCTCCCGGTCCGCCAGCTCACCGACGAGGAGCTGACGCCCTCGCAGGCAGGGTTCATCGGCGCGGCGGTCGCGCGCGGGTTCAAGCGGGTGCGCGACTTCAACGGCGCCGACCAGGACGGCGTCAGCGGCCACTCGGTCAACGTGATCGACGGCATCCGGGAGAACGCGGCGATAGTGTTCCTGACCGCCGAGGTCCGCAGCCGGCCCAACCTGATGATCCGCGGCGATGTCACCATCGACCGCGTGCTGTTCGACGGCACGGCCGCCACCGGAGTGGTGGCCGCGGACGGCACGGTGTACCGGACCCGGGAGGTGATCTTGTCAGCCGGCAGCTACGGCAGCCCAGCCATCCTGCAGCGCTCCGGCGTCGGCCCGGCCGATGAGCTGACCGCCCTGGGCATCGGCGTCGTCGCCGACCTGCCCGTCGGCCGGCGGCTGCTGGACCACCCGTACTTTCACACCGCCTACGCGCTGGCGCCCGGGCACCTGGAGATGACCCCGGCGGTCGGCGCGATCCTGTGGACGGCCTCCAGCGAGGCCGCGGCGGGCGAGCTGGACCTGAACATCACGGCAACCCACCTGATTCCCCCCTCTTACAGTCCTACCGGCGGAGTGATCGCGCTGTCCACCTCGGTGGTCCTGCCCGAGTCCACCGGGACGGTGAAGCTGGCCAGCCGCGACCCCGCCGCCGCCCCGCTGATCGACTGCAACTTCCTTGCCACCGGCCGTGACGCCCGCCGGATGCTGGAAGGCGTCAAGCTCGCCCGCGACTTCGCCCGCAGCCCGGACCTCGCCTCCCTCTTCGCCGGCGAGCTGACTCCCGGCGACGCGGTCACCGGCGACAGCGACCTAGCCGCGTTCATCGCCGGCAACCTGGCCACCTACTACCACCCCAGCTCCACCGCCCCGATGGGCGGGCCGGCCGACCCGCAGGCCGTCGTCGACCCGGTCGGCGCCGTCATAGGGACCAGCGGACTGCGGGTCGTCGATGCCTCGATCATCCCCGACACCCCGTCCACGGTCCTCAACCTCACCGTCATGATGCTGGCCGAACGCATCTACCAGCGCATCTACCAGGCCTAAGGCGACTATGACCGACACCGGAACCGCAGCCGCCACCGCCCAGCGATCACGCTGGCGGCATAATCCCGCCGGAACCCCTTGCCGAAGCGCCGGCGTAGACCGGCGCGCCCGGCAACCCGCCCCCTTCCCGCTCATGGGCGTGACCGAGCGTCGCCAGCCACGTCGATCACCCAGATCGGCGCATGGCGCGGACCAGGACGCCGGCAGCACATACCGCAGCGCCCCGCCGGGCTAGCCGGGGGGCGCGCGGTGATCGGGGCAGTTACGGTCGGCGGGTTCAGGCCGCCCGGTGGCGGACCAGCCAGATGGTGGCCGCGAGGAGCAGCACGGACAGGCCGAGCAGGTAGCCGCCCTCGATCCACTGGAACGGCCAGAACCGGCTGCCTGGCTGGTAGGTCACCCAGAATGTGTAGCCGTGCTGGGTGATGTAGCCCACCGGGTCGGGGTTCGCCTGAGTTGAGTTGGGTCCGACCTGGTGGGCGGCCGGGTGGTAGCCCTGGAGGAACTGGCTGACCGCCGCCTGGCTGAGCGGCTTTCCGTCCCGCCCGGTGTACCACGAGCTGATGATCCACGCGGAACCAGGCAGGTTGGGGTTGTGGGCGACCAAGGGGGTCAGGTAGTGCTGGCGCAGGAACAGCCCGGCGCCCAGAGCCAGGCCGGCCCATGCGGCCATGGTCGCGGCGATCGCGGGGACGACCCGGCGGATGAGCATGCCGGCCAGGGCGCCGATCGAGCAGGCGACCAGCGTCCAGGCCGCGAACGCCACCCCGTGCAGATCGAACACCAGGGGAGCCAAGGGAGGCAGCCGGGTGTCCAGCCCCTGGTCGACGAACGGCTTGAAGTACCAGTAGAACAGCACGCTGAACGCCCCGGCGGCGGCGGCCGCGGTGACGGCCAGCGGCACTAGCTTGGCCAGGGTCCAGCGGGTCCGGCCAGTGCCCTGGGTCCAGGCGTACCGGAAGGTGCCGGTCTCCAGTTCCCGGGCCAGCACCGGCGCCACGGCGAACGCCCCGATCAGCGCCGGCACCACCTGCAGCAAGACCGCGATGGCCTCCGCCGTGGCCCAGTAGACCGTGTCGAAGTCCCCGATAGCGTTGCTGCAGGCCAGCGAGCTCGCCGGGTGGCACGCGGTCACGGCGGCGTAGGCGTGGTGCATCGGCAGGCCGGTGTACAGCAGGTACGCGGCCAGCGCGCCGAGCAGCCCGGCCACCCCGGCCAGCGCGAAGCGGTGCTGCCGCCAGGTAACCCAGGCCATCCGCCGCCACGGCACTGGCCGTAGGGCGGTGTCGTTCCCGAGCCGGGCGGACATGGTTAGGGCGCTCATCTCGCCACCTCCAGTGTTTCGCGCATGTAGGCCAGGGCGAGTTCTTCCAGGCCGACCATGTGGTGGCTGGCGAGCAGGTCGCCAGCCTTTCCAGCCAGTTGCACCTGGCCTTGCGACAGCAGGATCAGGTAGTCGGCGACCCGCTCCAGCTCGGCCAGGACGTGCGAGGACAGCAGGACCGACACGCCGTCGGCGGCCGCCGCCGCCATCACCGTGGCCATGAAGTCGTGCCGGGCCACCGGATCGAGGTTCGCCAGCGGCTCATCGAGTACGAGCAGCCGCGGCCGGCGGCCCAGGGCCAGGGTCAGCGCCAGTTGCGCCTGCTGCCCGCCGGACAGCTTTCCGGCCTTGCGCTTCAGCGGGATGCCCAGCTCGCCCAGCCGCCCCCGCGCATAGCCCAGGTCGAAGTGCCGGTTCAGGTTGCGGGTCAGGTGCAGCAGGTCCTTAGCCGACAGGTTCTGGTAGACCGGCGTGTCCTGGGCGACGAACGCGATGCCACCCAGCGCGGCCCGGGATCCGGCGGTCCGGCCGCCGAGCACCGTCACGGTGCCCGCGGACGGCTCGGCCAGGCCGACCGCGAGGTTCAGCAGCGTGGTCTTGCCCGCGCCGTTCGGGCCTACCAGCGCGGCCACGTGGCCGGCCGGGATGGCCAGTGTGCAGTCGCGCAAGGCCCAGGTGCCGCGGTAGTGCTTGCCGAGGTGATCGGCTTCTATGACGTTAGCCATGAGGTGTCCTCTCGGATAGGGATCGCTCATCACGGCTGACGCTAACGGCAGGCCGATAACACTGCCGTAACGCCGTCTTGCGCTGACCGCGGGCGGTGTGTTATCGGGGTGTTACGCGTGGCCGGGCATCATAAGAACATGCGCGTGCTGATCGTGGAGGACAACGAGGTGGTCGCGCAGGCCGTCGCCACGGGTCTGCGTGACCAGGGCTTCGCCGTGGACGTGGCCGGCGACGGCGCGGTCGGGCTGGACAAGGCCGCGCTGTCGCCCTATGACGTCATCGTGCTCGATCGTGATCTGCCGGTGGTGCACGGCGACGATGTGTGCGCGCGGCTGGCCGGCGGCCCGGGCGGCGCGCGGATCTTGATGCTGACCGCGGCGGGCGCGCCCGATGACCGCGTCGACGGGCTGAACCTGGGCGCGGATGACTACCTGGCCAAGCCGTTCCACTTCCCGGAGCTGGTCGCGCGGGTCAACGCCCTCGGCCGCCGGACGCCGTCGGTCCCGCCGGTCTTGCGCCGCGGTGAGCTGACGCTGGACCGGCCGCGGCGCCAGGCCAGCAGGAACGGGCAGCTGATGCCGCTGACCCGCAAAGAGCTCGGTGTGCTGGAGGTGCTGATGTCCGCCGACGGCGCGGTGATCAGTGCCGAGCAGCTGCTGGAACGGGTCTGGGACGAATACGCCGACCCGTTCACCAACGCCGTCGCGGTGACCGTGATGCGGCTGCGGCGCAAGCTCGGCCAGCCGCCGCTGATCGAGACCGTCACCGGTGGCGGGTACCGGCTGCCATGAGGGTCATGCCAGCCGCGCTCAGCCCGTGGCGCAGAAGCATCCGGGCGCGGATCGTCATCGCCTGCACGCTGCTGTTCCTGGTACTGGGCGCCCTGTTGATCGGCGCCGTCTACACCCAGGTCGGTCGCGTCCTGGTGGTTCCGTCCGGCGGGTCGAGCGAGCACATCCAGCCTGGGGGCAACTCGCAGGTCAACGTCGCGACGGACGCCTCGAAGCGCACTGATTTCCTGATCTTCACGCTGGCCGGGCTGGGCGTGGGCACCTTGCTGGCGGCCGGGCTCGGCTGGGCGGTCAGCCGCCGGGTGCTGCGGCCGCTGACCGCCGTCACCACGGCGGCGCAGGCCGCCTCCCAGGAGAACCTGGACCGCCGGCTGGCCCTGGCCGGGCCGCCCGATGAGCTCAAGGAACTCGCGGACACCTTCGACGCGATGCTGGCCCGGCTGGAAGCCGCGTTCGCCAGCCAGCGCCGGTTCGTGGCCAACGCCTCCCACGAGCTGCGCACGCCGCTGACCGAGATGCGCACCCTGATCGACGTCACCACGGCCCGGCCGGCGGTCTCCGCCGCGGAGCTGGCGCCGGTACTGGCCGCGATCGGCGCCGCCGTGGACAGGTCCGAGGAACTGATCGAGGCGCTGCTGACCTTGGCCCGCTCCGACCGCGGACCAGGCCCGGCCGAGCTCGTCGACCTGCCCACCGCGATCGAAGACGCCATCGACCAGTTGGCCCCGGCCGCCGCGGCCAGGCAGATCCGGATCGAGGTCGCGCTGCAGAACGCCCAGGTCACCGGGGACCGGATCCTGCTCGAACGGCTGGTCAGCAACCTCATCGACAACGCCGTCAAGCACAACGTGACCGGCGGCTGGGTACTGGCCAGCACCAGGACCGAGGCGGGCACCGCCGAACTTACCGTCGCCAACGGCGGCGAGCACATCCCCGCCGACCAGGTAACCGGGCTGTTCGAGCCGTTCCGCCGCCTCCGCGGCCGGACCGGCAACCGCCCGGGCACCGGCCTCGGGCTGTCCATCGTGGCATCGGTCGCCCACGCACATGGTGGCCAGGCCCAGGCCCGCGCCGGGCCGGACGGCGGACTGGACGTCCAGATCACGCTGCCTGCCACGGCAAACGGACACCGGCATGCAGCTCCGGCGGCGCCCGGGATGGCCGATTGACAAGGAATCTATGCTCGTCGCCGCCGTCGGCGCTCGGCCACCTCGCGGTAGACGTCGAGCGTCGAGGCGGCCGCGGCCGCCCAGGTGAACTCGGCCGCCCGGCGAGCCCCATATCGCGCAGCCGGTCGCGGTCCGGTGCCACCCCGGCCACCAGGGCCTCGGCGATGGAGGCGGGATCGGCGGAATCGCACAGGATAGCCGCGCCGCCGCGATTTCCGGCATCGAGCTGACCTGCGAGGTCACTACCGGACAGCCGCAGGCCATCGCCTCCAGGATGGGCAGGCCGAAGGTCTCGTTGTGCGACGGGTAGGCGAGCAGGCCGGCGGCCCGGTAGAAGGCGACCGTCTCGACGAGCGAGACCCCGCCGGTGAAGATCAGGTCGTCGCCGATGCCGAGCTCGGCGGCCAGCGACCGCAGCTCGGCGGCGTACGAATCAGGACCCGCACCCACGAACACCAGCTGCCGGCCCCGAGCTGAGGCCGGGCTCGCGCCCACGCGCGGAGCAGTCCGCCGTGGTTCTTGTACGCCCACAGCGAGGACACGAATACCACGAACGGCTTGATGATGCCGTACTTCGCGACCTGTGCGCGGGCCGCCGCGGCGTCGCCTGGCTTGAACAGGTCGTGGTCGATGGCCTTGTAGACCGCGGGCCCGGGCTTGCCGCCAGGGAAGTGGCAGGCGGTCAGCGTAACCGTTCCCGGTCCGCCGTCCGTGGCCAGCCGCGTTCCTGTCCGTGGCCCGCATGATGTCCCCTTAGCCTTGGACGCGCGGACCTGGGTGGCGCGGAACCGTGCCTCGCAGCGCATATGCGCTGGTCAGCGGCCTGTTACTTGGGCAAAGCAGAGAGGTCTGTAAAACCGTCGGCTCAGCCTACGCTGGTTCGAACCCAACACCTGCCACCACCTGCAGAAACGGCCCGCTAGCTGGGAATTCTCGGCTATGCGGGCCGTTTCTGCTCTGTCCCGTCATGTGTCACCTTGTAGCGCTGCAGGTCCATGTGTCGCGGCGTCTGCGGACGTATAGCGGGCGGCGTCCGGCCGCTAGGACGGTCGGTGCGCACCGTCGGCTTTCCACGGACGGCCACGGACGGCCGGGCCGGTCGCGGGTTCCGGCTTGACGTGAGCCGCTGAGTCGAGCGTGCATTCCCGTACATCCGGCCTGGCGGCCCCGGTGATCTCCGGGGGGTGGGGGCGGCCGGGGAAGGCGGGTGCGCGGATGGCTGGGCGGGAGGTCCGGGAGAGAGCGTGACGGTGGCCGGGCGGGCGGAGCGGGCGCGGGTCGCCCGCGCGTTCGTCGGCGGCGTGCTCGGTCCCGGGCACCCGTGCGGGGATGACGCCGCCGTGCTGGTGAGCGAGCTGTCCGGCAATAGTGTCCGGCCTAGCCGGTCGAGGGCTGCGGGCGGGACGGTCACGGTCGCGGTCATGGTCGGGGCCGGTCTTGTCCGGGTGGAGGTCACCGATCGCAGCGGCCCTGAGGTGCCGGAGCCGCACCGCGCTGGCCGGGATGCGGAAGGCGGCCGGGGGCTTCAGCTCGTTGCGGGCCCGTCTTTGTCGGGGAAGCGGATCGGGATAGCGCTGATGGCATCCCGGCCGCCGCTGGGTGATGATGGTCTGGTGCCGGCGGCGGCCGGGTTGCCTGGCGCGAGCTTGGAGTTTGAGGATGCGGCACTGCGTGCCGTGGCAAGCAGCAAGGTCAGCCGGTTCGGCCCGGCCGGGCTGCGGGCCTACGACGACCCGATCAGGATGACGGTGAAGTCGGTGACGCTGATGACAACGGCTTGGTCGGCTGTCCGGCGGCGGGCCTGCATGCTCACGGTGATGGGGAAGGGCGGGAGCGGAGGGTAAGGGGGCACCCCGATCATGGCGGGGTTGTAGTCGCTGGTGAAGCATTCCAGGCTGAAGTCGGAGCCGGTTACCGGGTCGCGGTCTAGGGCGGGTCTCCCAAGGGGCCAGGACTGTGTTTGGGTGCCGTGCCCGATCGAGCAGGTCACCACGGCCTGGCTCCCGGCGGTCTTTTCCAGGTGGCCATTGACCACTAGAAGGAAGCCCAGCATGTTCAAAGCCGGGGGCACGTCCACTGACAGGGCGCCGGATAGCCCGGCGGCGCCGGCGAAGGGGGCGTCCTGGCCGCCTTGCAGGGACAGGGTGAGGCGGTCCAGCATGAACTGCACGCTGAGATTGTCGCCGGCCACGTCGGTGACCATGCCCGGCGCCTGCCCTGCCGAGTCGTAGTAGCTGGCCCACGGCGCCCACGCGGGCGCGCTTACGGTCGTCATCGTGATTGTCTCCTCCTGGCTGGGTGTTACGGTGCCGGGACCCAGACGGCGTCGCCGGGCTGGACGTGAGCGGGTGTGGTCCGGTGAGCGCGCAGCCCGGTGTTGTGTGGGTCATCCCACAGCGTGTGCCAGTCGGCGATCCCGGCGTGCGCGGCGATGCCGCTGATCGTGGACATCTGGCCGGGATATGCCGTCACCGTGGCCCAGCGCCCACCGGGCGCATCCTCCGCGCCGTCCGCGATCTCCTTGTACCGGTAGGCCCAGTAGCCATCCAGCCCGTGGTACGGGTAGTGCATCAGACTGTGCTCGGGTCCGAGCTGCGGGCCGCCGTGGAACTCATACGCCCAGTACGTCACGTGGTCCTGATCCCAGCGGTCGAACACGACGACGTGCCCGGCGTCGCCGCCGGTACCAGGCCCGCAGTGGCCGACGAGGTCCCCTGGGCGCAGCTCATCCGGCATGATTTCGTGGATGTACCCGTCCTCGACCAGGGTGACCGTGGTCAACCCGGGCCCGGGCAGGTCCAGGCACATCGACACGTAGCCCGAGCAGTCCGTCCGCCCGCCAGGATTGCGGACGGTCATCTGGCTGTACGGGACGTGGCCGAGCGGCCAGATGGTGGCCGCGCGCTTGATGATATCGCTGCGTGTGATCGACATTACTTCTCCCCATCTTCCGGGTGGGTGCGCCAGGCAGCTGATGAGCTCGGCGGACCGGTAAGGCCGCTGGGTTCACCGTCGCGACGTTGAAATCCCACCGCTTGCTCCTCGTCGGCCGGTGTGCTGACGAATGGCTTGCTAGCTGGTGTGCATGGCGTCTAGGCCTTTGTGCTGGCCAGCGGGTGGGTTCCCCAGTCGGGGAACTCTTCGCTGCCTTGGGTGCCGGCCAGCGGGCGCAGGTCTGAGCCGGTTGGCCGCATGGTGTAGAGGCGCTGCCCGCCGGTGCTGGCCAGGAACAGGCGGAGCACGATCTTGGTGCCGTCAGGCGACCATGCGGGCTCGCTGGCGGAGTAACCGCCGCTGATGTCAACGTTTATCTGGTGAAGCCCGGTACCGTCCGGGTGGACGACGAACAGCTTTTGCTTGTTGTTGCTGAACAGGATCCATTTCCCGTCGGGGGACCAGCTTCCCGAGTCTTCGGCGAAGCCGGGTGCCGTGATCCGGCGCAGGCCGCGGCCGTCCGTGTTGACGACGAAGAGGGTGCCGGTCTCGCTGTCGGAGTCGGTGACTCGGAGGAACACGATCCTGCCGCCGCCGGGCGAGTAGTCGCCGGGAACGTCATGGTTGTTCGGATTGGCCGTGACGCGGACCAGGCCGCCGCCGTCGGCCGAACGCACGGTGAAGACGCCGGCCGGCCGGTTCGGGTTGGTATCGTCCCATCCTTCGCACGCCAGCCGGGCGCTGTTCGGTGACCAGGCCCAGCAGCCCAGGTTCAGGGTGCGATCGGGGGTTTCCAGCAGCGTGAATCCCGACCCGTTGGGGCGGACCGTGGCCGGCCTGATCAGGCCGCTCGCATCGGCGAGGCAGACCAGGATTCTGGCGCCGCCCGGGGACCAGCGTGGGCATTCGGCCGCGCCGGGCAGGACCTGGGCCTCGTTTGTCCCGTCCGGGTTGGCGGTGAAGATCTGGAAGTCACCAAGAGCGGTGCTATACCTGCCGAACACGATCTGGCCGTTTGCGCCCGGCGCCTTCGCCTGGGCGGGCGCAGTGGCCGCGACGCCGCCGAGCAGCGCCGCCGCCAGGACAGTAACCAGTGTGATCAATCGCCGCAAAGCGGCCACCCCCTCCAGGCCGTAATGGCCTCTCGTGCTCCGTGACCCCCGGTGGGCGGATTTCCCCTGGTGGTCTGCGACAAGCCGACGCCGGAAGCGTGGCATGGCGGCCTCAACAAAACCTCTCATCAGGTCCTTATTGCGCCTTGGCGCAGCGTGTTAGCGTCGGAGAGCGGGGGAGGACGCATGGAGTTCCGGCTTCTTGGGCCGCTGGAGGTCTGCAGCGACGGCGAGCTGATTGTCCTGGCTGGCCCGAAACAGCGCGCGATCCTCACCATCTTGCTGCTGGACGCGAACCAGGTCGTTCCGCGTGCCCGCCTGCTGGCCGAGGTCTGGGGAGAGCGGGCGCCCGGGAGCGAGCACAGCCTGGATGTGCACATCTCGCGGTTGCGCAAGGCCCTGGCCCCGGGCGGCGAGGGCAATGCGCTGATACGGCGCGGCCGTGGCTACCTCCTGTGCGTCGAGGAGGGGGCGCTTGATCTGGTCCGCTTCGAACAGCGGATAGCGGAGGGCCAGCAGGCCCTGGCGGAAGGACGCCCGGCTGCGGCGGTCGGTCTCCTGAATGATGGCCTAGGTCTATGGCGGGGAGAACCACTGGCCGAGTTCGCCGATCAGGCCTTCGCGGCCGCCGAACTCAGCCGGCTGAAGGAGCTCCGGCTGGCTGCGCTGGAAGCGCGGATCGACGCGGACCTCGCCCTCGGGCGCGAGGCCGCTATCATCGGCGATCTGGAGTCGCTGGTCCATGCGAATCCGTATCGAGAGCGGTTCCGCGCTCAGCTGATGCTGGCCCTCTACCGGGCCGGCCGGCAGGCCGAGGCACTGGCGGTCTACGCGGACACCCGCCGCCAGCTCATCCGCGACCTTGGTATAGAGCCAGGCGAGCAGCTGCGCGAACTGCACGGTGCGATACTCGCTCAAGATCCCGGGCTGCGGCCCGCCGGGTCGGCCTGGCACGAATCGGCCGGGACTGGCCGGCCGAGGGTTATGCCGCCGGGAACGCCGCGGCGGGCCGGCTGGCGGCGCTTGGCGCTGCTGTCCGCGGCCGGGCTCGTGGCGGCCGCGGCCACTCTGGGCGGGACGCTGATCCCCGGAAATCCGAACTCGGCGGCGGGGTCGGGGATGATCCAGCCCGGATCGGTGGCGTTCATCGACGCGCAGTCCGGACGGCTGGTCGGGGACGTGCCAGCCGGGCCGAGTGTCGGGTTCATCCGCGCCGGGTTCGGCTCGGTCTGGGAGATGGAAGACAGCGGAGTGCTGCTGCAGATCGATCCCCGGACCCGCCATGTCACCGGCTCGATCGCGGTGGGTGTCAGTCCGGGCGATGTCGCCGTCGGTGCGGGAGCCGTCTGGATAACGGACGAGAATTCACAGACTCTGCTGCAGATCAGCCCCCAGTACGGTGAGATCACCCGGATCCCGCTGCCCGCTCAAGGCCTGTCCAGGCCCGGCGTCGGGGGAGGCGTCGCGATCGGCGCCGGGTCGGTCTGGGTGGCACAAGGGCTGTCCCGGATCGTGCGGATCGACCCGGCTAGCGGCCGGGTCGAATCCGCCGTCTTGGTGCCAGACGCCAGAGAAGTCGCGTTTGGTGACGGAGCGATCTGGGTCGGGTCCAGCGATACGGGCGTGCTGACGAAGATTGACCCGCGCACCGGCGCGGTCGTCGCGACCGCACGGATCGGCCCGTGGATCTGCTGTCTCGCGGTAGGCGGCGGTTACGTCTGGGCCGCGAACGACACCGGCATCTGGAAGCTCGGGTCCGACGGCCGGGTGCTCGGCACGATTTCCACCCCCTCGCAGACCGCCAACATCTATTTCGGTGACGGGGCCTTGTGGGTCGCCGCCGATGTTGCCGGGACGGTCCTGCGGATCAACCCGCGCACCGACACAGTCAGGCGATACCGCATCGGCCATCTGCTGACCGGCATCGGCGTCCAGGGCAGCATGGTCGTCGTCTCCGTCCACCCGACCGGCAGCGACCTGCTCGCCCATTTGAGCGGACCGGTCCTGCAGGTCCACAACAGCACCTGGTTCATCGATACGGACCCGGCGACTGCCGCAACGCCAGGCACGCCCAACCAGCCCTGGGAGCAGCAGCTCCAGTACGCCACCTGCGAGCCGCTCCTCGGCTATCCCGACGCGCCCGCCCCGACCGGCTGGCAGCTCGTCCCCGAGGCCGCGGTGGCCTGGCCGGCGGTGTCACCGGACAGCCGCACCTTCACCTTCAAGATCAGGCCCGGCTTGCGGTTCTCGCCGCCCTCGGACCAGCCGGTAACCGCGGCTACGTTCAAGTACACGATCGAGCGGGCCTTGTCTCCTGCCCTCGGGCCGGACGCGCCGGCGGTGTCCGTCGCCTCCGACATCGCCGGCGTCCCCGCGTACCGGGCCGGATCATCGGATCACATCGGGGGCATCCGGGCCGTCGGCGACACCCTCAGGATCACCCTGGTGCGCCCGGCGGCCGACTTCCCCGAGCGGATCGCGCTGCCGTACTTCTGCCCCGTGCCCATCGGCACCCCGACCGTCCCGAACGGGCTCGATGATCCGATCCCTTCGGCCGGGCCCTACTACCTGAGCGGCAACATCAGCGGTGACGTCGCGGTTGTCCGGCGCAACCCCAACTACCACGGCAGCCGCCCCCGTCGGCTTGCCGCCATTGTCTACCGCGAACAACCGCAGGGCGGACAGGCGGTGGCCGACATCGAAGCCGGAAACGCCGACTACGTTGCCGACCAGGACCCGGCCCTGGCTCCCGGAGCCGCGGTCGCACGCGAATTCAGCCAGCGGGCCGCGGGACAGCCTCGCCGCTACTTCGCCACGCCGCTCCTGGCGACCGACGAGCTGGCGTTTGACACCAGGCACGGCTTGTTCGCTGACCCCCGGATGCGCCAGGCCGTTAACTACGCGCTCGACCGGCCTGCCCTCGCCGCGGCGCTTGGCGACATCGTCGCCGGCAACTACCTGCCGCCCGGCCTGCCGGGCTCCCTCGCGCGGCATGTCTACCCGCTCAGCGGACCCGACCTCGCGCGGGCCCGCGCGCTGGCAGGACCGCACGGCGGGCACGCCGTCCTGGCCGTCTGCAGCGATCCGGGCTGTACCGAAGCCGCCCACATCATCCAGGCCGACCTGGCGCGCATCGGTATACGCATACAGCTGCAGCCATACGCGGGGACCATCGGATCGTCAACCACCAGGAGCGGGGCCGGCATCGTCCTCGCCCGGGCCGTCGCTCCCTACCCCGATCCGGCCGCCTTCCTCAAGACCGCCCTCGGCGGCGGATTCGCCCAGGACAGCCTGGCCAAACTCGCGGGCCTTGACCGCGATCAGCGGGTCAGCGCCGCGAGCCAGCTCGAGCTCCAGTTGATGCGCGGCCCAGCGCCGCTAGCCGCCATCGGCACCCCCGTCATCCCCGAATTCTTCTCCGTCCGAGTCAGGTGCCACATTTTCCAGCCGCTCGAATTCGGCGCTGACCTCGGCAGCCTGTGCCTTGGCTGACTCACGTGCGTCCGTGCAGGCCAGCGTACAATAGACCTCGGATGTACCTTCGGCATCCGGCCAGCGGACAGTACACCACCAAGAGTGTCCTCCAACTTCCTGGCGCCCCTGGTCCGCCGACTGGGGTGCATCCGCGTCCCGCGCGGCAATCGCGTACGAGGTTGGCCCGAAACCGGCATTCATCTCGGGCAGGGCGTGCTGATACCACAGGGGTTCAGCAGGCCGCTTACCTGTGGAAACTGCTCATAACTCCAGGATCTTCACGATCTTCGAGGGCGCCAGCGAGATCCAGCGGGTGATCACCGGCTCCGACGTCAGGTACCCAGCCGCCCCGAGATCCTGTCCAGAGCAAGCAATCCGTGGCCGGGAAAGACGAGTAGCCCGCGCTCCGCGTACCTGGAAGACCTCGCTGCTCACACCGCCCATGTCCGTAACAGGCGACAGGATAAGCCTCGGAAAAACAATAAAGAAACCGCCGTACCGGTTACGGCCTTTAAAAACCGATCGCGAAACGCCGACCGGCGCGATAGCTCCCTTTCCCATTTCTCCTCATTGGGCAGCGGCGCAGTCACGTCGGCCGTATCCCGTGTCCTAGCGGTTCGACGCCGAATGTAATCATCCGGCGCCGGTAAAAACTATATACCGAAGGGACAGCGGCTTCCCGTCCCTGGTCAGCGCTCTTGTACACGGAATACCAGATATCTTGACTGACCGCTTTGACTTCACGCCGGACACAGAGCGATGGTCGTGCAGAAATCACGGAATCCCAGGCATTCAGGAAATGCCGCCGGAGAAGAAACGGAGTCACGGAAATGGCACGCACGAAGACCGCCGCCCCGGACGCGGCCCGCAGCGCGGCGCACGCCGCTCCAGCCCCCGGCCCGGTACCCGGTACCGGCCCGGCCCCCGCTGACCCGGCAGCGGCCGTCCAGTCCGCACTGGCGGCCCGCCCCGCCGGCGCCACCGCCGCCGATATCGCCAGCGCCACCGGGATCAGCCGCGCCGCCGCCGGCAAGGCACTAGCCGAGATGCAGACCGCGGGCACCGCCGAGCGCACCAAGGCCGGCCGGCCCGGCATCCCCGACACCTGGCGCCCCGCAGCAGCCACCGCTGCATCCGCCACCCCAGCCAGGACGAGCACCCGGACACCGGGCACCCCGGCGGCGGCACTGCCGCCGGCGCCCAGGACCCGGCCGTGGAGCCCGGCCAGGACGGTACCGCGGGAACCGCTGCGCCCGGCGACGGCAATGACCAGCACCCCGATGACGACAGCGATGCGGAGGCGGTGCCGGACCCGGCCGTCGTGGCGGCGGTCGCCGGGCACGTCGGCAAGATCGGATTCGCGGCCGAGGCAGTCACCACCGCGCTGGAGGCCGGGGACCTCGGCGCGGCGCTGGCAGCCATCGAGGACATCGGAGGCCGGGCCGGGCAGGCCCGCCGGACGCTCAAGGCCGCCGCAGGAGGTCGGAAGACGCCCGCCGTCAAGCCCGGCGCGCTGCGCGAGCTGGTCGCCGCGCACCTGCGCGCCTACCCTGGCCAGAACTTCACCCCGCACCAGATCGGCAAGAAACTGACCCGGTCCTCCGGCGCGGTCGCCAACGCCCTGGACAAGCTGGTCGCGCTAGGCGAGGCCGAGCTGGCCACCGAGAAGCCCCGCACCTTCCGGCTAGCCGGCAGCCCCGCCGCTGAGCCTGCCAGCCGGCCCGTCACCGCCCCCGGAATGGACCGAGCCGAGGACGGCGACGCCGAGCCCGTGGCGGGCGCCGCATGACGGCTCAGCCGCCGGCAGCAGCCGGGGCGGCAGCCTGCCGGCCCCGGCGCGCCGTCCCCGCCAGGGAACGGGCTACGGCAGATAGGTTCCGGGCCGTCACGGGGGCCGGTCGGAGTTGAACCGGCTGTAGCTGATCCAGCTGGCGGTGAGGCGCTCCGTGCCGATGGAACCGTGTACCTTCTGGCTGGCGGTATTTCGCGCACCCTGGCGGGTAGGCGAGAACGCGGGAATAATCGGGATGTGCGGGAACTCCCGACGGGGACCGTGACGATGCTCTTCACCGATATTGAGGGATCGACGGCGCTGCTGAGCCGCCTGGGCGACCGGTACGGTGAGGCGCTGGCGGTGCAGCGCGCCGTCATGCGCGCTGCCCTCTCGGCCAGCGGCGGTCACGAGATGGGGACCGAAGGGGACAGTTTCTTCGTCGTGTTCGGGTCGGCGGCCGACGCGGTGGGATGCTGTGTCGAGGCCCAGCGCGCGCTGGCTGGCCAGGCCTGGCCCGGTGGCGTGGCGGTGCGGGTCCGGATGGGCCTGCATTCCGGCGAGCCGGTGCGGCACCAGGACGGCTACGTGGGGATGGATGTGCACCGGGCGGCGCGGATCGCAGCGGTCGCGCATGGCGGGCAGGTGGTCCTGTCGGATGCGACGCGGCTGCTGGTGGCGTCCCGGCTGCCCGCCGGGGTGTCGGTGCGGGATCTGGGCTTGCACCGGCTGAAGGACCTGCAGCTGCCGGAGCGGATCTACCAGCTGGCCGCTGTGGGCCTGGCGGAGCGGTTCCCGCCGCTGAAGAGCCTGGGCGCGCCCGCCGGCCTTCCGGTGCCGCCGACCGCGCTGGTCGGCCGGGATGAGGAGATTGAGCGGCTGCGCGCCCTGCTGGCCCGGCCGGGGGTCCGGCTGGTGACGCTGACCGGCGCGGGGGGGATCGGCAAGACCCGGCTGGCGGTGCAGGCCGCCGCCGGGTTGCCGGATGAGTTCCCTGACGGGCTGTGGTGGGTCGGGCTGGCGCCTTTCAGCCGCGGCGAGCAGGTGCTGAGCGCGATCGCGCAGGTCGTGGGCGTGCGGGAGGACGAGGGAACCGGCCTGGAGCGCGCCGTGGTGGCCCGGCTCGAGGGACGCCGGCTGCTGATCGTGCTGGATAACGCCGAGCACTTGCTGCCGGAGGTGGCGGATGTGGTGGTCAGGCTGCTGGCCGCCGGTGACCGGCTGGTGGTGCTGGCCACCAGTCGCGAGCGGTTGCAGCTGTCGGCCGAGCATGTCTACGCGGTGCCGCCGCTGTCGGCCGCCGACGCAGTAGCGCTGCTGCAGCAACGCGCGGCTGCGGCCGGCGTGGTGGCCGGGGAACCGCGGGTCCTGGAGCGGCTCTGCGCGCGGCTGGACCGGCTGCCGCTCGCGCTGGAACTGGCCGCCGCGCGGCTGCGTGTCTTCTCTCCCGCGCAGCTGCTGGACCGGATCGATTCCCGGCTGGACCTGTTCACCGGCGCTCGGGATGCCGAGCCTCGGCACCGGACGTTGCGCGCGACGATCGAATGGAGCCATGACCTGCTGACCGGGCCCGAGCAGGCGCTGTTCCGGCGGCTGGCGGTCTTCGCTGGGGACTGCACGCTGGACGCCGCCGAGTCGGTGTGCCGGCCGGAACCCGGCGCGCTGGACGGGCTGCTGGATAAGTGCCTGGTCGTGCGCGGGGACGACGCGCCCGAGCCGCGGTTCGGGATGCTGGAGTCCATCCGGGACTTCGCCGCCGAGCGGCTGGCCGCCGGCGGCGAGGCGCCGGGGCTGCGGGCCCGGCACGCCGGCTTCTTCCGCGCGCTGGCGGAACGGATGGATGCGGCTCTGCGGGCTGGCGAGCCCGAGGAGAGGCCGGTCGCGGTGCTGGCGGCCGACATCGGCAACCTCCGCGCCGCCGTCGAGTTCGGCCTGGAGACCGGCGACACCGAGGTGGTCCGGCAGATCACTGCCGCGCTGCACATGTACTGGGACATAGGCGGCCTGTACACCGAGGCCCGGTCGTGGCAGGATCGCTCGCTGGCCCTCACCGACGCGCAGGACCTCACCCGGCAGCGGCTGCTGTCGGCCCAGGCCTGCACCGCCCGCACGCAGGGCGACTACATGGCGGCCCAGGCGGCCTCGGACGAGACGGCGTCGCTGGCCATGGCGCTCGCCGGTGAGGCGGAGCTTTATGAGTCCCTGCGAGCAAGGGCCGACGCTGCCGAGTCAAGAGAGGACCTGCTAGCCGTCGAGGCGCTGCTGCAGGAAGCGCTCGGCGTCGCGCTGGCTGCGGGCAACGGAGTGGGCACGTCGGCTTGCCGGCTGGGCCTGGTCTGGGTGGCGAACCGGCAAGGCCGCCACGACGAGGCCGACGATCTGCTCGCCGAGAACCTGCCGTTCGTGCGGGGCCTGGGGCAGATCCGCTGCGAGGGGTTCACGCTGGCCTTTATGGCCGACACGTCTATCCGGCGAGGCCGCTTCCCGGACTGCGCTGCGCCTGCTCTGCTCGGGGCGACCCGCGGGACGCAGATCGGCGACAGATACCTGGCAGCCTGGTGCCTGGATCTGTTCGCCGTTGCCGTGGCCGCCGCTGGTGACCAGCGGCGAGCGGCGGCCATCCTCGCCGCGACTGGCGCCGCGCGGCACGCGATGGGCATAGAGCCAGACCCAGACGAGCAGGCCCTCCGCAAGCAGGCACTCAAGCTGCTCGACCAGCACGGTCGGGACTTCGGGCTTGGTCACGCCGAGGGACAAGCGCTGGATCTGCCCGCGGCGCTCTCGCTGGCCGCAAGCGCCGACCTCACCTAGCGCCGTCACCGACGCCCGGCAAAAGTCACTACGGGGATACCGCCGGCACCCATCGCCGGACGGTGCCATGCACGCCGAACGATCCTTCGGGCGCCAGGCCAACCGGCACCGTTTGGAGCAGGCGCGCACGCATATCGGCAGGGAGGATCAAGAGCGTCCGCCGGATGCATACCAGCGCCACCGTGGCGCTGGACCTGGCCGCTCATCACCCGCATGTCGCCGAAGCGGTAGTCGTGCGCGAGCCGCCGGTACTGGCCGTGCTGCCGGATGCCGCGGCCTACCGGGCGATCTATGACGACATCGAGAAGGTCCTGCACGAGTGGGGGTGGCGGCCGGCGTTCACACTGTTCCAGGCCGGGCTCGACGGGGCATCACCGGACACGGCGACCGCGCTGCTCGACCCGCCAAGGCATTCCAGCCTGGCCAGCTGCTGGACCTGATGACCCGGGTGAGCGGCAGTCGGGAATACATGATGACCTGCGAAGTCCGGTCCTTCATCTGCTACTGGGCCCGGCCTGGACCAGATCACCGGTAACCAGGTCCGGATCGCACTCGGCTACTGGGCCAGCACCCTAGACCCGGTCGCCATCCAGATGAGCAAGGTGACCGCCGCACGGATCGGCGCCGAATGCGTATGGCTCCCCGGCGGCCACACCGCCCCATGGACAGTCCCGGCCCGTTCGCGGTGCACCTGCGCGCCCTGCTCTGGCGGCTCTAACCGGTACACCGCTGGCGGCCTGGGGCGTCAGCAGGCCGCGGTGGCCCGCCCGGCGCCAGGAGGCGCCATGCCCGCGCGGAAACGAGGCGGCACCCGCCCGGGAACAGCTGCGCAACCACCTCAGCGCCGACGGCTGGCCGGGACCGGTGAGGAGGAGGCGACCCGGCGCCGGCATGCCGGGCATTGCGCCGCCGTCGCCAAACAGGACATCGCGCAGCGGCACGGCCCGGGGCACCTGGCGGCGCTGAGGCGCTACGGAGAGACGACCAGATGGCTCTCCACCCGGGAGATTCCGCGCGCCGCCGCTGCCGCGACGCTCGCCGCGTTTGCCTCCTGCAGCGAATGCACGTGACCGTAGAGCTTGGCGGTGTGGTCGGATACCTCAACCCTGATGTGGCGCGCGTCGATCTCCGCCTCGCGCTTGAAGGTTTCCTCGATCACGGCCTCGACGCTCTGCGGGCTGGTCGATGGGTTGACGACGATGTTGTCTGTCACGCCGATCACTCCGCGCACCTGGCGGACCATCCGCTCGACCTCGTGGCGCTGGAAGCCCCATTCCACCTCGCCGTCGAGCGTGACCCAGCCGCCTTCCACCCTGGCGCGCACCTTCCCCTCGGGAACCTGCACGTTGTTCTCCAGCACGTGCGCGATCGCCCTGGCGATGTCAGAGTCGTCCCGCGGCACCCCCGCCAGCTTCACCTTCAACTCGTTGGCAACGGCCTTGACCCCGTAGACCCGCTCGGCCGTCCTCGTGGCCGCCAGCTTCTCCGCGTAGGTGGCCACGCTGCCGGTCAGGGTCACCGCCCCGTCCGTCACTGCGACGCCGACAGCGTCCGGCTCGGTTATCTGAGGATCCCAGCGCAGCTCTTCGATGACGTCATCCCTGATCTGGGTGTCGGATTTCATAGGTTCACCCTTTCCGGCCCGCGTTCAGCATCGACTCCCAGACTGCGCCGTGACGGCGCAGGGCCACATCACACATCCGGGTAGCGTCCGCCATCGCGGTCGAAGTGGCCGCCGACGCGGAGGGCGGCAACAACGCCGGCTGATCCGTGGCCAGGCACGCGTCGTCCGTTTGGTAAATCAAGCTGTGCGCCGGTTGCACGGGTTCCCCGGTCGACTCCGTCATCCGGGATGCCGCGGCTGTGGCGTGCGGCGACCCGCCCGGCTGGCCGATCTGGTGATGCGGGCGGCCGGTCTGCCTGGCGAACATGGCTTTGGTGGTGGTAAATGGGATCATGTCGGAGGGTCCTGGCGCGCAGAGCGTTCCTGACTCCAGATCGCAGCCGGTGCTGGTCGTCGGCCTGCTGGCGGCACC
>Ga0210390_10001869_pt1 | contig 19395 bp, 19 predicted proteins | sample IncBWH11OmetaG_FD_161050 | JGI IMG/M metagenome (GOLD analysis project Ga0210390, IMG submission 161050) | Forest soil microbial communities from Barre Woods Harvard Forest LTER site, Petersham, Massachusetts, United States - Inc-BW-H-11-O ... | reverse complement strand
AATCAGGCGCGAGTGGGCGCTCAGCGCGTCTTTTGGCAGATGGGCAAGGTCGACATAGGCGATGAACTCGTTGAGCACGGTCTTGGTGCCCATCAGCGACGCGGCGGCCGCAGTCTCCGGGCCGGGGATGCCGATCAGCCACATGACCGGGCGAAAGGCGTAGGCAAAGAGGCGCTGCAAGGTCACCGGCGCGCCGGCGAGGTCGGGCAACAGCCCGAGCGCCGCGTTGACCAGGCTGACGAGTGCTATCGTCACGATCAGCATCGCCGTGATGTTGAGCAGAAAGGTGATGCCGTCGCGCGTGCCTTTGGCGACCGCGTCCATGGCATTTGCCGGCGGGTCGTCGAGCGCCAATTGCGCCGAGGCCGAGCGGTCGGGGCGGAACGGCACCATCAGTGCTGCGAGCGCGAGTGCGGCGGGGGTGCTGATCACCGCGGCGATCAGGATGTTGCCGAGCGCGTTCGGGATGACGGCGCCGACCAGCGTGGCGTAGAGCACCATGACCGTGCCCGCGATCCCGGCCATGCCGCAGCTCATCAGCGCGAACAGCTCGCCGCGCTCAAGCCGCATTAGGTAGGGGCGGATCAACAGCGGCGCCTCGATATGGCCGACAAAGATGTGCACCGCAGCGCCGAGGCCGAGCGGGCCGCCGATCCCGACGGTGCGCCGCAGCACCCAGGCAAACGCCTCGACGACGCGCTGCAGGACGCCCCAGTAGAATAGCAAGGTGGCGAGCGCGCTGATCACCAGCACCACCGGCAAGGCGCGAAAGGCGAAGATAAAGCTGGCGCCGGGCGTTGTCTCGGCGAACGGCAACTGGCCGCCGCCGAGATAGCCGAAGACAAAGCCGGTGCCGGCCTCGGTCGCGCTCTGCAGCCCCTCGACCGCGCGGTTCAGCAGCAAAAACACCGTCCGCGCCGGCGGCAGCTCGAGGAACAGCAGAGCGAGCCCGAATTGCAGCAGCACACCCGCCACGACGACGCGCCAAGGGACGCGCATCCGGTCCTCGCTCAACCCCCAGGCGAAAATCAGAATGACGGCGATCCCGAAGAGTCCGCGCATGCCGCAATTAACAACAGGTCCGTTGTCATGCCCATACGGCGATTTCGGCGCAGGTGAGGCGCGGCGGACGAGGGTAGGGGTGCGGGCGCTCGCCATAGCCGATGTTCAGGAGGAAATTGCAGCGCAGCCGGCCGTCGGGAAAGAATTCCGCGTCGACCTTGGCGTTGTCGAAACCCGACATCGGCCCGCAATCGAGCCCTTGCGCGCGCAACGCCAAGATGAAGTACGCGCCTTGCAGCGAGCTGTTGCGAAACGCGGTTTCGTGCGCCAATGCCGCGTTGCTGGTGAACCAGCCGCGCGCGTCGCTGTGCGGGTAGAGCCGCGGCAGGTATTCGTAGAATTCGCGGTCGTAGGCGACGATCGCGGTCACGGGCGCGGTGCGGACCTTTTCGTGATTGCCCGAGGAGACGCAGCGCAGCAGGCGATCCTTGCCCTCCGGGCTCTTGACCAGCACGAGCCGCATCGGCTCGCAGTTGCCGCTGGTCGGGCCGAGCTGGGCGAGCTCGAGCGCGGTCTCGACGACATCGTAGGGCACCGGCCGGTCGAGCCAATGGGTAAAGGTGCGCGCCTCGCTGAAGAGTGTGGCGAGTGCCGCGCCGTCGAGCGGGCTCACGCGGCGAGCGCCTCGGCACGGCTCCTCATCAGCGGCTGGATGCGCTGCCCGAATTGCTCCATGCCGATCACGAAATCGTCGAATGTCAGCATCACGCCTCTGACCCCCGGCACCGTTGCGACCTCGTCGAGCATCCGCGCCACCGCGGCGTACGAGCCGACGAGCACGCCCTGATTAGTCGGCGACGTGCGGTCGGTCAATTTGTAGCGGTTGGGCGTCGCATAGGGGTCGGGGTTGGGGTCGGCGCCGGCCTGGGCCTCGCGCCAGGCAAACGCCTCGTAGTCGATGCCGGCCTTGTAGTGCTCCCACTTGGCCCAGGCGGCGGCGTCGGTCTCGTCGGCGATGACCATGATCAGGATCAAGGCGCCGACATCGCGGCCCGCCGCTTCGCTGGCGGCGACGAGCCGCGCGACACTCGGCGCGAACCGGGTCGGCTCGTTGACGCCAAAGCTCGCGCAGAAATTATAGTCGCAATATTCGGCGGCAAAGCGGGTGCCGCGGTCGCTCTGCGCGGCGCCGATGATGCGGATCGGCGCCGTCGGCAACGGGCTGACGCGGCAGTCGTCCATCCGGAAGAATTCGCCGCGGAAATCCGATTGGCCGGTTGCCCACAGCTCACGCATGACGGTGACGTATTCGGCGCAATATTCGTAACGGCGCTGGAAATGTGCCTCGCCCGGCCAGATCCCCATCTGCGTGTACTCGGCCTGCTGCCAGCCCGAGACGATGTTGATGCCAAAGCGGCCGTGGGAGATCGAGTCGATCGTGACCGCCATGCGCGCGGCAAACGCCGGCGGGACCGTCAACACCGCGACCGAGGCGAACAGCTGGATGCGGCTTGTGACCGCGGCGAGCCCTGCCATCAAGGTAAAGGACTCGAGGTTGTGGTCCCAGAACTGCGAGGGGCCGCCAAAGCCGCGCAACTTGATCATCGACAATGCGAAATCGAGCCCGTAGCGCTCGGCCTTTTGGGTCACTTCGCGATTGAGGTCGAAGGTCGGCAGGTATTGCGGCGAGGTGGTCGAGATCAACCACCCGTTGTTGCCGATCGGGATAAAGACGCCAACTTCCATCGAGGTTGCTCCAGCGCTGCGGATTATGCGCTGCTCTCGCAAGGGCGATGCCAAACCGAGGCTCGGCTGGTGCCGCCGGGACGAGCGGAAAGAGCGGCGCGACCGAGGAGTTTGCTTAAATTAAAGTCATACCTTTGTCGTCCTGTCCGCCTGGATTTTATTAGTGGGCATAAACAAGGCAAACCGCCTAAATCATGATCACTCCACCGCAGTTCATTTAAATATAGTGCTTCCCATGACTGCTTGCCGGCCGAAGTTGTAGGCGGTTGGTGGCTGGGGTTCTACACAACTACTTGTGGCATGCTTTTTGCGACGTCGGTCGCTCTGATGTTGCCCGCGCGATCGGGCGAACCAGCAAGGAGCAGGGCATGCACTCGGTGGTCGAGATCGAGGAAAAAATACGCCGGCGCTACCACCAGCCCAAAGGGGTCGAGCAATTCGGCATCGAGCCGGTGCCCACCGAATTGAAGACGGTGCGCTGGTTCGACATATTTTCGATCATCTTCGGGTTTGCGCTCAATCCCGGCTCGATGCTGGTCGGCGGCTTGGCGGTCGTGTCGGGATTGTCGTTTCTGGGTGCTGTAGGCGCGATCACCGGCGGGGTCTTGCTGGCGACGATCGCCTACACGATCATGGCGACGGTCGGCGTCGACTTCGGTTTGCCGGGCCAGGTCTCGACCCGCATGGTCTACGGCTTGCGCGGCGCCAAATGGGTCCCGTCGTTCCTGCGCACGATCGCCTCAACCTATTGGTTCGCCTATCAGACGGTGGCGGGCTCGCTCGCGGTCGTGGCGATCCTCGACCGCTGGACCGGCACCGCCCACTCGCTGGTGGCGGTCAGCCTCGTTTTCGCGGTGTTGCAGGCCGTCGTGGCGATCATCGGCTACGATTCCTTAAAGCACCTCTCGCGCATGGCGTTGCCGTTCAAGATCGTCATTTTGTGCTTCATCCTCGTGCTGCTGGCGACGCATGACGACCCGCATTTCGCGCCGTCGCAGGTTCTGCACTATGCCGGCAAGCCGCAGGCCGGGTGGCTCTTGTTTGTGACCTGGCTCAATGTCGTCGCCGCCGGCAACCTGACGATGGTCACCGATTCCGCCGATTTCTGCCGCTACACCCGCTCGAGGCGCGACATGTGGCTCGGCACCTTGCTCGGCAAGGTCGGCGGCGGCTGCTTTGCGGCACTGCTCGGGGCCTACGGCGCCGCCGCCACATTGGGCAAGACCCCCAACGTGTTCGCGACCGCGTCCGGCCTCGGCGTCAGCCATTTTACTCTGCTGCTGTTCCTGATCGTGATCGCGCTCGACAACTGGACGATCAACGTCCTGAACCTCTATACCGGCGGCCTGTCGCTGTCGAACATGTTCGAGCGGCTCGGCCGCTTCTGGACGACCGCGATCATCAGCGCGCTCGGCATTGCATTGTCGGCCACACCCAGTGTCGTGACCGGCTACACGACTTATGTCGGGATGCTCGGCAATGTGTTCGCGCCGATCGGCGGGGTGCTGATCGCCGACTACCTCTTTGTCAAAAAGATGAAGATCGACCTCGTGGCGCTGTTCGAGCCGAACGGCCCCTACTGGTACTGGAACGGGGTCAACCCGGTCGCCGTCGTGTGGACCATTCTCGGCTTTCTCGCCTATATGTTCGTCATTCCCGCCGAATGGGTCAAAGTGCTTATGACCGTGGTCGCGACGGGTGCCGGGTATTGGGCGACAATGCAATTGCTGGCGCCCTACTCGACCCAGCTTGGCCGCGCCGCCCGGCCGGGCGACCAGCGCGAGGACATCGAAGACCTCGACTGGGAGCTGGCGGTGCGCTGAGCACCGCCGCGAAAGCGTATCGCTCCGGGTTAAGGCTCGCCACCTTCGGCCGAGTCCCGCCGGCGTCCCGCCACGACCTGACCACAGGTGAGCCAAAGATCGGGCCGCGCTCGCGCCTCGTTCACCGACACGGTAGAGTGGGCCGGCGAACCGACAGCCGGGAGGACGACGATGGAGTACGGCCTGTTCACGATGCCCTCGCATCCGCCGGAGCGCGGCCTCTACGACGGCCATCGCTGGGACCTCGACACGTTGCGGTGGGCCGACGAGTTGGGTTTCTCCGAGGCCTGGATCGGCGAGCACCACACCGCACCGTGGGAGCCGCACCCGTCGCCCGACCTGTTGATCGCCCAGGCGCTGATGGAAACTAAGAACATCCGCCTCGCACCGGGCGGGTTTTTGCTGCCGTACCACCACCCGGCCGAGCTCGCCAACCGCGTTGCGATGCTCGACCACATGGCGCAAGGGCGGCTCAATTTCGGCGTCGCGGCGAGCGGCCTGCCGAGCGACTGGGCGCTCTTCAACGTCGACGGCTATTCGGGGCAGCACCGCGAGATGACGCGCGAGGCGCTCGATATCATCCTGAAGCTGTGGACCGCGGAGGAGCCGTTCGACTATCCCGGCAAATACTGGCAGGTCAGCAAGACCGATTTGATGCTGCGCACGTTGCGGCCTCACATCAAGCCCCTGCAAAAGCCCTATCCGCCGATCGGCGTCGCCGGCGTCAGCAAGGGCTCCGACACGTTGAAGCTCGCGGGCGAGCACGGTTTTCTGCCGATGAGCCTGAATTTGAACCAGACTTATGTCGCGAGCCACTGGGAGTCGGTCGAGGAAGGGGCGCGCCGCAGCGGCCGCACGCCAAAGCGCTCGCAATGGCGGCTGGTGCGCGAGATCTTTGTCGCCGACACCGACGCCGAAGCCTGGCGGCTGTCGGTCGGCGACATGATGGGCCGCATGATGCGCGAGTATTTCATCCCGCTGTTGACCGATGTCGGCGTCATCGAGTTCCTAAAGCACGACCCCTCCGTCGCCGACAGCGACGTGACCCCCGAATACTGCGCGACCCACAACTGGCTGATCGGCTCGCCGGCCACGGTCGTCGAAAAGATCGAGCATATGTACGACGAGGTCGGGGGCTTCGGCTCGCTGTTGCTGTTCTGCTTCGACTACAGCCACAACCCGCAAGCCTGGCGCCATTCGATGGAGCTGTTGGCCCACGAGGTGATCCCGAAGGTGGCGCACCTCTCGCCAGATTGACGCTCCGGGCTCGGTTGACAGCGTGGGCCGGGGGCGGTCATGGTGCCGCCCGCAATCGCCCGCGACCGGGCCAACCCGCGGAACCAGCATGACTGACGCCGATCTCGCCGCCACCGTCGACGCTGCCTGGGAGGCGCGCGACCAGATTTCGCCCGCGACCAAGGGAGCCTGGCGCGACGCGATCGAGGCGGCGCTCGACGGCCTCGACAGCGGCGAATTGCGCGTCGCCGAAAAGACGGCGGGGGGGTGGCAGGTCCGCCAATGGCTCAAAAAGGCGGTGCTGCTGTCGTTCCGCCTCAACGACATGGTCGAGATCCCGGGCGGCCCGGTCGACCCCGAGCGGGGTGCGGCCAAATGGTGGGACAAGGTGCCATCGAAATTCGCCGGCTGGTCGTCGAACCGGTTTCGCGCCGCCGGGTTCCGCGCGGTGCCGGGGTCGGTGGTGCGCCGGTCGGCTTATATCGCGCCCAACGTCGTCCTGATGCCGAGCTTTGTGAACGTCGGCGCCTATGTCGACAAGGGCACGATGGTCGACACCTGGGCCACGGTCGGCTCGTGCGCGCAGATCGGCGAGAACTGCCACCTCTCTGGCGGCGTCGGCATCGGCGGCGTGCTCGAGCCGTTGCAGGCCGAGCCGGTCATCATCGAGGACAACTGCTTTATCGGCGCGCGCAGCGAGGTCGTCGAGGGCGTCATCGTCGAGAAAGGCTCGGTGCTGGCGATGGGCACTTTCATCAGCGCCACGACCAAGATCGTCGACCGCAACACCGGCGAGGTCCATACCGGCCGGGTCCCGGCCTATTCGGTGGTCGTGCCCGGCTCATTGCCCGGTAAGCCATTGCCTGACGGCAGGCCCGGCCCGAGCCTCTATTGCGCGGTCATCGTCAAGACCGTCGACGAGCAGACCCGCGCCAAGACCGCGATCAACGAGCTCTTGCGCGACTAATGCCTGCCATTTGCGGCGCGGCAATCCCTCCCTCGTCATTCCCGCGAAAGCCGGAATCCAGGACGGGCGACGTACCGTTGCACCTGGCCCCCCGCTTGCGCGGGCGCGACGGCCGTTAGGGGGAGGCCAGCGATGCCCGCGCTCGACCCGGCGGCGCTCGCCGCCGAGCTGATCCGCCGGCCGAGCGTCACCCCCCGCGACGAGGGTGCGATCGACGTCGTCGCCGCCCATCTCGAGAAACTCGGCTTCATTTGCCACCGCCTGGTGTTTGGCGGCGACGACAGCGGCGCCGCGATCGCCAACCTCTATGCGCGGCATGGCGGCGGCCGCCCCAACCTGTGCTTTGCCGGGCATACCGACGTGGTGCCGCCGGGCGCGCGCGCGTCGTGGTCGCTCGACCCGTTCGGTGCCGCCGTGCGCGACGGCGCGCTGTGGGGCCGGGGTGCGGTCGACATGAAGGGGGCGATTGCCGCCTTTGTCGCCGCGGCGGGGCGCTGGCTCGGCGAGCGCGGGCCCGCCTTCGACGGGTCGATCAGCCTCTTGATCACCGGCGACGAGGAGGCGGCCGGGGTCAACGGCACCAAAAAGGTGCTCGAATGGTTGGCGGCGCGCGGCGAGACGCTCGACGCTTGCCTTGTCGGCGAGCCGACCTCCGCCGCCCGGCTCGGCGACATGGTCAAGATCGGCCGGCGCGGCAGCCTGACCGGGCGGCTCGGCGTGCGCGGGGTGCAGGGCCACACTGCCTATCCGCATCTCGCCGACAACGCCGCGCATCGGCTGGTGACGATTTTGCACGCGCTGACCACGGCCGAGCTCGACCGCGGATCGGAGCAATTCCAGCCCTCGACCTTGCAGGTCTCCACGGTCGATGTCGGCAACCCGGCACCGAATGTGATCCCGGCCGAGGCCGAGGCGGTCTTCAACATCCGCTTCAACGATCGATGGACCGGCGAGCGCCTTCGCCGCTGGCTCGCCGAGCGGGTCGAGGCGGCCGACCCCGGCGGCCGTCACACGCTCGACGTAACGGTCGGCGGCGAGTCGTTTCTGGCGCCGGCCGGCGTCGTCAGCGGCCCGCTTGCCGAGGCGATCCGCCGGGTGACCGGCCGCACCGCCGAGCTGAGCACGACCGGCGGCACCTCGGACGCGCGCTTTATCCACCGCTATTGCCCGGTCGCCGAGTTCGGCCTTGTCGGGCAGACGATGCACAAGGCCGACGAGCGGGTCGAGTTGGCCGACCTCGCCGCGCTGACCGAGATCTACCGGACGTTTCTCGAGCTGTTTTTCGACCGTTCCTGAGTTGGCGGCGAGCGCTGTATGCCGGTGACGACATGGGCCGAGCTGCGTTGGGCGCTCGTCGGCTGCCTGCGGCTGGCGCGCGGCGACCGCGGCGGCCTGGCCTGTTTCGACCGCTCGCCCGACGGGTTCTGGCGGTCGTTTCTGTCGGCTTTTCTCAGCTATCCGTTTTTTCTGATCCTGCTGACGATGCGGGTCAGCCTCGCCGACTGGAACGCGGCGGGCGGCCTGCAGATCATGCTGGCCGAGACGATCGGCTATGTGATCTCGTGGGCCGCGTTTCCGCTGGTCATGGTGTCGGTGCTGCGCTGGATCGGCCGCGAGCAGCGCTATTTCGACTTCCTCGTCCCCTACAATTGGTGCCAGCTGCCGCAGAGCCTGCTGTTTGTGCTGGTCGGGATCGAATCCGAAACCGGGGCATTCGGCGCCGGGGTTTCGCAGACGATCGAGGTCGCCGCCGCCTTCGCCGTCCTCGTCTACGAATGGTATATCGCGCGCGTCGCGCTGGAGACGAGCAGAGCGGCCGCGACCCTGATCGTCCTCGTCGACCTCGTGCTCGGCGTGCTCGTCACGCGCGCCGCTGCGGGTCTCTATTGAACGGTTACGGAGCGGAGGAGGGGCCCGCGCCAGTACGGCCCGCGGCTGATGCACCCGGCGGGGTCAGGGTTCCGTCCGACGGCTTGGCGTCGCGGGTAAGCTGGGTCAGCAATTGCCCAAACGAGCCGGCCCGCTCCGACTGCGAAGGCGTCAGCGGGCGCGGGTAACGGGATTGCGATGCCGCGGCTGGCCGTTCGCCACGGGCGAATCGGGAATGCAGGCGCGACCAGGCCGCTCTCGCATGAGTTGGGCGCTCGTGAACTGTCGGCGGCGCGGCCGCGTCGCGGGCAGCGCCGTCCGCGGAAGCGGAAGCGTCGGGAGCGGCTGACGGAGGCACGGCGTTCGACGCGACGGCCGCCGCCTCGGCAGGTGGTCGCGGGGTCGATGCCGCGGGCACGCTCCCAGCCGAAGCCGGCAGAAACGCCTCCTCGATGTCGCCGTACGGCATTGGCGCCAGGTCATCCGGCAGGGACAGGTCCGACACGGCGGCAATCGGCGAGGCGTTGGCGGGCGCGGCCGCAATCGGCGCGGGCGCCGCGGCCGCTGGTGGCGGCTCGACCCGGTTGCGCTCGGCAACCGCCGCCTTTCCGTGCGCGGGTGCCGCCAAAAGGAAAAATCCCGCGCCGAACGAGGCGCTGACGGCTAGGGCGGCGAGACCGACAAGCGCCAGGTACACGAGCGTCCCCGCCGGAATCCCAACCCTCGGGAAGGGCCGGCTGCCGGTCGCGGCAGCCCGCGGCCCCGCCGTCGTTGCGCGCTCCTCGCTGCGCGGTGCCGGCATCACGACCCGCTCGGAGCTCAAGGGCGGCGCCGTCGGCTCCGGTGCGGATGCGGGCACCAACCGGGGCTCCGCACTGTCCGCTCGGGGCGCCTGAAAACGCACGGCAAACAGCGGGTTTCGCAATATTCCACGACGCATTGATGGTCTCGCGTTCGTTTCACCCGGTATTTTCGCCCGTCCGGTCGCCCTGCGCACAACAAAGCCGGTCGGATCAGTCAGGCCGTGCAAACGCAAGGGCGAGCCGAACGATCCCTGATTTACGGATCACCCGGCTTCGTGCACAACCCCGGAGGCGATCGTTTGCTCCAATCCTTCCGTGTCATTTACGAGTCGGAGGGGAAGGGCGGGTACCGGACTTCGACTAGATAGAGCCCCTCGGCGGGCGCCGTCGGGCCGCCGGCGCGGCGGTCGCGCGCGGCGAGTGCCGCGGCTACGTCGGCCGGCCGCCAGCGGCCGACCCCGACAAGCTCGAGGGTGCCCGCCATGTTTCTGACCTGGCGATGCAAAAAGGACCGCGCCCGCGCCTCGATGCGGATTTCGTCCCCGACGCGGGTCACGTCGAGAGAACCGAGCGTGCGCAATGGCGACTTCGCCTGACACAGCCGGTCGCGAAACGTCGTGAAGTCGTGGTGGCCGACGAGATGTCGGGCGGCGTCCGCCATCGCCGCGACGTCGAGCGGCGGCGCCACCCGCCACACCCGGCCGCGCTCCAATGCCGCCGGCGCCCGCCGGTTAAGGATGCGGTAGAGGTAGGCCCGCTGGGTCGCCGACAGGCGGGCGTCGAAATCGGCCGCGACCGGCTCGGCGACGAGCACACAGATCGCCGTGTGGCGCAGATAATGGTTGAGGGCGCCGCGCAGCACCTCGGGGCGCACCTCGCGCGCGAGGTCGAGATGCGCCGCCTGGGCCAGCGCGTGGACGCCGGCGTCGGTGCGTCCCGCGCCGTGCACCGTGATCCGCTCGCCGCAGAAATTTGCGACCGCGGTTTCGAGCGCCTCTTGCACCGACAGCCCTTGCGGCTGGCGCTGCCAGCCGACCAGCCCGCGCCCGTCATATTCGATCGTCAGCTTGTAGCGGGGCACGGCAGCAAGGTTCCAGGGGCGATCGGATAGCCGCGTAAAAACGCCGCCGCGTCGAGCGCTCCGCGCCCCGGCCGCTGCAGCCGCGACGGCCGCAACACCCCCGCCCCACAGGCGATGGTGAGCCGCTCGTCGAGCACGGTGCCGGGCGGCCTGCCGAACGCGCCGGGCAGCACCGTCGCGGCGAGGACGCGGATGCTTTCGCCCCGGTGCTCAAAGCAGGCGCCGGGCCACGGGTCGAGGGCGCGCACCCGCCGCTCCAGCTCTTCGGCCGAGAGCCGCCAGTCGAGCCGGCCCTCCGCGCCCAGGATTTTGGGCGCGTAGGTAACGCCCTCCCGCGGCTGCGCGCGCGGGTCGAGGCGCCCCTGCGCGGCCTCGTCCAAAGCCCGGACGACCAGCTCGCCGCCGAGCTGCGCCAGCGCATCGGTCAGGCTTGCCGCGGTCGCCCGCGGGCCGATCGGCCACGCCTGCTGCAACAGGATCGGGCCGGTGTCGAGCCCTTCCTCCATCTGCATGATCGTGACCCCCGTCACGATGTCGCCCTCAAGGAGGGCGCGGTGCACCGGGGCGGCGCCGCGCCAGCGCGGCAACAGCGAGGCATGGACGTTGAGGCATCCGAGCCGCGGCGCCGCCAGCATCGCCCGCGGCAGGATCAGCCCATAGGCGGCGACGACCGCGGCCTCGGCGCCGAGCGCTGCAAACTCCGCCATCGTCTGCGCGTCGCGCAGGCGCGCCGGGCAGCGCACGTCGAGGCGATGCTCCAGCGCAAGCGCGTGCACCGCGGAGAGCTGCACCCGATGACCGCGGCCGGCCGGGCGCGGCGGCTGCGTGTAGACGGCGAGGATCGGGTGGCCGGCGGCGATCAGCGCGCCGAGGACCGTCGCGGCAAACGCCGGCGTGCCCATGAAAACCAGGTTCAACGCGCGCTCCGGCGGACAGCGGCCGGCGCCGGCGCTAGGCGGCGACGGGGGTGCGGCCGCGCTTTGCCTTGGCGAGCTTGCGCAGGATCATCCCGCGCTTGACCATCGAGATGTGGTCGACAAACAGCACGCCGTCCAAATGGTCCATCTCGTGCTGGATGCAGGTTGCGAGCAGACCCGAGGCTTCGCTCTCGCGGATTTCGTTTTGGTAATCGAGGTAGCGCAGGCGGATTTCGGCGGGCCGCGTCACGTCGGCGTAATGCTCGGGCAGCGACAGGCAGCCCTCGCTGAACGTCGCGAGATCGGGCGAGCGCCACAGGATCTCGGGGTTGGCCAGCATCATCGGCTGGGGCTTTTCCCCGTCGCGCGCGACGTCGAGCACGATCACGCGTTTGGCGACGCCGACCTGGGGGGCCGCGAGCCCGATCCCGATCGCCGTACGCATCGTTTCGAGCATGTCGTCCATCAGCCGGCGCACCGCGTCGTCGACGGCGGCGACGGGACGCGCCTTGATTTTGAGCCGCGGGTCTGGCGCGGTGATAATCGGAAGCACAGCCATGGGACAAAATTTAGATAAGGGCTGGGCGGCGCAGCGTCAATCCGACAGGCCCTGCCTTGCGCGCCGAGCAACGCGGCCGGTCCGGACCGGTCCTCAAAGGCCCACGACCGCCGCGGTGAAATCCGCGATCGTCTGTGCGATCGGGCGACGGCGGATCGTTTCGTTGACGATCAGCTCGAATTCGGCGGCTTCGTCCGAAGCCGTCGAGGGCGGCCGGATCGAGATGCCGCGCGCGGCGAGACGCTCGGGCAGCTGGCGGCCCACGGCGCCACGGACGCGCAACCGGGTGACGTTGGTCGAGGCCGGCGAGCGCAATACGCTCGCGCAGGGCAGCTCGGCCAGGGCCGCGAACAGCTCGTCCGCCATCGCCGCCGCCTCGGCAAAGCGCTCCTCGAAGCCTTGGAGAAAATGCGACGCCACCGCGGCATAGGGCCAGGCCTGGCGCAGCCCGCCGCCGAACATGCGGCGCTGGTGGTGGAGCCCGTCGAGCAAATGTCGCGGCCCTGCCAAAACCGCGCCGGCCGCCGCGTTGAAGTATTTGTAGAGCGAGACGTAGACGGTGTCGAACGGGGCCGCGTAGTCGGCGGGTGCGATCCCGGTGTAGGGGCTTGCGAGAAACACCCGCGCGCCGTCGAGATGCAGCCCAATCCCGCGCTCGCGGGCAAAGCCGGCGACGCGCCGCATTTCGGCAATGTCGAAGACCTCGCCGTGGCGGCGCCGCACCGGCGACTCGATCGAGATCGCGCCGACCGGGGTCCGCACCCGGCCGTCCTCTTCGCCCGCGACCGCAGTCGCGACCTCGTCCACGGTAAAGCTTGTCCGGCCGGCGGCGAGGGGCACCAGGTTGAGCCCGCTCAGCTGTTGCGCGCAGTCGCCGCAATCGCAGTAGATGTGGCTTTCGCGCTGCACCAGCACCCGCCGCCCGCGGCTTGCCAAGAGGCGCAGCGCGAGGTGGTTGGCCAAGGTGCCCGACGGCATGAACATCGCCGTCTCCTTGCCGAGCAATGCCGCCATACGCCGCTCGAGCCGTGCTACGGCACCGCCCAGCGAAAACTCGTCGGCGGCGACCCCGTCGTCTTCGGCGAGCCGGCTCAAGAGGCGCGCATGCTCCGCCGGCGACAGCGCGAAGCCGTCGGAGCGGAAGTGGATCGCCCGGCCCCACGGATGCACTCGACCGTCCTCCGCATCAGCAACACATTGGCGCGCGGCAACCCGGCGCCGCGGTTTACCGCTCGGCTGGGTGCGCGCGGATCAGCGCGGCGGCGACTTCGATCGGGTCGTCTTCGGCGCCAGCGAGAAAATCGACGGCGCGCTCGACCGGCGGTTGGAGACGGCCGCCGAGGTCGGCGATTTCGGAGATCCGCACCGGCCTGCCGTCGAGGTCCTTGGCGCATTTGTTCAGCACGCGCTCGAGCACAAAGGCGACGGTGACGCGGCTCGACGACAATGACGACGCGATGCAGCCGCGGGCATAGATCGCCAGCTCCAGCAGCGCTTCGAGATTGCCAAATCGATTGCGCTGCGTCTGATTGAGAAACTGACGCTTCAAGTGGGCCGCGGCCAGGTCGACGACCGACTGGCTCAACTGAAGTCCCGCCACGTGAACAGGGCTTCGAAGGCGATGCCGGCCTTTTTGAAATTGTCGGCGGCACCTTCGAGGCGGTCGACGATCGCGACGATCTTGACGATCGTGCAATCGCGGCGAAGGGCCTGCTCGGCCGCCTGCATCACCGAGGCGCCGGTTGTCGTCACGTCCTCGAACAGGACGACGCGCGAGCCCCTCTCGAGAAGACCGTCGACCCGCTGGTCGGTGCCGTGCCCCTTCATCTCCTTGCGCACAAAAAAGCCAGTGACCGGCCTTTCCGGCCAGCTGCGGGCGCACACCGCGGCGACAATCGGAATCGCGCCGGTCTCAAGCCCGCCGACCGCGTCGACCGCTTTGTCGCGAATCGTTTCGAACAGCAGGTCGGCGACGAGAACCGCACCCTCCGGGTCGAGCACGGTCCGCTTCATGTCGAAAAAGAAACTGCTCGACCGCCCGGACGCCAACACAAAGTCGCGATCCTGCAACAGCGAGCGGCGGCGAATGATGCGGAGCAGCTTTTCCCTCTTGGCCGGGAGGTCCGCCCCCATCGACAGCATCTGTTCTCGCCTCGTCGGCTTGCGGCGCCGTTCTCAGTGGGCGCCAAGCGAGCGGCATTGGCCGCCTCGACCGAAAATTAAGCCCGAAGCCGTGCCGTGTGACAAGAGCGTTGGTAGTGACTCAGTGCCGTGGGCCGACACCGGCACCAGCACCGGGCGGCTGATGATCGCCGTGCTTGGCGGCTTGGCCGACGTGGAGTGCGATCTTATCCGCACGCGCGCCGCCTAGGACCTCAGTCGGACGCAAAAGCGCATGCAGCGCATGGACCTGAAACCGAAACTGACCGAGGCGCAGCAGGACGGGCCCGCCGCCGCGCCGAAGGTGTTACCCTCGCGGAACCGGCGCGTAGCCACGGTGTCGGCAAAAGCGCGATTTCGAGGCTCGCGACATAAGTACCGATTGTCACAACTGGAATACCACTCATGCCCTACGCCGCTGGAATTGCCGTGGCCGCAGGTTCCAACAAGATCTTCGAAGATATCACTCCATGTTTTACTAGCACTATTGCAAATATCCGAAAGCTTGATGGTCAGTGGATTCTCGAATCATCGATGTTTGGTGCATGTGACTCCCACGAAAAGGTTTACGCCTCGGCAATGGGTCTACTGTCTACAATACATTCCGTGCTCGCACTTTACATGGGAGTAAGCGGTGAACCTTTCTCCATTGGCTCTACCATGAAACTCACCGACGACGAGCAACTTATTGATAGGCGGATTTACGGCGGCCTCTTGACGGTCAATACCGTTCGACCGGCTCATGAAGTGTTGCCTTCTACAGCGTCCGGTAGTCTTGCTACCGATCTACTGTCGCGCGTGGCGGCTGACCCCGCAATGGCGGCAGCGCTCTCCTTGGTCGGCCATTTCGCAAAAACCGACTGGCCGCAAGTATACGACATCATTGAGTTCTTCGGGGGAGTGCGTGGTATAGAAAAGTCGGGCTTCGCACCACGATCCGAAGTTCGTCGCGTCCGACAAACAGCTAACCATTACCGACATCTTGGTAGCCCAACCGCCTATCCCCTTCCCTCAAATCCTCCAACATTGTCCGAGGCTGGTCGGTTCGTGAAAGACATCATGAAACGATGGATTGCAACACGCTTGTAGAGCGCCGCCGGGGGTTATAAGTGTGGCACTCAGCTATTGCAAAAAGTAACGGTTTCGCACGACCCTCTTATCTCGTCCCTGGGAGGAAGCAATGCTCGACAACGACGATGTGGGGTTGGGGTTGTGGTATGCGCTCAATCGGCTGATGGCCGATTACTGGGCAGACGTCGACGATAATGGCGGCAACCAGGCGCACGAATTCTACCTGCCGGAGGCGCTCTACGCCGTTGGCAACAACCGATTCGAGGGGACGGAAAAGATCCGCGCCTTTTACGCCCGCCGCCGGCAGAACGCCAGCGCCACAACGCGTCACCTGGTCGCTAACCTTCGGGTATTCGCTGACGACGCGCAGCACGCCCGGGCGGTCGGCATCATGAGCCTCTATCGCGCCGACGGCCGGCCGCCGATCCGCGGGCTCAGGCCGCCGGCAATGATCACCGATTTCGATGCGGAGTGCGCTTTCGTCGACGACCGGCGGTGGCGGTTCCGGTCGCACATCCTCCGGCCGATTTTCGTCGGCAGCGACCTCCCGGCCTCGATCGCGATCGACCCGCAGCGTCTGTAATCAGTAATCCCGCCGCGCGAGCAGCGGCTCACCGTTGGTCACGTTAATGATTTCCTAGCACGTAGGAAGATCGTTACACAGCCATAGGCCAAAGCGATTCTCCAGAACGGCGGGTTATGCGGCTTAAAAGGTGGGCCGGAGGGGGATATCCCTCTGCATCCCGATTGCAGCCACCACCCTTTCACCTCGTGCGCGCACACGGTGCGGCAGGGTGCCGCAGCATCGTCCGTCGGCAGCGCGGCGCCTTCGCGTGGCGAGCGGGATCATGCCGATTGTGCTCGGCGAGGGTGAGTAGCGGTTCGCACCATCAGGCGCCGTGGAGAGCGGCTCCGGCATGGGTGACGACGGATCGGGTTTAGAACCGCACCGCTGGAGCTGCTGGCGATCAGCCTTGGCCCGGCCCGCGACGCCGGTCCCGGGAGCGAGCGCGGGGTGACCCGCGAAACGGACAACCTCGCCCACCGTATCTCTTACCGCGTTCGGCTCAGAACGGGTCGAGCTCGGTATCCCAATAGAGATAGTCGCGCCAGCTGTGGTGCAGGTAGTTGGGCGGGAAGGCGCGCCCGTTCTCCTGCAGCATGTAGGTCGTCGGCTGCACCGGGCGGTGGCGCGGGTACATGCCGCTTTCGCGCGGCAGGCGGTTGCCCTTCAATAGGTTGCAGCTGCCGCAGGCGGTGACGACGTTGGCCCAGGTCGTGCGCCCCCCGCGCGAGCGCGGCACCAGATGGTCAAACGTCAGGTCGTGCGACGGGTACGGCTCGCCGCAATACTGGCAAGTAAAGCGGTCGCGCAGAAACACGTTGAACCGGGTGAACGCCGGATGGCGCGCCGCCGGCACGTATTCCTTCAACGACACGACGCTCGGCAGCCGCATCTCCAAGGACGGGCTGCGCACGCTCACGTCGTAATGGTCGATGATGTTGACCCGGTCGAGAAACACCGCCTTGATCGCGTCCTGCCAGGACCACAAGGACAGCGGGAAGTAGCTCAGCGGCCGGAAATCCGCGTTCAGCACAAGAGCGGGGCAGTTGTCCAAGCAGGCCGTCACCAGCGAACCATTCTGCTCTTTGTCGATCGCGACGCGGGATAGCACGCGACCGTGACAGCTTGATAACGGATCGGCCCCAGGCGGACAAGAATGGGAGACACTATTTCGCAGCTCAGCGGGTCGGCACCGGCTTGTCGCCGCGATAGTCGTAAAAGCCGCGGCCGGTCTTGCGCCCGAGCCAGCCGGCCTCCACGTATTTTACGAGCAGCGGGCACGGCCGGTACTTGCTGTCGGCGAGCCCCTCGTAGAGCACCTGCATGACCGAGAGGCAGGTGTCGAGCCCGATAAAGTCGGCGAGCTCCAGCGGCCCCATCGGGTGGTTGGCGCCGAGCTTCATCGCGGTGTCGATCGCCTCGACCGAGCCCACCCCTTCGTAAAGCACATAGACAGCCTCGTTGATCATCGGGAGGAGGATGCGGTTGACGATAAAGGCGGGGTAATCCTCGGCCGCGACCGGCGTCTTGCCGAGCTTCAAGGCGAGATCGCGCGTCAGGGCAAAGGTTTCCTCGTCGGTGGCGATGCCGCGAATGAGCTCCACCAGGGTCATCACCGGCACCGGGTTCATAAAGTGCATGCCGATGAACTTTTCCGGCCGGTCGGTCGAGGCGCCGAGCCGGGTAATCGAAATCGACGAGGTGTTGGTCGCAATCAGCGCGTCGGCGCGCAATTTCGGGGTCAGCTCCTTGAAGATCTGGCGCTTCACGTCCTCTTTTTCGGTCGCGGCCTCGATCACCATGTCGCAATCGGCTAGGAGCCCGTAGTCGACCCCAGTGGCGATGCGGGCCATCGCGGCGTCTTTTTCGTCCTCGCGAATTCGGCCGCGCGCGACTTGCCGGGCGAGGTTATGGTCGATCGCGTCGCGGCCGCGCCGCAATGCTTCCTCGCTGACGTCGGTTACGACGACGTCGAGCCCGGCGAGCGCGCAGACATGGGCGATGCCGCCGCCCATCTGCCCAGCACCGACCACGCCGATCCGCCGCAGCCGGTCGGCCTGCCGGGGGGCGGAAGCGGGTGGTGCCGCGGCGCTCACTGGCGGCGCTCGAGCTCGTCGGCGAGCTCCGGCAGCAGCTTGAAGAGGTCGCCGACCAAGCCGTAATCGGCGACCTGAAAGATCGGCGCCTCCTCGTCTTTGTTGATCGCGACGATGACCTTCGAATCCTTCATGCCGGCGAGATGCTGGATGGCACCCGAAATCCCGACCGCGATGTACAGCTCGGGCGCGACGATTTTGCCGGTCTGGCCGACCTGGTAGTCGTTCGGGACAAACCCGGCATCGACCGCGGCGCGCGAGGCGCCGACCGCCGCGCCGAGCTTGTCGGCGACCGTTTCAAGCAGGTGAAAGTTGTCGCCCGACTGCATGCCGCGCCCGCCCGAAATAATGACCCGCGCGCTCGTCAGCTCGGGCCGCTCGGATTTGGACAATTCGGCGCGCACGAATTCGGACAGCCCGGCCTCGCCGGTCGAGGCAACCGTCTCGATCGCCGCCGACCCGCCCGTCGCGGCACCCGGCGGAAAGGCCGTGCCGCGCACCGTCACGACTTTGACCGGGTCTTTCGACTGGACGGTCTGCAGCGCGTTTCCCGCATAGATCGGCCGTACAAACGTGTCGGGCGAGACGACCGCGCTGATGTCCGATATCTGCATCACGTCGAGCAGGGCCGCCACCCGCGGCATCAGGTTCTTGCCGCCGGTCGTCGCCGGCGCGACCAGGTGACCGTAGCCCTCCGCGAGCTTGACCAGGAGCGGTGCGGTGTTTTCCGCAAGCCCATGCTCGTAAGCCGCATCCTCGGCGAGCAGCACCCGCCTGACACCGGGGATTTGCGCCGCCGCTTCGGCAACGGGGCGGCAATCCTTGCCGGCGACGAGGATGTCGACCTCGGCCCCGGCCATCTCCTTGGCGGCGGCGAGCGCGTTGAGGGTCGCGGGCTTCAATACCCGGTTGTCGTGTTCGGCGACGACGAGAGCAGCCATCAGATCACCCGCGCCTCGGTCTTGAGCTTGTCGACAAGCTCGGCGACCGAGCCGACCTTGTGCCCGCCCTGGCGCTTTGGCGGCTCCTCGACCTTGAGCACGGTGAGCCGCGGCGCCGCGTCGACGCCGAGCGCCTCGGGAGTCGTCGTCGCGATCGGCTTTTTCTTGGCCCGCATGATGTTCGGCAGCGAGGCGTAGCGCGGCTCGTTCAGCCGCAGGTCGGTCGTGACGACCGCCGGCAGCTTGATCATGACCGTTTCGAGACCGCCGTCGACCTCGCGCGTGACCTCGGCGTGCCCGTCGGCAATCTTAAGCTTCGAGGCGAAGGTCGCCTGCGGCCACCCCAGCAATGCCGACAGCATCTGCCCCGTCTGGTTGCAGTCGTCGTCGATCGCCTGCTTGCCGAGGATCACGATCTCGGGCTTTTCGTCGAGGATCACCGCCTTCAGTAGTTTGGCGACGGCGAGCGGCTGCAATTCAGCGTCGGTCTGCACGAGGATGCCGCGGTCGGCGCCCATCGCCAGCGCGGTGCGGATCGTCTCCTGCGATTGCACCGCAC
>Ga0210390_10001868_pt1 | contig 19408 bp, 16 predicted proteins | sample IncBWH11OmetaG_FD_161050 | JGI IMG/M metagenome (GOLD analysis project Ga0210390, IMG submission 161050) | Forest soil microbial communities from Barre Woods Harvard Forest LTER site, Petersham, Massachusetts, United States - Inc-BW-H-11-O ... | reverse complement strand
GGATGGTTTTCAATCTGGTGGCGGCGAACTTCACGGGCGTGGCGATCTCTTACGCCATTGGCCAGTCCGCGCCTATGGTGGCCGCGCTTTGGGGCGTGCTGGCGTGGAAGGAATTTGAGGGCGCCGGAAGTCGCGCCAAACTGTACCTTGGGCTCATGTTTGTCTTTTATTGTTTCGCGATTTTGCTGGTGGCAAAGGCGAACGGCTGAATCCGGCGGCCTGAAGTTTAGCGATTAACTGGCGGCGCTCTTGATTTTAAGAACCGGATTCACATCCGTGTTGATTCGCGACGAGTTTAACTCCCCACATCTGTAGCAGGAACATTGGAAACTTGTCCTCTCTGGAAAAGACACGTGGCCACACTTTTCGCAGACGAAGCGCCCGTCCAGACGGGCCTCCATGGGCCTAAACTGAACGCCGAGCACGCAATAAGGACAACGCACAACTTTAGAGTTCATGAGAAAAATTGGCGGACGGCGAAGGCAAAAGACAACGCTCGAAGAGCTCTTTGTCACCGCTGCCTCGCCGTCCGTCATGAATTTATCTCCGAACGCACTCCACTCGTAATGGCCCACTGGTGGCGGGGACTGGCACGGCAGTGCCAGTCAGGTTGATCCGTGCGGAACGACACTACTGGCTGTCGTGGTAGATCACGCCCAGGGTAAAGCGAATGCCGCGTTTCAAACGGCTTACTCCGTGGCGCAAACTGGCCCGGTAAAATCCGCGGGTGCCTTTTACGGGACGATACCGCGTGGCGAAAATAAGCGCTTGCCCCTGTTGGGCGGTGATGACTTCCGCTTTCGATTGAGCCCGGGGCTGTTGTTCCACAATCACGAATTCCCCGCCTTCATAGTCGGCGCCGGGTTGACTCAGAAAGCAGGTCAACTGCAGAGGGAAGGCGATGGCTCCGTATACATCCTGGTGGAGACAATTGAAATCACCACTTTCATAATGCAGCAGCAGAGGAGTGGCTCGCGTCTGTCCATGCTTTGCACAAGTCTCTAGAAATGCGGTGTGATGCTCGGGAAAAACCTCGGATAATCCCATAGCCTGATTCCACTGGTTAGTGAGCGGCACGAGATGAGGATAGCTATGCTCCCGCAATGCCTGGACGATGTCAGGCAGAGGGTAATCAAAGTATTTGTAATCGCCACGGCCAAAGCGATAGCGGGACATGATGATATGACTGCGAAATGCCTCTTCGGAGGGATACAGGTTTACGAGGTTCGCGCATTCGGTGTCTGTGAGCAGAGGAGGAGTTAGGGCGTACCCGACCTGCTGCAGCGATTCGTGAATCGCCGCCCAATCCAGGCCGGCGAGTTTTTCCGAAATGTCTGTACTCATAGTCTGTCTGCTCCTGACGCGGCGCCCCACAGGCTTCGTTCTAGTAACTAGAGTAAGTAAGAGCGGCAGCCGAGCGCTATCCGGTTCTTGCGACAAACTGCCGGATGCGCTGCTTGGTTCAGCTTTGCCGTGTTTGTTAACAGTGATATCCCCTCCCCTCGACCTTTTGGAACTGGGAAACAGTTCGTGGATATTGAAATTATCTATGGGAGCCGTTGGGATTGGTGATGGATGTGGTCGGAAAAAACTAGTTGGCGCACTCGCGGGGCCCGGAAGCTTTATTTTTTCTTGGCCGCAACTTCCAGGCGAGTGTCGGCGCGCTTCAAGTCGCCCGCGGTGCGCTGGAAATCGTCTTCGGTGCCGCTGCTGGCGAGTTCCGATTCCGCGCGTTGTTTGGCTTCCTGGGCGCGTTTTGCGTCGATGTCTTCCGCTCGCTCCGCGGTTTCGGCTAGAATGGTTACCTTGTCGGGCAGTACCTCGGCGAATCCCCAGGCCACCGACAGGTGGTGGGTGTAATTGTCTTTGCGATAGGTGATTTCCCCAACTGCAAGTTCGGTGATCAGCGGGGCGTGTCCGGGCAGGATGCCCAGATACCCGTCCTTGCCGGGAATCTGCATCTCCTCCGCCATGTCACGGACAACCATCTTCTCCGGCGTTACGATCTCGAGTTGGAAAGTGTCAGCCATAAGAACCGTCGTTGGTCGTGGGGCGGTGGTCCTTGGTCCGGTCTTGCCAACGACCAAGGACGAACGGCCAACGACCTCTTTATGCTACCGCCTTCAACTTCTCTGCCGCTTCGAGTACTTCGGCGATCTCGCCTTTCATGTAGAAGGCCTGCTCTGGAATGTCGTCGTATTTGCCTTCGTTGATTTCCTTGAAGCCTTTCACCGTGTCGGCGACTTTCACGTAGCGGCCGGGCGCGCCGGTAAACTGTTCGGCCACGTGGAACGGCTGCGAGAGGAAGCGTTGAATCTTGCGGGCGCGCGCCACTGTCACCTTCTGATCTTCACTCAGTTCGTCGATGCCCAGAATTGCGATGATGTCCTGCAGGTCTTTGTAACTTTGCAGCGTCTTCTTTACCGCCTGCGCCACGTCGTAATGTTCCTGACCCACGATGCGGGGATCGAGAATGCGCGAGGTCGAAGCCAATGGATCGACCGCGGGATAAATTCCGATCTCGGTCAACGCGCGTGAAAGCACCGTGGTTGCGTCCAGGTGGGCAAACGTGGTTGCCGGCGCCGGATCCGTCAAGTCATCGGCGGGAACGTAAATCGCCTGCACCGACGTTACTGATCCCTTCTTGGTGGAAGTAATCCGCTCCTGCAGTTCGCCCATCTCGGTCGCAAGATTAGGCTGGTAACCCACGGCGCTCGGCATGCGGCCGAGCAAGGCCGAGACTTCGGAGCCGGCCTGGGTGAAGCGGAAAATGTTATCGATGAAGAGCAACGTGTCGGCGCCTTCGATATCGCGGAAGTACTCTGCGACCGTGAGTCCGGTCAGGGCTACACGCAAACGAGCTCCGGGCGGCTCGGTCATCTGACCGTAAATTAGTGCAGCTTTGGAATGCTCCGGGTCACCTGGCTTGATGACGCCAGACTCGGTCATTTCCAGCCACAGATCGTTGCCTTCGCGCGTGCGCTCGCCGACGCCAGCGAACACGGAGAATCCGCCGTGCTGCTTGGCGACGTTATTGATGAGCTCCATGATGACGACGGTCTTGCCCACGCCCGCGCCGCCGAACAATCCGATCTTGCCGCCTTTCAAAAATGGCTGAATGAGATCGATGACCTTTACACCAGTCTCGAACATTTCAGCGGTCGTCGCTTGTTCATCGAACAGCGGCGCGGGGCGATGAATCGGCATGGTCTGGGTGTGCGCGATGGGACCGAGTTGGTCGACCGGCTCGCCGATCACGTTCATGACGCGCCCGAGCGTGCCGCGGCCGACGGGCACGGAAATCGGCCCGCCTTGGTCGATGGCTTTCATGCCACGCACCATGCCCTCGGTCGCTTCCATGGCGACGCAGCGGACGCGGCCTTCGCCCAGGTGCTGTTGCACCTCGACGATGACATTGATCGGCGAGGGAACGGTGAAGCCGTCGCTCACAATGCGAAGCGCCTCATAAATCGGCGGCATGGTGGCTTCGGCGAACTGCACGTCCACCGCGGGTCCGGCGATCTGAACTACGTGTCCAACGTTTTCTGGCATAGATTTGATCTTTCTTCTGTCTTCTGTAGAAACGCAGCTGGCTACGTTTTGGCGGCGGAAACGAGACGTAGCAAGCTGCGTCTCTACAGTTAGCCTGCTGCCGCCGCGCCGCTTACGATCTCGATAATCTCTTTCGTAATTTTCGCTTGCCGGGCGCGATTCATGGCCAGGGTCAGCGAATCAATCATATCGGTTGCGTTGATGGTGGCCGCGTCCATGGCGGTCATGCGGGCCGCGTGTTCGGCTGCCACCGATTCCAGCAAAGCGCGAAATACCTGGATCACCGCGTACTTCGGCAACAGTGACCGAAACAGTTCCTCGGGAGACTGTTCGTAAATGTAGTCGACCTGCGCGCTGGCGAACTTGGCAGCAGCCGCGTCGACCGCTCGGGTGTCGGGTGGACGAACCCCGACGCCAGCTTCTTTCGCCGCTTCCAGAGCACGCTCTTTTTCTTTCTGAGTCATCTCTTCGGACTGGGCAACGCTGATTTCTCCGACCTGCTCGATTGGAAGTATTTTTTCAACGATTAGCCGCTGCGAAATTACCGACTTGAATTCATTGAAGAGAATGTAAACCGAATCAATTTCTTCTTTCGCATAGCGATCAACCGCGCGCCCCGCCATCTCGGAAACCATTGCGTAATCAACTTTGCCGAGCACTCCTACGTGCTCACCCACCAGCGTGGTCCGCGGCGATTCTTGCGACTCGGAGGTTCTCGGAGCCGCTGCCGCGTATCTCCGGCGGAGGAAGTCGCGGCCTTTGCGCCCGATCGCTTCGATTTCGATGTTTTTGCCGGCCTTCGATTCCAGGAAGCGCGACGCTGCTTTCAGAATATTGGTATTGAAAGCGCCGGCGAGACCTTTGTCACCCGTGACCACAAGCAGCAGAATGTTATTTTCCGGGCGCTGCGCTAACAGGGGATGCTTCGGCTCGCCCGTATCCGGATCATAGATTTCGGCTCGCGACACCAGCGACTTCAACACGTTGGTCAGCATTTGCGCATAGGGTCGCGCTGCCAGAGCGCGCTCCTGCGCACGGCGGAGCTTCGCCGCCGAAACCATCTTCATGGCCTTGGTGATCTGCCGCGTGTTAGTCACGCTGCGGATACGGCGCCGAATATCGAGAATGTTGGCCATGTTTCGGTCGTTGCTCGTGGGTCGTGCGTCGTCGGTCGTTCGCTTCTGGCTGCTAGCTTCTAAGCTAGAAGCTTACTTCGCTACTGTTTGTCTCTCGGTCACGAATGTTTCTTTGCACTCTTTGATTATTTTGCTCAACTCGGCTTTCAAGTTATCGTCGAGAATCTTTTTTTCCATGATGGTGCGCAGGACGCCAGGATTGGTCGCGTCTACGTATTTGTATAGCTCGGCTTCGAAGTCCCGCACCTGGTCTACTGGGAGGTCGTCGAGAAACCCGTTTGTGCCGGCATAGATGATCAGAATCTGTTTGGAGAAGGGCAATGGCGAAAACTGTTTCTGCTTGAGGACTTCGACCAGACGTTGTCCGCGATTAAGCTGGTTCTGCGTGGCTTTGTCGAGATCACTGCCAAACTGCGCGAAGGCTGCGAGTTCGCGATACTGCGCGAGATCGAGTTTCATGCTTCCTGCCACCTGCCGCATGGCTTTGATTTGAGCGCTGCCGCCCACGCGGCTTACGGAGATGCCGACGTTCACAGCCGGCCGTACGCCGCTATTGAATAGATCGGTTTCCAGAAAAATCTGACCATCAGTAATCGAAATCACGTTGGTCGGGATGTAGGCCGAAACGTCGCCCGCCTGGGTTTCAATGATCGGCAAGGCCGTGAGTGAGCCTCCTCCTTTTTTGTCGCTGACTTTGGCAGCGCGTTCCAGCAAGCGCGAGTGGAGATAAAAAACATCGCCGGGATACGCTTCGCGGCCTGGCGGACGCCGCAACAGTAGCGAGATTTCGCGATACGAGGCCGCGTGCTTGGAGAGATCGTCGTAAATCACCAGTGCGTGCTTTCCGTTATCGCGGAAAAATTCGCCCATCGCGCAGGCGGCGTAAGGCGAAATATATTGCATGGGCGCGGGCTCGGAGGCAGACGCCGCCACGACGATGGTGTAATCCATGGCGCCGTAGTCGGTCAGAATCTTCACCACCTGCGCGATCGAAGACCGCTTCTGCCCGACGGCGTTGTAAATGCAAATTAAATTGTTGCCTTTGTTGTTGATGATGGTATCGAGGGCGACGGCGGTCTTGCCGGTTTGACGGTCGCCGATAATCAACTCGCGCTGGCCTCGGCCAATCGGAATCATGCTGTCGATGGCTTTCAGGCCAGTAGCCATGGGCTCGCGGACCGGTTGCCGGTCGATGACTCCCGGCGCGAGACGTTCCAGTGCGATGAACTTGTCGGTGGCAATGGGCCCCTTGTCGTCGATGGGCTGCCCGAGCGAATTCACCACGCGGCCGATCAAGGCGTCGCCCACGGGCACGCTCATGATGCGCCCCGTTCGCTTGACCTCATCACCCTCCTTGATTTCAGTGTATTCGCCGAGCAGAACGACTCCGACCTGGTCTTCTTCCAGGTTCATGGCGATACCGGCAACGTCATGAGGGAAGGCAAGCAACTCTCCGGCCATGACTTTGTCGAGGCCGTGTACCCGGGCAATGCCGTCGCCCAAGGTGACGACAGTACCGACTTCGTCGACCGCAATCTTGGATTCGTAGTTCTCGATTTGTTGCCGGATCAGCTGCGTGATCTCGTTTGCTTTGATTTGGGCCATAAGGTTCGTTTTCTCGCAATTAGCAGTTAGCGATTAGCAATTAGTCCGTCAGTTGCAGGCGGAAACTACGCGAAGGTTTGGCTAACCGCTAATTGCTTGTCTTATCCTCTCTAACTGTCCCTTCACCGAGCCGTCGTAAATTGTGCTGCCGATCTTGACGATGGCTCCGCCGAGAATTGACTCATCGCGGGAATAGCGGGCTCGCACTTTTTTCCCGGTCAACTTTTCCATTTGGGCTTCGAGCATGCGCCGGTCGTTCTGATTGAGTTCGTGGGCGCTGGTGATTTCCGCTTCCGCGAATCCCATACGCTGGTCTAATTCCTGCTCAAACTGTTTCACGATCGGGCCCAGGAAATTTATGCGCCGGTGATCGATCAGCACGGCGACAAAATTCCGTACCGTCCGGGAGATTCCCTGGCGCACAACGATCGCATCCAGCACCGCCCGTTTCTGTTCCGCGGTAATCGATGGCGTCTCCCAAACCTCCCGCAACTCCTTGCTCCCGGCGACCAACTCGGCCACAGATTGCGCCTCCTGCAAGGTCTTCCCGGGATCGTGATGGCCGTCAAAGACAGCGTCGGCGAATGCGCGGGCGTAGGTGCTGGTCACGGAAGCCACGGTTATCGCCCGCCTTTCCGCGTCTCGCCGCCATTGGCCGAGAGCTCCTGAGCGAAACCGCGTAACAATGCTTGATCGGTAGCCGCATCCACATGAATCTGTTTTTTCGCCAGCGATACTGCGAGGTCCGCAGCGTAGGAGGTTAATTCGCGCCGCGCCGACTTGGCCGCTGCCGTGATTTCCTGCTCCGCGGACTCCACGATTTTGCGCGCATCTTCCTCCGCCGCAGCTTTAATCCTCTGTTCCTCCGCGGCGGCTTCCTTTTCGGCAGCGGCTCGCATTCCTCCGATTTCCGCATCCAGCTTGGAAAGCCTTGCCTCAATATCCGCCAGGCGCCGGTTAGCGTCTTCACTGGCTTTGCGTGCTTCTTCCATTGCCTTTTGAATTGAAAGGGTGCGATTGCGGAACAATCCCGGCAGAGTCTTTTTCGATAGCCAGAAGATGGCGCCGGCAATTACCACAAAATTCAACAACACACAAAGCAGGTACGCGTGCTCCAGATTCAAGCCGGTAAGCTTAGCCACCCACTGAACCGACGAAGAGTGTTTGAACTGTGATGCATCATCTTCTCCAGCGGCCTCACGAGTTTCTTTCACCAGTTCCTGGCTCAGCGAATTCCCGTGAGGGCGCTTGCTAGATTGCTGGCCGGGTTTGGCGGAGGATGGTTCCTGCCCGACGGCATGCCCTGCGAAGGCCGACCAACTTAACAACAACAATGCGGCAACTGCAAAAGGCAGCAGGAACTTCCGCGTTCTCCCGGCAGCGCGCAGATTTTTCGGAGCTAGCTCTGGTCTCATCGCCCACCACCTGCCGAAGCCGGCGCCGTCCCGGGCTGCAAAACAATTCGGATGATTTCGGCGGCGAGTTTCCCGCTCTCCGCCTGCAGACCAGCTTGCGCTGCAATTTTGTCTTTCTCAATGGCGGCGCGCGCCTGTTCGACCTGGGCCTGCGCTTTCTTCCGCGCATCAGCCAGGGCCGCCGCTCGTGCCTGCATCGCCTGCTGGCGAAGTGCCTCCTGATGCTTGAACACGGCCATGCGAGCTTCGCGCAGGCGCTGCTCGTATTCCGCAGTTCGCGCCTCGGCCGCGGCAATATCGGCGCGCGCCTTCTCGACCGCTCCTTCGGTCTTGTCCCGCCGCTCGGCCAGCACCTTCACCAGCGGTTTGTGGACAAGCACGGTGTAGAGTCCATACAGCAGAACCATAAAGATAATGGTCGGTATGGATCCGAGCAGTAATTCCCCTACTTGTTTGAGTGTCTCGTCCATGTCTTGAGTTTGATAAAAGTCTTGTGCCTGACAGCTCTAGCGAAAGAGGGCTTAAGAAACCATCAAACCTAACATCCTGCAAGGCTTAGTGTCAACGCGGTCGGTGTCCCAGAACGAGACAAGCGGGATTTCCCAGAACGCATTTTCGGGCAGTTGTCAAGCCTTTTCAGTGGAATCGAGGAAAGAATACTTGACTTCTAGGATAGCGGGTCTAGCATAGAAGTATCACCTCCGATCCAATTCAGGATCGAATGGGCCGATAGCCAAGGACTGTCACCGCTTCTTGGTTGCCGGCCCATTTAAATTTGCTACGAGTACGGCCCCTCAGGGCGAACAAGGATCCAGAATCGGGCAGCCTTCGTTCCGCGCCGCTGATAGGAGAGCATGGTCCGCGCAAACGAAAGTAGATCCCTCGACCCCAGAAACTGAACGCAACAGTAAATAGCCCGCTAGTTGCACGGCGTCATATCCCTTCAAAGCGTAGCTATCGACCAGCGCCAACGCAACGTCTAGCACGGAGTCCGAGAACGACTGTATGAGAAACCTGCCCTCCGCATGGCGTCTGAAGGCCTCAATCATTTCGTCTGCGGCGTAATCCGGAATCTCACCATTACGCTGCCGCCGCCGTATCGCGGCTCGAAACTCCACCTGCGCAAGAGACAGGATGGCGAATCGGTTCGCGTCGCCGGCTGCGAGACCAAGCACTCGTTCGGTGCCAAGCTCAAACACATACAGCTTGACAAGGGCGCTCGTTTCTAAATAATAAAGGGCCAATTCTCAGCGCCTCTCGCGGAGAATAGTGGCGGATAGCGGCTCACCTTTGATGTGGATCGGATGGAAATCCAAGTCTCCCTTGGGGAGCCCCAGCGCCACTTGTACCTCAGGCATCAGGCGATTTAAGCGGATGCTAGTCACCGGAAACTGAGGGGACTTTGGGTTTGGCACTTTGCTAGTGAGGATCAACCTCTTCTCGATGGCATTCCGAATCGCCTCCTGCCAGTGAACATCGGTGGGCTGGAAGTCACCAGGCGCAATCGCTTCGGATGTAAGACCGTCGCGAAATTTCTTCAACGAGACAAACTTCCAACCAGGCGTGGATTCCGCACGCTCCAGAGCCTTCAGCAATTCGATCTCGAGCTTAGTCACAAAAGTATTCGGGCCAGAAAAACCCTCCGGAGAGCTCTGGGGCTGCGGGTTGGAGTTGCTGGCGACTCTGCTGGAGCCCTCGGCAGCCGCGACGTTCTGTTCTTCCGGTGCCGGCTCGAATCTAATCTCAATCCGCCCGGATTGGGGGGACCAGTTGTCTGCGGATGCATCACTGCGTTTCTTTCGTCCATTGGCATCTAACAGCGAAACGCGAAGACGGTAGCCGGGAGGAACGGGGTAACGAAGCTCTTGCAGAATGTTCTTGAAAGGGTTGTCTAACTTTTGTGCAAACTGCGGCTCTACTTGTTCAATCTTAGTTTTCATATAAACCTCTAAAGTTTCTTTAAGATACTGCAGGTTCTCCCTGCATTGATATTTACTATAAGGCAAATCGGCTAGCTCTTCAAGGCGAACTGCGTGGTCAGGGCGCCACCCACTCTCTTACTCTTCTCACCACGGACTCTGGTGCTTCGACTTCCAATTCCACGAGCCCATCTTTGTACTTGCGTGAATAAATCCGGGCTCGGGCTTCGAGCAGCGCTAGCGTCTTTCCTTCTTTCTGCGGCACGCGCAAGTGGATGCGGCTCAGAGCATCTCTCTGGAGCATCTGGTCAATCCGGTCGAGAAGCGTGCTCATACCGATGCCTTTCGCGGCCGAGAGGTGGACGGTCCCGGTGTCGTCCCGCAAGCTATCGCGCTGCCGGGGAGGCAGGAGATCAATCTTATTCATGACTCTTAGCCGCGGTTTCTTTTCCGCCTCCAGTTCCTTCAGCACCTTTTCCACTTGCGCATCTTGCTCGGCTGAAAGCGGACTGCTGGCGTCGGAAACTTGCAAGATGAGTTCCGCGCGCTGCACCTCTTCCAGGGTGGCTCGGAATGCAGAAACCAGGGTGTGCGGCAGGTTGCGAATAAATCCAACAGTGTCAGAGAGTAATACCTGGCGACGGGAAGGTAGAGTAATTCCCCGAATGGTGGGATCCAGCGTGGCAAACATTTTCGGCGATTCGAGCACAGCAGCCTGAGTCAGCGCGTTGAACAACGTGGATTTCCCGGCGTTGGTGTAGCCCACCAAAGCGATCAGCGCCACCGGAACCGATTCGCGCCGCTGCCGTTGTTGCGTGCGAATGCGGCGGACGCTTTCAATTTGCTGCTTAACGTGTCGTATTCGACGATAGATTTTACGGCGGTCGGTTTCGAGTTGGGTTTCACCCGGACCGCGCGTGCCAATGCCGCCGCCCAGTTGCGACATTTCAATTCCGCGGCCTCCCAGGCGCGGCAACATGTACTCGAGTTGCGCCAACTCCACCTGCAACTGGCCTTCCCGGGTTCGGGCGTGTTTGGCAAAAATGTCGAGGATGAGCTGAGTGCGATCAATCACCCGGATGTTGACAACTTTTTCAATATTGCGCTGCTGGGATGCGGTGAGGTCGTGATCGAACAGAAGCAGATCCGCAGAAACCGAGGCGGCTGCTCCCGCAATCTCTTCCAGCTTTCCTTTGCCTATCAGCGTAGCCGGATCGGGCCTGTCGCGATGCTGCAAGAACTCGCCGGCAATTTGCGCCCCCGCGCTGGTTGCGAGAGAACGCAGTTCGTCCAAAGATTCTTCTGCGCTGAATTCTGGAATCCGAGGCGCCTTCGACGCTCCGGACACACTCGTGGCGCCGTCTCGCGCCGCCTGCGCGCCAGCAGTCAGCGAGCCTTTCAGGTTCGCCGCCGGACCTGTTCGAGAGCGCACGCGATAGTCGATTCCGACCAGGAACGCCCGTTCCGTCGGACCGCGATCGGCGGTCGAAACCAAAGCCCGTCGGCCTCGCCCGGTCTTGCCTGACACTGTTGACTCTGAACTACTCAAAGATGAACTACCTATCCGTCCGTACCAGACGCACTCGGAGCCGGGCCAGCCTCGGTAGCGGGGCTGGGAGACGGAACCATGGCGGGCTTATCGCCGTGGCTATGGGACACCCTTCCCATCGCCACCGTCGAAATGGCATGTTTGAAGATTAACTGCTCCTGATTATTGGTCTCGAGCACTACCGAATATTTGTCAAACGAACGGATGCGTCCGGTCAGCTTGACGCCGCTCAAGAGGTAGATGGTGATATTCAATCGTTCTTTGCGGGCGGTGTTGAGGAAGGTATCCTGAATGTTCTGCGCCGGCTTGTTTTCCATGCCGATCTCCTTAGCTTTCTCAATCGCGAAAGCTTTGTGAACTTGCACAGGGTCAGCTCCCCGGGCCGCAACCTGCACGGCACTGAGGAACAGGGGGACAGCCTGGGATGCACGAGCGCCCATCCGCTCCGCCGGCGCACCCAAAGCGACACTCCGTACAATACGGCCTCGCCTCCGACTTTTCAAGCAGGCGATTTGCATCTCTCATCCTGGTTGACACAGGAGCGGCAAAATGCAACCATTCGTGCGCTGTAAGTCAGATGGAACCAGCACTTCGATTTTTGACGTCGCAATTGGGTCGCGCACTTTACCGCTGGCGGGGAATATCGATGCATACTTTCGCAGCCTCATACGTAATGCCCACCCACACTGGCACAGAAGCCTTCGCACTTATTCTGCGCTGGTTTCACATCATTGCCGGCATCCTCTGGGTGGGATTGCTTTACTTTTTCAACCTGGTCAATGTGCCCTTCATGAAGCAGGTCGACGCCGCCATGAAGCCCAAGGTATTTCAATATCTGACCTTGCCCGCCCTGAACTGGTTTCGCTGGAGCGCGCTGCTCACGGTTTTCCTTGGCTTCTGGTATTGGGGGCAAATGTACGTTGGACCCGACGCCGCCCGCATGGGGGTCAGTCCTTTGAGCACGATTGGTTTGTTCTGGCTGGTGTGGATCGCGGCTTGGGGAATTCTTTTTGCCGTTATCAAAAAAGCGCCCAGCGGATATGTTCTCGGCGCCATCACCACCGTGGTCGCAATCTTGGCCGCCTGGCTGTTTGTGAACTACACACCCGTGGGACAGGACGACAACCATGTGCTCTCCATCGGCGTCGGCGGCGGCTTCGGCGTCATCATGCTGTTCAACGTCTGGGGCGTCATCTGGCCGAATCAAAAAAAGATTATTCGGGGCACCCTGGCCGGGACTCCGCCAGCCAATGCCGCTGTTCTCGCTCGTCAGGCTTTCCTGGCGTCGCGAACGAATTTCTTTCTGTCGGTGCCCCTGTTGTTTTTCATGGCGACCAGCTATCACTACGTGATTTTCGGCCGATAAACAATCGTAGAGACGTAGCTTGCTACGTCTCCGTACTGCGATCCCACCCGCCTGTGCCACAATGAAGGGTGGATTCCGATACGTACCTGCACGGAATTGGCCTTTTCAACAAAGCCAAATTTTTCGACGCCCACGAAGCGCTCGAAGACGTCTGGCGCGCCGCACCGCCAGAAAACAAAAAGTTTCTTCAAGGACTGGTGCAGGTTGCCGTGGCCTTTCACCACTATTCCACGGGAAACCGGGTGGGCATGCGATCAGTGCTGGAGCGTGCAATCAGAAACCTTGCCGAGCCGCCAGGAAGCTTTGGGCAAATCCAATTAGGAGCATTGCTTCGATCACTCTGCCAATGGCGCGAAGCGCTCGATAATAACTCACCCCTTCCAACGCTACCTCGCATCGATGCAGAGTGTTAGAATCGCTGTTTCCCGTGACCCAGTCTTCTACTGCAAAGCGGCGCACGCCTCAATCCTCGACGAGAAAGTTTGATCCCATCCCCTTGCTCGATCTGCAGCGGCAATATCTGCAGATTCGCGAAGAAGTACTGGCAGCCGTGGAGCGGGTCTGCGCCTCGCAGCAATTCATTCTAGGGGCGGAGGTCGAGGCCCTGGAACGCGAGGTCGCCGCCTTCACCGGCGCGAGCGCGGCCGTGGGTTGCGCCTCAGGCACCGACGCACTCTGGCTGGCATTGCTGGCTGCTGGCGTCCGGGCCGGAGACGCGGTCATCACTACTTCCTTCAGCTTCTTCGCCTCGGCGAGCGCTATTGTGCGCGCTGGGGCGCGTCCGGTGCTGGTCGATGTGGACCCCGACACGCTCAATGTGAATCCCGAACTAGTGAAGGCGCGACTCCGTGGAGGAGGTGCGTACAAGATCCGAGCCCTGCTGCCGGTACATCTTTATGGACAGTGCGCCGACATGGACGAATTGCAGCGAATTGCGGATGAATTCCAGTTGCCTGTCATCGAAGACGCGGCGCAGGCGATTGGAGCGAAATGGCGAGGCCGGAGCGCGGGCTCATTGGGAGCGGTGGCGACGTTCAGTTTTTATCCCACCAAGAACCTGAGCGCCTACGGCGACGCCGGACTGGTAACCGCCCGCGATTTGAATGTGGCCGAGCACATGCAGAACCTGCGCAATCACGGCAGCCCGCGCCGCTACCATCACGAAGAATTTGGATGGAACTGCCGCATGGACGCAATTCAGGCCGCTATCCTTCGCGTAAAATTGCCTCATGTCGAACTTTGGAACCAGCAGCGCCGGCAACGTGCGGCAATCTACGATCATTTGCTGGGCGCGGCCGGGCTAGCGTCGCAGAGGAGTAATTCGCCGGTCCGACCCCTGCACACGTCGCCGCACGCATTTCACGTCTTCCACCAATATGTAATCCGCGCTCATCGCCGCGATGAACTGCGCAAGTTTCTTCAGGACAGAAAAATCGGCACCGAAGTTTACTATCCCCTGCCGCTGCACCTGCAACCTTGTTTTGCTTATTTGGGGTACAGCGCCGGAGACTTGCCAGAATCAGAACGTGCCGCTGACGAAGTGCTCGCGCTACCCATGTTTCCGGAACTGACGGAAGCGGAGCAGAAATCTGTAGTTGAAACCCTCTCGGAATTTTACTCGTAGGCCTATCTCAAGCGGACTCACGGGGCCTGGTCGAGCTTTAATGCGGGAGCGCCATCTCTTTTGAGGCGGTCCTGCGCTCGGGGTTATCGAGTGCGGATTACCGCCCAACTGGTGCGCGCCGCAACCGATCAACACATCTGGGCGGAGTCCTACGAACGGGACCTGCGCGATCTGGTCGCGCTGCAAGACGAAGGCTCTCGAACTATCGCTACACAAATACAGAAGCAAACCGCCCAACCCGTGCCGCAGCAGCTGGCGATCTCGGCCGTCGTCACTCCTCAAGCTCGCGAGAGCTACCTTAAAGGACGGTACTTCTGGAATCTGCCTAGCGAGGCAGGCTATCTCAAAGCCATCGACTATTTCCAGTCGGCAGTGGCCGATGATCCAATTTTTAGAAGTGGGCCACCCTTTGCCAGACTGAAATCGCTGCTACCGGTATCTGCTGCTGATGAAATCTCCAATCGCTGCGTAGGCCTTCGACAGCGTCTTCTCGTCCGGCAGAAAGACAATTCGAAAATGGTTGGTTCCGGGCTTCTGACCGAAGCCGGAGCCGTGCACCACCATGACGTGCTTCTGCAGAATAAGTTCCTTCACAAACACATCATCGCCTTCGGGAATATCGATGCAGGGATAGGCGTAGAACGCGCCGCGGGGCGAGACGCAACTTACCCGCGCCGTCGAGTTGCACCACTTGACCGTCAGATCGCGTCGGCTGCGAAGCTTTTTTCTGACTTCGATCAGGTGATCCTGTGATCCTTCCAGCGCAGGCCGGATGGCATACTGCTCGGGATGATTGGCGCATAACCGCGCGCGCAGCAGCCGCTGGATGCCCTCGGCGTAATGCTTCACCGTGGCCGCCTCGCCGCTAACAATTCCCCATCCGATGCGCCAACCGGGGACCAGATAATTTTTCGAGAGTCCGCCAAACGTCACCACTGGTACATCAGGCGCGACCGCGGCTATGGCAATGTGCTCGTCATCCTTTGTTTGACCACTGTCGAGAATCAGTTTGTCGTAAATTTCATCCGCAAAAATGATCAGGTTGTGTTGTCGCGCCAGTTCGGCAATCTGCAGCAGCATGGCCCGCGTGCACACCGCTCCTGTCGGATTATTAGGATTGATGAGGACAATGCCGCGGGTGCGGGGCGTAATCTTCTTCTTGATGTCGTCGAGTTCCGGCTGCCAGCCATCCTCTTCATTCAGGTAGTAGGTGTTGAGCCGAATGCCAAGCTTGGTCAGCAACGCCGAGTACAGCGGATAATCCGGGCATGGCGTCAGCAGATCGTCTCCGGGATTGAGCAGAGCGGTCAGACAGGTGTCGACGGTTTCGCTGACACCGTTGGTGACGAAAACATCCTGCACCGAAGTGATACCCTTGCGCGCAGCCTCGCCGCGAATGGCGTCCAGCGCCTCTTTGATTCCGGGCGATGGCGCGTAGCCGTTCTTGCCATCACGCATCGCCTTGTACACAGCCTCGATCATATGAGGCGGAGTCTGAAAGTCAAAAACGTTGGGATCGCCGATGTTCAGCGGGATGACCTTGTGACCTTGCTTGATGATGTCATCGGCGACGGAAACAAGATCACGAATGGCGTAACGAACGTTGTCAAGACGGGAGGCGGCAGCAATTTCACGGCTTTGAGTGACGGGCATGAATGGCTCCAGCTCCGGGACGGAAAATCCGTCTGCCGGGAAAGATCTGCACCACAGAGACACAGAGTCACAGAGAACATAAAGAAACGAACCCCAAGAAGTCTTAATGCCCGAGCCTGCTAAATCTCTTTTTGGTTTCTCAGTGACTCTGTGACTCCGTGGTAATAATGTCAGTCCGCTCGGTCAATCTGCGCCTTCTGCAAGCGATCGGAATAGTCCACGTAGATCGACTTCCACTCGCTGAAGAAATCGATGGCGCCCAGACCGCCCTCGCGATGACCGTTGCCGGTAGCCTTCACTCCACCGAAAGGCAGATGCACTTCCGCACCAATCGTCGGCGCGTTGATATATGTAATTCCGGCGTGCAGGTCGCGCATGGCGACGAAGGCTTTATTGACATCCTTGGTGTAGAGCGACGAAGACAATCCATAGTCAATGCCATTGGCGATGTCGATGGCATCTTCGAGATCGTCGCAGGCAAGGATCGAAACCACCGGCCCAAAGATCTCCTCTTGTGCGATCCGCATTTTGCGGTCGACGTCGACGAACACCGTCGGCTCCATGAAATAGCCAGACTGATAAACGCCTTTATCGAGCCGGTTGCCGCCGCATTTCAAGCGAGCCCCATCGGCCTTGCCAATGTCGACGTAGCTGAGATCCGTATTCAACTGATTCTCGTTAATCGCCGGACCCATCTCGGTCGTCTCATCGAGGCCGTTGCCGACTTTCAGCGCCTTGGCGCGCTCGACGTAGCGCTCCACGAATTCGCCGTAGATGCCTTTCTGCACAATGATCCGGCTGGTCGCGGTGCAGCGTTGGCCGGTTGTTCCGAAGCCACCCCAAAGCCCCCCTTCAATCGCGAGATCGAGGTTGGCGTCGTCGAGCACGATCATGGGATTCTTACCGCCGAGTTCGAGCGAACAATGTTTGAAGCTCTTGGCTGCAGTCGTACCTACGATGCGCCCCACCGCGCTCGAACCGGTCAAAGAAATCGCTTTCACGTCGGCGTGCTCAGTGATCGGCGTGCCGACTTCAGATCCAAAGCCGGTCACGATGTTCACAACGCCTCGAGGCAGGCCGGCGTCGTAAAGCACACGCACCAGATTGAAAGTTGAAAGCGGGGTATCCTGCGCGGGCTTGATCACGCAAGTGTTCCCGCATACCAGCGCCGGCAAAAGCTTCCACGACGGAATCGCCATGGGAAAGTTCCATGGAGTAATCATTCCGCAAACGCCGATGGGCTGGCGCACCGCCATGGCGAACTTGTTGGGCAACTCCGAGGGCGTAGTCGGTCCGAACATGCGGCGGCCTTCGCCAGCCATGTAATAGGCAGTGTCGACAGCCTCTTGCACATCGCCGCGAGTCTCTTTGAGGATCTTGCCCATTTCGCGGGTCATATCGCGGGCGAAATCTTCCTTGCGCTCGAAGAGCATCTCAGCGGCGCGATAAATAATTTCAGCGCGCCGGGGTGCGGGAATCAGACGCCACCTGGCAAACGCCTGCTTCGCGGCTGCGATGGCGGCATCCACATCCGCCTTGCCCGACCTCTGGAAGATGCCAACCACATCGCGCGTATCGGCGGGGTTGCGGTTTTCGAAAGTCTGTCCGGTCGAGGCCTCGACCCATTCGCCATCGATAAAATTCTTATAAACCTTGGTCCGGGTTGCCGTGCCAATGATTGTCGGACCGGTTAAGAGATCGGTTGCCATAGAGCCTCCTGGGATGAATGCTGAAGAAAGGATGACTGCCTCTATGCTACAGCCCGGGATGAAGTGCGGCAAGGGAGCCTCTAGCGATGAACACGTAGCCCCGGACGTCTCATCCGGGGACCTTAGCAGCAATCTGTCACTGAATAGAACCTTCTTGCTAGGCCCGAACGAGGCGTCCGGGGCTACGCGTTTGCTGTCACACCTACTCCACTTCGAAGTCGGCGGTACGCGGCTTGGCTGCATTTCCCACCGAGTCCAGCGCCCGCAATTCCACGCGATATCCGCCGGGAGCAAGCCCGGACACGGGCAGCTTAAGTCCCACGGCAACGACGGAACTCCCGGCTTGCGTCGGCGCCCGGGCGGCGACGTCCGATTTTTTCTCTCCGGTCTTGCGATCGACGACCGTGAGCTCGATCCCAATTTGCGGAGGATTGGGTCCGGCCAGCAGCGGTGCATAGATCTCCGCGTAGACCGCCGCATTGTCGGTTTTCTTAAACCGGTTGGAGGCCGAGGGCACAACCTGGACGCCTTGCACCACCAGTGGTTTTCGGTCCGCCAGCAATTCCGAGTCGAGGCCCGTCGACAGATCGGCCACTCGTTGCATCTCGTTGCTCAACGCCACCCCGCTCATGCTGAGCTGCTTGCCGTCATAGGGGTCGATGTTCAGCGGCAGTTGCAGCTTGCCAAAACTTTCGTTCCCGGAGCTGAACACAACCTTCAGCGTGTACTGTCCGGAAGCCACGTCAAACTGATTTTCATAGTGGAGGGGCTGCTTCTGGAATTCCTCCAATTCTTTCTTGCCGTCGAAATCCAGGTCGACGGTATCGCTGAAACGGGCGGCAATCGTGCCATCGGGCTTGTAAGCAATACCAAGCACGTTGACCGACGAATGCTGTTTCCCTTTCACTTTCTCAAACTTCATCGCGTTAGAAGGAATGCCGATGGCCAGATTCACCCGCGCCGTATTGGGCGAAGTGTAGAAGTACGGAGCTTCCATCGAGCCCGTGACATTTCCTGCCATTTCACCCGATACTCGAGTCTCCATCTGTTTCTCGATCGGATTTCCCGCCAGCAAATCCTTGGGCTTCTCATTGCAGTATCCACTGCGGGCGCGAACCTGAGTTCCGCCGCGGTCGACCTTTACCCGCAAGGTATGACAACTGCCATCGGGCGATTCGGGAGGGGTATAGCTGAGGACGTAATATTGGGATTGGTCGTTGGCGATCCGTTGCATGCCGCCTAGCAAATCGTTGGAATTAATGATGACAAAGCCGCCCGTTCCCTCGGCCAATTCGTAGAGGATTTGCTGGTTGGTAGCAACATCCGGATATTGGGGAACGATCTGCCGGGGTTGATTGTATTGATTGGTTCCATAGATTTGGCTTGGGTTGGTCACACCGGTTCCGCTGTTGGTGCCGCCCCGAGTCCCTCCAGTATTGGTTCCACCGGTGGTCCCGCCGGTGTGACCACCGGTTCCACCGCCGCCGGTTCCGCCACCGTGGCCTCCGCCTCCACCGCCTCCAGTGCCGCCATGCTGTGGATCAAAATAAGCGAGCTTGAGCGCATAAACTGCGTTGCCAGTTCCGGTGTAGGTAAGAGTCGCGGACGACACCTGGCCGGCTACGGGATGCCCGGGGGATGGCATGAGCGCGCCTTGAGGAGATGAAGCATTGCCCGGTCCCACCAAGCCGCGGACGTCCAGAGGGTAGACCGCGACATTGTAGCGATTGCACACCGCGATCACCGCGGTCAGCTCCGACTGAATTTCCGCCGTGACGGGAAATCCGGAGGTCAGCATCACCAGCGTCTTTCGGCCTGGTACCGAGCCCAGGGATTTTGCCAGGCTGCGCAGAGCCAGCAGCACGCTCCGTGCCCCAAAA
>Ga0210390_10001864_pt1 | contig 19424 bp, 14 predicted proteins | sample IncBWH11OmetaG_FD_161050 | JGI IMG/M metagenome (GOLD analysis project Ga0210390, IMG submission 161050) | Forest soil microbial communities from Barre Woods Harvard Forest LTER site, Petersham, Massachusetts, United States - Inc-BW-H-11-O ... | reverse complement strand
GCCGAGTCGCTCGAATTCCGTGCGGTGCAGTAATGCCGCGTGATCTTCGCCGAGTTTGCCGACGTAGCGCGTGCGCAGGCCCCATTGCTGGCAGGCGGCCATGGCGGAAGCGACTTGTCCCCCGAGGAGCGCGTTGGCGGAATGAATTTCTACTTTTGAGCCGCGTTCCGGGAAATGCGGGACGGGTATCAGGGTGTCGGTGGCGTTTAGGCCAACGCCGACTACGTCTGCTTTAGGGATAGCGGTCATTGGTGGCGAATGAAGTTTGCGTTGGAGCCAGTGTGCGAATCGAACATGGTAGATGAAGTTTACGTTGAGATCCTTCGTCGCACAAAGCGCCCCTCGAAATGACAGCGGTCGTCGGTTCGCAAAAAGGCGCTGGCATAAAAGCCAGCGCCACATTGTGTCAGTGGAAGCGGGTGGTGCGCCAAAGATGGCGCCCGCAGACTAGGAAGAGGAGAAGAATGGCGGCAGTCAGGATTAGTGCGGGACCCCAGTGGAAAGAAAGATGCGGGATGCGCGCGATGGCAGCGAACGCGACGAGAATCGCGGTGGCAGTGGCGGCCAACAGCCAATCCAGCGGCGTGCGGCGAGGTGGGGCTTCGTCTGAAGCTTGGCGTCCTGCAAAACGGGCGGCTACGTAATGGGCGGAGACGTGGTAGCGGGCGCTTTCGCGGTCAGCGGCTTCTTTCCAGTGCTTTTGTTCCTGCCCGGTGGCGGAGGAAAGGGCGATGCCGCCAACGCCCACCATCATTAATAAGGACCCGCCGATGACTTGTAGGTACGTAGCGTGGCTTTTGCCATGCAGCTCGCCAAAAACGAAGATGCCCCACAGCAGCCCCCAGAGCTGGTTGGTGTTGGAAAGCGGAATCCCGCGGCTGATGCCCACATATTTCGCGGCGTATTGCTGGAACAGATCGCCAATCACCCAAATGAATCCGGCTAGCATGAGCCAAAAGATAACAGAGCGCGCAAGGACCAGTTCGTGCCACAGAGGAGCGAGTCCGTTGTGGGTGACGGCCAGCGCGGCCATCATGCCGAGTTCGCCAAAAGTGAAAAAGGTGACGAACGAAAGCGGGTTCATGCCGGTGAGATACGCTTTGCGATAAGGAATGTACATGGTGCCCCAAAGCGCGCCGGCACCGAGGGCGGCCCAGACTCCATTGAGCGAATGCGCCGACGAAGATTGCGACGACGAAGCGATGGCCAAAATAGCGGCGCCGATGCACACGACCAGCGCTCCCCCGAGGACGCCGGCCCAGCGGCGCCATCCGGCTTGGCGCAGTTCGTTGAAGAAGAGAAAGCCCCAGAGAATGCCGAGAAGGCTGTTTGAATTCCAGAGCGGGAAGGCGATGCTCAGGCCGACGTCGCGGATGGCGATAATCGTCAGGGTATTGGCGACGGCCCAGAGGCAGCCGGCGAGAAGGGCCCAGATGATCAAATGTGGGGCGCGAGCTACGTCGGCGCGAACGGAAGTGGTGCCGAGGACAAGAGCGGGGAGACTCCAGCGAGCGAGAAACACCCCTACGACCATGATCAACGAAATGACCATTGGAGAGATGCCAATGGTGACGAGCTTGGTGGGCGCTTCGGCCGCGCCGAGCCAGGCGCCGGCGGTGAAGCCGCAGAAAATGCCGAGGAGTTGCAGGCTGCGATGGCGGGCTTGAGTCGAAATTGCGGATGCGGGCGCCGAATCGGCTGGCATGATTCTCCGGAAGAAATTCAGTGAAGGAATTTGAGCAGCAACAATCCGCCGAGGAGCACGGCGGCAGGGACCCAGAAATGGATGTCGCTAAAGATGCTGGCGGTGCGGCTGCGCGCCGGTTCTGGCATTTGTATCCTCCGCGATTGGCGAGGCCAAGATCGCCGCGGATTATGGCAGATCGGAAGACGCAGGACAAAATTTGATGGTTGTATCGGTTGGGGCAGCGTGCTAGCCTTAGCGAACAAAAGGCGAATAAATGGAGGGTGGTGCCCTATGCCCGATTCTCTTGCCGTACGCTTGGCTTCGGTCACTCCTGTCGAGAGTGGGCGAATCGTGAACGCGCCTGCTTCGTTGGAGCGGGTGTCGGCGGTCCTGGATACGTTTGCGGCGCGCGACGCGCACGGAGAGGTGCTGACGGCGGTGCGACATTATCCAGCGCGGGAGGCGCAATGGGCAGAGTTTCCTGAGTGGGTGCATGAGGATTTGCGGGCGGGGTACCAGGCGAAAGGAATCAAGCAGCTTTATTCGCATCAAGCTGCGGCGGCGGAGGGGGTGCACGCGGGGAAGAATGTGGTGATCGTGACACCGACGGCCAGCGGGAAAACGTTGTGCTACAACCTGCCTGTGCTGAACGCCATTCTGGGGGATACGGATGCGCGGGCGCTGTACCTTTTTCCAACGAAGGCTTTGGCGCAGGATCAGCTAGCGGAATTGTATGATTTGAATTTGCGGTTGGATGGACTTGCGGCGGGGAAAATCGAAGAGTGCTGGCCTGAAGGCGCAACTCTGCAGGGCGGAGGACCGGGAAGCCGATTTGGCGTGTTCACTTACGATGGCGACACACCGTCGGATGCGCGCAAGGCGATTCGCGAGAAGAGTCATATTGTTCTGACCAATCCGGACATGCTGCATACGGGGATTTTGCCGCATCATACGCGCTGGACGCGGCTGTTTGAGAATTTGCGGTACATCGTGATCGATGAACTGCATACGTACCGCGGGGTATTTGGAAGTCATTTGTGTAACGTGCTGCGCCGATTGCGAAGGATTGCAAAATTTTATGGGCGCACGCCACAGATTATTTGTTGTTCGGCGACGATTGCAAATCCAGGGGAACTGGCATCGCGGCTGATTGAGGACGAGGTGGAAGTGCAGGCGGAGAATGGTGCTCCGGCGGCGGAAAAAACTTTTGTCTTTTACAATCCGCCGGTCGTAAATCGCGCGCTGGGAGTCCGGCGGAGCTACATCAATGAGGCTTCGCGAGTTTCGCAGGAATTCCTGAAGCACGATTTGCAGACCATGGTGTTTGCCAATTCGCGGCTGCACACGGAACTTATCCTGACTTACCTCCAGCAAGCCAACCCGCAATTTCCCGGCAAGCCGGAGACGATCCGCGGATATCGCGGCGGGTATCTGCCAACGGAGCGGCGCGAGATTGAGCGCGGATTGCGGGATGGGCGCATCCGCGGCGTGGTGACAACTTCTGCGATGGAGTTGGGCATCGATGTGGGATCGCTGGATGCCGTGGTGATGGCAGGCTATCCGGGCACGATTGCGGCGACATGGCAGCGAGCCGGGCGCGCGGGAAGACGCAGCGGAAGCTCCTGCGCTGTGCTGGTGGCTTCTTCGGCGCCGCTGGATCAATACATTGTGCGCCACCCGGATTATTTTTTTGGAAACACGCCGGAACACGCATTTATCCAGCCGGACAATTTGGAAATCCTGATCAATCATTTGAAATGCGCGGCGTTTGAACTGCCGATTGCGCCGGGAGAAAAAATTGGCGGCGTGGATGTGCAGGATTTGTGCGCGCGTTTGGCGGACGCGGGTTACCTGCACCGCGCAGGCGAAAATTATCATTGGACGAATGAGGCGTATCCCGCGGACACGATCAGCTTGCGGTCGGTGACCAGCGACAACTTCATCATCATTGATATTACCGCCGCACCGGAGGTGATTGGCGAGGTGGACTTCGTGAGCGCGCTGACGACCGTGCATGAAAAAGCGATTTACCTCCACGGGGCGCAGCAATATCACGTGGACCATCTGGATTTTAAGGAGCGGAAGGCGTACGTGAAACAAGTGGACGTGGACTATTACACGGACGCGATCCGCTACACGCAGGTGCGCGTGTTGGAAATTACGGAAACGGTGCGCGCAAATGAGGATAAGCCCGAACTTGCGGCTTCGCGTTCGCATGGCGAAGTGCTGGTGCGATCACAGGTGGTGGGATTCAAGAAAATCAAATTTTTCACCAACGAGAACATTGGCGCGGGGAAACTGGAGCTTCCGGAAAACGAGATGCATACGACGTCTTACTGGATGACGCTGGAGCGGGCGCTGCTGGAGTCGCTGCCGTATTCGGTCAGCGAGCGGCAATCGGGAATGTTTGGCCTGCTGCACGCGATGGAATCTGTGGCCACGCTGCTGCTGATGTGCGACGGACGCGACTTGGGGACGGCAATCGGCGAACGGCCGCCTGCGCCGGATACGGACTCGGATGGGGCGGTAATTGCGCGCGATGCGAAGGACCTAAGCGGGAGCGCGATCGAACCGTGGATGAGCGGGCAAAAAGAATTTTTTGAGCCGAATCTGTATTTATACGACGCGTATCCAGGTGGGATCGGATTCTCGGAGCCGTTGTTCCGGGCGCACGGAATATTGATTCGTAAAACACGCGAGTTGATTCAAGCATGCCCATGCGATGCGGGGTGTCCGTCGTGCGTGGGGCCAGCGGGAGATTTGGTGCCGCGGGCGAAGGAGGCAGCGCTGGCGATTCTAGATCGTTTCTGCGCCTGAGAACCTAACATGGGAGACTTGGCGGATAAATTTTCGCGATTGGCGGCGCTGAAGCCCGTGCGCGCAACTCCTGCGCGTCCGCCGGAGTTGCGTTTTCCGAATGATACCGATCCGATCAGCTTGTTGTTGGGTGGCGGGATCGCGCGCAACCAATATGGCGAGCATCTGGCAATCCGGAATTGGTTTTCAACGCCAGAGTTTGTGCAGCCTTCACCGACGGCATTGGAACTATTGACCAAGGTATCGCGTTCGAACGGCAACCGTTCCAAAACCCGCGTGAAAGATACTGCCGCGACACGGCGGATGCGGGGACTGCTCGAAGATCCAGAGAAATGGCTTTTCCTGGATACGGAAACAACCGGGTTGGCAGGTGGCACGGGCACATATGCGTTTCTGGTAGGGCTGGCGTGGTGGGACGCGGGCGGACTGCAGGTCGAACAGCTTTTTCTGCGGGACCTGCACGAGGAATATTCCTTGCTTCAGGAGCTTGCCCAGCGAATTGCGGACCGGCCGGTGCTGGTGACATTCAATGGCAAGACATTCGATTGGCCCTTGTTGGAAAACCGCTTCACGATGACGCGGGCAATTCGCGTGCCGCAACTGGCAGCGCATCTGGATTTGCTGCATCCCGCGCGTTCGTTGTGGAGATTGCGATTGGGATCGGTGCGGCTGGTCGAGCTAGAGCGGCACGTGTTGGACGCGGACCGGCTGGGCTGGCGACGCGAGGATGATGTCGTGTCCTCGCTGATTCCTCAATATTACTTTGAATATTTGCGAGGCGGGACGGGACAGCCCCTGGCCGCCGTTGTGCGACACAACCAGATGGACCTTCGCGGACTCGCGGCGCTTTTCGGCAAGATTAATTCCCTGCTGGAATCGCGCGAAGACGGATTTGGAGAGACGGATTCGCTGGACCTGTTTGGATTGTCTCGATTCCTGCATCGCAGGGGTGAAAAGGATCTGGCGCACTCTGCGTGCGCTTACGCGCTGAATGCGGGACTGCCCGCTGAATTTCGGCCGCGGGCGACGCGAGAATTGGCGCTGATGGCGAAACGGCGCGGCGACCGGGAGCGGGCTGCCTCCCTGTTGCACGAACTGGTGGCCAATCCGCAGGAAACCGTGTTTGCCTGCGAGCAGTTGGCTATGCACTATGAGCGCCACACTCGGGATTTTGCGCGCGCAGTGGAATTCGCGCAGCTGGGATTGAAGACATCGCAGCGCCAATTTGGCAGTTTACGCGACTCGTATGCGAGCACGCGCCAGCGGCGGATCGAAGAAAAATTCGTGTGCCGGCTGGAGCGTTTGCGGCATCGCATTAAGAGCGCTGATGGAGCGCCGCTGTTGGTCCGAACGACGGCCAACAGCAGCGACGAGCATCGCGCTCGTTGAACTTCCGCAACCTCTGCAGTCCCGCTGAAATTTGGAGGTACAAACCGGATGGATTCCCCAGGAACAGCTCGGCAAACTGGTGGTGGAGGAGTTATGGCCACTACGGAGACGAATTATCTGCGAACGGAACTGGAACTTCGGCGCGACAGGCTGCTGGCCGCGTCGGCGACAGAAACCAGCAATGGCACGCTGCATCAACTGCTGGCCAGCGTGGACGCGGCGCTTTCGCGTTTGCAGACTGGCACATTTGGAATCTGCGAAACGTGCCACGACACGATTGAGGCCGACCGGCTGCTGTGTAATCCGTTGCTGCGATTTTGCCTGGATCATCTTTCGTCGGAGGAACAGCGGGCGCTGGAGAAGGACCTGGTGCTCGCCGCGGGCATCCAGAAAGCGCTGCTACCACCGCAAGACTGGGCGGTGGACGGTTGGCATGCACGCTATCATTACCAGCCGGCGAATCTCGTCAGCGGAGATTATTGCGACCTGATCGAGAATGAAGATGGATTTCTGTTTTTGCTGGGTGACGTTTCCGGAAAAGGCGTTGCGGCTTCAATGCTGATGAGCCATCTGCACGCAACTTTCCGGACGCTGGCCGGGCAGAACCTTTCGCTGCAGCACATGGTGGAGCATGCGAACCGGCTGTTCTCTGAAAGCACCACCGCGGGACAATTTGCGACGATGATTGTGGGCTCGGCGAAGCCAAGCGGGAAGGTGACCTATGTGAGCGCCGGGCACCTTCCGCTATTCCACATTTCCGCGGCAGGCGTCCGGGCGCGAGAAGCCACGGGCGTTCCCTTGGGAATGTTTTGCACAACGAATTTTCCGGTGTGCGAGCTGACGCTGGAGCGGGGCGACAAGCTCCTGCTTTATACCGACGGGTTGACGGAGATGTTCAATGCCGCCGGAGATGAGTTCGGGATTGCGCGGGTGCATTCTTTGGCGAAGAAGCATGGAGCTACGACGCCGGACGGGATATTGAGCGCGTGTCTGGATGAGATACGAGATTTTTCGGCGACAGCAAAGCAGACCGATGATTTGACGATGATGGTCTTGCATCGCGAGCACTAGAGAAGAGTTTCCTCAGGGGCTGAAGCCCAATCTTCTTGGTTGTTACGTCGGAGCTCTGACCCCCTAATCGGCGTTTGCCTAATCGGCGCTTACCAGGATAGTTTCTTTAGCCATTGGAAGTAGATCTTTTGATCGGCACCCTCGGCGGTGATGCAGTCCTGGGATTGGCAACGGAAGAAGACGGCACCGGACTGCGCGCTAAACTCCAGATCGTTTTTTGCGTCGGCTATAGGTGTACGGTTGGGATATTTCTTCAGCAGAGCCTGGTGGTAGGCGTCAAAGAAGGCGGACGCTTTTTCGGAAGTGTCGAAGCGCACGCGAGTGAAGAGCATCAAGCGCTGCTTATCGTCTTTTTTCTCGTAGGTGGCGTAATCGTCGCCGTCCCAGCCCGCGGCAACTTTCTTCGCGATGTCGTCGCTCACATATTGCTTGAGAACTTCCTTCCACCCGAATTCACCCATGGCATTTTCTTCCAGCTTGTTCCAATCGCCGCCGGGCACGCCATCGGGTAAATCCACTCTTACCGCCGCGGGGACTTTGTCGGCTCGATACAGGTCGGGATGCATGATTTGCTGCGTTCCAGCTGGCGGCCGGGCAAAAATAGCGTCAAAGCCTCCCCAGCCTCCGGTGCGAATCACGGACATGGAGAAGCGCAGTCCGTCGAAATAAGGAAACATCAACGAGTCCTTGATGAACGGCGGAGCTTTCTTGAGCATGGGAGTATCGCCCAGGTCGCCCACGAAGAGGGAAGGATCAACGTCGGGAATATCGCGCAACGTCAGGCCTTTGTCCTTGAGAATGTATTCCAGCATGCCGGCCATGGCGCTGCCTTCGAGGACGGATTCGCGGGCCAGTTCGGCGTCGTCGTTCGGCTTGGCGGCGCGGGACCAGGCCTCAATGTGAAAGTACTGATCCTGCAGGGCGTGAGTCAGCTCGTGAGACATGACCATGCGCTGCTCATCGGGCTGAATCCAATCGGCGATGTAAAACTCATGCTGTTTAGGATCGTAGAGGCCGGCAATTTGTTCGGTCAACAGATCCACCAGGAAGCTATCCAGATTGAAATTCTTGGGAAGGAGGCCGAAGGCTTCCGCGCTGCGGGCCGATGCATAGCGTTCCTTTGCATCTTTTTCATCATCCATTTCCGCCAGGATATACGCGTGGATCTGCTCGCGGGTACGAATGGATTTTTTGAGAGGCGACTTGAGCTTCCAGCCGGTGATTTCGCTCATTTCGTTCATTACTTCGTCGGCGGTTGCGAGGAACTCCGGGTTTGTGGTGGTGGCGGTAGCGGGAGCTGAGGGTGCGGGAGCGGCCTGTTGGGCCTGGGCAGGAGCAATCGCTAGAAAGGTAAACAGGCAAAACGCCGGGAACAAGAAAAAACGAAGCAATCTACTTGGCCAGTTCATACGGTGTCAGGATAACAGATTCCAGTCCTAGGACTGGCGAAGCGGGCGGGAAGCGTGATAAAGAGCGCATGCAGAGGCGAGTGAGGCGGAGGAGAGCGGAAGTTCCGATTGAACCAGCGCCCTAGCGAAATGCTAGGAAATCCACAGGCTCAAACATTGTTCCGCATTCGTTACATAATGGTAACTATTTTATAATGCGTACAGAACAGGCGACTCCCCGAAAGGAGGCACGCATGTATCCTCCCGGACTGCGGCTGCGGCAAGCCAGAGAAGCGCTCGGGCTGACATATCGCGACGTCGAGCGCGCCAGCTATCAGATTGCCGTCAATCGTGGCCGTCCGGACTTCATCCTGCACATCAGCCGCTTGGCAGACATCGAAAATCGCGGAGTCGTGCCAAGCCTGCACAAACTCTATTCGCTGGCGGCCATTTTGCATCTCGATCCCTCGGAGATTTCGAGCTGGTACGACGTACCGCTGAGCCAGACATTTCGCAAGGGTGCTTACTTCCCGCCGCCGCGGACACATCTGAGCGCGTCGCCGGCTGCGTCTGCATCCACCGATCCCATGGAAAATCCGGTGCGGCCCGAAAATACGGAACTATTGTCGAAGAGGCCGGTAGGAGTGGTTCCGGTGGCGGAGCCTGAAAATTGCGCGCAAAGCAAGCATCGCTATGGATTTGTTGGGTTGTCTGACCGGCGGATGATGCCGTTGCTGCGACCGGGCAGCACGCTGCTGATTGACACCACGCTGCGGCGAATTGAGGACGCGGACTGGTCGAATGAATATGACCGGCCGATGTATTTCGTGGAAATACGAAACGGTTATCGATGCGGGTGGTTCCAAAAGGATAAGTCGCGGCTGATCATGCAGCCCCATACGCTCTCGCGGTGCGCGCCGGAGACGTGGCTGACGCCCGATGAGGCGGAAGTTGTGGGGCAAGTGGTGGGAGTGGTCAGTTATTTGGGCGAGCCGTGGACGTATCGTCCTGCAGCAGATCCAGAAGGACGGCCAGATTGGAACGGTAAAGCTCAGTGAGATAGCTGGGAGCCCTGGGCGGTATCCACTGGGCGCAAGTCTCGCGGCAGCGTAGGACATTTCCCTCAAGCGTGCCGGCCAAAGAAGCCAAGTACATCTGCAAATCCTCTCTCTGCGCATTCAGCGGCGTTTCGAGCAGGCGTTCGAAGACTTCCTCGTGACAATTCGCGATGACCTGATCCACGGCCTCCGGGCCGTAAAGACTCGCCAGAGTTTCATGCACATATTTTCCGGTGGCAGCATCGCGCAAGCTGAAAAGGTAGGCCAATCGCTGATAAGCGCCATGGAGCGGCTCCAGGTAATTGGCGGTCAGGTCGAAGAGGATTTGTTGGTATTTGCGCAGGTGATCGAGCATGTAGCGTAGCGAACCCAGGCCGTTCCGTCGGCAGAACTTTTTCCAGAATCAAACACGAATCGAGAGAACTGGCGACACCCTCCAGAGCCAGGAGGGTGTCCATGCAAAAACGAATCTCGACGCTGTTTCTGCTTTCCGTAAGTTTACTCCTAGTCTGTTTGGTAATCCCCAGCAATTCTTTCCCGCTCGCGGTACTGCGGGGCCCGGTGGTAGTGGCAGATGGGTTGCCGCTGCCGCCTCCCGGGCCGCTGCCGCCTCCATCACCAAAGGCGTGGAATACTCGCGTATTCCCCAGTTAGAAGGTCAGACCAGAGGACCGCAGAACGCGCAGAAAAATTAAGAATCCTGCCATACTGGCGCCCAGGAGTGATGTCTGATCGTAGAGCTGTTTATTTACCTGCGAGTAAAGTGATGATACTCTTCCGATAATGTCTGCGGCTCTGATCTTGCGTAACCTCTCCTGGGCGCTCAGCACGGTGCTGGAACTGGTGTTACTGTATTTTCTGGTGCGGCGAAAAGTCTACCGGTCTCATCCCGCCTTTTTCTCCTACGTATTGATTGCGTTGCTGCAAAGTGCGGTGGTGGCCACAGCCTATAGGGTCTTCGGTCAGGCTAGCGCGGCATCCTACAACATCGCATGGGGATCGCAGGTGGTGGTCATCTGCGCGCGGTGGCTGGCGATCACCGAAATCTCCAAGAAGGCATTGGGTGAGTTCAGCGGAATCTGGGCAATGGTGAGCCGGATGTTGTTTGTGCTGGGCATGAGCGTGCTGGTTTATGCGCTGGTGTCCAGCCGGGACCAGTGGACGCTGGCAGTGTTGACCGCGGACCGTGCCGTGGAAATGTGCATCGCCAGCTTTATCGTGGCAATGTTCGTGTTCGTGAAATATTACCGCGTGGAAATGAGTCAAATGGACCGCATGCTAGCCATCGGTTTCTGCCTGTACTCCTGTTTTTTCGTGATTAACGATTCCATCTATCAGGCCTGGATCCGTACGGCGGGCCCGTTATGGAATTATCTGGAGTCGGTGACTTATTTAGCCACACTGCTGCTATGGATTGGGGCGGTCCTGCGGCATTCAGAATCGCGGATAGCGGCAAGCGCGCCGTCGTTGACTCTGGAAGATTACCTGGAGCTTTCCGGGAAGTTGAATTCCCGATTGCACGTGCTCAATAACCGCTTGGATAAGCTATTCCATTCCGGGGACTCCCGCTCATGAGCGTGACCGTGATCCTGTTCATCGCTCCTGCCATAGTTTTGGTTGCGTTGCTGGCATGGGCAGTGCGACCTCCGAAGAAAACACTGCTGTCGGTGGACGATGTGTTCGACACGCTGGCGGAAAAACGGCATTACGCCAGACTGCCGCAAATCCTGCAATCGCTGCGCCATGAAGATACGGATTTTCTGTATACACGGGGCCACGACCAGCTTGCGGGACGCATCCGCCGCGAACGAAAGGAAATTGCGCTTCGTTATTTAAATTATCTGGAAGACGAATACCATTTGCTGCTGGAGGCATCGCGAATCCTGGCCAGGATCGCGCCGGAAATTTCCCCGATGGACGAGTTTGCGCATTTGCGGTTGAACATGCGATTCGTACTGCTGTGCCGTTATCTGCGATGCCGCCTGCGGCTTGGGTTGGAACCGTGGAGCGTGTTTGGCATCCTGTCCGATATGGAAGGCGATATGACGCTGCAATTGGAGGCCGCGACTACCCGCATCGGCGAACGCGCGGCGATTGCCGCGGAATTCCCGCTATTCCTGGAGAATCGGCGCCGCGACTCCAAATAGCTTGGCCTCGACGGCAGCGTACAACTCCCCCGCCTGAAATGGCTTTTGCAAAATGGAGGCATCCGGCGTAAGGAATCGTGCCGGCACTTTTTCCATAGCGGAAACGGAGCTGGTCCAGAGCACGCGCGGGCCCAAGCCGTGGTCAGCTTGTAACTGTTCAGGCTTCGCGTGGCTGGATTCGCCGTGGTAGAGCAATTGCCAATCCGCAACAACCAGATCGAATTCCTTTGCAGCTATCAGGCGGCGGGCTTCTTCTACTGACGTCGAGGTGGTCACCACGTGTTCGATTCCGGTGAGCAACTCCGCGACCGCTTCGAGCACGGATTCGTTTGCATCGACGACGAGGATGCGGCCATTGCGCATCGCCCGGGGTGCTTCGGCTTCGGTGACCTTTTGTGCGGAGACGTTTGAACGCATAGGCAGGTCTATGCGGAAAGCTGCGCCGCGTTGCGGCAAATTCTTGACGCGGATGGTACCGCCATGCTCGGTGACAATGCCGTAACAGATGCTCAAACCGAGGCCAGTGCCCTTGCCCACGGGCTTGGTGGTGTAAAAGGGATCAAAGACACGGGACGAATCCTTCACGCCGGGTCCACTGTCAATGAGTTCCACGAAAACTTGGCCTTCTTGGATTCCGGTACGAACCCAGAGATCGCCTTCGGCGCCAGCTTCGAGGATGGCGTCAATGGCGTTATTAATGAGGTTGAGGAAGACCTGCTGGAGTTGATGGGGATCGGCGGGAACCTCTGGCAATTCGGCGGCGAGTTCGAGATGGACGCGAATCTGGCTCATGCGCAAGTCGTAATCGCGGAGCGCGAGCGTGTCTTCGAGGATAGAATTCAGGCGGACGGGGACGCGCTCAGGCTTGTGCTGGCGGGCAAAGCTCAAAAGGTTTTGCACGATGCGGTGAGTGCGCATGGCCTGCTTATAAAGCTTCTCGCTGTATCCCAACGCTTGGGGCCCTACTTCTCCGCTGGCGGATAAGAGTTGGCTATAGCCGAGGATCGCGGTCAGCGGATTATTCAATTCGTGCGCGACGCCGGAGATGAGCTGGCCGACGGCGGCAAGTTTTTCGCTGTGGACCAATTGTTCCTGAGTACGCCGCAAGTGCTCGTAGGCCTGGCGCGTTTCTTCGTAAAGGCGGCTGTGGTCGACGGCGCTGGCGACCTGGCTGCCAACAGCGGTGAGCAAGCTGATATCGGCGTTGGAAAATTCCCGCACGTGGTGACTGCCCACAACCAATCCGCCAACGATTTTTTCCTTGGCCCAGAGCATGACCACGTAAGCGGACTTGATGCCTTCTTTCCGCTGCATTTCGCGCACTATGGGCGGCAGCGGAAGCCCCTGGACGGAAAGGAATGTGGCGTGAGTGGAACGAAGTTGCTGCATTAAGCCGTTAGGAACTGCGAATACGGGAAAGGTCTTGCCGAACTCTGAACGATGCCCGACGGCAGCCACGCGACGCACGGTCACGTCATCCTTGTCGAGGAGATACAGCGATGCGGCGTCGAGATCGAAAAGCTCCAGCATTTGTCGCAAAGTGCGCTGGACAGATTCGCTGAGATCAAGCGTGTAGGAGAGAGTTTCCGCGATGGAATTGAGAATCATCAATTCGCGATTGCGGCGACGAATCTGCTGCTCCGCGCGGCGGCGCTCGCTGACGTCCAGCAAGAAACCCTGATAGGCAATGACGTTGCCCGCGGAATCGCGCACGGCGGTGGAGGATTCGCTGACCGTACGGATTTCGCCATCTTTGCGCCGAATATCGAACTCAAAATCGTTTACCGAGCCATGCTCATGCAAAAGTTTTCGCAGGCGTTCGTATTCGGAGGAATTCACATAAAGTTGTTGGCCGATTTCGAGTGCCAATAGCTCGTCGCGATTCTCGTGGCCAGTGATGCGCATCATGGCGTCGTTGAAATCGAGAAAGCGGCCGTTTACGGTAGCGATGAAGACGCCTTCCTGAACGCTGGCCACGAGGGTGCGATATTTTTCTTCCGCCCTTTTGCGTTCGGTGATGTCTTTCAGGACGTGGATGGTGCCGAGTTGGCGGCCGGCGGGATCGATGAACTGGGAATTCGACGCGAGGAAATAACCCTGCAGCCACGGATCGGGCTCGTCGCCTTCACCCGAAACGCCTTCGCAATACGGGCAAACCTTGAAGGAGTCGCCGCGAACGTTGAAGAGTTCACTGACGGAGCGGCCAAAAATAGATTGGCTCTTGCGGCCGAGCAGATCAGCAAGGCGCGCATTGGAGCGGAGAATGCGGCCTTCGCGATCGTGAACCAGGATAGGATCCCCGATGGAATCGAAGGTATACACCCACTGCTGTTGCACGGACTTGATCTGTTCGAACAGATTGACGTTTTCGATGGTGGTGCCCAAAAAATTGGCGACGTTGACAAGATAAGTCAGTTCGTCTTCCTGCAGGCGCTTACCGGGGAGCGTGCCCACATTCAGCATGCCGACCGGACCCTCTTTACCGCAGAGCGGAACGGTGACCAGTTGCGTGATGCCCGCTTCTGCCATACTGCGAAGAACATTGGCGTCTTTTTCGTCTTCGAAGCACGCGATACGGTATTCCCCCTGCAACAACTCCTGAACCCACTCTCGATTCAAGGGAATGCGCGTGTGGTTTTTCAAGTACGTTTCTGAAAATCCGATGGAGGCGCAAGTCGTAAATTCGCCCGTGTCGCCTTTTCTTTCGAGGAGCCGGATGGTGCCATGAGTGGCATTCACGCTCCCGGTAATTTGCGTGAGGACTTTCTGCAGAAGTTCTGGGATGGAGACAGATTGGCTGCTGGAGGCCGTCAGCATCGTGAACTGGCGCATTTTTTCGCTGATTTCCTCGGAGCGCGTACGCGCGGACTCCAGGAGCATGACGATCATGCCGATGCCTAAGCCTGCATTGAGAAAATGATCGAAGGCAAAACGCAGGAGATGAACGTCCTCTTGCGTCCACATTTTGCGATCGAGGTTGTTCAAGCCCAGCAGCAAGAAGGCTCCAGCAAGCAGCTTGCCGCCGTGGCCGGTCACGGGCGTGGAAGCACGCCAAAGGATCAAGCCCGCGCAGATACAGATTGCACTATAAAGGATAGCGGTTTCCCAGCGAGTTTCGCCCCATCGCGGCACATTCCGCTGGTAATAGCCTACCGTGAGAGCCATTAGAACGGTAAGCCACCACATGGGCCAGTAGAGGCGACTGGGGGCGGTGGCATATTGAAGAATGGAAGCGAGGAAGAGCGCTAACGCCGCGGCGCCGCCGGCAGAAAAGATGATTTGGAGAAAACGGTGCGGCTCATAGAAAAGCGCAAGTTCCGCGAAGGAAGAAAGCGTGAGACAAACCCAACCGCACAGCCAGAGGCGATAGAAACTCGTGGGATTGTCGCGGCGGAGATGCAGGAACAAAACCAGCAGGGTGAGGCAAACTGTCGCCTCAAAGAAGGCAATACCCTGGAGGCCTTGGTTCGGCACCACAGCGAAACCTCCTAAATGATGGAACGAGTTGAAAAAAGAACGGAACCTGCCCATTAGGACAGGCGGACTCCTCGTTCTTCTGACGCTAACACGCTATTTTCTGACTGGGCAAGGGTACCCAAAAGGAGGTGTGCCGTCCCGTATAATGCTGTTTGGGAGAACAACGTGGACGCTGACCATATCCTGGTAGTGGATGACGAAGAGGCGATTCGCGAAGTAGTCTCGACGATGTTGGAGTCGCGCGGGTATCGCTGCACGGCCGTGAGCAACGGACGATCGGCGCAGGACTATGTACGAAAGCAAACTCCCGACCTGGTGCTGAGCGACATGATCATGCCGGAAATGGACGGGATCAAGTTGCTGGACTGGTTGCACGGATTCGATCCGGAAGTGCCCGTAATCATGGTGACGGCCATCCACGACATTTCGACGGCGCTGGAAGCCATTCGCCGCGGCGCCTATGACTACATCCTGAAGCCGTTTGAGAAGGATCAGCTGTATCACGGGGTTGAGCGAGCGTTGCAGCACCGCCGGCTGGTCGTGGAGATTCGTAATTACCAGGCGGACTTGGAGCGCAAGGTCGAACAGCGCACGGCCGAGCTGATGGCGAAGCACCTGGAGCTGGAACAGTCTTACGACGACACTTTGGAAGCGCTGGGCAGCGCGTTGGACTTGAAGGACGCGGAGACCGAGGGCCACTGCCAGCGCGTGACAGCCTTTACGATTTCCATCGCCAAGTGCGTTCCTGTTCCCATGACCTATCTGCCGATTCTGGCGCGCGCGGCATTTCTCCACGACATTGGGAAAATGGCCATTCCGGATTCGATCCTTCGCAAACCCGGACCGTTGGATAACGACGAGAAGCAAATCATGCGCACCCATTGCGAGATCGGCTATAACGTCTTGACGCGTATTCCCTTTCTGCGGGATGCCGCTGAGATCGTGCTGGCGCACCAGGAATTCTTTGACGGGTCTGGTTACCCGCGGGGATTGCGCGGAGAACAAATTCCTCTGGGAGCAAGAATATTCTCCATTGCCGACGCGTTGGACGCCATGATCAGCGACAGGCCTTATCGCAAGGCGCTCCCCATGGGGCATTCGCGCGAGGAAATCCGGCGCTGTTCGGGAACGCAATTTGACCCGAAAATCGTGGAAGTGTTCATGTCTATTCCCGAGCAACACTGGCTGGAGCTGAGAGCAAACCTGGGATCTCCGTTCCGCTTGACGCAATTGAAAAACCTGAAGTCGTAAGGCACTGCCAAATTTTGGCAGCCGCACATGCTGCATGCTATGTTTGTTCGAGAACTTCCATGGCCTTGATACCGATCAAAACCGCTTCTGAAACAGGCTATTGCGACTGCGTCTGCGGCTGCTACGAACTGGCGAGCCAGCGGGACGAAGATAGCGGCAAAGGCTATTGCCCGGCCTGCGCGAAGGACCACCTGGAGCGGAATGCCGGCGTGGGATTAGCGCAGCCTGCGCCAGTAAAAGTGGAAGCCCACAACGCGACAAATGCGCAAATCAAATCGCTCCCACCGGGCGCTGATCCGCCCGCTCGTCTGCGCTAAATTCTCCTTTTCACATAAGCGACAACTTTAAAACGAAAGTGCACCACATCGCGGGACTGGTGCTAAACTGTGCCCCATCTGTACGGCGGAGGCGGCGTTCCCTTCCTGAAGTACCTTGGGACCTCTTTGCAATTTCCTTGAGCGAGGTCAGAAAACTCTATTTGGGGGATTCTCGATGAAGCGCTTCGTTTACCTCATCTCCATGTTGGTATGCCTTTTTTCGTTTAGCTTGCTTGCACCTTCGCTCGCACAGGCGCAAACCGCCAGCGTTGGCGGAGTGATTCGCGATCCGAGCGAAAAAGTGGTGAGCGGGGCGAAAATCACGCTATTGAATACGCAGACCGGAATTTCCCGCGATGTCTCGACAAATGAGGAAGGAATCTTTTGGTTCACCAATGTGGCTCCCGGAGCGTATGCAGTAACCGTCGAACGCGATGGGTTCAAGGTGATCCACATTCCGGACCTGACGCTGACGATCAACCAGTCCTTTACGTTTGAGGCGCATCTGGAACTGGGCCCCGTGGCGACAACGATGGAAGTGAAGGCGTCGGAACTTCCGCTGATCGATCTGGATAACGCGCAGATCAGCAATCTGGTCGATTCCAAACGCATTCTGGATTTGCCATTGCTGACGCGAGACCCGTACTCGCTGGTGTTGCTGAGCCCAGGAGTGATTCAAAGCAACAGTTCGCTAGGCGGGTTTTCGATAAATGGCACGAATGAACGGAACAACAATTTTTTGCTGGATGGAGTGGACAATAACGACACGGATGTTCCGGGCGGCCCGGGAGGATTGAACGCCGTGAATCCGGATTCAGCGCAGGAATTCCGCGTGATCACCAATAATTACGCGCCAGAATATGGCCGCAACAATGGCTCGGTGATCCAGATTTTGACGCGCAGCGGTTCGAACGACCTGCACGGAGATGCATACTGGTTTGGCCGCTACAACGCTTTGGGTGCGCGCGATTTTTTCAATCCTGCTTCCACCGGGCCGCAAAATCCGTATACCCGGAATGATTTTGGCGCGTCGGCGGGCGGACCATTTGTGAAGGACAAGGCGTTCTGGTTCGTCAATTACGAAGGGCAGCGTTTCATCACCACCCTTACGAACACGAGCATTGTGCCGACGGCGCAGTTCAAAACAGGGCAATTTACGGCGCCAGATCCCAATACCGGAGCGCCGGTTCCCGTCGACGTGAGCACGCCGACCAGCCCAGACAATGCTTTGGGGCTTCCGCTTGATCCCACGATGCAGAAGATCCTAGCGATGTACCCCAACCCAAACGGGCCTGCCGTGATTCCGGGCCTTTCGGGCACGCTGTTTTATCCGAGCGCTTCCAGGCTGCAATCCGACGCATTTACGACCAAAGTGGATTACAACCTGACGAAGCAACATGTGCTAAGCGTGCGGTATACGTTCAACCAGCAGAACGATCCCAATTTTAACCACAGCGATTTTCTTCCCAATAATCTGGGCGGCACGAGTATGTATCTGCGCGACCAGAATGCCGTCATCGGACTTACTTCCACCTTCACGGACCGGCTGATCAACGAATTCCGGTTCGGCGCCAACCGTTCTCACCAGGAATATGGTTGCGATGGCGCTAAGGTTTTCGACAGTTTTGGGCAGATCGATTCGCAAGGAGTGGGCGCGGATTATTATCTGCCGTTCGGCCAGCAAAATGTTAGCGGCTACGACGGCTTCGGCTGCATTTATCTCGGCGACGCGAATGCGCAGGCGCGATTCACAGGGACTTACCAGACGCTGGACAGTTTGTCTTATTCTCGCGGCCGGCATTTGTTCAAGTGGGGCGGAGAGTTTCGCGATGTGTACTCGAATTCCTATGACGATTTTGGTGTGCGCACATTCCTGAATCTCGAGGGCTACACAACGTCGGGAGTCCAGGCGCTTCCTGCCTCTTCACCGTTGGCGAATGACCCGAACACGGAAGATGCGGTGCTGGCCTTACTCGGCTACGTGGACACACAGACGCAATCGCAATATTTCGACAAGAACGCGAACCGGGCGTCAACAGACTTGCGCGGATTTCGACAACGGGAATGGGCGGGTTTCGCGCAGGACACGTGGAAGCTGACGTCGAACTTTACGCTGACGTATGGATTACGCTGGGAATATTATGGCGTGCCGTTCGAAGCGCAAAACAATCTCTCCACGATTTTTGCCGATCCCAGCGGACCCGCGCCGTTCACGTTCCAGTTGGTCGGGCCCGGCACAGGGCGCACGCTGTACAAAAATCAGTACGACAATTTTGAGCCTCGGGTGGGCTTCGCGTGGGATGTCTTCAAAGACGGAAAAACTTCTCTGCGCGGCGGCTACGGAATATTTCACGACCGCGCGTTCGGAAATTTGATCGGGAATACGCGCGCAAACCCGCCATTTGCGTTGACGGCATTCAACAGCCTTGGGCTGCCGCTTTCGCAGGTTACGCCGCCCTCGCAGGTGTCCGTGCCCAATCCGTATGTGGTGGAAGACGGATACGATTATTACGTGAACACCGTCGATCCATTCTTCAAGACTCCGTACAGTCAGAACTGGAATTTTGGCGTGCAGCACGCGATCACCCCGACGCTGACGCTGGAAGTGAACTATGTTGGCGTGAAAGGAACGCATGTTTTCCGCACGGTGGATGGGAATCCGCCGCAAAGTTACACGCTCGTGCCGCAACTAGTGGCCTATTGTTCGGTTCCGAATGCCTATAACTGCACGACGGCGACATTGCAGTTCGACACCTTGTGGAACGGGGCTGAGAATGGCGCCCTGCCGTTCGATGCGACCAACAACAACGCATTCGATACCG
>Ga0210390_10001861_pt1 | contig 19426 bp, 17 predicted proteins | sample IncBWH11OmetaG_FD_161050 | JGI IMG/M metagenome (GOLD analysis project Ga0210390, IMG submission 161050) | Forest soil microbial communities from Barre Woods Harvard Forest LTER site, Petersham, Massachusetts, United States - Inc-BW-H-11-O ... | reverse complement strand
CGTCGGATTTCCGCTCGACGCCCTGAATGACGAATCCCTCGTCTTCCTCCTCGTCCTCGGCCCAGTGATGGCCCCGTTCCTCAACCGCGGCACCGGCAAGATAGGGCGACGCCAGCGGCGCGGCCCGGTCGAGCGCGCCATGAACCGGCGGGCTGGGCACTTGCTTGACGGGGGGTTCGGCCTCGACGATTTTTCGCTCGGGGTTCGGCTCTGTTCGCGGCGGGTGGTGGACTGCTTTCGTGGTCGCCGCGGGTGCCGGGTGCGGACGCTCGGGCTCGCTCTCCGTCGGTACTGTGTGCCGGTTGCCACACGTGGGGCACTGGGTCGTTTGGCCGGCCCGGCGCGTGGCAATGCTCAGCATCTGATGGCACTGCGGGCAGTGATAACGGATGGCCATAATTCACGAACGCTTCGCAGCCGGGCCCGTCGAGCGACGCGCGCCGCAACGAGGGCCGCGCTTTACTGATTGGGCTTGTCCAACACGCCGATGCAGAACCGCACCCCCTCGACTGACGTGATGGCCTTGGCGACTTTCTGGACCAGCCCGCAGGGGACTTTCTTGTCGGCTTTGATGACCACTGTCGCGTGACCCTTGCGCAGACCTTCCTCGACGAACGGCCGCACGTCGTCAATCGTGCTTTCCCGGTCGTTGAGCAGAATGTGCGGGCTTGGCTCAGCCTCGGCGATGCGAATCATGGTGGCCGAGTTGGGGTTGATCGGGCCGCCGTGTAGCGCCGTCGGCAGTTTCTTATCGGGGTTGCCCTTCATGGGCGACGTCATCATGAAGAAGGCGAGCAGGAGAAAGACGCAGTCGACCAGCGGCGTGACGTCGATGTCCGCCTCGTGGGGCTTGCGGACTTTCGTGCCCCACTGCTGTTCGGCCGATTCGCCCGACAGGATCGTGCGACGCGTCATGCCGGCTTCCCTTTGGTCGGACGGAAGGCCGCCTCGTACATTTCGAGGAAGGCGCCGAGCTGGTGCTGGACGGCGTTCTGCAGCATGCCCAGCCGCACGTGAATCATGTTGCCCGCCAGCGTCAGCGGAATGGCAATCGCCAATCCGAATGCCGTCGTCAACAGGGCGTGGCCGATGTCACCGGCGAGCGCACTCGGATCGTTCCCCTGGGTCTGCACGGTGGCAATTTTCTCGAAGGCCGCGATCAGAGCGAGCACCGTTCCCAACAGGCCCAACATGGGGGCAGCCCGCACGATCGTCACGATCCACGACGAGCGGAAATCGAAGTCGGCCAGCACCTCGCGCTCGAACGTTTCGCCCAGGTGCCGGCGGAGCTTTTGCGGATTGAGCTGCGGGTTCTGCAAGGCGACGATCACGAGCTGCGGCACGGCCTTCGACCAGTAAGCGGGCGAGTCGCAGACTTCGGCCACGCCGTCGATGTCGCGCTGCTGCAGCTTCTCGTCGACCTGTTCCAGGAACTGCGATGCGGCCGCCTGGCTGGCGAATCTTTTCCGACTGAGCTGACGGAACATCACGATCAGCAGGTAGACGCCGAAGATCGCCAGGCCCAGCTGCGTCAAGTAAACGCCCTCGCGGGCGTGAATGATCATGTCGGAGATGTTCATGGGCTCGATCTCGCCAGAGAGTCGGACGGAGACGTGAGAAGGGGAGCCGTCGAATTTGATCCTAATTTGACCCTCCGCAGAGTGTCAACGATTCTAAACCGTTTGGCGCAGCGAATTTTCGGCGTAGTGATGGTTTAATTGGAGATCGGCCGCTCGACCCTGCCGACCGCCGCGCGTCGCCAGTATTTCCCCAGATAGAGAGATCATGCGAATCCGTCCGCTGTTTGTCGTGCTCTTGCTCGCCGGCCCCCTGGCGATCTCGGGACAACCGCTGGCCGCCGCCCCACCGCTCAAAACCGAGAACGTGATCCTGGTGATGAATGACGGCGTGCGCTGGGAGGAAGTCTTTCGCGGGGCCGAGGACCTGCTGATGAGTAACCGGCCGGGAGGCGTGAAACGGCCGAGCGAACTCAAGCGGCAGTTCGACCGGCCGACGGTCGAGGCGCGGCGGGAAGCGCTCTTTCCCTTTCTCTGGAAGACGGTCGCGCGGCAGGGACAGCTCTTCGGCAACCAGGACCAGGGAAGTGCCGTCCACGTCACCAACGGGCACAACTTTTCCTATCCCGGCTACAGCGAGACGTTGTGCGGGTTCGCCGACCCGCGGATCGGCACCAACGACAAACGCGATAACCCGAACCGCACCGTCATCGAGTGGCTCTATCGCAAGCCGCGGTTCGAGGGGCGCGTGGCCGCCTTTGGCGCCTGGGACCGCTTCCCCTTCATCTTCAATCGCGAGCGTTGCGGCTTCTATATCAACGCGGCTTTCGAGCCGATGCTCGAAGGTGAGCTGACGCCAGAGATTCTGCTGCTCAATAAGTTGAAGCAGGAGATCCCTTCGCACTGGCCGAACGAGCCGTTTGACGCCCTCACCTACCGCACGGCCCGGGAGTACTTCCGCCTGCACGAGCCGCGGATTTTTTTCGTGTCGCTGGGCGAAAGCGACGAGTGGGCTCACGAAGGACGGTATGACGAATACCTCTGGTCGGCCCACCGCGTCGACGCGTACGTCGCCGAACTGTGGCAAGCCGTGCAGTCGCACCCAAAATACCGCGACCGCACCACGCTGATCTATTCTCCCGACCACGGCCGGGGCCACGGCCCCGAGGAATGGAAGAGCCACAGCGACCGCTTCAAAGGCTCCGAAAGCATCTGGATCGCGGTGATCGGACCCGACACGCCCCCGCTCGGCGAGCGGAAGCACATCCCGACTCTCACCCAAACCCAGATCGCCGCCACGCTGGCCCGCTTTCTGGGCGAAGACTACTGCGCCGCCGAGCCCAAGGCCGGCAAGCCGATTGAGGACGTCTTTCCGCGAAACTGATTCTCCGCTCGACAATCATCTTCAAAGCTTCGCTATGTTCAGATTCGTCACGACGTGCGTCGCCGGAGTGCTGGTTGTCGCCGCCTCGATGGCCGTTTCGAGTGGGCACGGCCCTCCGGAGCCCGAACCCGCTCGTGAGCCAGTCAGAGTGAAATTCGAGGACGTTCCCAGGCGAGTGAAGCTGCTTGGTCGACTGGGAAACTCGTTGGGTGAAGACGTCGTGACAATTCGCGGCAAATGGAAGGATTCCGACAAGATCCCGGAAGGCCACGCTAAGCCGGAAGGATTCGTGTTTGTCGTAAACAGCATCGACGGCAAGCCGGTACGCGTCCCCATTACAATCCCTGCTGATACTGTGACTCCAATTAAGTCCCGCGGCATCGTGACGGCAGCGCCCGATGGCACGCGCACATGGACAGCGAAGTGGTGGCAGAATAACGCGGTTTTCTTGCCGGACGTCTATGAGGGCGACGAGTGGGAAATGAGAGGCGTCGAAACCGCGGAAATCGTGGCAGGGCCTCGAGAAATCGCCGGGATGTTTCCTCCAATTCAGATGACCCATCGGACAGGCGAACTGGTTGTCTTGTTTCGGCCCGTGACTGTGCGAATGTTTGGCAAGCCTCATAACGACAAAAACGAGCGCGGCTCTTCATTTTCGTTTGCCGAGGACGAAGACGATTCAAAACCTCCGCCGAAGTCAAAGTAATTGACGTCTTTCCGCGGGAGTGAAAGTTTCTCGGACGGATCACTGGCCCGATCGGTCCGCGTCCGTCCGCTTCCGCAAGTCGGCCAGGTAGCGATCGATTGTTGTGGCGTGACCGAAGACGAATTTTGCCAGGAAACGAAATGGCGGCGGGTTCACGAATCCCTGTTCGGTGATTTCGAGGTGGCTCCCGCCATCGCTCACTGACGGCTGGAGCGAGTAGGTCCAGGTTCCGCCGTAGGGCAGTTTGTCGTCGTCGATCTTGGTGACGAGCGTTTCCGCACTCTTCGCCTCAACGATAGCCAACTGGAGGCGATCACGGCCGGAGGCTTCCACCCATTTCTTGGGTTCGTTCGCGCCGCTGAGCATTTCGACGCTCTTCACGCCCGAGCGCCACGAGGGAAAGTTCTCCGGTTCGGAAATCAGGGTCCAAACGGCCTGAGGCGAGGCGCGCAGCTCGGCGGATCGCGTGACGATGTGCTCCCTCGGCATGACGGCCCCGAACGAGAGGACCACCCCCGACGCCATCAGCACAAGGCCAACCAGAAAGTAGATCACGCTGCCCATCGTTCATTCCTCGCGAGTTGTCTGATCCCTGTGAGTTACGTGCGGCCGTGCGCCGCACTGGTGAGTCCCATGCGGCCGTGGGCCGCGCGGCCGGATCCCGCCTTATTCTTTTGAGTCCGCTTCCCGCATGACTTGTCTGGCCGCATCGGCGGTCCCGGCGCGGCCTGCCGCATCCGCCAACAGCTTCAGGCCCCGTACCGCTTGCCCGCGCTCCTCGTCGCTCAGTCGCTCGACCAGCGTCGCGACGAGATCGGGATCGAGCGGGCCCGAGGAATCCCGGATGCGAACGCCGGCCTTGGTCAAAAGTACACCGACACGCCGACGATCGGCCTTGTCGGGCACGCGCCGCGCGAATCCCTCCTCGACCAGCCGATCGAGAGCGAGCGAGATCGTGGAGACGGTCACTCCCATGTGCTCGGCCAGGCTCGAAATAAAGGTCACTTCACGCTCGTCGAGATGATCGAGAATCGAGACCTGGTGCGACGACAGCACTCGGTTGCTGCCGGGATCCCGCACGTGCCGGCGATGGCACGCGAAGTAAATCCGCGGATAAAGCCGACTCACCGCCTTGCTGGCCTGAACCACGTCCATAGAGCACAGTATCTCAGATAGTTTGCTTTGTCAAACCAAAATAAATAGAACGGTTTCTCTGCGAGGGTCACCGCAGGCGAGCGGTCGAGAACCGTGGAAACGGAACTCGCGAAGAGCCTCGCCGAGCAGGTGACCCGGGGTTGACCGAGATGGTATCCTAAGGGCGGCTGTCGAGACGAACTCCACGGTGCCCTGCCTGCACGATTCCGCGATCACGCCTGAACGTTCGGCCGGATTTGTCCGGCCCCTCGCCAACTTGTCCTCGCGCGATTCTTGGCGGAGATCGGGTTTGCGCTTTCCGATTTCAGCATCGGTCACTTCCTTCGCAGCCGTTCTGCTCGCAACCCACGCGACGGCCGCGGCGGCCCCCATAAGCTTTCAGCGGGACGTGCGCCCCATCCTGTCGAAGCACTGCTTCGAGTGTCACGGCGCCGATACTCAAGAGAGCAATCTGCGTGTCGATCGACGGGCCGATTTGCTGAGAGGGGGCAAGTCGGGGCGCGCGGCCGTCGTGCCCGAGCACAGCGCCGACAGTCGGCTGCTGCTGGTTGTCTTGGGGAAGGACAAAAAACTCTCGATGCCGCCCGACGGCGCGCGATTGACCGCGAACGAAATCGCAACCCTGCGACGATGGATCGACCAGGGGGCGCCGTTCGACGAAACTTCGAGCGAGACCGGGCCGAGTGCCGACTTCTGGTCGTTCAAGCCTGTGCGAGTCGATCGGCCGCCGGTAACGCAGGACAAAGACTTTCCCGGCAACCCGCTCGACGCGTTCATTGCAGCGAAGCTTCACGCGGCGGGACTCGCGCCGTCGCCGCCCGCTGATCGTCGCACGCTCATTCGCCGGCTGTATCTCGACGTGCTCGGCCTGCCGCCATCGCCTGCGGAGGTCGCCCAGTTCGCGGCTGACACCGATCCGCTCGCCTGGAACCGGCTCGTCGATCGCGTGTTGGCGAGCCCGCATTTCGGCGAGCGCTGGGCCCGTCACTGGCTCGACGTCGTGCGGTTTGCCGAGACCGACGGCTTCGAGACCAACATCGAGCGGCCCAATGCCTATCCCTATCGCGATTACCTGATCGGCGCCTTCAACGCCGACAAACCCTACGACCGGCTCGTTTTCGAGCAGCTCGCGGGCGACAGCGTCGGTGCGGACGCGGCCACCGGGTTTCTCGTCGGCGGACCATGCGACAAGGTGAAAAGCCCGGACCCCGTCCTGACGCGGATGCAGCGGCAGGACGAACTCACCGACATCATTAATACAACGGGCACCACCTTTTTGGGGCTGACGCTGGGTTGCGCGAAGTGTCACAACCACAAGTTCGACCCGATTCCGCAGCACGACTTTTACGCCGTCCAGGCCGTGTTCGCCGGCGTGCAACATGGCGAACGGCCGCTCGGCGCGATCGACGAGCCGCGCCGAGTCGCCCACCGCCGAGAGCTGATCGCTGAGATCGAACGCACCACCCGCGCGCTGACAGGGCTCGGTTTGCGACGCCCCGTCGATCCACGGCGCAATACTGAAGTCTTCGAGCCCGTGCAGGCGCGGCGGGTGCGGTTCACGATTCGGGCGACGAACGACGGCGCCGAACCGTGCCTCGATGAGCTGGTGATTCTCGCCGCTGCACGTGGCAACAGCGGAGTCCGAACGCTCGAAAACGTGGCGCTGGCGTCGGCTGGGGCGACGGTTTCCGTTTCGTCCGTCTTTCCCGGGTCGAGCTTCCACAAACGCGCTCATCTCAACGACGGCCGCTTCGGCAACGAGCGGAGCTGGATCTCCAACGAGCGCGGCAAGGGCTGGGCAATCGTCGAGTTCCCCCGCGATTGCCTGATCTCGCAGATCGAATGGGGACGCGACCGCTCGGGCGTCTACCGCGATCGCCTGCCGACCGATTATCTGATCGAGGCCCAAAGCGCCGACGGCCGCTGGAAGCCGATCGCCGGCTCCGATGGACGCCTGCCTCCGGGCGCCAGCGCGCTGCCGCTCGCAGTGCTCCCCGCGCGTTTCTCGTCGGACAAACGCCACGAAGCATCCAAACTCTTTGCCGAGTTGCAGCGGCTCAGCAACGAGCGGGAAAATACGTCGGCCTCGCCCCGAGTTTATGCCGGCCTGTTCGAGCAACCCGATCCGGTTCATCGGCTCTATCGCGGTGACCCCGGCTCCCCGCGCGACGTGGTGAATCCCGGGGCGATTGCGGCCGTCGGTCCGCTCGAGATTCCGCCCGCCGCTCCCGAGCAAGAGCGTCGCGTCGCCCTGGCCCGTTGGATCGCTCGGCCGCAGAATCCGCTGACCGCTCGGGTCATGGTGAATCGGCTCTGGCATTACCACTTCGGCCGCGGCATCGTCGAGACGCCGTCCGATTTCGGCCACAACGGCGGCCGCCCGTCGCATCTCGAGCTGCTCGATTGGCTGGCGAACGAGCTGGTTCACAGCGGCTGGTCGCTCAAGCACGTCCATCGGCTGATTCTGACATCGGCCACGTATCGGCAATTGTCGGCTCCGCGAGTTGACGGCCTGAAGGTCGACGCGAGTGCACGCCTCTTGTGGCGGTTCCCGCCGCGCCGGCTCGAGGCGGAGGCCATCCGCGATTCGATGCTGACGGCCAGCGGCGTGCTCGAGGAACGGATGGGTGGCCCCGGCTTCAGCCCCTTCCAACCGAACACGAACTACGTCCGCGTCTACCGGCCCAAAGAACAATTCGGTCCGTCCGAGTGGCGACGCATGGTTTACATGTCGAAAGTGCGGATGGAACAGGATTCGGTCTTCGGCGCGTTCGATTGCCCCGATGCCGGCCTGATCGCCCCCCGCCGCACGCAGTCGACGACGGCCGTGCAAGCGCTCGGCCTCTTCAATAGCCGTTTCACCGAGGAGCAAGCCGACCTGATGGCCGAGCGCTGTCGCCATGAGGCGGGTAGCGGGGCGGCGCCGGGAGCGGGGCGGGCCTTCGAGCTCGCGTTCGGACGCCAGCCCGACGACGTCGAGCGCCGGGCCGCCGAACAGCTCGTCGCGCGGTACGGCCTGCCGTCGCTCTGTCGTGCCCTGTTCAACGCCAACGAGTTCCTGTTTCTTCCCTGATCTGAGGCCGGCCGCGTGTCTGCTCGCTATCAACAATCCTCCCCGCTCTCCTACGCTGGCCGCCGGCTGCTCGACCGTCGCGGGTTCCTCGCCCAGACGGCGAGCGGACTGTCGGGGATCGCACTCGCGCACTTGCTCGCGCGGGATGGCGCACTCGGTGCGGCGAGCGCGTCCGTTCCCACCGCGGCAAATACCAGCGGCCCATTCCGCCCGGCCATCGATCCGGCCCACCCGTTCGGGGCACGACGTCCACCCTTGCCAGCCCGCGCGAAGAACGTGCTCGTCATCTTTTGCTCGGGCGCGTGCAGCTCGATCGATACCTTCGACTACAAGCCCGAGCTGATCCGCCGGCACGACCAGCCAATGCCGGGGAGCGCCGGCCTCGTCACCTTCCAGGGTGCGAATGGCAACCTGATCAAGAGCCCGTACGCGTTTCGTCCCCGCGGCCAGTCGGGCAAGATGACTTCTGACCTGTTGCCGCGGCTGGGCGAGCTGGCCGACGAGATGTGCTTTATCCACTCGCTCACCAGCCAGACGAACACGCACGGCCCGGGCGAAAACTTCCTCTCCACCGGCTTCACGCTCGACGGCTATCCCAGCATGGGCGCGTGGGTGAGTTATGCCCTGGGGACCGAGAACAACGACCTGCCGGCCTTCGTGGCAATCCCCGACCCCCGCGGCGTGCCACAGTCGAGCGTCAACAATTGGGGGGCCGGTTTCTTGCCCGCCGTCTTTCAGGGAACGCCCTTCAATAGCAGCCAGCCGATCCGCCATCTCGAGCGACCGCCCGGCGTGTCGAGCGCGGGGGACCTCGCCACGTCCGACCTGCTCAAGCTGCTCAACGAGCGGCACCTCGCGCAGTTTCCGGGCGACACCGAACTCTCGGCCCGCATCGCCAGCTACGAGATGGCCGCCCGCATGCAGCTGAGCGTGCCGCGAATCATGGACCTGTCGAGCGAGTCTCGCACAACGCTGGCCGCCTACGGAGCCGACGACGCCGAGAACAAACTCAAAGCCGGCTTCGCCCGCAACTGTATCCTCGCCCGCCGGCTGATCGAGTCGGGCGTCCGGTTCGTGCAGCTCTTTAACGGCGCATACGCGATGGGTGAGGGCGTCGGCAATTGGGACGGGCACCGCTTTCTCAAGAAGCAGTACGACATTCATGGCCCGGTCCTCGACCAGCCGGCCGCCGCCCTGTTGAGCGACCTCAAAGCCCGCGGCCTGCTCTCCGAAACGCTGGTCGTCTGGTGCACCGAGTTCGGCCGCATGCCCACCTTCCAGAAAGGAGCCAGCGGCCGCGACCACAATCCGCACGGCTTCACCGCGTGGCTGGCCGGCGCCGGCGTCAAACGGGCCTTTTCGTACGGGGCCACCGATGAGCTGGGCTACAAGGCGGCCGTCGACGTCTCGTCGATTCACGACCTGCACGCCACGCTGCTTTGGCTGTTGGGCTTTGACCACACACGGCTGACCTTCTATCACAACGGCCTCGAACGCCGGCTGACCGACGTGCACGGCCGCGTCCTCACCGACGTGCTGGCATAAAAGAAAAGCCCCCAATGCATCGGCTCTCCACTTTGATCACTACTTTCCTCTGGGTGGTGTTGACGCTGCTCAATCCGGGGACGGAAACCATTTCGGCGGCCGATCTTCCGTGGCCCTGTCGCAACGGCCCCTTTCAGAACGGCACTGCGAGGGAACTCGATGCCCGGGGAGTGCCAATCGAATGGGACGAGGCGAGCGGCAAGAACATCGCCTGGAAGGTCGATCTGGAAGGTTTGGGCCACTCGACCCCGGCGATCGGCCATGGGCGACTTTGGTTCACCGCGGCGACCGAAGATGGCAAAGAGCAGTTTGTGTACGCGATCGATGTGCGCACCGGCCGCATCGTTCATCACAAACTCTTGTTTGAAAATGCGGCTCCCGAGCGATTGTCGAACCGGGTCAATACTTACGCGTCGCCGAGCTGCGTGCTGGAGGACGACGCGGTCTATGTGCACTTTGGGACCTATGGCACCGCCCGACTCGACCCACAGACGGCGGCGATTGTCTGGCAGCGCCGGGATCTTCACTGTCGCCACTATCGCGGACCAGGCTCCTCGCCGATCGTCTGCCAGAATTTTCTCGTCCTGACGTTCGACGGCATCGACCAGCAGTACGTCACGGCGCTCGATAAGCGAACCGGCAAGACGGTTTGGCGCACCGACCGCTCGACCAACTACCACGACCTGGGTCCCGATGGCAGGCCAAAACTCGAGGGCGACGTTCGCAAGGGGTATGGCACTCCCGGCGCGACGGACGTGGCGGGTCACACCCAAATCGTTTCAGTCGGCTCGCGCGCTGCCTTCGGCTACGACGCCGCGACGGGTAGCGAAATCTGGACGATCCCGCACGAAGACTTCAACGCAGCCGCTCCTCCGCTTTTTTTCGAGAACATGGCGATCATCCACTCCGGCACCGGAGGCACGAATTTCATGGCCGTCCGGCTCGACGATTCGACGCGCGGCGACGTCACCAATACACACGTCGTCTGGAATCGCACGAAGGCCAACTCCCGGCTGTGTGCACCCGTGCTCGATCGCGGTCGCATCTGGATGCTGACCGACCATGGGGTGCTCTTCGGACTCGATGCGAAAACCGGCAAACAAGAAACGACGCTGCGGCTGGGCGGAACGTTTGTGGCGTCGCCGCTGATCGCCGGTGAACACCTCTACGCGCCCGACGAGGAGGGGGCGACCGCTGTGGTGCAGCTGAGTGGGCCGCAAAAGATTGTCGCCTCGAATCGCCTCAACGAGGGCATGCGGGCCTCTCCAGCCGTCGCGGACGGGGCGCTTTATCTGCGTACGCTTCACAGCTTGTACAAGATCGCCGCGACGAAGAAATAGGATTTCTTGCCTCGCGCCCCGACCGCGTGCGCTCGCATGTGTGGGCGAAAAACATGCTGACTGGCTCCGCCGCCGGTGCGGAGGTGCATCGATCGACGTGACCGAGGCGCGCCAGGAGGCCGATTTCAGGGCACACCTGTCGGTGCCGCCGATGTTGCCTGCTCCGGCTTAATGCTGCTGACGGCTCTGTTCTTTCATGAATGCTGTGCTTTCATGAAGTTGAAAAGCTGATGCGTCGCTTTCTGCCAATCACCCGTTCGCGCCGTCGAGATGAGGCCGTCGAGATAGTCGGCGGCCGCTCGTGGCAATTTGCCGTCATCCCGCAGTGTGTGCAGTCGGTGCTCGCAATCCGCGAGTCGCGTCGGGTTGTGGGAACTGACGGCAGTATAAAGGGCGTCGACGACCTTCATGCTCTCTTTGTCTGCCCCGACCTGCGGAGGCCGGCTCCACCAGGCATACCAGATCCCAATCAACAAAAGGCCGGCGCCTGCCGTCCCGATCGCCGCCTTTTTCACGTTCATTTCGTCAAACATTTTTTAGCTCGCTGCTGGCGGCGCCCCTTTCGGGGCGTGGCCGGTATTCGCTGGTGATTTTCAGTCGGCCAAGGTCTCCAGGCTCGGCACGTCGCCGACGTTCATCGTCGACAGATACCACCAGGTGTCGGCGTCGATGAAGGCACTGATGAACCGCACGCCACCGTCCCCGAACAGGACATTGCCGCCGGTCGAAGCGGCATGCTCCGAGTACATCTCGTCGGTGAGCCCGATGGGATCGGACGGCTGGTGAATGATGAACTGCGGGCGCTCGTGGATGTCGGGACCGCTGTGGATGCTGACGAGGCATCCGGCGCCGTTGTTATCGCCTTGGCCGATGGTTGGATTGACATGAGAGGGCGTACAGGCTCCGGGAACGACGCCGACCCAGGTTTTGTTGGTCAGGATCGAGTCGGTTTCTCCGGCGAAGACGGTCTGGGACAGGCCGTCGGTGACATCTCGCGGGCGTGTGTGGGAATTCCGATAGAACGGCCCATTGATAATGTCATAGGCGATTTCCGAGCCAAACGGGACAGGTTCCGGAATCGAGAAATCGATCGAATACGGAGTCGAGCGATTCCAGGGCGCGTTTTGACCCGCGTTGACTGAGTAGTGGCTATGCGCAAAAAAGATGTTCGGGCTGAATGGGGCCGGATTCTGCGGGTCCTGGTTGGTGCCGGCCGTGTACTGCAGTACCGAAAACCCGTCGCTGCCACCCGTCGCCGACGGGCAGAGGTACCCCGGTATTTTGGTCTGGACGATCGTCGCATTTTCTGTCGCCCAGCACGGAAGGTTGAGATTCAATTTCTTGTAGAGATTGCCCTGTTCGATGTAGGGCAGGATCAAGGCGCCCCACCCCCATCCGGACAGGCCGTTATAGCCCCCGTCGGGGTAGCTGACGCCGTAAGAGACGCCGGACTGCGTGCCGGATCCTTGAATGTACGCGGGCGGAAAGCAGAGATGGCTGTCCACGTAGTTATGAAAAGCCAGACCGATCTCCTTGAGGTTGTTGACACACTGGGTGCGACGCGCGGATTCGCGGGCGGCCTGCACCGCGGGCAACAGTAGCGACATCAGAATTGAGACGATTGCAATCACGACAAGGAGCTCAATCAGCGTGAAGGCGCGTCGGGCGCAATGGGACTTATTCATGTTTACTCGCCTCTCTCTGGGAATTCTTATGCGGAAAATCGGCAGAGAAAGTCGCCGATAGATCGTCGATTGCGTCCTCTCTTGCGATCCGTTCACGCAAGGTTTGCCGGATCGTTCAAGAGGCCCTACACGTATGGGCGCCGTGTGCGGCCGATCTGACCATTCACCCGGCGGAGCAGCAAAAGTCTGGGGACGCTGCGCCTAGGGATGACTGGCAAGCGCCCGGCAGGATCCGGGCGCGAACGCGGAAATCGGCCGAGCGCTTAGCAAGCGCCGGGAGGGCCACGACAGAGAGAGCACTCGAGTTGAGTGTGGGGCGCGAGGGCGGGCGGCAGGACCTCCAACTGGCAAACGGTCTCGAGCCGGTCGACAGGGAGAACCACGGCCGCCGGCATCGCCTTCGCGGCCAGGAAACGGCACGCAAAGCACGAGTCTTCGCAGTTGGTCGGCGAGGAGTGCCCGTCGTGGCGAGCCGACTCATCGCAGGCATCGGCGCAGTCACCATGCTCCGTAGGGAACGCGCCGTCGTCGCACGACAGCTCGTTGTGACAGCAATGCCCCGCAGCCGAATGATCGTGCAGCGCATGGATCGCCGTCGTGGCCAGCAAATAACTGGCAAGCGACAGGACAACGAGAATCCGCTGTGAGCGAGTCATCGTCCGCACTTAGGCCGGCGATCAAAAGGGGGCGGCTGATTTTCCCACGAATGCCGAGGGGCGGTGCTACCTGCAATTGTCACCGCCCCCTCCAACAAAACCCCGATCCTTCCCATTACACAATGGCGCGCTGCAAATTGGAAGTGCAAATATCTCTGAGTTACAGCGGTTTTCAGCCACCGTCGACCGATTTGTGGCGACGATCTTGAGTTGGTCGGCGTCGTTGACGACCAATGTGGTCCCGTTTCTCGTGGTCAGCTAAAAGTGGCAGCGGGCCGCGACGAATGCGTAGGAAGTTCCGTAATCCGATGCGGCGGGCAACGAAGTGCTGTTTGCCGCTGGCGGCGTCGATAACCGAGCGGATCGAACAGCGAAGAATGTTCTTTTTTCTGTTCCTCCGCGCGGCTACCGCCGTCGTTACTTCTTCAATTCAGCCTCGATGGCCTCGACGACCTGCGGGCTCTCCGGCTTCACGCCGCTGCGATAACGAGCCACCACTTTGCCGTCTTTGCCGACGAGGAATTTCTCGAAGTTCCATTTCACGTCGCCCGGATCGGTCGGCGTGGCTTCGCGCGAGGTCAGCCACTTGTAAATCGGCGTCTGGTGCGGCCCCTTCACGTCGATCTTCTCGAACAGATCGAACTTCACGTTGTACTTTTCCGTGCAGAATTCGCGAATCTGCTGCGGGTCACCCGGCTCCTGGCGGAGGAACTGGTTGCACGGGAAGCCCATCACCACGAGCCCCTCTTTGCCGAATTTCTCGTGCAGCTGCTCGAGGCCCTTGTATTGCGGCGTGTAACCGCAGCGGCTGGCCACGTTGACGATCAACAGCACTTTGCCTTTGTACTGCGACAGGTCGACGTCTTTGCCTTCGAGCGACTTGGCTTTGAATTGCAGCACGGGAGGCACATCCTTCGACTTGGTTTCCGCGGCGGACAGCGTCGCCTGCGTCAGGTAGGTCAAACCGATCACGATCGCGCACAGCCGAGCCATTATTCGCTCCTCTAAACCGGGACATTATTTGCCATTTGCACGGGTTTCAATGTACACCAAAAGAGGCTGGAAACAAACGAACCGCAGGGCAACCGGCGTCCAAACCGTGTCGAATTCGACGCCGACCTGCTACACCTGACGGGACCGGCCGAGCGGCCCACATCGCTCCGGTTTTCGCCCGCGCTCCGACCGCTCTAGAAGGTCTTCCCGATGGCAGATTCTCCCGAAGAGCCCGCAAAAATCGGCGTGGTGACCGTCTCCGACCGTGCCAGCAGCGGCGAGTATGAGGATCGCGGCGGCCCGGCCATCCGCGAGTATCTCAAGGGCATTCTGACCTCGCCTTGGACCGCCATCGTGCGGGTGATCCCCGACGAGCGGCCGAGGATCAAGGCGACCCTCAGACAACTTTGCGACTCCGAGGGTTGCTGCCTGGTCGTCACCACCGGCGGCACCGGCCCGGCCCTCCGCGACGTCACCCCCGAGGCGACGGAGGCCGTCTGCTCGAAAATGATGCCCGGCTTCGGCGAGTTGATGCGCAAAGTCTCGCTCGAAAAAGTCCCCACTGCGATCCTCTCCCGTCAAACGGCCGGCATCCGCGGCGGCACGCTGATCCTCAACCTCCCCGGCCAACCCGGCGCCATCGCCGAGTGCCTGGACGCGGTTTTCCCGGCGATCCCGTATTGCATCGACCTCCTAAACGGCCCGTACCTGACGACCGACGAATCCAAACTCATCGCCTTCCGTCCGAAGAAGTGAGTTTCCCTCGCCAGGGGAAACCGTGGGGCAGTCGGCGAATCGGTGGTTTTATGCAGGCTTCCCCATTCCAACTTGAAACGCCGGATGGTGTTTCCCTCTTCGTCTATCGCTGGCTGCCCGAGCAGCCGCCGAAGGCCGTGGTGCAGATCGCACACGGTTGGGCCGAGCACGCCGGCCGATACGCGCGGCTGGCCGAGGCCCTGTGCCGGGCTGGCTACGCCGTCTACGCCGACGATCACCGGGGACACGGTCGTACGGCGAAGACACCTTCCAACCTGGGCTTTTTCGCCGAGAACGATGGATGGAATCGGTGCGTCCAGGACTTGTGGCAGCTCAACCAGCGGATTCGCGCGGACGGTCCAAACACGCCCGTCGTGATCTTTGGCCATTCGCTCGGATCGTTCATGGTCCAGCAATTTCTCGGCGACCATGGCGACGCGGTTGTCGCAGCGGTGCTTTCCGGAACGAACGGCCGGCCGCCCGCGACCGCGGGGTTGGGACGAAACATCGCGAAGCTCGAGCGGCTGCGGGTCGGTCCGCACGGCAAGAGCCGACTGCTGCAGTCGCTCTTCTTTGGAGCCTTCAACAAGCCGTTCGAGCCGGCGCGGACACCATTCGACTGGCTCTCACGCGATCCCGCCGAGGTCGACAAGTACGTGGCGGATCCGCTGTGCGGCTTCGACTCCCAAGTGCAACTCTTCCTTGACATTCTCGGCGGCCTCGCCGAAATGTCCGATCTGGCACGGCAGGCCCGCATCCCCAAATCGCTGCCGATCTACATTTTCCGTGGCAGCCGTGACCCTGTGGGCGGCAACATCGACCAATTGCTGAACGCCTATCGTGCAGCCGGTCTGCAGCACGTCACCTATAAGGTCTATCCTGACGCACGACACGAGACGCTGAACGAAATCAACCGCGACGAAGTGACACAAGACTTGATCGCCTGGCTCGACGGCGCGATCGCCTCCCGAGCGGCGTGACGAGCCCGGGACGATCGACGATCTCTCCCCGTTCACACGGGGGCTCGGGTGGATTCAATCCCGTCCCAGTCCGTCCCGTCTAAAAGTGTCCCGCCCCGGCTTGGTGGGGATCTTTCGCCCCCCTTAGTGAAAACGGATCCCCACCACCAGCAGGGATCCTTTTCTCGTCCCATGGCGGTGGGTCACCTAACTCGGGTAGGCCAACTACCTGTTGAAGCAAAGTGTCCCGACCCACCGACCCACCGGCCAATCTCTTTCCGCCTCCGTCCCGTTCTTCTCGGACGCCTGTCCAGGGTCAGCAGTGCCAGGCGTGAGGGGCAAATTCACCGGGATACTCTCGATGAAACATCGTGTCCCGTCCCACCCGTCCCGCTCGCGCCCCGTCCCGGATTCGGGCTCGTCCCGATTCAAACAACCTGCGCGGCTTCCTAGCCGCGCGCCAGATAGAGCCGGCCCGACGAGGGTCGAATCCCGTCCCGGTCCCGTCCTCGCCCGTCATTCGAGTGAGGGGCGGTTTCCTCGAGCCTTTCTCGATGAAACAAAGTGTCCCGTCCCAGTCCCGCCGCTGTCTTTCCCCCTCGTCCGCCCGCTTCGGAGAGGGAGGGCCGATCTTCGTGTCCCGTCCCAATGCCGGTCGCATCGACAACAACTTACCCGGAGGATTCCGGCGGGCGAGGGGATCTTTCCCCCTCTTGAGAGAGATCCCCACCCGGCGGGGATCTTTTCCGGGGCGCGCCGGCCCCTAAGCCCAGAGCGCACGGTGACTGTCAACCGGCGCGAAATCGCCAGCTCTTTCGACAAGGCGGCGCGATGGCATCCGTGCGCAGGACGGTGCACTCAAGCTCCGCGCCGCGCGCAGAGGAATCGTCACGAAAAGAGTCGCTCTGTTCATCCTGCCACAGGCGGCCAATTCGCCCAAGATCAGTTTTCTACGTTTCCGCCGCATGGCCGAATGCGGTGTCAGTTGGATTCAGAGAGATCCGAGTTCCGGGGAGCAGGGTGAAAATCGGCGCCCGTTGGAAATCCCATTCCGTCGTGGATCGTACATCCGTACCAGCCGGCGCCCTCAAAGCTCGCTCCGGTGAGCTTTGCTCCCGTGAATGTGGCTCCGTCCACAGCGGCTTCCCGAAACGATGCACCGCCGAGATCCGCATCCGCAAAGTTGGCACACTTTACATTCGAGCCGTTGAAACGAACGCGCCGAAGGTCGGCGTTGCGGAAATCGGCATCGAACAACCACGCCCCATCGAGCATGGCGTCGACCAGCACGGCGCCACGAAAGCATGCGCAGTCCTCGATCTCAGCGCCGCAAAAGTATCGCTCGCCAACCGCGTATCGCCTCAGCAATTCCTCGGCAGTGGTTGGCGGCGCATAGCTCGACGGCGACTGCGATGGCTTGCCGCTTTCCATGCCGCAATTGTACGCCCGCCGGAATCTCGGCGGAATGTGGTGTTTGAGCGCCTTAGCCTTTGGCTACTCCACGCTCCACTCAAACCCCGCAAACCGATCCGTCAGTTGCCGATGGGTCATGTCGATGTGTAGCGGGGTGAGGGTGGCGAAGCCTTGGGAGAGTTCGAGTGTGTCGGATTCCGGTTGCATTTCGCCGGAGGCCATCGGTTCCGAGTCGCCCCAGAAATAGGGGCGGCCGCGGGGGGCTGATGCGTTTTCCATAATCTTGCGGTCGCCCGGCGATGTTCGTCCTCAGGTTCTATCCTGAGAGATTGCCAACGCAGCTGAAACGCGTGCGGAATCTATTGAGGCTCGTCTAAGGGCGATTGGTAAAAACACGTATCTCGGTCGCTGATCGTTAAGCCAAAAACGTGTCTGCGCCGTGGATTTCATTTGCAGCTGCGACATCCACTGGTGACAATGCGTGCCTTGCATCGGGTTTGCTGCCCCTTCGTGAGGCGGCCCCATCTGCTCTCGATGCCTGAGTCGGCCTGCGTGCCGCGCGCGATTTGGATGCACTCAGCCGTTGTCGTCTAGGCGGCTGAGCGCGATGCCGCGCCGACGCGACCAAGCCGCCCTGCCCGCACCGGCCTAGGTCCAACTTAAATCTCGATCGCGCCCAACTCGATATGCACCTTCGTGGAGTCGCCTTCGATCGGACGTCTCGCGGCATGACTCCAAGCAGGTTCAGAGACACTGATGCCACGCGCTTCTTGGTCTTACTGCTGTAGCCCACTCACAAGGAGATTTCTGCAATGGCGAAACGCGCGAACAAGGCCCCGAAGTCTATCAAGCCAAGCCAGCTCTTTTGCCGCAACTTGCCTCGGACGCTGCCCCCACTTCATCCGGCTGTGGCCGCCGACCCACATCGAGCTGCTGCAATACTCAACACCCAATCGAAATGGGTGAACGGGACGGTTCTGCACTACTGCTTTTTCCAAGGGGGGCACTTCGACGTCCCGGAGAAACAAGTGAAGGCAATTCGGGGGGCTTTTGAAACATGGAAGGCCGTCGGAATCGGATTGCAATTCAAGGAAGTCAATCAATTGAGTGAGGCGGAGGTCAGAATCGGTTACTCGACGGCCGACGGCAGCTCCGCGTCATCAGTTGGCAGAGATGTCTTGGACGTCTCTTTGGACCAGCCGACAACGGTATACGGTTGGGACCTCACGTCAAAGTACGGCCAGGGCACCGCACTCCACGAACTCGGTCACGTGCTCGGCATGGAACACGAACACCAAAACCCATTCGCAGGCATTACGTGGAATGAGGATGCGGTCTACAAGTCTCTCGGCGGGCCGCCCAACAACTGGGACCGCCCGACAACGTTTCACAACATTCTTGAGAAGCTGACCAAACAGCAGGTTCAAGGTTCGACCTGGGATCCAGACTCCATTATGGAATACGAGTTCGAGCCGGGTCTGATCATCGCGCCGGTGCCGTACAACAAGACCGGCATCACTCCACCGGGAACACTCTCGGATGCCGATAAGGAATGGGCTCGCAAGTGGTATCCGCCAATGGCTGCCGCGTTACCCGCTCTCCAGCCGTTTCAGTCGACACCGGTGCAACTCGCCGCCGGCCAGCAAGTCGATTATGCCATCAAGCCTACGGAATCGCGCAAGTACAAAATCGAGATGAAGGGGGCCATGGACTCGTTGCTGGTCTTGTTTGAAGACGTCGATGGTGTCCCGCGCATGTTGTCGGGCGACGATGACAGCGGCGAGGAGCGTACGGCCGCCATCAATTACAAGCTTCTCAAGGGGCGAAACTATATTGCCCGACTCCGAGTATGCTATCCGGGCCAGTCAGGGATGACTTCGCTATTGGTTTCATAGGCACTGTGAATTGTGCTTACTCCACCGACCACTCGAACCCCGCAAACCGATCCATCAGCTGTCGGTGGGTCATGTCGATGTGCAGCGGGGTGAGGGTGGCGAAGCCTTGGGAGAGCTCGAGTGTGTCTGATTCCGGTTGCATTTCGCCGGAGGCCATCGGTTCCGAGTCGCTCCAGAAGTAGGGGCGGCCGCGGGGGCTGATGCGTTTCTCCATCAGTTCGCGCTCGCGCTTGACGGCCATCGGCACCACTTTCACGCCGCGGGGCCAGCCCGGATTCTGCACGGGGAAATTCAAATTCCAGAGCGTGCCCGGGCGGGGGCTGTGGGAGAGCAGTTGTTCGATGACGCG
>Ga0210390_10001860_pt1 | contig 19436 bp, 18 predicted proteins | sample IncBWH11OmetaG_FD_161050 | JGI IMG/M metagenome (GOLD analysis project Ga0210390, IMG submission 161050) | Forest soil microbial communities from Barre Woods Harvard Forest LTER site, Petersham, Massachusetts, United States - Inc-BW-H-11-O ... | reverse complement strand
CTATTTTGTAATGGAGCTGGTCCGCGGAGTCCCCATCACGCAGTACTGCGACAACAATCGACTGACCGTGCGGCAGCGCCTCGAACTGTTTGTCTCCGTGTGCCAGGCCGTTCAGCACGCGCACCAAAAGGGAATCATTCACCGCGACATCAAACCGTCGAATGTGCTCGTCACGCTGCATGACGGCCGCCCGGTCGTGAAGGTCATCGACTTCGGTGTCGCCAAAGCGCTGCACCAGCCGTTGACCGACAAGACGATCTACACACGCGTTTCGCAAATCATCGGCACGCCTCTGTACATGAGCCCCGAACAGGCGGAGATGAGCGGCCTCGATATCGACACCCGGAGCGATATCTACTCTCTCGGAGTCGTGTTGTACGAACTTCTCACGGGATCTACTCCCTTCGACCGAAAGCGCCTCGCACAGGCCGCCTACGACGAGCTGATTCGCATTATTCGCGACGAAGAACCTCCCCGGCCCAGCACGCGGCTGTCTCGTTCAACAGAGACGCTTTCGGCGGTCGCGGCCCAGCGCAAGACCGAACCGGCGCGGCTCTCGCGGATGTTCCGGGGGGACCTCGACTGGATCACGATGAAGGCGCTCGAGAAGGATCGCACGCGGCGCTACGAGACGGCCAACGGCCTGGCACGCGACATCGAGCGTTATCTGAATGACGAACCGGTGGAGGCCGGGCCGCCGGGTGCGGGCTACCGGATCCGAAAATTTGCCCACAAGAATCGGAAGGCCCTGCGAATCGCCGTAGCCTTCTTCCTCTTGCTGGTTGTGGGCGCCGTCGCCGCTGCGTGGCAGGCGATCCGTGCGACGGTTGCCGAGCACAACGCCAACACGCAACGCGACCTCGCCCAGAAAAACGAGCTCGAAGCGTCACAAGCTCGCGAGGAAACCCGAAAGGAGCGCGACAATGTTGCTGCCGCCAATCAAAAATTGCAGCGAACGCTCGGCGATTTGCGGCACACGCTCTACGTCTCCGACTTGAACCGCGCGTTCACGCTCTGGCGCGACGGCAACATTGGGCGGGTCGAGGAACTTCTCGATCGCCATCGTCCGCGCGCCGGAGAGGAAGAAATCCGCGGCGTCGAGTGGCACTATCTTCGCCGGCTGTGCGATCGTTTCCAAAAAGGACGGCTGTTCGAGACCAAATCGGGAATTTACACTTCCGCCCTGGCGATCTCACCGGACGGAAAAAGCCTGGCGAGCGCGAACGGTGACGGCACGCTGGGCCTCTGGGACGCTTCGACCGGCGCGCTGCGACTCAGTATTCCCAAGGTTTCGGCGTCGGCACTGGCCTTTAGCGCGGATGGTTCGACCTTGGTCACGGCGACCCAGTCGGCCGAGGGGCAAAAAACCACTCAAACGGCGACAGACGTCGTGCGGTTTTGGGACGTCGCCACGGGAAGCGAAAGGCCCGCGGGAAGGCTCAATCTGACAGTCTATCAATACTCGCCAACCCTCTTCTCCCCGGACGGTTCGGCGCTTGCCGCCATCACGCCAGACAGCAAACTCAGCATCTGGAACACGACAAACGGCCGCGAGCAGACCACGCTCGACGCATTCGGCACGGACCCCAGCATTGCTCATGCACTGGTGCACTATCTGGCACTCGGGCCAGACGGAAAGACCATGGCCTGGCAGATCGGCCCGACGACCATGGTTTGGGACATCCCGACGAAGACGATCAAGTTCAAACATTATGACGCGCGCCGCTGGAGCTTCGCTCACGCGTTATCGCCGGACTCCAAGCTGCTGGCTTGCCAGCGCGGGTCCGACCCGCAGGTCGTGGAATTGTGGGACTGGAAAGTGGGTAAGAAGCTGACCGAGCTGCAAGGTTTCCCAAGCCAGGTCAATGTCTTGCGTTTCTTGCCGGACGGGAAACTCCTCGCGACGGGGGACGAGTTCGGGATCGTGCGACTGTGGGATGTGGCGACCTACAAGGAGGTTGCGACTTTCAAAGGTCACGCCGCGATGATTCGCGGTTTGATCTTTTCTCCCGACGGCCAATGGCTGTATTCGGCAAGCATGGACGGACTGGTGAGGCGGTGGAAGATCGTGCCCGAACCGGATCCGGATACGATCGACGGGGACCCTGCTTTTTATCCTGCGAAGCTCGGCCTGGCCGCCGACGGCAAGACTCTCTTTGTCGGTTCGCGGCTCAAGACCGGGTCTCCTCCTCGGATGGACATCAGGCACTGGGACCTGGCGAGCCGGCGTGAGCTTGCGCGTTTCCAGTTATCGAAAGCTACCGTGAGCAGCGCGCCCGTCGTCTCTCCCGATGGCAGCTTCGTCGTCTTCGGAAATTCGGGGGATCAAGCAGTCACGCTCTGGGACGTCGTGAAAAACCGGGAGGTCGGCAAGCTCGCGATGGAAAGTTGGGCCCGTAGGACGGCCTATTTCTCGCCCGACAGTCGCACCGTCGTGTTGATCAATCCTCGGCGACTGACGATTTGGAACACGGAAACCGCAAAACAACGATCGACGATCGAGCAAGCCGGAGTTGGGGCGATCGCCTTCTCCCCGGACAGTCGCATCCTTGCCGCGGCAACCGGGTCGAAAAGCGGGGACGCGGTCGTGCTGTGGAATGCGTCGACGCTCGCCGAACTGGCGCGACTTCCCGGCGGCGCGCTGCAACTCTATTTTTCGCCGGACAGTCGAAGTCTCGCCGCCGTCGTCGGTGGCGATCAAGTGACGCTGTGGAGCCTCGAGACTCGGCGGGCAAAAGCGAAGATCAAACTGACGCTGACCGAGGATAATGCGGGGATTTGGAACGCCGCATTTTCTCCAGACGGCACGTTATTCGCCGCTCTGGACCAGCTCCAACTCAGCATTTGGGATACGGTTACGGGCGAACTGGTCTGGACGCTGAGGGGGCCGCGGGGAGGATTCATGGGACAAGTCGCGTGGTCGCCAGACGGCAGAACCCTGGTCACGACGTCCGGGCCAACGCTCACCTTATGGAATGTCGGCACGCGCGAGGAGGTGACGACGTTCGTTCTTCCTGAGAGCATCTGGCGGCTTGCGTTCGCTCCGGACGGTCGCCTGGCCACGGCCGATGGCATGAACCAGATTCGGTTGTGGCGAATGGAGCCGGAAGCCGGTGGTCGTTAAGACCGCGATGTCTAACGGCGCTCCGGTTTGCTGCGCGGGCGATCCCCGTCTTCAATTGCCGTTTTTGTCACGGTGCCGCTGACATCGGTCACCGCCTCGAGGATTCCCGAAAACTCAAACCATTTCTGCGCGCAGTGGAAAACCACCGATAAGTGCCGCGGTGACACGCGGAAACTCATCCGTTTTTCGGCACACGCCCCGAGTGCCGCAAACTCATACGTTATTGCGGACTCGCGCTGCGTTCGACAACCTCGGCAAAAACGCTCTTCGGGCGGCGACGTAAATCGAACGTTTTTCAGCATAACACTGGTCGGTGGAGCTTGCTTACAACGAGTTGGCCGTCGACGTTGCAAGCCGGTAGTTCTTTAGGATCTCTGCGGCCGTTAGACAGCGTGGATAGATTGCGACCTCGTCCAGTCCGCCTCTCAAGAAACTCGTGAGGTCGCGACAGCCGAGCCGCACGGGCGCGCTGCCCCGTCGAGGGGTGACGTTGTACGAGCGATACAGGGTCGGAGCTTTGGGTGGTCCGTTTTTCAGCACGCCGTCTCGATAGATGAAGACGCCCGCGTTGTTGCCAGGCGGCTGGTACACGGCCACGACGTTGATCCACCGGTCCGGCACAATCGGTTCCTCGAAATGCGCACCGTTTCCTTCGCCTCCTTCGGCATTCCAGGCGTAGGCGGAGATTCGGTTGGGCCGGCTCGAGTCTTTCTTGTAGAAGCGGAAGCCCCACTCGAAAGACCCCGCGTCACCTTTACCAAGCCAGTGGATGTATTCCGCATGGGGCGCGGTTGGAAAGCTGAGCACATCCGGGCGCAGCCAGGCCTGCACCGTCAGCCCCGACGCGCCGATGCTGAACGCACTTTGGCTGGGAATCTCGACGTAGGATCTGCCGTCGAGTCTGATGGCCGTGTTGGCGTCACGTCGGATCGCTCCGGGTTCACTGAATGTGGGTGGTCCGTGGTAAATGCCGTTGTTCTGATGGCCAGACCAATCAAAGGTCGTCGGCCCGCTCGTCTCGCTCAAGCGCCAATATCCCACCGGCCCGAGAGAAATCACTTGTTGGCTGTAAGGCGAATTGCCGGGCGCTTGGCGCGGCCGACCTCCTGCCACAATGACCCGATGGTTCGTCAGCGCCACGCTGGCCAAGCCGGCTCCACCGAGTTTCAACCACTCGCGTCGAGTCAGATCAGAGGTGATCATAACGTCGCTCTTTCCGGATTTGGGTCCGTTGAATGTGTGGCACCGACGACGGATTGGCAACTCCGGCCCCCTGGGCCGCGTGAACGAAGCATTGTGAGTCGTCCAGTTTGGCCCTTGGGGGACCGGAGGACTGTGGAGGCTTTTGCATCGGCAAACGGTCAGCGAGCTGTCAATGGTGCCGATTCGGGGTTGCCTTTTGTGCGGACTCGCTATCGGCGAAATTCGGCCCCATTCTCGGGGTGCGATTCCTGTCGGCTTTGTTGGCGGGCCGGCTTGTTTACCGGGCGCGTGTCGGCTCGCCTTTCGGCAACGCTGGGCGCGTGAGGTGGCCTAGCAGTGCGGACAAGGTTGTTCCTCACAATGGCCTCTCCACGCGGGCTGTAAAAGAACCCGTGCACGCGCCCAAGGAATTGGCGATTGAGCTGCGCGAGCTGGAGCAACCGCGGCAGCTCGCCACACTGCGCGAAGGTTATATTCACCTGCAGGATTCGCGAAACCGGATCGAAGATCGTGAGGCTTCGGGGAATCGCCACGAATCCACTTGGGTTGGCGATCAGTACGTACTCGCCGGAACCCGCGACAGAGAGGAGATCCTGCACAGTTCCAATCGGAACGCCACCCAACAGGAATGCGGTTGAACCGATGATGTGGCTGCCACGAATCAGATTCAGACTCGGGACGCCGGGCACTGGGACCGGTTGCACCCCGGCCACTGGAACCGGTTGGGCTCCAACGGGTGGGATTGGGCCTGCTGGGACAGGTTGAACCGGCGCTGCCGGGAATGGTTGCACTGGAGCCGCCGGGAGCGGCTGGACCGGGGCTGCTGGCAGCGGCTGGGCTGGCGCCGCTGCGAGCGGTTGACCTGCGGCCGGGGGGTCAGGTTGCAATGGGGGCGCTGGGAGCGGTTGATCTCCGGCGGCGGGTTGCGGTTGAGATCCGGGCGCTGGCGTGGCTTGTCCGAAGGAGGCTTGAATTCCCGAGAGCGCCAAGAAGCCAGCGAGAAAGATTGCCGGAAATGAGCGGGCGGCGTTCATGATTTGTTCCTTTTGTTTTGCGGCGCGTCCGGTGGCGGAAGGCGCGAGCGTCAGTCTGAGGGGCACCACGTGACAAGGTCGCGTCTGCCATACATCGATTGAATTGGAGAGGGCCAATGCGCCCGGGGACCGGACAAACGGTCCCCGGGGCGTTGCGCATCGTTGGAACACAACTGCTGGGCAGTTATTGGTCTGGTTACTTCCTCTTGGTGGGGTTGGATTTGAAGATAGGCGGGCCAGGGGGAATCGCGTTCGCTTGCGTGAGTTGCACAAAGACCTCGTAGTAGCCGATGTTGTCACCGTACGCGAAATCCCAGGCCAGGATGTAGAGGGGGTTGTTCGACTGGCAAATGGCCGTGTTGGTGTTTTGCTGGCCAATGAAGAAAAATGGGACCAGGGAACTCTCCGACTTGTAAACGCTCGGCAGACCTCGCGGCTGACCAATGGCAGAGGGTATCGTTGCCCAGTAGGAGCGGTGGTTCTGATCGGCACTGTAATAGGCTCCGTTCCCTTGAGGCATGCACACAACGACGCCCCCCTCTTCGAGCCCATAACCATGCGTTGACGGCTCAACTCCGAAGGCATCCCGCAATTTCCCTGGGCTATTGTCCCCGACGGCTCCGAAGAGGCTCGCGGCCTGTTGCCCTGCAGCTTCAATGGGCTGACTAACTTGCGCTCCTGGGACCAGCGCCCCGACGACGGCCGCAGTGCCGTCGGCGACGAGGCCGAGGAAGCTGGACAAGGTCGAGTTGCCCGTGTTTTTCGAGAAGGAAGCGAGCCCCGAGGCACTCGTGACCTGGACTTGATCGCCTGACTGCAGACCGGTAATCGAGACGCCCAGCGGGTCGGCAGCGTTGACGAAAACGACCATCAAAACGGACGGCGTCGATCGGTCCCAATTGAATGTCGTGCCCGTTCCCGCGGGTGGGCTACCCACTGTGTCCAGCGTCGAAGTGCTCTGTTGACCCGTGGCGAGCTTGATGGCCGGCACACGTTGCGCCTTATGCCCGGTGAGCGATTCCTTGAGCTGGAGGAAGGTGGCGCCTGACGGCGAGACGGTGGGCGTGGCCTTCTTTGCCGACCCACCCTTAGACTGGCTCACGGACGTTGCGGACGCCGCGGCGAGCGGGATCCGGGCGCTCTTGGTAATTGCCGCCTGGATGGACTTGAAATCGGCGCGAACGTGCGTTGCCGCGGCAAACGTCATCGCGACTGCCAGGCTCGTCGCCAACATCCGACCGAGACGAATGCGTGTCATGGGATTCTCTCGCTTTCTGGGACAGGGTCCGGTTTGTGCAAATGGTCGTTCCGAGATTTCGTGCTCTGTTGCTCCGCCGCCTACCAATGCGACGTCTGTGCGACGACCTGTCGAAAGAAAAACGAGGCACCGCAAAAAGATTGGGAACTCCCGGCGCAGCTTCGATTTCGCGTCGTGAATTGTTTCGAGTCCCGTGCGCCGTCGCCGGTATACTCGCCTGAATGTGCGACGTGACGACCATTCTTTCGGCCATTAATCAGGGCGATCGGGTCGCCGCCGAGAAACTGCTGCCGCTGGTTTACGACGAACTGCGCAAGCTGGCGGCACAGCGAATGGCGCAAGAGCGGCCGGGGCAGACTTTCGACGCGACGGCGCTGGTCCACGAGGCCTATTTGCGGCTGGTGAAAGTTGCTGAGCCGGGACAATTTGACGGGCGTGGGCACTTCTTTGCGGCCGCGGCCGAAGCCATGCGACGCATCCTCGTGGAAAACGCCCGCCGCAAGCGAAGGCTCAAGCATGGTGGGCAAGTCCATAAGGTCTCGGTCGCGGACGTCGCTGATGAGGACGATGACAGTCGCTTACTGGCCCTCGACGACGCGTTGACGCGGCTCGCGGCCGAGGATCGCCAGGCCGCCCAGGTCGTGCAAATGCATCATTTCGGCGGTTTGAGCCACGAGGTTGTAGCCCAAGCGCTCGGGCTGACCGTCTATCGGGTCCGCCAAAAATGGACTTATGCGCAGGCTTGGCTGCGGGACGATCTCAATCGCTGAAATTGCGGGAGATTTTTTCGGTTTCTTCGACACTTCGTCCTGTGGATGTCGCATGGAGAGTTGATTCGCTCAAAGGAAGTCCATGCCGATTGATCCTGGGCGCGTGCAGGCCATTTTTCTTGCGGCGGTCGAAACCAAAGACCCAGCCGAGCGGGCTTCGATCGTCAATGTGCAGTGCGCGGGCGATGACGAGTTGCGAGCGCGAGTCGGGGCCCTATTGAGGGCGCACGACCAATCCGGCGAGCTGCCCGACGCCGGAACCCTTGACTTTGCGGGCGAACGGCAAGCGACCGTCGTCGGGCCGACAACCTCCACCGCGGGCAAGATCATCGCGGACCGCTACAGGCTGCTCGAAGAGATCGGCGAAGGCGGAATGGGAACCGTGTGGGTTGCCGAGCAACTGCAACCCGTTCGGCGGCGCGTGGCGCTGAAGCTCATCAAACCGGGCATGGACAGTCGGCAGGTGCTGGCGCGGTTCGAGGCCGAGCGTCAAGCGCTGGCGGTCATGGACCATCCCAACATCGCCAAAGTGCTCGATGGCGGGGCCACGGACCAGGGGTCACCGTTCTTTGTCATGGAATACGTCAAGGGACTGCCGATCACCCAGTTTTGCGACGAGGCCCGGATCACCGTCGAGGGGCGATTGGCGCTTTTCGTGCAAGTTTGCCAGGCCGTGCAACACGCTCATCAGAAGGGGATCGTCCACCGCGATTTGAAGCCGTCGAACATCCTGGTTTGCCTCTATGACGGTCATCCGGTCCCGAAAGTGATCGACTTCGGTCTCGCCAAGGCGATCAACCAGCCGCTCACCGAAAACACGTTGTACACGGCACACGGCGTCATGGTTGGGACGCCTTTGTACATGAGCCCCGAGCAGGCCGAGTTCAATAACCTCGACGTCGATACGCGGACCGATATCTATTCGCTCGGCGTGATTCTTTACGAGCTTTTGACCGGCACGACGCCGCTGGATCGGCAGCGTTTTAAGGAAGCCGCCTGGCAAGAAGTCGTGCGCCTGATCAAAGAAGAGGAGCCGAGCAAGCCAAGCGCAAAGCTGAGCGGCTCAGGCTCTTTGCCCTCCGTTGCTGCCCAGCGAAGCCTTGAGCCGGCGCAGCTGACGCGTCTCGTGCGGGGCGATCTCGACTGGATCGTGATGAAAGCGCTCGAGAAAGAGCGATCCCGGCGGTACGAGACGGCCAATGGATTCGCCCGCGACCTCCAGCGCTACCTGGCTGACGAAGTGGTCGAGGCGCGGCCCACATCAACAACCTATCGGCTCAGGAAGTTCTTCCGCCGCAACAAAGGTCTGGTGCGGGCGGTTGCAGCAGTGTTCTTATTGCTGGTAGCAGGGATCGTGGGTACATCGTGGGGGATGCTGCGCGCAGACAGGGCCCGACGAGAGGCGGAGGACGCGCGTATTGCGGAAGCGGCCGAACGCCAGCGCGCCGTCGCTGCTGCTGCTGCGGAGAAGGAAGCGAAGGAGACGGCGCAGGAGCGTGAGGCGGAAACGCGGGCCGTTCTGGACTTTGTCGAAAGAAAGATCTTCGGCGCGGCTCGGACGGAGGCGGAAGGCGGCCTGGGCCCTGAAATTACTCTTCGCCGTGCCATTGAAGCAGCCGTGCTGTTTGTGGATCAGGGGTTTGACAAGCAACCGCTGATCAAGGCCCGCTTACGAATGGCACTGGGTACGTCGTTTTACTTTCTCGGTGATGGAAAGGCCGCGGCTGATCAATATGGAAAGGCCCGCACGATTTACACGAGCCAACTCGGCCCGGACCATCGTGACACTCTCCGTAGCATCGACAACCTGGCCAACGCCTATGCTTCCCAGGGTCGGCAGTCCGAAGCCCTCAAGCTCCGCGAAGAAGCGGTGGCGCGGGAAAAAGCCGTTTTTGGGCCCGACCATCCCGAAACTCTGGGAGCCATGAATAATCTGGGTGCGAGTTATTCATCGCTGGGCCGTCACGCCGACGCGCTCAAGATCTTGGAGCAGGCGCTGGCATTGAGCAAGACCAAGCTTGGCCCGAACGATCCGGAAACTCTCCGTACGTCTTACAATCTGGCGCGGGCCCTTGCCGGCCTGGGGCGGACTGCCGAGGCGGTCAAGCTTCACGAGGAGACACTCGCCCGGCGCAGGGTCATCATCGGTCCCGATCACCCTGACACGTTTTGGAGCATGACCAACCTGGCCGATGGCTATGCCAAGCTCGGTCGGAAAGCGGACGCCCTCAAGCTGCGAGAGGAAACGCTGGTGCTGCAAAAGGCTAAGCTCGGACCCACTCACCCCGATACACTGGCGAGCATAAACAATCTGGCTATGAGCTACGCCGGCGCCGGGCGGCGACAAGAAGCTGCGAAACTCTTTGGCGACGCCTTTGTGCTGCTAAAGGCCAAGAAGGGAGCCAGCCACCCGCATACGCTCCAGGCCATGTACAACGTCGCGTGCATTCATGCCCTGATGATTCCCGATGTAAACGACCACGCCAAGCAAGCCGACCTGGCTGTGACCTTGCTCCAGCAGGCGGTTGACGCGGGGTTCCAGGACGTCGAATTGATCAAAAAGGATACGGACCTCGACGCCCTGCGCGATCGTCCTGACTTCAAGAAACTGCTTGACCGGCTGGAAGCCAAAGCTTCAGCGGGAAAAAAGTGACTGCTGGCGCGCAACCAACATGGGGCGCCAAGGATCGCGCACTCGAGCTGTTTGCAAAACAAGTCGACACCATCGCGGAATTGGTTCGCATGAGGCCAACTCACAACGATTTTAAGAATGATCAAGTCATTGCCCTGTCCGAGTTGGCTTCCGCCCAAAACAAGCTTTGGAGCGGTGACTGACGCCGCCCCCGCAGCACCTGAATGAGCCGCACGATCGCTCCGGCCATCGCTGGCACCGGATAGCCCAAGGCTCTCAATGGGAGCCGGCCAACGCCCTGTCGCATTCCGGGAAACTCAATCCTTTTGCCCAATCCCCATCAAACCACCGATAAGTGCCGCCGCGACGGGCCCGGAAACTCATCCGTATTGCGGCACGCTGTTCCGCGTGCCGGATTCTCATACGTTTTGGCGGAATCCGTCCTCAGGCTGCGAGAGCGGATAAAACGCCCTGAAATCGGCGGCAGAATTCGAGCGGGCCTGTTGAAAAAGGGCAAATAATTGTCGTTGTTCAGCCTCACCGACTTGATCGGCCACACCCCAAGCCGCTCCTGGCGTAGAACTTCGGCCTCCCCGAATCGGCCTTCGACGGGTTCGCTCCTGATCGATTGGCCTGGAAGCGATCGCGTCTCCTCATTGTCGTCGGGTGGCCCACTATCAGATCGCACGTCACAAAGTCGTCGGCCCCCGGAAGAGTGGGGGATCCGATTCAGCCTGAGGGGCCATTCAATCGTCGAGCCGCAGGCAAATCGATCCAGTTTGTTTTGCTTTTTCGTATCCATGTTGTGACGAGGTTGCCCTGCTGAGCGAATCACAGAGTGTAGTGAACTCAGCGATGGGGATGGGCGATCGCGATGCAGGCTCGACTCGCACCATGTAAGCCCGATGAACTGGCGACTATGGACCCGCCGGCCTCAGACCACGAACACTTTCTTTCGCTTTTGGAATCCCACCAGCGGCCATTATTCAAGGTCTGTTGGACGTACGGCAGGACGTCGCACGATCGAGATGACTTGTTTCAGGAAATCGTCGGGCGGCTGTGGACATCGTTTGCGAAGTACGACCGCAGTCGCAAGTTTTCGACATGGATGTATCGCGTGGCGCTGAACGTCGCAATCGACTTTCGAAGAAGGCAGCAGCGATGGGGAAGGGAGACGAGCCTCGACGAAGGCGGGGCGGCAGTTCCAGCCGAGGCACCTGACGACGCGACGAAGCGACAACAATTGCGTGAGCTGCGAGAGCTGTTGGAGCGACAACGCGATGCGGACCGCGCCATTCTGCTCTTGTACCTGGAAGGACACTCGTACCGCGAAATCGGCGAGGTCCTCGGCACGAGTGAATCGAACGTCGGCACGCGTCTGAACCGCCTGAAGATTTCGCTTCGGCAATCCGTTCAAGGGCCGTCAGACGAAAAGGGAGACGTGTAGCGATGCAGTTCGAAGAATTGCAGCAAGAATGGCAAAGGTTCGATCAGAAGCTCGATCGTTCGCTGGTCCTGCAGGCCGAAGTTGTGCGCCGAGTCGTGATGCAGCCAGCGCGCCGTCGCGTCAATCGCTTCGCGATTTGGCCCGTGATTGACCTCGTGTTTTGTGCAGTTGGGCTCCTGCTCGCAGGGTCCTCTCTTGGCAAGCATTGGCGCGACTGGCAGGTTGCGGCGCCTGCAATCGTAGTCATGATCAGCGCCATCGCACTGGCGGCCAGCAGCATACTTCAGCTCCAGCGTGTGGCTGAGTTGGATTGGTGTGGACCGGTCGCCGAACTCCAGACTGCTCTGGAACGACTTCGGACCACGAAGATTCGGCAGTTCAAATGGATCATCCTGTTTTCGCCGTTCGTCGGCTTCTGCGCATTAGTGGTGGGACTGCACTGGCTCTTCGAGTGGTTGTCGGATGACCGCGTCCACATCCTCGACAAGCTCGATCCGCGGTGGATCGTCGCCAACTATGTCTTTGGTCTGCTGTTCGTGCCGATGGGCTACTTTGTCGCCCGTCGTCTCGCAGAGCGGTGTCGTCGTCAGCGATGGTGGCAAACGGCACTCGATGATATCTCCGGAAAGAGCCTCAAGTCGGCGGCTCGCGATGTGGATCGTTGGGCGAGCTTGCAGGACGAGGCATCTAATCACAGCGTCTGAGACATGACGGCATCCGGCTTGATCGCCGACGCTCGCCGGTGAAGTAGAGCCGGAGGGTCTGCCCCGCGATTTTGCGATTACGGGGCCGGTCTAGCATTTTCTGCGTCAGTTTCAGAGATCTGCCAACGCTCTCGAAGTGATCCGCCCGCGGCGTCAACAAAGTGGGTCGATCGAGACATCGAGCGCGCCCGTAGCGCGTTTAACGTCACAGAATCTCATACCTTTTCGCGGACACGCCAAAAAAGGACCCATATCCGGGAGGGGACTGCCTCGAGCCTCACCGCGGTCGCCGTGGTCATCACGTACGGCGCTCAGCCAATACCGGCTGATCCGGTCGAACCGTTGATGCTCGAAGCGACGGGACGCCTTCAACGTATTGACGGAAGTCGCCACGCTCCGCATCGCAATGCCACCTTCAACTTCCATGCGTGTGTTGGACACGACGGAATCCGAGATCTTGGCCGCACAGCACTTGACTCAGGCAGGCGCACCACGAACTCGACCGAGGCGTGACCAATTCGCAACGCATTTCTCGAATCCGGTACCGTGCCGTGCTCCGGCCGCCAACTCGCAGCATGTGGGCTAATCGGCGCGGTTCATACGACAGCTTCGGATCGCGAAGAAGCGCGACTTCAAGGTCTTTCAAGACGGTTGACGGCAGGCAACTGAACTTGCCTTGCTTGCCCTTTTTCCTCCGCGGTATCCGTACGTTCCGGCAAAATTCTTGCGGGATTGCCGACAGCAACCACCTGTTCCGGAAGATCATGCAGGACCACTGCACCGGCGCCCACCGACGTCCTGGAGCCGATTGCGATACCCGGAAGAATCTGAGCACCAAGTCCGATGTGGCAAAGGGCGCCGATGCGAACCCCTCCCCCCGTGGTTGCGTTCGGTGCGACGTGCGCGAAATCGCCGATCGATACGTCATGCTCAATAACAGCCGCCGTATTAATTATGGCACCTCGACCCACTTGCGAACCTGCGTTCAAGACTGCCTTGGCCAACACGACAGCCCCTTCGCCGATTACGGTAGAGGAAGCAATAGTCGCATCCGGATGAATGACTGTGAGCAATTGGATTCCGTTCTCGGTGCATTCCCGCCACAGACGCTGCCGATCGAATTCCTTGCCAATGCCCAGCGCCACAGCGATCAGACGCGCTTCTGCTTCGCGAAAAAGCCAATCATGACCAGCGATGACGGGACGACCAAGTACACACGTGCCTTGAATCGCCTCATTGCAATCGATGAAACCGTCGATTTCGTCCGACACCATAAGGGACAATGCGTCGGCAACGACTTTCCCGTGGCCGCCGGCACCGACAACAACAACTAACTCAGTGCCAGGACGCAGTACGCAGTGTGGTGAAATCATGGTAGAAGTCGCCCATTCAACAAAAATCAATTCAGCAAGTTGGCCCTGTTGCCGCCATGAAATTGATTTTCAGGAACGGCCACGCACTCTCAGGGTCGAGGGCATCGTCCGATGACTCGGAGGCTCTTTCAATGTGCTTGGGCAATTGCCGAAATAAAATGGCTCAATATTCATTATTGCGATAGTGCCTTAACCCTCCGCAAGAGGCAGTGCTCCCATGAAGGGCGAATATTCCTTGACCTGATCGGATCCGGACGCCAATGGTCTCCACAGAATAGAGGCCCCAGGCCTCTCGAAGAACTGCCTTGTCCAGCTCGGCGTCAGCCAGCAGCCGCTTTAACCGAGCGTTCTCCTTCTCCAGTCCTTCATCCGCTTGGCCTGGTCGATCGGAATGCCGCCGTTACTCCTTCCCGTCCGCGTCAAACTGCTCTAAAACTCGTCGCTCGACCTCGCGACACCACGCCAATTGCGTGTCGTAATTGCGGAGCGTGCGGCCAGGACGCCGTCCGCAGGCTATGCAGGGGGCGGGTTCGATAACCTACCGCTGATTCGCCCGATCCGCAGCGAATGCCGACAGTAGAATGCCCTGGTCTGGAAAGACCGAGCCAATGCCTTGAGGATTCGAGGTCACACCATGCCGACCACGCCCCACGTCGAGAAGCACTTCACGTCGTCGGCAATCGTCCGTGACATCGTGATTGGGATGTCGGACGGCCTCACAGTTCCGTTTGCCCTGGCTGCGGGTCTCACCGGAGCCGTGGACACAACGACCATCATCATCACGGCCGGCATTGCCGAGATCGCCGCTGGTTCGATTGCCATGGGGCTGGGCGGCTATTTGGCCGGAAGAACCGACTTGGAACACTTCGAGACCGAAAGGGCCAGAGAAATCCGAGAGACCGAGGAACTTCCAGAGAAAGAGAAGGAAGAGGTTGCTGAGATCTTTCAGTCATACGGTCTGGAAGAGGAGACCGTGAGCAAAGTCGTCAAGGCGATCAGCGCCGACCAAAAGCGGTGGGTCGATTTCATGATGCGGTTCGAGTTGGGCCTGGAAGAGCCAGACCCTCGCAGGGCCAGGACCAGTGCAGCCGTGATTGCCGTGTCTTACATCGTGGGCGGACTGGTGCCGTTGTCTCCGTACTTCTTCTTCTCCTCGGCGAGAGCGGCATTGCCGGTGTCTGTGAGCGTGACGCTGGTGGCCTTGGCGGTGTTCGGCTACGTCAAAGGTCGGTTCACCGTCGCCAAACCGCTCAAAAGCGCATTGCAAACTGTCGTCGTTGGCGGGTTGGCTGCTGCTGCTGCGTTCGCCATTGCCCGCATGATTGGATGACTTACATGACGCCCCGCGAAATCTGGATCGATAATCGACTGCGGGCCCTCGTTGAATTCGCGGCGGCAATCGCCCCGCAAGCGAACTTGATCGTTCCGGTGTGGCTTGCGACTCCACAACGGTCCCGTCTACCCATACCTTTTTGACTTGAGTCGTTTAACGACCGATAAATGGTCGGTGTGGTCGCGTCACCGGCCCTCAGTAGTTCCCGAGGCACGAACAAGGCTACGGAATCAACTCGGGATCGACGAGGCAGGTAATCTTCCATAGGCCGTCTTGAAACTGCATGGCGACCAGTCCCTCCGCCTCGACCTGGACGACAGCGCGATTCGCATCGCCGACAACCAGCTGACTCACGAGGTGCCCCAGAAACGGAAGGTGCCCGACAATCATCAGCCTGTTTTCGTGGCCGTCAATGAGCCGGCGAGTGGGCGCACGTCATCGTCAGGACCGAATCCGCGGCGTACGGTCGCGCCCTTCGCCGGCATCAGGTAGTCGGCGAGAATTTCCGCCGTCTGTTCGGCCCGTCGCTTGCCGCTGTGCAAGAGCTGGCGGCGGCCCACCGGGCAAGCCGCTCGACGACTAGCCAGCCTGCTTGGGTCAACGGCCGGGAAGGGTCCATCTCCACGGAGACGGCTTCACCGTGCCGGGCGAGGTATACGATCTTCCGCTGGCTGTCGGTCGTGACCACGTTGCAACGCCTCCGTTCCTTGCCATCTCACGAACTGCTCTTTCTTGCGGAGTCGCGGAGTAGTCTTGGCCGCGTGGTTTGACCAGCGGACAACAGCTCATCGCCAGCGGAATTGACTTCGAGCAGAAAACCGTAGCGTTCACATTTCTCGGCGAGCGCCTCGATCACGGTCTGTGCCTGCATTGGCGTGCGGAAAATCGAAGCCTCTTTGCGAACGCCGAAGATACAACGCGTCTCCGGCCGCGAAGGCGTCACCCACAATTCGGCTCCCGAGGCACTAACTGCTTTCACGACGTAGCCCATACCGGTGCGCTCCGGTTTGACAACGACAGATCGAGCACTGTCCACGGCGCTCAGCATGAGCGGGAACGAGGGCCGATGCAAGAAAAATCAGTGACTGGACTTCGACGACTGCCATTTTTCGCGTCGCCAACTCTCACGGCGGAACCGGGCCGGTCCAGAATCTCAATCGTTTCTTGCCATTCCGGTTAATCAACCGATAAGTGCCGCAGTGACAGGCACCGGAAACTCATCCTTTTTTCGCCACTCGCTCCGCGTCCCGAAAACTCATACGTTTTGGCGGAATCCGGCCTCAGGCTGTGAGAGCGAATCAAACGCTCGGACATCGGCGCAGAATTTCGAACGTTTTTGACAGCGACAGGAATCCAAATAAAGTGCTTGACCGTCGCCCACCGCGGGATTCCAATCTGGGTGGGTAACGGCTCCCGCAGTGACAAGACGATCGCAACTGCGAACGCCAGAAACACCTAAGTCGTGGTTCGAGCTGGAGTCGGCTATCCATGGCGATTTGTTTTCCCAGGCGTCGAGTTCTTGGCTTGCCGGCCTGGTTGTGGGTCGTGTTGCCGATCCCCCTTCTGGCGCTAGGAAGTTCGCTGTGGATGTTTTGGCTTCCGTCGAGCCTCGATGAGCCGCCTGAGAGAGCCGAAATCTTCCGCGACCTCGTCCTCATCACCCGCCAGGGGGAGACTTACCGGTTCGTGCCCTTCAGCGAGCAGAAGGGAGTGAAGCCGCTCTGGGCCGTCAGCGTCATCACGAGTGCCAGATACAACCTCAAATGGGACACGCGGCACTACCTGCCGGGGCTTTTCCGCAGGCAGGCAAGTTGGACCTACGAGTTGACGGCGAACCGCTTCGATCCCGACTGGAAAGATGACAAGCTGAACGCACTCACCTTGCCCGCGGAGCAAATTCGCCTGCTCCGGCCGCTCATCGTCGCCGAAATGAATCGCCGCGACCCGGCGGCCCAGCGCGGAGACCGCCTCGAACGATTGCTAAACAATGGTCTTGAGGAGAAGTCGTCGTTCTGTCCACAAAACGCGGTGATCGCGTTGGGGTGGCTTTCCGTGCCGTTGGCCTTCGTCGGCCTTTGTTCAATGTTTGTTCGCCCACGCAGGGCTGAAGTCCGGGCACAGTGACCCGTCGATGCCTCCGATGCCGCCACCGGCGGCAAAGCATGCTGATGAGTGTCGCTCAAGTCGGCTCTTGCCGCAGCACTTGGCTCACGCGAGTCGACTTCCGCCTCACGGAAAACTCCTTCCTTGTCCAACTCCGTTCAGACTGGGGAGACTTGGGACACTCGAACTCCAGAATCCGGAGGCCGTTTCTCAGGAACTCAAACGTTTTCTGTGACGGCGAAAATCGACCGTTTGACGGGAGCCGCCGCTTGCCTCGTCCCGGATTCACATACGTTTTGTGACGCACGATTTTCGTGCCGGGAACTCAAGCGTTTTGTGAGAATCGCTCTTGACTGAATGATGGCCGCGGAATTGGGTTGAAGGGCAGCGCATCAAACGAACGTTTTTCGATTTGATTCTATCCGCCCGCACGGGGCTTTGCGGATGACGGGAGCAAGCTCCGACCAGCAAGAAATCGCGGTCCCGTCCGAACTACACAAGAACGGCTTCCGGCTGTGTCGGAATGATGTTGTGCCGCCGTCCAGACGTTGGCGCGCTGCACGGCGGTCTTATTTCAGTGCGTGAGCGGTGGATGCGCCGGTCTTCAGGGTTTAGCGCCGGTCTCGGGCGTCGGCGGTGCTGGTGTCGCTGTGAGCTGGTGGTTGGCGACGGCTTGGGCGGGATGGCCCAATGCGTGATAGAGCCGGAACTGCGCTCGATCGTAGTCGGCAATCGCGCCGTAGTAGTCGGCGTAAGCCTGCGCGAGCGCCTGCAACGAGGCCACTGCTTCCTGGGGCCGAACGACGAGCACGACCATGTTGCCGACCGACCTCGTTTGGCGCAAGCCTTCGAGGTTCTTGTCGGCGGAGTCGACGGCGTCTTTCAGTTCTGCTTCGGCTTCGGTCTGGCGAATCGTTGCCGAGCGGACGCCGGCGTCAGCCTTCACGACCTCGGCCGCGACGCGATCTTGAAGTCGACTGAGTTCCAGGACGGCGACTTCGTTCTCGGCCTGTCGCTGCCGCACGAGGGCATAATTGCCGAAACCCAGCTCCTTGAGTTCCCACAACACGGTGACATCGTAGTCGAAGCGTCCGCCGAAGTTGCTCAGGTCGTCGTTGGTGCCGCCGCCGAAGAATCCGCCCGCCAGCGTTCCCGTGGCAGACGTTGAGGTTCCGCGCGCCAGGATGCTCGGCAAGAAGGGTCGCATTTTTTCTTGGCGGATTCGCGCCAACGTCGACTGCACCAAGGCCTGCTGACCCGAGAGTTCCGGCCGGTTCGTCAGGCCCATCGTCACGAGTTCCTCGACCGGCTGGTCCGGGGCGACGAGGGTCACCTGCAGATGGGGAGGTTCGACGGGCTCGGCAACCGTCGTCGCGTCCAGCCGCAAGACACGCATCAAGTCGGCGCTGGCAGTCCGCCACCGCTCGTGCGCCAATGCGACCGCTTGTTGGCTGCGCCGGGCCTGGGTCCGCGCGCGGACAACTTCCAGCCGAGGCACCAAACCTTGAGAGAGCGCCTGGACTCTCTGAACCAGGCTGTCGGCACGCCGAGCCACATCTTCAGCGCTGGCTAGGTCGCCTCGCGCTTGCTGCACGGTGAAATACGCTTCCGCAACTGCCAAGAGACTGTCGTTGCGAGCCGTTTGCAAGGCGGCATTGCGCGCCTCGACCACTCGGCGCGCGGCCAGCGGTTCAAAGATGGCGTCGCTGACGGCAAACACTGCGTACGGACCGGCTCCGACCATGAACGACTGTTTGCTCGCGGGAGCAACATCCCCCTGCACGTCCTGGATCTGTCCGTCGTGACGAGAATAGTCGGGACCGATCATAATGGTCGGGAGCCACAACAGGTTGGCCTGCGTCAATTGAGAAGCGGCCACCTGAATCTGTTGGGAAGCGACCGCGACGTCGATCGGCTGCACGCCAGCGAGTTGGAAGGCCGTGGCTAAATTGATCGGGAAGGGACGATCGGCCCAGGGCGCGACGGGCTGATCGGCCGGCCCGCGATCAGAGGGCGGCGCGGGGGCCGGGTCGAACGATGCCACGATCTTCCCGGAGTACGACGTCTCTTGGGCGCGGACGGACGCGCTGGTGCCAAACAGCAGTGCGGCGAGCACTGCCCAGGCACGAATCGACGTCCAGGTACCGCGTTCCACGGTCCCTCCGGTGAACAGCATCCCCTTAGCGCGCAAGAGCCTACGCAATCATTAGGTTCGGTAGAACCGGTCGTCTCGATGCTGGCCAACGGACAAACTGGGAGTGCGCCGAGCTTGAGAGGCGGTCGAGAGCCGGCAGAAGCTGCGCAGCTTTCCTACTTGTCGGCTTGGATCGCGCGCACAGATTGCCCATTTGCAAGGGGGGCCGGGCTGGAAACCACGATCTGCTCGTCCCCGGAGATCGGTATCCAGTGTCCCTCTGCGGCGGGCGATTCGGGCGTCTTCTGGAACATCAGCACT
>Ga0210390_10001859_pt1 | contig 19436 bp, 18 predicted proteins | sample IncBWH11OmetaG_FD_161050 | JGI IMG/M metagenome (GOLD analysis project Ga0210390, IMG submission 161050) | Forest soil microbial communities from Barre Woods Harvard Forest LTER site, Petersham, Massachusetts, United States - Inc-BW-H-11-O ... | reverse complement strand
TTATCCAGAAGGCGCAAGCCCTGCACCCTAAGACCCAGCGTGAGCGCGATTATGTCGACGCCCTCGCTGTCTTCTATCGCAATGACAACCGGGATTATGAAACGCGGAATCGCGAGTACTCCGAGGCGATGGAAAAAATTTATCGGCAATATCCTTCGGATGACGAGGCGGCCGTGTTTTATGCCATGTCGCTACTCACATGGGGGCCGGACAAGGACCATCCGCTCATTAACCCGCAAAAGGCGATTGAAATTCTAAACCGCGAGTTTCAAAAGAACCCGAATCACCCCGGCGTCGCCCATTACTTGATCCATGCTGCCGACGCGCCGCAACTCGCACCCTTGGGGCTGGCAGCCGCGCACCGTTATGCGCAGATCGCTCCCGCTGCGCCGCATGCGCTGCATATGCCTTCTCACATCTTTGCCCGGCTCGGGCTCTGGCAGGACGATATCCAATCGAATCTCGCATCCCTCGAGGCCGCGCGGCATCCCGTCTCCATGCATGTCGGAGCCGAGCATCAAGTACACGCTATGGAGTTTCTGGAGTACGCATATCTGCAGATCGGCGCAGACACGAAGGCTGAACAGATGGTCCGCGAGCAAACCACAATCGGCTACGAACAAGTCGACAAGAATCTGGAGGACTATCTCGACCGTACGCGGGCTAGCTCCCCTGCCATGTTTTTCTTGGAGACACGCGACTGGAAAGATGCGGCCGATCTGAAACCCGATACAAAAGCCCAACCCTACAACCAGGCGGTCACGTACTGGGCCAACGCCGTAGCGGTGGGACATTTGCGTAACGCGACGGCCGCGCGCGAGGCCGTCCAGCAATTCAATGCCATGGTGGACGCAACAAAACGCGGCCTGCAAGCGTTTCGGGCGCAACATATGGAGGTTAAACATGATGAAGCTGCAGCCTGGCTTGCCTTCACAGAAAATCGGAACGATGAAGCCCTGAAGTTGCTGCGAGCCGTCGCCGAAAAACAGGACATCGAGGGCAAAGGCGAAATCGAGTTGCCCGCACGCGAAATGCTCGCAGACATGCTGTTGGAAATGGGCAAGCCGGAAGACGCTCTGGCGGAATACGAGAAGTCGCTGAAAACCGATCCCAACCGCTTCAATGGATTGGCTGGTGCCGCGAAGGCAGCCGAGTTAACGCACCACTCCGAAAAAGCCAGGACCTACTACGCGCAGTTGCTGAAGAATTGCGAGGGCCAGCAATCAGACCGTCCGGAATTGGCTCAGGCGCGATCCTTGTTGGCAACAAAATGAACGCCGCCAACATGGGAGGCAGAGGGGTCGGCTCCAAGAGGAAGGTGACATTCTGGAAAATCCTGACAGTCCTAGTGTCTGTTCCGATGTTAGTGTCCTTCCTGATTAGTTTCTCCATGTATTGGTGGCCGGGTATTCCGTCTTCGCCGCGGCCTGTCGAAGGCCGGATCTATCCGCTTAACAACCACGGTCACTACACCTACATGAACAGAAGAGAGTGTTTACTGAATCAGGCGATGTGGTGGATTTACCCACCGGGTATGGCTGCGTTGATAGCAATTGAGTACTTTGTGGACCCATTTGATCACAAACGACGATGGCGCCCCATACGTCCGCCGCGACCATGGTGACTTGCAGATGGAATATTGCCCTCGGGACCACGCTGCGTCCCGAGACCTCGTGTGCAGACTCTATGCTCCAAGAAAAAAGCACCGCGGGTTAGCGGCGCTTTTCTTTGTTCAACCTACCGGGAAGATTTACTTTGTTTCTGCCGTCGGACTGGCGCCAAACTCACGGCGTCCAATTCCGCGAACAGCGCGCGCAGCAATCGGCGGAACTCCTGCAGCGGCGCCGTACCGTTCCATCAGCATCGGAACCATCGCGCCTTCGGCTTCCTTGACAAAGGTCAGCGCGCCTTCGGTGCTCAAATCCACCCGCACGAAGTCTCCCAGTTTGACTTGGCCGGTAGCTACTAGATTGGCCAATGGAAATACGAGGTGACGTTCGATCGCCCGCTTCAGGTGACGGGCTCCATACTTGGGATCCGTTCCCTCGTGCAGCAGGAAACTCTTCACCTTGGCGGTGCAGTTGAACACGAACTGGTTCGCAGCCGATGTCATCAGAATGCGCTGCTGTACCATTCCCAACTCGATGTCTAGAATCTGCTCGAGGTGTTCCGGCCGCAGAGTCTTGAAAACCACAACTTTGTCAATGCGGTTCATGAACTCTGGCGTAAACTTGCGCCGGGCGGCTTCGATCGCGGTGCGATCGATCTTGCCATCGAGACTCGAATCCACCAGTTTCGGCTTGTGGGTGAAGCCCATTCCGCCGTCGACCAGATTGCTCATCTCGCTGGTCCCCAGGTTCGAGGTCAGGATGATGATGCATTGCGAGAGGTCGACGCGGCGATTGTCGCCCAGGGTCAAAGTAGCTTTGTCCAGGATGCCCAGCAGCAACTGCCACAGCGAATCCGAAGCTTTCTCGATTTCGTCGAAGAGCAGGATCGACAGCTTGAGCTTCTCCGTATGCCACTGATTGAGCGCTTCCTGCGTGAGCAGCGGATGAGTCTCGCGGTGACCGAGGTATCCCGGAGGCGAACCGATCAGCTTCGCAATTTCGTGCGAGTGCTGGAACTCGGCGCAATCAATCTTGATGCACGCCCTCGCGTCCCCAAACAAGGTTTCGGACATAGCCTCGACCACCCGGGTTTTTCCTGAGCCCGTGGGTCCGAGAAACAGCAGGTTGCCAACCGGACGTCCCGGGGGATTCAATCCCGCAAGGAACATCTGGTAGATCTCGACCACCTTTTCCAGTGCAGCGTCCTGGCCAACAATCTTGCGTCGCAGGGTGTTGTCGAAATCCCTGGCATCGTTACTGCGGCGGCTGGGGTCAAGCACTGTGTTAAAAGCGTTTTTCATTCCCTGTGTTTCCCTTTCCTGGGCTTACCTTTGGGTGCGTTTTGAGGGGAGACAAATTTTGTCACTCCTCGGCTTATTTGTCGATACCCTTCGCTTACCGCACCCTCCCCTAGTGCAAATGACTAGCCATCCCAAGCCAGGCCTCAGGGGCTTATTTCCTCACAACTTAGATGCTTACAACCTATCAATGGGGATACCTGGACGGCACAGGAAAATCATGGATAGGGAAATACTTTGCGCACGCGGGAAGTTTCTTGGTCCGAGCATGAGCGTGGAAAGGGGGACGCCACGGTCTCGGCCCCGACGTAACTAGCACAGGATTTGGCAGGCCGCTAGCATCCGGATAGAGCGCTCAACGCGCTTTCACGGAGAAAAAACTTGCGCCACTCCAGCTCAATTCTGCTCATAGTTTTGTCTTGTCTGGTCCTCGGATTCGTCTCATGGCATTTGACCTTTGAACTACCAGCCGCCGCCGCCCAGTCCGCTCAAGACCCGGAACTCGTGCGTACGTCGAACCCGGCGCCGCGTGTCACCAAGCCCGGGGATCCTCCCGCCCTGACGACTAGCATCGCGCCACCGGGCAGCGCCATGTACGTGGCCAAGCGCGGAGACACAGTCCCGCTGGTTGCCCACCGCTTCCTTTCGCAGACCTCGTTCCTGACTTCGACCGAACTGGCAGATGCCATCCGCAAGGCAAGTGGCAATCCGCAGGGCACCTATCTTAAGTCCGGACAAGAGTTAATTGTGCCGGGAATTCTGCCCGCACCGATCGTAGAAAAAACCGTTCCCGTGCCCCGTGATTTTGAAGTGCGCGCCGTCTATTTGACCGGAGTAATGGCGGCCAGCGATCGCGGACTCCGCATCATTCGCCGCTGGCGGGAATTAGGCGGAAACGCCGTAGTTTTCGACGTCAAAGACAGCGATGGAAGCGTCAACATTCCTTTCGATCACCCGCTGGCAGGCGCACATCACATTGCCATTCACGACCTGCCCAAGTTCGCCCATTTCCTGCATTCGGAGGGCATGCACGCCATCGCGCGAGTGGCCATCTTTCGCGACGAGCGATTGGTAGTTGCGCATCCTGAGCTGGCGGTAAAGTCCCAGAGAACCGGCCAGGCTTGGCGCGAAAACGGAAAGCTGGTGTGGACCGATCCCTCGCAACCCAAAGTTCAGGAGTACGACATTGCTCTGGCCAAGAAGGCTGCTGAATCCGGCGTAGATGAGGTTCAGTTCGACTACGTCCGGTTCCCGGCTGAGGGCGATCAGAAAGATGCAACCTTCGTCTTCCAGACAACCCATCCCACGTGGCATCGATCCGAAGTGATCGCCGACTTCCTCAAACATGCTTATGCGGAATTGCATCCCACCGGCGTGCTGCTTTCGCTGGACGTTTTTGGCATTATGGCCTGGCAGCGGCCTGTCGACTTGGCGCACACCGGGCAAGACATCGTGCAGATGGCAAAGTATTGCGACGTGCTCTCGCCGATGATCTATCCCTCGCACTTTTTCGGTATGGACGGAATCGCGCATCCCGGAGATGCGCCCGAGCATTTTATCGGCGAATCCATGAAGCGCTTTGAACTCATCACCAAGGGCAGCGAAGTGGTCATCCGTCCGTGGTTGCAAGCCTTCCGCTGGCGCACCAAGACCTACTCGCCGACGTACATCGAGGTCCAGGTACAAACGGCGAAAAACGCGGGTGGAATCGGCTTTCTGTTCTGGAATGCCGCCAACGACTACAGCAAGCCCTACGCCGCCATGCCCGAGATGCGGGCGGCGAAGGGTCAGTACTTCCGCGGGGACGAACTGCCAGGAACGACCCAAGCTGGCTTGAAGCAAGTTCCAGCCCCTTCCGAGGAAGCTGTCAGCCACTGACGGAGGAACCCGCGGCAGACAGACACCAAGGACTCCTGTTTCGTGCAGTTTGGGAGTCCTACTTCTCCCTCCGCCAAGAATGTCAGAAACCCCCTCGAATCTATCCACACCTGAGTTATAATCTCGTAGTTTTATTGCTTCGCCCTGCCTCCCTCGTGTACCGTGCCGCCTGTCATGACTGCCAACAGGCGGGTCCGCCCACGGAAAGAATTTGGCATCTAACGAAACTCCTGTTGCGCGCGTGAATCAAATCTTTTAGGAGTGCTCATGGCGATTCAGAAGACGGAGAAGATCTGGCACAACGGTACGCTCATCCCCTGGGATAGTGCGCAAATTCACGTAATGTCTCACGTGGTGAATTACGGTTCGTCCGTATTTGAGGGCGTTCGCTGTTACGCCCCGCCCAGCGGTCCGGCAATTTTTCGCGTGCAGGAACATACCCAACGATTGCTCGATTCAGCCAAAATCTACCGCATCGACGTCGATTTCACCCGCGAGGACCTGATCTCCGGCATGCTCGAACTGGTGAAGAACAACGGAGTCTGGCCGTGCTACATGCGGCCCATCGTGCTCCGCGGATACGGCGAGGCAGGAGTCAATCCGTTCAATTCGCCGACCGAAGTTTATATCTGTAACTATCCCTGGGGAAAATATCTGGGCAGCGACGCCGAACAGGGCGTAGACGTTTGCGTCTCGTCGTGGACGCGCATCGCACCCAACACGCTTCCCGCCATGGCCAAGTCGGGCGCGAACTATATGAACTCGCAACTGATCAAGATGGAAGCCATCCTCAACGGGTACGTCGAAGGCATTGCGCTCGATGCCAACGGCTACGTCAGCGAGGGCTCTGGCGAGAATGTATTCATCGTGCGCAATGGCGTTCTGCAGACCGCGCCGCTGGGCAACTCCGTTTTGCCTGGGATTACACGTGATTCGGTGCTGCAGATCGCTCGCGAACTAGGGATTCCGCTAGTCGAGCAAGGTATTCCCCGTGAACTGCTTTACATCGCCGAGGAAGCCTTCTTCACCGGCACGGCGGCGGAGATCACCCCGATCCGTTCGGTCGACAAAATCAGCGTAGGCAAAGGCGTGATCGGAGCCGTGACCAAAGCCATCCAGAAGGAGTTTTATGGCATAGTCCGCGGCGAAAAGGCCGATCGGTTTGGTTGGCTGACGCCGGTGCCCGTAGGCAGCAAGCACCCAGTCAGCGTATAGCGGGTTTCAAAATTTCACAATCCGGGGCGCCTAATTGAGCGCCCCTTTGTTTTTCCGACCCAACCAGTACATAACACCCTCAGTTAAGGAGAAAATCATGGCAGATACACAGCAAGCCCTTACGCCCGAGATGGCTGCCGCTTTTTGCGCAGTCATGCTCGACGGCGTCACCCGTGAATTGGAACTCACCAAGAAAGTCCTTGCCGCCATTCCCGATGCCCAGGCTCAGTACAAGCCCGATCCCCATGCGCGCACAGCATGGGAACTGGCGTGGCACTTGGCCAACACCGACGTTCAATTCCTCGACGGAATTGCAGACCTCAACTTCACCATGCAAAACCCAGATGAAAAAGACAAGCCCAAGACGGTCGCCGAGTTGGTCGATTGGTACGACAAGAACTTCAAGCGTGCGGCGGCCAAAGTGGGGTCCCTGACTCCTGAACAGCTTGCCACTCCAATCGATTTCATGGGCGTGTTCAACCTCCCGGCGGTTTCCTATCTTGGCTTCCTCAACAATCACTGCATCCACCACCGTGGACAGCTCGCCACTTATCTCCGCCCGATGGGCGCAAAGTGCCCTTCGATTTACGGAGGCAGCTATGACGAACCAATGCAGGGAGCTCCCGAAGAGACGGCGGCAGCCTGATCGTTCTTGAAGCAACTCGAAAGCCGCCCTCCCGGGCGGCTTTTTTCATTTCCCCGCCCAGAGGAGTTGTACCGGATAGCGGTCGAAAATCCGATCGGCACTGATCAGGGTCATGTCTTCCACCTTCGCTTGCGCGATCAACAGGCGGTCAAATGGATCACGATGATAAGCCGGCAGGGCGAAGACCGCCAATGCGTGCTGGTGAGACACAACCAGCGGACGTAGCCCCTGACTCGCCATGCGCCGCGGAATATACAAGTCCGGTGGCTCAGGAAGGTGCAGCTTGCCTGACCCCGCTTTGATGGCAACTTCCCAGGAAGTGACAGCGGAAAGAAACACGTCGTGACTGACGTCGGCTATCACATCCCGCGCCTTGCGAGAGATGCGTGACGGCTCACCAACGCTCCAAAGCCAGACGCCGGTGTCAAGCAGGTACGTCACCGCTTCTTCTTTCTTTTGCGGGCTGGCGCGGACGTTATCGGTGCGTCATAGAACAGGGCTTCAAGTGCTGGGTCAGGAGCATCGAAATCCTCTGCGATCCAGATCTTGCCCTTATCGATTCCCATAGGACGCAGCTTGCTTTGCGAGCCTGCCGCTATCAGCTTGGCCACGGGCACGCCCGCACGCGCGATCGTGATTTCTTCTCCCGCCGCAACCCGTTGCAGGAGTCGCGAGAGGTGGGTTTTCGCCTCATGAATATTCACTTCCATCGTAGGACCACGATAGACTAAGTCCTTTGACTAAGTCAATTGACTTCTGGATTGGCTGCACATTCTAAGGCCCTCGCAGGACCCAACTGAGAAACCGGGAACTGACTACTGCTTTTCCTAATCTTGCTGGGGTTGCTGTCCTGCACGTGCCTTCACTGGCTAGCCGATCGTTGATTCGTCACCAGATCCTTACACCTAGCCACTGCCCAAACGCGCGTTTCCCCGTTACTTAGGTCATCTTGGGTTCGATGCCGTTTGGGTTCATCATACGAATTGACCCTGGGGAATCCTCGAATGAATATTGATGACTTACTTCGCATCGCCATGGAGCGGCGCGCCTCCGACTTACACCTGAAGGTTGGCAATTATCCTCACCTGCGCATTGATGGCGATCTGTCGCCGCTGACCGATCAACCGCGCGTCAGCGCCGAAGATATGCTGACCATGGCCTTCAGCATGATGTCAGCCCGGCAAAAGCAGAAATTCAAAGAGAGCACGGAAATCGACATGGCCTACGGCGTGGCCGGACTGGGTCGCTTCCGTGTCAACGTTTTCCAGCAGCGCGGCAACGTGGGACTGGTGCTGCGCGTGATTCCCACCAAAATCCGCGCACTCGACGAACTGTACCTTCCCAAGATTGTGGAGCAGGTCTGCGACATGCCGCGCGGCCTGATCCTCGTCACCGGCGTCACCGGCTCCGGCAAATCCACAACTCTGGCGGCGATGGTGGACCGCATCAACTCCACCCGCGCCGAGCACATCATTACTATCGAAGACCCAATCGAATTCCTGCATCGCGACAAGAAAGGGTATGTAAACCAGCGCGAAATCGAGGTGGACACTCCAACTTTCTCAGCAGCTTTGCGGGCTTCCCTCCGTCAGGATCCCGATGTCATTCTGGTCGGCGAAATGCGCGACGTTGAAACGATTGGCACCGCGCTGCACGCCGCCGAAACTGGCCACATGGTTTTCTCTACCTTGCACACGCTGGATGCCGTCGAAACCATCAACCGTATTATCGCCGTGTTCCCGCCGCCGGAGCAGAAGCAGATTCGTCTGCAGCTTGCCGCCGTGCTGCGCGCCGTAATCAGCCAGCGCCTCGTTCGACGATGCGATGGCGACGGCCGCGTCCCGGCTGTCGAAGTGATGATCAATACCGCGTACATCCGCGAATGCATTCTGGTTCCGGAAAAAACGCGCGCCGTTCGCGACGCCATCTCCGCCGGAACTTCGCAGTACGGCATGCAGACCTTCGATCAATCTCTGTGGGATTTGTTCCAGGCAGGGCTGATCAACTACGAAACCGCGCTCGAGAGCGCTTCCAACGCAGACGACTTCAAGCTGCGTATGCAGGGCATCTCTTCCACCAGCGACATTTCCAAAAACGCCATGCAACAAACCGGCTACGGTGGCCGCTGATTTATCCTCCTGAAACACTTAAGGGCGCGCCTTAAGCGCGCCCTTCCTTATTTCGGAGGGAGCCGGAACTTTAACCTCAGCGGCCAAGCTAAAGGAAAGTCCCGGCCCAGTGAAGAGCTTGCGGTTAGCAAACCGCGTATTTCGAGTAACGACATTCCGACGCGCTAAGCACGAAAAGCGCACGCTCAAAGTTGGAAATATCGAACACCCGATCCATCCCGGTGCGGATCAATACTTCGTTGACAAAGTGCGACGGATTCACCAGCTTGAGCTGCACCTTGCGGCTCTGCGCCCATTGCTGCAAAGACAGCAACGCAGTTAACCCGCCGGCATCCAGCATTTCCACATCCGATAAATCGATCACCACAATGCGAATGTCTTTTTCCGCGAAGACTGCATTTCTAAGGGTGCGAACTTCGGCGCCGCGAACGATCCGTCCGACGCATCTCACTACCGCTACATCGCCCGTTTTTTCTACATCGATGGTCAGCATGACTGGCTTCCTCACTCATTTCTTACTACGCAAATAGACGGGATAAAGTTCCCGATGTCACCACAGCGAAGGTAAAAAGTTGTAACGTAGTTGCATGCAGACTTCCTCGCTGGAAAAACACCCGGCAAGGTAACGTGTTACTGGCCATGGCTTTTGCTCGTCCGAAAAAAACCGATTCCGAAAACGAGCTCTACGAATACGCCGTCGGAGCGCTCGCTCGCCGCGCGCGGTCGGTTGCGGAACTGAAGCGTCTGCTGCGGCCTCGCGTCGAGGCCGACACCGAATACGGACAGACGCTCGTAGAGCTCGTCATTCGCCGTCTGAAAGATCGCGGCTACCTCAACGACGCTCAGTACGCGGCGGCATATTCGTCCTTCCGCCGCGACAACGAAAAATTTGGCCGACGCCGGGTGATGACAGACCTGAGGGCAAAGGGCGTCCACAGCGAAGTCATCAACAAAGCGGTTGACGCCGTCTACGACGAAGTCAGTGACGAGAAACAGGCGCGAGAATACTTGAGGCGCAAACGTCTGGAGAAGCCGAAAGACCAGAAGCACGCCGCGCGAATTTTTCGCCAACTCACCCGCGCCGGATTCGCCTCGAAGACGATATTCACTATCCTCAAGAAGTGGGATGTGGACGACGAGACCCTCAGCGCGCTGGAGGAGGAACTGGAGTGACGCTCAAAGGTACCGGGCTCACGAATCGTGTTGCATTTCTTGCGCCGAATGCTACATACTTTCCAAATCATTTCCATCCAACCAAACGGAGGCCATATGAAAACTATGTTGTCCACGATTCTTGCTGCTGCAGTCTTGTGCTTCACCACCTTCGCTTTCTCTCAAGACGTCGTCCATGACGTAGATAAGGCGGCAAAAGACACGGCTCACGCCACGGATAAGGCGGCGAAAGACACCGGCCATGCCACTAAGGTAGCGGCCAAGGACACGGCGAAAGGCACCACAAAGGCAGCCGACAAGACTGCGGACGCAACCAAGACCGCGGCAACCAAGACCGGCCACGCCACCAAGACAGCCGCAAAAGATACAGCGAAGGGCACGGAAAAGGCCGCAGACAAAACCGCAGACGCTGTGAAGTAAGAAATTACACCGAGGAACGAACCGCAGAGTACGCCGAGTCCGCGGAGTCTTGCGAATGCAAGATCTCATCTGCGGTCCCTGTGGCCTCTGCGGTTTTAATTTAGAATTGATTTTCCATGCTCACCGGCTCCCAAATTCGCCGTAAATTCCTGGACTATTTCGTCCAGCACGGACACAAAGAGGTCCATTCCTCCTCGCTCGTCCCGGCCAACGATCCCACGTTGCTCTTCACCAACGCGGGTATGAACCAGTTCAAAGACGTCTTCCTTGGCCTTGAAACCCGCGACTACAAACGGGCCACGACCTCCCAAAAATGCGTCCGCGCCGGTGGCAAACATAACGACCTCGAAAACGTCGGCTTCACCAACCGCCATCACACGTTCTTCGAAATGCTGGGCAATTTCTCTTTCGGCGACTATTTCAAAAAAGATGCCATCGCCTACGCCTGGGAGTTGATCACTTCGCCGGAGTGGTTTGCCATAGAAAAAGAAAAACTCTACGTGACGATTTTCAAAGGCGAGAACGGCGTCCCCCGTGACGCCGAGGCCTACGACCTCTGGGCCGCGCAAGGAGTAGCCAAAGACCGCATCTTCGAGTTCGGCGCCAAAGACAATTTCTGGCAGATGGGCGATACCGGCCCCTGCGGCCCGTGCAGCGAAATCCACTACGACATGGGGCCGGAAGCATCCGACCAAAGCCACACCGATTGCGCATTCGGCTGCGACTGCGGCCGCTACGTTGAAATCTGGAACCTGGTCTTCATGCAATTCGACCGCGACGCCACCGGCAAGCTGAATCCACTGCCCAAGCCGTCAATTGATACCGGCATGGGGTTGGAGCGCGTGACGGCGGTCCTGCAAGGCGTTATTTCGAATTACGACACGGATTTGTTTACGCCGCTCATTGAAGCCGCCATGGGGTTCGGTAACTTAACGTGGAAAGGAGTGCAAGATTTCAAGAGAGAGTCCTCCCTGCGCATCATCGCAGACCACTCACGGGCTGCGACCTTCTTAATCGCCGATGGCGTAATGCCATCAAACGAGGGGCGTGGATACGTGCTGCGGAAGATCATACGGCGCGCAGCTCGGCACGCCCGCAAATTGTTGCCGCCGGATCCCAATTTCCTGCACAAGATGGTCTTCGTCGTCCGGGATCAGATGAAAGCTGCCTACCCGGAACTCACGGAGCAAGCAGATCGCGTATCCAGGGTCGTTCTCGCTGAAGAGCGCCGTTTCTCCCATATCTTGACCCTCGGCCTTGAGGAACTGGATAAGTATATTGACCAAAGGAAATTTGAAGTCCACAAAACAAACGATCCCTCAGGGTTTAAGAACTTTAAGTTAGTCATCCCCGGCGCTGAAGCTTTCAAGTTCTACGACACCTTTGGCCTGCCCTTGGATTTCATCCAGGACGCTGCCCGGGATTCGCTAGTCGAAGTCGACATAGAGGGCTTCGATACCGCAATGGCCGAGCAGCGCGAGCGCGCCCGCGCCTCCTGGAAAGGCGCAGCCAAGCAAACCGCCAACCCGGCCTACCAGCAGCTTCCGAAATCAACCTTCGAAGGCTACCGCCAGACCCGCTCCGACAACTGCGAAGTCCTCGCCATAATCCACAAGGGCCAAGGTGCGCAGCAACTCAAGCCCGGCGACGAAGGCGAAATCATTCTCGACCACACACCTTTCTACGCCGAATCCGGCGGACAGGTGGGCGATCGCGGATGGTTCTACAGCGACGATCACAACACCGTCGTCGCCGAAGTGAAAGGCTGCTACTCCCCGATTCAAGGCGTGCGCGCGCACCAGGTCACCGCCAAGCAACCAATCCGCATAGGCGACAAAGTCGATGCCGTAGTCAACGCCGAGATTCGCGAGTCCACCATGCGCAACCACACGGCCACGCATCTGCTCCAGGCTGGACTGCGCGAAGTTCTGGGCAAACACGTAAAGCAGGCAGGATCCCTGGTCGCGCCCGACCATCTGCGTTTTGATTTCTCGCATTTCACCGGTGTCGCCGACGAAGAACTGCAAGACATCGAAGACCTCATCAACAAAGAAGTCCTCCGCAACGAGAAGATCGAAGTCATCGAAAATGTTCCTATCGACGTTGCCATCAACGAATACAAGGCCATGGCCCTGTTCGGGGAGAAATATGGCGACCGGGTCCGCGTCATCAAAATCGGAGACTTCTCCACCGAACTCTGCGGCGGCACGCACACGAACGCAACCGGAGAAATCGGCCTGATTAAAGTTTTGAAAGAAGGCAGCGTTTCTTCCGGAGTCCGCCGCATCGAGGCTGTCACCGGTGAAGGCTCGCTGCACCACTTCCAAAAGGATCACAAACTCGAAAGCGTAGTCGCAAGCCTGGCCACGCATTCCGACGCGACATCTCCCGCCGAGGCCCTGAAACTCGAACTCGACAAGAAAGACTCCGAGATCAAGCGTCTGCAACGCGAACTGGATCAGGCCCGCATGAAGTCAGCTTCATCCACGGTAGCCTCGGTCACCGACAAGATTAAAGAAATCCACGGCGTCAAAGTACTGGCCCACCGCGTGGACAATCTCGAACGCGCCCAGATGCGCACTCTGGTTGACCAACTCCGCGACAAACTGGGCGCAGGCGTGGTCGTGCTGGGCTCGGCCACCAACGGCAATGTGTCTCTGATCGTGGGCGTCACCAAAGACCTGACGCAGAGAATCCAAGCCGGCAAAGTCATTGGCAAAGTCGCGGAAAAAGTCGGCGGCAAAGGCGGCGGTCGCCCCGACTTGGCCGAGGCCGGCGGGAAAAATCCCGAAGCTCTGGATGCGGCGCTGAGTGAGGCATACGCCGTAGTGGAGTCCATGCTGACCTAGTCCGCCCGCACTTTCTTGACATAGCTATCTAAGGTAGCTATCATGGAATTATGCAAGTCAGCGTTGCCGACGCCAAGAACAAATTGCCCGAGCTGATTAAGGCTGTCGAAGACGGCCAGCCGGTGACCATTTGCCGTCGAGGAGTACCTGTCGTGGACATCGTGCGCACCAAGAAACCGGCTCGCAAGAAACGCACGCTGGGAACGCTCAAGGGCAAGGTTCAAATTCTCGATCCAAACTGGTGGAAGCCCATCCCCGACGACGAGGTGGAAGACTTCCTCGCGGGCCGGGAGTGATGTGCGCCTGCTTCTCGATACTGTCGTCCTTATCTACGCGGTTGAATCTCCCGAACACCTAAGCAAGCGCGCGGCTGCCGCCTTGCACAACGCCCAGAATGTTCTTGAGCTAAGCACGGTTTCCCTGGCCGAGATCGCAATTAAAGCATCCCTCAGCAAGCTGAGGCTCTCGGCGGCCACTGCGCGTCAAGCAATTCAGGATTTAGACATTCGAATATTGCCCTACTCCGCGGAGCATGGCTTTCAGCTGTTCGTGTTGCCGCTTCACCACCGCGATCCCTTCGATCGCCAAATCATTGCCCAGGCCCAGTTCGAGAAGATTCCGATTGTGACTTCCGATGAGAAATTTGGGCTCTACGAAGGACTCAAGGTCATTTGGTGAGGAAGCGCTGGACTCCGCGCTCGCGGAAGTATATAAGGTGGTCGAGACATTGTTGGGGTGACAGTTTCTTAGCTTTCGCGCACGGCTGCGACTCGGTTCCCCTATGGAAGACCGCATACGGCTGATCACGCATCAGGGCAAGGCCATCCTGCTGGTTGACGTGTCTCATTGCTCGGCCGCCGAGTTGCTGAAGATTTCCCGCACCGTTCCCCACTATGTCATGCAGGAGCCGCGGGGCTCCGTCCTGCTGCTTGCGGATTTTACCGGAGCCGAATTCGATCGTGATGCCATCACCAGTCTTAAGGAGAGCGCCGTTTTCGACCGGCCTCATCTCAAGAAGTCTGCCTGGGTAGGAATAGAAAACCTGCCCCGAGTGTTCTACGAACACATCAAGAATTTTTCCCAGCGGGACTTGCCGACGTTCAAGACCCGCGAAGAGGCATTGGACTGGCTGGTAAAAGATGAGTAACAGCGACCGCTGGAGCGCTTCGCGCAACCAGCGAAACCTCGGCAATCATCAAGTAATTCTGTGCCCTAGCTCAACGTTTCCTGTAACAGATCCAGAAGCTTTCGGAACGCACGTTCGGCCTGCGGCGGGTTGTAGACAGGGCTGTCCGAGGACGTCCAACTGTGATACGCGTCCGTGTAAGTTTCGCTCTCGTACTTCCCACCCCAACTCTCCAGAGCACGGTTGAGCTTCGCGATCGCCTCTTCCGGCATGCTGCGATCGTTAACGGCGTGCGCGAAGTACAGGCGCGCCTTGATGCGCGGCAAAATAAGATGCGGACTCGTAGGAGCGTCGGTGAAAAGGCCTCCACCGTGAAAAGACGCCGCGGCGACAACTGCGTTGGGCTGGGCGGCGGCCGCGTACAGAGCCATTTTGCCGGTAAAACAATATCCCACGACGCCCATGTTTCCGTCGCGAACGCAATCCTGGGACCTGAGGAAGCCGACGTAGGTAGATGCGTCGTCCTCCATGCGCTCGGGCGGCAACGGCTGAGTCAGTTCGGCCATGCGCTGCTTTTTCATTTCCTCCGTCGCCAGAGTCCGAAGAGCCGGCTGGAGGGGCGTTCGCCCGGTACGATAGAAAACGTTGGGCAATAGAACTGCGTAGCCCTCCTTGGCCAAGCGCCCGGCCGACTCCCGGTTCGACGGACGAATGCCGCCGATGTCAGTCAAGTAAAGAACACCCGGCCAGCGCCCATCGCCGTCGGGGCAGGAGAGAAAACTTCGCAAGATCCGCCCTGCATGGGAATTTCAATTTCTCGCTCCGACATGTTGTGTTCAATCCTCTTTCTTGTTTGCAGGTCTAACGATCCCGGTTGGATTGATTCGATGCCAGACTTGTGACACAGGACTCTAGCTTCTCCACTTCAACGTGACCGCCCCACTCATCGGATGACGCATCGCTGCGCCGTTACTGCGTGACTCCAGATACGCCGCCTTCAACTGGAAATACCACTTTGCAGGACGATCCGCATCGTCGATCAGCATCAGGTGCGGGTTATGCTTCAAGCCTTCCGACTGATTCTCCATCGTCTGCCGGTCCTGTTCGACAAACTTCGCAAACACAAACTTAAGCAGCGCCGGTCCGAAAGGAACCCAACGAAAAATGTTCCAGCAAGCCACCACATCGATGCGGCAGTGGGTGCGGGTGATGGGGGTCACGGTAGTGAGGCTCGAGAACCAGTATTTCCCTGCCCGAATCGTTTCCAGGCGCAGGTTGGGCAGAACGAAATCAATCGTGGTTGTGATCGAATCCGCATCCGCGTAAAGCCGGAGCAGCTTGTAAGGCGCGCTATTGGAGCTGGGCGTGTGCGCGCTCATGCGAAATCCCATGGGGATGGGCTCGAAATTCTTTTGTTTTTCGTGGATGCTATGCCGGCTGCGCCACCACCATGCTTGATGGACAAACGGCCCGTGTGCCGGGTCCATCAGCCCGATGATCCCATGGTCCACGTTGCAAGGCAGGTCAGCCGTCAGGTGCGCGATCTCATACCTGCCCCCAAAAGTCGGGACGCGCGGCGCAGCAAAGGACGGTGCCACTGCCTTGGCAAAACCGGCTCCCGGCGGAGAAGGCTCAGGAATGAATACCCAAACGTAGTCGTCGCTTTCCTCGCAGGGGTAACTGCCGGCGTAGATGCGGTCCACCTTCAACTCCTGGTCGGAAGTCAGCGAAGGAATGAGCCGGCACTGGCCCGTGTGAGCATCGAACTTCCAGCCGTGATAGCTGCACTCCAACTGCTGACCATCGAACCTGCCGCACGATAGCGGCATACCCCGGTGGGGGCAGGCATCGCGTAGCGCAAAAGCTTTTCCCTGGCGATCACGGCCGATGACCAGGGGCATCTCCAGCAGCATGGCCTTCTGCAAACGGCTCCGCGTGACCTGACCGCTGGGCAGGGCGCGATACCAGAAGCCGTAAAGCATCAGCGAGTCCGGCGTTTGCCGCTGGGGAGTGGATTCGGCGTTCATGGGGAACACAGGCAGCCTACTACAGCTCACAAAGTTTGTGGAGGACGGGCGCTCTCGCCGGTCCAAATCTACAATCAGCGATGGGACAGGCACGGCCCGCGTCGAACGTTTAAACTGAAGGAGTCATGACCACGACCACCCTCAACTCCCTCTCCAAGGCGTCTTCCGCCTATCTCCGCTCCGCGATGCATCAGCCCATCCACTGGCACGAATGGGGCGAGGAAGCCTTCGCCATCGCACAGAGGGAGAACAAACCCATCCTGCTCGACATTGGCGCGGTGTGGTGCCACTGGTGCCACGTCATGGACCGTGAGTCTTACGACAATCCTGAAATCGCAGAGCTTATCAACCAGCGCTTCATCGCCGTGAAGGTTGATCGCGACGAGCGTCCCGACATCGATAGCCGCTATCAGGTCGCCGTCAGTTCAATCAGCGGGCAAGGCGGATGGCCGCTGACCGCTTTTCTCACTCCTGACGGCAAGCCGTTTTATGGTGGAACCTACTTCCCTCCGGATGACCACTACGGACGTCCCAGCTTCAAGCGCGTATTGCTCTCCATCGCAAACGCGTATGACGAGAAGAACGCCGACGTGATGGAACAAGCCAAGATGGTCGAGGGCGCCATCTCGCACGCGGAATCCTTTGCTGGAAAAAGCGCCGAGTTTTCTCCCGCCGTGATCGACACCATCGTCCAATCAGCGTTGAAGATGTTTGATCCCCAAAATGGCGGCTTCGGAAGCGCTCCCAAGTTCCCTCATCCGGCTGGTCTTGATTTGCTGATCGGCGAATACGTGCGCTGCGGGGACGAACAACTGCGCAACGTGTTTGTCACCACCCTCGAAAAGATGGCCCGTGGCGGGGTCTACGACCAACTGGCAGGCGGATTTCATCGCTACTCCGTCGACGAACGCTGGATTGTGCCGCACTTCGAAAAGATGTGCTATGACAATTCCGAACTGCTGAAGAATTACGTTCATGCTTATCAAGCCACCGGCTCACAATTCTTCGCAGCGGTAGCCCGAGACATTATTCGATGGATGGACGAATGGCTCAGCGACCGCGACCACGGCGGTTTCTACGCTTCCCAGGACGCCGACTACTCCATGGACGACGACGGCGATTATTTCACCTGGACTCTGCACGAAGCCCAGTCCGTTCTCACCGAAGAGGAAGCGCAAGTGGCCTGCCTGCATTACGACATCAATGAAATTGGCGAGATGCACCACAATCCCGCCAAGAACGTGCTGTATCAGCGAGCCTCCGTGGAAGAGATCGCCAAACGGCTGAGTCTGCCGCAAGACCAGGTCGGAAGCTTGCTGCGATCGGCCAAGGAAAAGATGTATACCGCCCGCCTGAAGCGGCCCACTCCCTACGTCGACAAAACCGTTTACGCCGGATGGAACGCGCTTTGTATTTCGGCGTATCTCGAAGCCGCGAAAGTGCTGGAGCTCGAAGGCGCGCGACATTTCGCACTGCGCTCGCTCGATCGCATCCTTGCCGAAGCATGGCGCGCGGAAGATGGCCTGCTGCATGTGCTCGCGTATTCCGATGCCACGGCGGAACGCCGTCAAATCCGGGGCGTGCTCGACGACTACGCGTTCACTGTCGTTGCCTGCCTCGACGCTTACGAAGCCACTGCCGATCTCAGCTATTTCAATTTCGCCAGACGCATCGCGGATACCATGGTCGAGCGTTTCTTCGATCCGGTTTCGGGCGGCTTCTTCGATACCGAAACGACTCCGAAGCAGAAGATTCTGGGCGTTCTGGGCACCCGCCGCAAGCCCTTCCAGGATTCACCCACTCCGGCGGGCAACTCGGTTGCAGCGATTGCTTTGCTCCGGCTGCACGCCTACACCAACGAGGCAGCTCTCCGCGACCGGGCCGAGCAGACCATCGAAGTCCTCGCGGGAATGGCTGGGCAGTACGGCCTATTCGCCGCAACCTATGGAATCGCCGCAGTGCACCTTTCGCAGCCCCATACGCAGATCGTAATCATGGGAGATGATGAACTAGCCGATCGGCTCAATGACGCTGCAGTTGCGCCGTATTCGGCCAGTAAAGCAGTGCTCAAACTGCCACCGGGCAAGGCGGTCGCACAGAATCTTCCACCTGCGTTGGCGGAAACAATTCCGCAGCTACCCGCGGTCAAGGAAGGAAAAACAATAGCTGTAGTCTGTGCTGGATTTACCTGCCAGCCGCCGACTTCTGACCTTCAAGAGCTGGCGCAAAGCCTACGCCGGATCACATCAACCGCTGATCTGCTCGAATCACACGAAAACAAAAACAAAAAAAGAGGCTGACGTTGCTTTTGCAATCGTCAGCCTGCTGAATTCGAATGCTGCCTACCGGCAGCTCGTAAAATAAACGGAATGCCTTAGCGGCATCCGTTTCCCGTGCAACACGGTACCGGCGCGCCGTCTTCCTGTGTAGGGACCACAGGAGCAGCAAGCGCGGAGATTGCACAGACCAGACCTACCATCAGGAACAACATCCTGACCGCACGTTTCATGGATTGTTCTCCTAGTACGGGTCCCCTGGGAGCGGCGACCCTCACTGGGCAGGCATTATAGCGCGTCGTGTCAAGTTCTCATCCGAAATTATTTTAACCATGACGGTCTACCGCCTGCGTTAAGCCCTGCGGAGGACTCGACCAATGCGTTTCTTCCCCCAATTCTTCAAAGGGATAGCATGGCCGGGGTCAAAAACGATTCTGGCCCGTTCTTTCTTGAAATTTTTTTTCGATCAGAAAAGCGGCTGTCCAGGATTGAGACAAAACCCACGCTTAACCCTTGGTCACAGCGTGAGCAGAAAAGGAGTGCGTGGTTTTCTCGGGTGCAGGCATTTTCTTAACAACAACCTTGTCTTCGATTTCTTCCTGGTGCATCTCTTTCGGAGCCCCCGAGAACGCACGGTCGACCATGCTTTCAAACATCGGAATCAAGGAGTCGCCTGTCGCCGGGTTATGCAGGTCGCTAAGACCCTGGTCCCAGCGCATTGACATCAGCAGGTTGGCAGATGGTTCGCGGGACGCCGGTTTCACCCACGCATACGCAATCCAGACAAGA
>Ga0210390_10001857_pt1 | contig 19459 bp, 18 predicted proteins | sample IncBWH11OmetaG_FD_161050 | JGI IMG/M metagenome (GOLD analysis project Ga0210390, IMG submission 161050) | Forest soil microbial communities from Barre Woods Harvard Forest LTER site, Petersham, Massachusetts, United States - Inc-BW-H-11-O ... | reverse complement strand
CCCCCGCAGGCGTGCCGTAAAGCGCGTCGCGGTCGAAATATGGCGGATACTCGACAAAATAAAACCGCACCCCGGCCTGACTGCCTCCGCTGACAACCGACGCGAAACGATACTGATCGTCAAACGGCACGGTCACGCTCCGCACCACTGTAACCGGCTCGGCGAGTTTGGTCTGGCGATAGCGCGGCAGGTAGACGCTGACATGATGGCCCAGCGCCGCAAGGGCCCGCGGGAGGGCGCCAACCACGTCTGCCAGCCCGCCAGTCTTCGAAAACGGAACGCCCTCGGAAGCGGCGAATACGATATTCATGAGCGCGGAACCTCCATCTACTGGCAGAAGCGCACGTTTTTCGCGGCGCACGCTATTATGAATGAGTCTCGGGCCCCTAAAACGGTCCGTCAGTCAGGATGCGCGGACCGACTCCAAAGTCTACTTCCCGAGGCAGTGAGGGTCAACGTGCCAAAGGTCGCTTCGACGCGTCGTCCGCAAAGCAAGCCTAAATTGGGACAGCATTTTCTGGCCAGCGAAGAGGTCGCCGTCCGCGTGGTCGACGCTTTGGGCGACGTGTCGCAGAGCACTGTGCTCGAGATCGGCCCGGGACGGGGCATCCTCACTTCGTTGCTGGCCCGGCGGGCGCGGCGTCTCATCGCCGTGGAACTCGACCGCGTGCTGGCCGCGCAACTTCGCCTGAAGTTTGGCATGGCGCGCAACGTGGAGATCATTGAAGCCGACATTCTCTCCATCGACTTCGATTCTCTTTTCGGACCGAAGCCCGGCTTGAGCCGCCCCGGCATCGACCTCAAACCTGAACCCATGAAGGCCGTCGGAAATCTTCCCTACTACATTACGTCTGACATTTTGCTGCGCCTGTTCGAGTTTTCAAAATACTTCGACAGCATCGTGATCATGGTGCAGCGCGAGGTCGCCGACCGCATCGCCGCCCAGCCCGGCGGCCGCGATTATGGCATGCTCTCGGCCACAGCGCAGTTGTATGGCCGCGTGGAGAAACTCTTCACCCTGCCGCCGACGGCGTTCATGCCTCCGCCAAAAGTGCACTCGGCCGTGCTGCGCCTGACCATCGACCCGCAACAGGAAAAGCTGGGAGTGGCGGGCGACGGCTTCATCGATTTTCTGCGCCTCTCGTTCGGACAAAAGCGCAAAACTCTGTGGAACAATCTGAAAGCGAACTATGATGGAGCACAGTTGAAACGCGCTCTGGCCGAGGCCAAGGTAAAAGCCACGGCCCGGGCCGAGACGCTGAGTCTCGAAGAAAGTGCGGCTGTCTATCGCGTCTTGCGCAGCACGAACACCGACTAGCATGATCATCGAGCGTCGATCCGGTGGGCAAGAAGGCTGAAGGAGCCATGACCACATCCACTCTGCGTCATCCCGCAGTCGCCGGCCGCTTCTATCCCGCCGATCCCAACGACCTGCGTGCCGAAGCACTCGCCTACCTGTCGCAAGCGAGTTCCCGGAAACAGGCTCCGGTGCAAGCCCTCGGCTGCATCGCCCCGCACGCCGGATATATGTATTCCGGCCACGTGGCCGGCGCGGTTTTCGCTTCGATAGATGTTCCCAAACGCTGCATTGTGCTTTGTCCCAACCACACCGGGATGGGCCGACCACTCGCTATCATGAGCGAAGGCGCCTGGCACACTCCGCTGGGTGACGTCCCCCTCGACACGGAACTCGCCCGAGCTTTGAAGGCACAATTCCCTGCCTTGCAGGAAGATTTGGCAGCGCATCGCGCCGAGCATGCCGTCGAGGTCGAGCTACCATTCTTACTGCTGCGTCAACCGGAACTCAGTTTCGTTCCCATCGCCTTCGGAGTTGGACAATTCGAAATCCTCGAACAGCTCGGCAAGGCGCTCGCCGATGTGGTCGCGGCGCAAACCGATCCCATTCTGATCGTCGCCTCCAGCGACATGAATCATTACGAGTCGGATGCCGTGACGCGAGCGAAAGACCACCGAGCGATCGAGCGCATCCTGACGCTGGATCCCCGAGGGCTCTTCGACGTAGTTACCCAACAGAACATCAGCATGTGCGGGTTCGGCCCAGCTGTCGCCATGCTCACGGCTGTTCGACAACTCGGCGCGAAGTCGGCCGAACTCGTGAAGTACGCAACCTCCGGCGACATCTCCGGCGACCGCAGCAAGGTCGTGGGGTATGCCGGGGTGGTGGTCGTCGCGTAATTCGCCCAGCCTCTGTCGTCGCAGAGATTTGCTTTCCAGAAAGCCAGGCCAAAACCCGCAATTCCCGGCCAAAATCGGACGATGCTCAGTACATCTGCAACTTCGGATGCGGACATACCTACGCGTCAGTAAGGGTAGGCAATCCGATACCGCCAACATACCTGGCGCAAATACTCTCAAGTTGTGAATTTCTCCGGATGCTCTGCCCTTATGTGCTTAGGGAGCTGTACCCGCTCAAATGCTATTTTCCATTGTCGGAGAGTGGGCTTTTTCTTAAGGGTGGGGTATTTCTTGTTGAACTCCTTGCAATACGGGCACCCAAGCGTATCGGCGCTGACGACCCTCGGCGCGGGCATCATTGGATAGAAACCTCCTCCAGAATGCTTCTAAGGTCTTCCGCCCATTTTCGCCAGTTGTTGGGATGAGGAGTGGGATTCTCTTGTCCCGAAAATTGCTCGAAGATCGTAGCCATGCTGTCCAATTTCGCCTTTTGTCTGCCAGTCAAATTCGCCATGTTTTTTCCTTATTGAATTGATTTTTCCGTTTCAATTGCCCGTAGTACGCTATTGGGGATTCTGAGAACGCGATGTCCTCGGGCTTCCCGGCTCCGAGGACGGCCAAGGATCAGGGCGCCTTCCGTATCTTCGAACTCACGGACAACGTAATCCGTGGAGACTTTCCAGCGATCCACAATCTCTTGCGGAGTCCAGAAGTCCGGGTTGTCGGGCGCATCCATAAAATAATTCTACCGACGTTGCGGATTCGCGGCGTCCAGCTTTTCGCGAGACCGCGACTAGACACTCGCAAGGCCACAACCAGACTGACTCCCGGTTTGTCCATCATCCGAACCTCGCAAGCCTAAGAATTAGCTGGAAATAAACGTTTTGCTCTGCGATTATCGAGAAGCCCGACGGGCCTCGGAAAGAGCCGAGAGGAAAAACGTTGCATAGCAGTAGTCAGGAACATCGGTTCCACTTCGCCAATCCGTTTTCCGCACAATGGGGTCTGTACCTATTTTGTACGGACGAGCGCGGCCCGAACAGTTTTAGCGATTCCTGCGGTTCCCTAATCCATTGAAAACACTGACGGGCAACAACTTGCGTGACCGTCCGGTTGTACATCGGTAACTTTTCCCTCCACCTCGCCCCCATTAGCCTAGCCTCAGAGCTTACTCGGGAGAGGTCTCTATGTCGGGCGAACGCTATTGGATCTGGGTTGTCGTGCGTCTTGCGGTTGGCGTGGTCATTGTGGGCTGGGCAGCCAGCTATCTGCTGACCGGCAGCGGCGAAAAAGAATTCCAGAAGACTCTCGAGGCGATGAAGCAGGTACACAGCTTCCGCGCCTCCGAAACCGCGACGGTCGGAACTCGCCACAAAGAGATGCTGTGGGAGGTCGACTGCCCGCGTGACGTCTATCACTATCAGTGGCACGAGACCGATTCCGCCACCGGGATGGATATGTCCCGCGACGAAGTGCACTACGCGACCGATGCATATGCTCGCGGGAATGACGGCTCCTGGTCGAAACCTCGATATGCCCACGAACATCCGCCAGCCTGGTTTTGCGGCGCCCTTGCCCAGGGCAACGACAACACGCTGATGCCCCGAATTTCAACCATGATCCAGCGCGGCATCCTGCAGAAGGGCGATAAGAAAACCGTGAACAGCGTGCGCTGCCAGGAGTGGCTGGTCACCATGAAGGGCGCGCCCAGCGGCCTGGAGCACGACACCGTCTGCCTCGGCCTGGAAGATCATCTTCCTTATGAGCTAACGGTCGACTGGCTGCAGATGCGGTCTTCGTTCTCCGATTACAACGCGCCCATCACATTCGATGTGCCCGACGCAGTCACGCAGCAGACCAGCGCAGTGACCGGCTCGAACTGATTTCCAAGACGGAGACATAGGAATGCACTCTGATTCACAAGCTTCAGTCATGACACAAAAGAAGATCGCCCGCGAGTTCGCGATGCTCGTCACCTTTTCTGCGCTCGTCTTCGTCGGCCTTCCCGCGCGGGCACAGGACGGCGGTTCCCTGGCCGACGTAGCCCGCCAGGCGCGTGCTGAGAAGCAGGCCCAGCCCAAGGCGGAGGCCAGCGCGGCCCAGCAGATCGCCAACCAACTGGCCGAGGATCAGGAAGACAAGGACGCTCCGGCCGGATTCAAAACCTACAACGCCGGCGCCTACAAAATCTGGGCCCCGGCACCGTTCACGATCGATCCTCATGACGTCGGCGGCGTAGTTTTGACAGGACCCCAGGTGGGAAGTACCCGGCCTCTGGTACTGGCGGGCACTCCCATTGTGCTGCACCTGGAAAACGACGACGCTTTCGCCGACGCTGCCCGACAATTTGCCCATGGGTACTCCGATTCTGCGACCTGCACGAAAGCCAAGGTGGCGGGCCGCGATGCATATCAGTGCAGTCTGGCCGGTGCAAGGCTGGTCGGTCACTCGGTCAGCGGCAATGTTGTGTTGGTGCAGGGAGGGGGCGGAGTCATTCCGGTGCTTTGCGTCGCCAATACCGAGAGCCGCGCCCGCGACATCCTCAACGACCCGCACGCCTCCTACAAGGCGAAGCGATATGCGCGCGAGGTTATGGCGCACGAAGACCAGGATGTCCGAACGGCGTGGCAGAAGTGCGACGCCGTGTTTCAATCAATACGCATCAAGGAATCATCGGCCCCGCAGAAGGCAACGCTAGCCGCGACGAACTCTGTCGTCGATTCCTCCAAGTCCGCCGCAAGTCCCGACACAGCGGCCGATCCGGCAAAAGCAGCTGCGCCCGCCGCTGCAACGCAGTCCGCAGACGACGAGCCCGCCTCTCTGGCCGACATCGCGCGCCAGTTACACCAACCCGCAGCCCGGGCCGCGGCCGTCCCAGCCCCGCCTGCGACGGTGGCGACACAGAGCACGGTTCCGGCAGGCTTCAAAATACAGGCATTCACCTACTGCAAGAGCCACACCCAGCAGTGCTGGAACGCATCAGTTCTCGTTCCCGCTGATGCCCAACTCGTCAGCTCCGACTGCAAGCAATATGTATTCGAAACCAAGATCAAGGGCGCGCCGTTCCTTCTGCTGATGGGCCCGGCCGGCGCCGAGAGCTGCCCCGGTCGCAATCCCAGCGACGGCAGTACAGTCCGCTGGAAACAGCTTGTCGATTCCGAGCGCGACCGCGACCCAGGAACTTCTTCCACCATCAGTTCCGAGCAGACAACTTTAGATGGCAAGCAGGCCTTCGTCACTCAGATGCGGTTCCGGAAAGGCGCCGCCGAATGGATCGCCAAGCGAGCCGAGGTTGGGAATAATGAAGCCCAACTGGTGGTCGGCTGCATGGCCCCACAAGATTCCTTCGCCGATGGAGAAGCGATTTGTTCCGGCCTGATGGGATCGTTGCGACTGCCATGACCCGAAGGTTTTTAATGCCGGGCGTTGCCGTAGCGCTGCTCTGCGCCAGCACCTTTGCCTGGGGACAGGACTCCGAAACTCCAGGCCATTCGCTCGCCGACCTCGCCCGCCAAACCCGCGCCCAGCATGCTTCGACGGCCGACACGAAGTCCAGCAAGGCGCAGGAACTGGTCGACGAGATGCAGCAGGAACAGGAAGCCGCCGCCAACGCGCCCACCGGCTTCACCAACTACAACGCCGGCGACTACCGCCTGTTCGTTCCCTATCCCTTCAGCCTGGAGGGCCGCGACAATGGCGGAGCCGTGCTGCTCGGTTCGCGCCTCGGCATTACCAACACCGAAGTCGTAGCCGGCAATCCGATTCCCATCCCAGCCAACATAATCGATAACGCCAGCGACAGCGATCTCCTGAATGTGGTGCGCCAACTCGCCGGCCTGCATGGGCCGCAGCCCTATTGTGCCCCCATCAAGCAAGGCTCGCACCGAGCCTTTCGCTGCGCATGGCAAGGCAATCCTTATCTGCTGGGCCACGTGGTATGGGGCTCGATGTTATTCATCGTCGGCTCGAACAGCTTGATTCCCGTGATGTGCGTCAGTCCCGACGACATGCATTCCTGCACCATTTACGACAACCAGGGCCACAACACCTGCAGTGACCGCAACCGGCAGATGTACGGAACGGATCACCGCAAGCAACAGGCGGCTGTGAATGCGCAAGTCCACGACGAGCAAACCACATTCCAGATGTGCGATCAGATCATCTATCCCTCGATTCAGTTGAAGGAAGACATCGTGGTGCATCCGGCCACGCTCTCGGAGAAACCGTCATCCGGCAAACCGCCCTCTGAAAAATCAGCTTCGGCCAGCAAGGCTCCGGCAGCGGCGCTCCCGGTAACGGCCGAAGCGACTCCAACACAAGAAACCGCGCCTGGCGAATCGGGCTCGCAAAGCCCGTCCCTGGCGGAACTAGCGCGGCAGACGCGCCAAGCCCCTCATGACAAGGCGCAGGCCACGCTCGACAGCGCGGAAGGAACCACTGTGGCCCCACCGGGCTTCGAGCCTTTCGTTCTGCAGTACTGTCAGAATCCGCAGCAGTGTTCGGAAGCCTCCGTCGTCATCCCCGAAAAAGCCGAAGTCATTTCGCGAACCAACGGACAATATATTTTCAAGACCGCGCTCGATGGCGAATCGCTCATGCTCTACGCCGGCCCGGCCGACGTGAACGCTCCCTATCGCAGCCTGACCGATCCTGACTACATCCGCATGCGCGATCTCGCCAACGCCAACGGCTGGTCCCGCGAAAAGCCGGACAGCGTCAGCACGCAAGATCTGACGATCGAAGGCCGTTCCGCGTTGATGACCCGTTTTCGCTACCAGCGAGACCAGAAACGTTGGTGGATCGGCGAGCGAGTCTTGATCGACAATCAGGGCAAACAATTCTTGCTGGGATGCGCCGCGCCGGAAGAACATTTCGCCGACGCGGAAGCTCTTTGCACGACTCTGGTGAATTCGTTGCGCTTGCCATGAAATTATCACCGAACCCAATTCGTGCCATCGTGCTCGCCTTGCTTCTCACGTGCGCCTGCTTAGCCGCGTCGGCGCAGGATTCCGGCCAGTCTCTCGGCGATGTCGCTCGCAAGACGCGCCAGGAACAATCGGCTCCAAACCACGTCTCCGGCAAGAAGCTAACCGACGAAGACGACGGCCCCGATGGCGGGGGCGTCTGGCGCATCCGCCTGTGCACACTCCAGCCCTGCTACGAATTTTCGATCACGCTTCCCAAGACTCCGAAATGGACCCGCTCTGAAGCAGAGCCCAGACCCGTGCTGATTCCGCTGGCGGGCCACGAGGACGACTCGACCCACGCTATCCGCGTCTATGCGGCGCAGTCAACGGACACGAAGTACACGGCGGACACCTTCAAGCGGGCATTCCTGCAGGGATGGTTTGCCCGCCCGGAATACTTCGGCCGTGCGGCCCGCATCGCGCTCGATGAGCACGTGCGTATCGACTGGATCAACGGGCTAATTACTCAGTTCGACATCACTGCCGGCACTCTCAAATATCGCGGTGTGAGCACGGTCGCAGGTTCGCCTTACGGCAATTTCGGCTTCGCCTGCCTCTATCGCGAAGAGGATTCCGCCGCGGCCGCCAGCATCTGCGACGCCGTCGTGCACTCCGCGCAATATCAGGAACTGCAATCCTCCTTCATTCGCAAAACCTACAAAGATCCAAACGACCCCGATCCCCCAGATGAGGATCCGTAAGAAAATGCCCATGCCGCGACTGCACTCCATTTTTGCAACCGGCCTCGCACTGTCGTGCGCAGGATTGGTCTGCACTGGACTAACGGCCGGGAGCCTGCACGCCCAATCCAAGACCAGCCAGCACAAGCTCCTGCTGCAAGCCGATTTAAAACCCGGCGAAGTTCTGCGCTACGAACTGGAGGCTGCCGGCTCTTTCCTGCCCATTGCCGATGCCAGCGGAGCAAACCTCTTCCCCGCCCGCGGCCCGTGTGACTATGCCATGGCCGCGATTGTTACGCTGCACCCGCAACCCGCCGACAAAGACGGCAACATCCCGGTCGAAGCCACATACAGCGACACCCGCGTCACCAGCGTGCGTTGCGCTCTCTTCTCCGCGCCCGACTTCCAGAAGCGGCTGGCCGTCATGCAGTCATCTCCCGTCATGTTCCGCGTAGGACCGCACGGTGAAACCGAGATGAGCCGCAGCCTCGACGGCTATTTCAAATACTGGGACGGCGGCGACCTGCTGCGCAAACTCACGCAGGATCTGCTGCAAACCGAGTTCTCGCCTCAACCCGTGGCCGCGGGCACTTCCTGGAAGCCTCGCGGACAGTTCGCCTACTCCCGCGACCGCGCCTTGAAAGATCTCGAACTCAGCGGCGCGGACTTGCGCTTCCGCAATCTCGTCCAAGTCGACGGCAAATCGTGCGCCTTCGTGACCTCGCAATACGTTTTCTCGCCCATCGACCTTCCCGCCTTGGGCACCGCCAGTGGCGGACGCACCGTACCCGGCGCAGGCAACAACGCCGTCGCAGCCGTCCTGCACATTTCCCTGCTGCTCGACCCGTCGACCCACCACGTTGCCTGGCTGCACCGCTCCCAGACCATCGACAACAAGCTGACGCTTGCCTCACCCTACGACGACGGCGATTCGTCCGGCAACGATCCTGCCGACCCCAGCGACGACGACCCGGAAAATCCCATGCCCGATATGTCGAGCATGCGTTCCGACAATCCCGGCCGCTATCCGTTTATGACGTTTCATTTCCAGGAAGAAGCGCGCGCCCGCCTGCTGCCCAACGAGCATTCGGTCGAGTGGCTGGCGGCATTGAAACGATTCGAGGCAACGCCCGATCCTGAATCCGGCACCACTCCCGTTCCGGTAAACAAAACTCTTCTTCCCAGTCCGACCCCCAGTGCGATAATTCTGGCCGCAAAGCCAGCCGTCGTGAAGCGAAGCACGCGCCTAGTCGTGGATTCCGAAACCCTGGTCGCAACTCCCGCAGGGTTCACTCGCTACGAGAAGGGCTTGTGCCGTGACGCATGGTTCTGCGCGACCGTATCGGTGGCCTTACCCGGAGACGTGCAGGTTTCCGACGACACCCCGCTGCGCACCGTGTATCTCGCCCACCGAGGCGACAAAGTCGTAAGCATCTCGGTGGGGCCGGCGCTCGATCGCCGTTCTCAAGGTCTCACCGACGACGAAGAACTCAGAAAACAGTCCGCGTATTATCTGGACAACTACGTCTGGCTGGCGGCAAAGCCCGGAATCGGAACCGACTTCATCAGCACCTCTCTCGACGGCTACCCCGGCCTCATCACTGACTTCAGCGCAACCCAGCGTGACATGGCCAACATCCATGGTGTGCTTGGACTCATGCTCACGCCGTGGGGGAAAGTCGTTCCGGTCAGTTGCAGCTGGGATCATGCCTCGTCGGCGGAACTGCAATCGCTGTGCGAGAAGGTAATAACTTCCGTCAGCCTGCGCCGCTAAACGCAGATTCGAGAATCAAAACAAACGGGGCAGCCGATTCGGCTGCCCCATTTGCATTTACCTTGATCCCCAACTCTAGTGATGCGGTCCGCCGGCAGCGTGTCCAGCCGACGTGCTGTGTGCCACCGGCGCGGCGGCCACGCTGCTGTGGGCTGGGCCCAGGCCGGAACTCATCGCCGAACTCCTGCCAAACTGCGGCGACGGCGACACCCTGGCGAATCCGTTCTTGGCCACTGCACGGTTCAGGTCTTTAAGACCCTCCACCGAGCCGCGCGCAATCCCCATGCCCGCCGAGCCGGACTTCACCATCAGAAACGACTCGTGCGGAGAAGAGGTCGACCCACCCCTGCCTACCGCCACCGTCTTCCCGGTCACGTCCACCGGCGCAACCAGCGGATGGAAATTGGCCGGTAATGTCCCGGCAAAACGCGGCACGGTCATCCAGTTACCATAACCGCCCGGCTGCCACATCCAGCCCATCCCCGGCACCATCATCCAGTTTCCGTACCGGTACGGCATCCATCCCCACGGATACGAGGACGCGAACATGTAACCCATGCCAGGATAGAACGACCAGGCCCCGTCCATGAACGGATCCCATCCAACTCCACTGAAGAACGGCTGCCACATCATCCCGTAGCCGGGAACGTTGCTGTAAGCGCCGTAGTAGTTCAGATCGCTGACCCCGTAGCCGTACGGCGACGAATTGTTCTTTGCGTACTGCTGGTGATATTCGCTGGCCTCTTTGTCCCACGAATCGAGCGGGGCTTCCGCAACTTTGTCGGCCACGGCGTACTTGTCGTCATCGGCCGCGTCAAAAGTAGCCGTCTTCTTTTTGTCCACCGCGACCTTCCCTGCCGGCCCTTCCACGTCCGCCTCGCCCTTGAACACTGCCAGAGTGGCAAGCTTCGCCGAGGTTTCGACCCGGAAGTGGGCTGCGCGGTCGAGTGCAAGCTTCTCCTTCAAGAAATTCAGGCTGAAATCGTCTTTGCCCAGCCAGTTCACATAGGCCATGCCGTCGACCAGACTGATCACCGAGATGCGCTTGCCGGCCTCATCCACGCCCAGCGTGCTGAACTCCACGGTCGTGTTAGGAGTCAGGCGTAGCGTGCTGCCGTCCTCGAATTCGATCTCGGCTCGGCCGCGGTCGCGCGTCTTTAGCTGCGTCCCCTGCGTGATGGGGAGATTGAGAAACGCGTTTTCAAATCCCAAACCGGTGTTCTTGTCGATCTGCACCGAGCCTTGCACGTCGCTCAGCCGAACGATGCGCGCCTGTGAACCGGCCAGAGCGGGCAGCGCTAGAACCGTGCAGGCAGCGGCCGTCAGAAGAACCATACCGAATCTGGAGAGCGATAGCTTGGACATAAGCAACCTCCAAAAGGCCTTCGCCGCTTATTAGATCACGGTTTGTCAAAAGTAATTGTAAAACTTAAGGACGGAGGGCATCGGCGGGCCGCCGGGGCATTCATACTCTTTTGAAACCCTTAATCCGTGAATGCTTAAAGCGTGGCGAGATCACTGGATTCCCTGACCGCTCAGCGCGCCGGACCTGCTCCATTGCCCGCTTCGATCAGGCGTTGCGCCCGCACCCGCACCACGTTGAGCACGGAACCGTCATCGTAAATCTCCTGCAGAACCGGCTTCACCGCCTGCAGTTCCATGAGGTCGCCGCGCTTCATCTCGTCCTCCATCTGTTTCAACTCATCGTCGAGGCCAAGCTTCTGGTAGCGATGGTAGTAGGCAAGGCGACGGCCGAATTCAAGGGTCGCGCTGACGCTTTGAAACAGAGTCGTCAGCTGCTGGACCGCCTGCACGGAAGAAAAATTGTAAGCCGCCGTAGTTTCCCGCTGCCCGTCTTTGTAGGTCAATTTTTTGGCGCCGGTGAAGGCCACCTTGCGATTGCCAGAGTCAATCTTGCCGGAAAAATAATGCGCTTGTGCCGCCAGCTCGAAGATCCGGGCGCGGGTGGCCTCCGAGAAACTGAACTCCGTCTGGTAATTCTCGCGATCGTCGGAGTCGTTCGAGATCTTCGCCGAGCATTCATAGCGAGCGTGGCCGTCAGACTGCACGGTCATCGTGTAGCGCTCGGGATCTGAGTCCGGAAAGCTCAGCGAAAAAGTAATCGTGGCGGGCTCAGCTGCCCGAGTCGACAGACTGCAGAGAGCAACGAGAAATCCGACGAAAAAACCGAGCCGCCACTGTCTCACACGACGCGATCCCGCTCTCCCGGCTCCGGTCATCAGCTCTAAGTCAGCCTCAGAATTTCGTTCTAGCGTTGGATTTACATCCAGAAGACCACACGCAATTATGCCAAAAGCGGTTGGACGAGTGAACTTACCGCGCCACAGCCCGCTGCCGGCTGAGCGTCCCCGCCGTGTGCAGATGGCAAATGGCAATGGCCAATGCATCAGAAGCGTCCATAGGCTCGGGAGGTGTGGAAAGTTCCAGCAACCGCGTCACCATCTGCTGCACCTGCTGTTTCTCGGCGCGCCCGTAGCCCACTACTGACAACTTGATGGTCAGCGGCGAATATTCCGCCACTTCCAACCCGGCCGCAGCCGCGGCCAGCATCGCCACTCCACGAACCTGCCCCAGCTTGAGCGCAGACTTCACATTGAGCGCGTAGAAAACATCTTCGATCGCCACTTCATCCGGCTGGTGCTCGACGATAATCTCGCCAAGTTGAGTGAAGATGCGAGACAGCCTTCGCGGCAGCGCTTCGCGCAACGAAAGCTTGATAGCGCCACAACTCAGGCAGCAGAGCTTACCGTTCTCATACATCTCCACCACACCGAACCCGGTGTACTCACCACCGCAATCAATGCCCATGACTCGCATGTGAGAGCAGTTTATCGCGGAACCACCCTCCGTCCTAGTAGCAACCTCGCGTGCGTGCGTTAGCGCCCACCTGATCGGATTTTCCGCGCTCTCCCCGACTTTGGCCTCCCTCGGTTTAGTGTTACTCTATCTGTTCCGACCGATCTTCACCTCAGCGTCTGGGCCATTTCGTCATCCCCGCACCAGGGGTGCACTCGGAGGACTTCATTCTGAATCTGAACTCATACTCAAACGGGAGCTTACGATGAAAATTGGCATGTTAACCGGCGGCGGCGATTGCCCCGGCTTAAACGCAGTCATCCGCGCCGTAGTGCGCAAAGGTGTGTTCCATTATCACGACCAATTTGTCGGTTTTATGGAGGGCTGGCGCGGTCTCATTGAAGACCAGAGCATGCCGCTCGACCTGGAGGCTGTGAGCGGAATCCTGCCTCGTGGCGGAACCATTCTCCGAACGTCGCGCACAAATCCATCCAAGCGCCCCGACGGAATTCAGCGCTGCACCGACACGATTGCAAGACATAAGATTGACGCGCTCGTCGCCATTGGCGGAGACGACACGCTGTCTGTGGCACAAAAGCTTTTCGAAACCGGAATCAAAGTCGTAGGCGTGCCCAAAACCATCGACAACGATCTGGGTGGAACCGACTACACCTTCGGATTCGATACCGCCTGCAACATCGTCTGCGAAGCTATCGACCGCGTCCATACCACCGCCGAAGCGCACAACCGCGTAATCGTCGTCGAGGTCATGGGCCGCGACGCCGGCTGGATCGCGCTCTACAGCGGCATTGCCGGCGGCGCCGATGTGATTCTGATTCCCGAGCGCCCATTCGATGTTGACAAGGTCGCCGAATCGATTCGCCAGCGCCACGAACGCGGTCTCTATTTCTCGATCGTCGTCGTCGCTGAGGGCGCTAAGTTTTCCGCCGACACCAGTTCCGGCGCACCTGTGATCCAGGACATGGGGAAAGATGAATTCGGTCACGCCAAACTGGGCGGCATCGCCAACGTCGTCGCCCGCGAAATCGAGAAGCGCACAGGCTTCGAAACCCGCGCAGTCGTGCTCGGACACATCCAGCGCGGCGGCTCTCCCAGCGCCTTTGATCGCGTCCTGGCGACACGTTACGGCCTGGGCGCGATCGATATGGTGCATCGCGGCGAATTCGGCTGTATGGCAGCCCTGCGCTCCAACAAGATAGTCTCCATCCCTTTAAAGGAAGCGATCGCCAAGAATCGCGTCGTCGACAACGAGATGATTCAGATTGTAGACGGCCTTTTCGAAGAACCCGCAAAGGAACCCGCGCGCAAGTAACTGAGTAAGACCGGCCTCCCTCGCGGCTCGCGAGCGGAGGCCTTTTTATTGTTGGTTCCATTGACTCGGTTCCATGGACAATGATGCGGGCCCAAACACCTGAAGGCTCCGAACGAGTAGCGTATCGAGCACATTCACTGAAATCCGCGGCTGCTTCGATATGATTAGGCCGACCGATGGCAACCCATACCAGGTACTGGTTGACCCTAAGACGATTGCGCGCTCACGGCGCGATTGTTGCCTTGTGCCTGTGGTCGCTCTATCTGTGGACCATCGCGACTCCTGGCCTGCAGGACCGCAACGGAAAACTTAAGGGCACCGACTTTCTCCATCTCTACACGCTCGGCTCGCTGGCGGTCGCACATCGCGGAGCCGATTTGTACGACATCAATGCCCAAGCCGCGCTGGCGGCGCAGCGTGTGCCGGAGGCTGCCGGCATTCGCTACCTGCCCCTCTATCCCCCGCAGGTTTCAACTTTCTTCGCGCCGCTGGCTCACCTGTCGTACGGCTGGGCGCTGATTTTGTGGTGGAGCTTGAGCGGAGTGATCTACGCCAGTTGCTGCTACTCCGTCTGGCGCGCCTGCCAAAACTTGCGCGAATTCGGTGGAACTATCGCTCTCCTCGCCCTGGCCTTGCCCGCATTCTTTCATCTGATCGCCTGGGGTCAGACTTCCGCGATCGCTCTCGCGTGCTTCACCGGAATGTTTTTCCTGCTGCGCGACCGCCACGAATTCCTCGCCGGCCTGGTCCTCGGCTGCCTGATTTTCAAACCGCAGCTCGCGCTAGCCGCCGTCATCGTGTTCATATCGATTGGCGCCTGGAAGGTCGTGGCGGGAGCCGCCCTGTCAGCGGCAGCACAACTCTCGATAGGAGTTCTCTACTACGGAATCGAACCGTTCCGTCAATGGATGCGCATGCTGCGGAACGTCCGTGCCCTCTTGCCCCTGCTCGAGCCCAACCCCTATCAGACCGACTCCCTGCGAACTTTCTGGTCCATGCTCGTGCCCCGGCCCGCTCTCTCGCTGGCGCTCTACACTCTCAGCGCAGCCATCGTACTCGGCCTGACCATCGCGTGCTGGAGGCGCAGTCCGACGGTGCCGCTGTCTCTGCGATATTCAGCCCTGCTCCTCGCCAGCGTGCTACTGGCGCCCCATCTCACGGTTTACGACCTGGTGATCTTAGCGCCCGCATTCATTCTGCTGGCCGACTGGCTCGTTGCTCAGCCGCTCGCGCCCTCGACTCGCCAGCTGGGAACTCTGCTTTACCTTGTTTACATGCTCCCGCTGCTTGGCTTTTCAGCGCGCTGGACGCACCTCCAGCTTTCAGTGTTGGCGATGGCCGCTGCTCTGTATCTGATCTGGAGAATTTCCTGCGGAAGCAAGGCGCCCGAATCTGTCAGGGACCAAGCAAGCTGCGCGGGATCTTAGAGGAATTCCGAAACGCGGGAAACCCTATCCCCGCCTCCCAAATAAAAAAGTCAGCGCCTCCGGAAACCGCCGCGCCCAGGCCGCTTCATTGTGCACGGCGCCATCTTCGATCACCAACTTCAATCGCGCGTCGTCCAATCCAGCGCGGCGCATAATCCCCGCCAGTTCGCGAACATCGTCCACCACGCTCTGATCCTTATCCTTGCGCCCGGCCTCTGCAGTTCCCGTTGCCAGAACAATTCGTTCCGGCCAGCGCTTGACTCCGCGGCTCTGCCGGATCAACTGCCGGTTTGAGGCCCATAGCGATGGACTCTCCAGCAGCAAGCGCCCAATCACTCCCGGACGCACCGCGACGGCGTAAAGCGCAATGAGCGCCCCCAGCGACGACCCGCCCAACCCCGTATTCTCCGGCCCGCTCCCCACGCGGTAGTTGGCGGCCACGAACGGCATGACTTCCTTAAACAAAAACGCCGGATACCTCGTCCCATGCACCCGCAGCATCATCGGGTGCAACGAGCGGTGCGGCATATATTCGCGGATGCGCTCTCGACCCATGTTGTCCATGCCCACAAAAATCATGGGTGGCACCACACCCTCGCGAATCAGCCGGTCGCCCGTTTCGTCCACTTGCCACTCGACTCCGTTGAAAGCGGTCGCGCCCTCGAACAAATTCTGCCCATCATTCAAGTAAAGCACCGGATAGTGCCGCCCGGCATTTTCGGCGTCGTCATAACCCGGAGGCAGCCACACCCGCAGAAATCGAGTGTTCCCAAAAATCCGGCTGCGAAATTCATGCAGGCGTAAATCTCCCGTCGCCGACTGCGCGCGGATTACCTCGCCAGCAGCGCCGGAGCCATAACTCCCAGTTGGCAGGATCGCAGCCATCAGAAAAAGAGTTCCATCAGAATACAACGGAGGGAATACTCTACGCGCTCGCACCTCGCACTTTCACTACGATCGCGAGCAGACAGATCGAGAAAATGAGAAGCAGCGACATTAAACACAAAATACACCAGGTCATCAGCTCGTACGCTTCAATGTAAGTGAGGTATAACGCAAAGGCGAATCCCGCAATCGCCGCGGCCAGAAGCCGATTCGGCGTCTCCGCGCGAGACTTCCAGAAAGTCGCCAGCACGAACAGCGCTGCGTACCCAGCGACGCCGATCCCGGCCACCGGAACACCCTCGATCGTCGAATACTCACTACGGTTCACAATGTCGCAACTGAACTTCTGGCTGAAGTCGCAAAGAGTCGTCGCCGACTTCGCATAATGTCGCTGCAGCGACACTGCCGACACGATCACTCCAGCCAGCGCCAGCAATGCGACTACTCCAAACAGAGCTCGATTCCTTGCCCATCGCGGAGCAGAAGATGGAACCCGCGCCGAATCCGTCACGGCAGGCTGCACCCCGTCTTCTCACTCAATTCTTCCAGCGGCAAAACCCCTTCCTTTGGCGGAGCCGTCCCAAACTGCCAACTAGGAAACAGCTTCAGCCCCGCGGCCTTGCATTCGGGCGTCTCCTCCTTTGTGGCATTGATCCCACATTCCACGTACGGCACAAAGTGGAACGAGCCGCCAAACATTTCCTTCTGATCGACGCAATGCGGACACCAGGACAGCCCGTACATTTTGGCCTGTCTCGTCGCCAGGCACTTCGCGAACGAATCGTACTTGTGATTTTTGTAGTAGCGGCCCCCGAGATAGGCTCCCGCCAGCAGAATCGCCACGACACCATAAATCAGCGCGTTCTTCGTCTTTCCATCCCCTGATCTCTCGCGATCTTCCTGCCGTTTTCGCCGCTCTTCAGACATGACCCACCCTTATATCACGGTGATATTTTTCTGCACCGATCACGCCACAACGTTGAGCGCTCCCGGAAGCACATCCAATTCCTCACAATGCAGCGTCAGCACTTCTCCATCGACCATGACGTCGACTGGCGCCTCCAGGCTGAAGTCAACGCGCTTCACGGCGCTACGCTCAGCCAGCGGATGTTCGATATGCGTCCCGTCATAGAGCCCCGGCAGATTGCGGATCAATCCCAGTCGTCCGATCGGACCCCACCGAACGTATTCCACCAACCCGTCGTCAATCTCGGCCTTCGGAGCAATCATCATCGTTCCGCCGGTGAACTTACTGTTGCTGAAAGTCAGAAACAGGCAACTCCGGCGATCAAAGCTTTCCGCGCCTTCGATTCGAACCGGAAACGGCCGCCGATTGAATCTCGCCAGCGTCAGAAAAATCGACGTCACATATCCGAACTCTCCCCAACCGCTAAAACTCCGTGCGCGCAGCGTAGCCACGTCCGCCGAAAAACCCATGCTCAACAAATTAATGTAGTGGATCACTCCGCCACGATGACGCAACCGCATCACGTCGCAAGTTCGGCTCCGCTGCGCTAGCAATGATTCAATCCCGTAATCGACACCGGCGTGACTAAAATCGCGCAGAAAAGAATTGCCTGTACCCAGCGGCAGAAATCCCAGCGTCGGAGCCTCACCCGCAAAGGCCTGTGGATAGAGCCCATTCACAATTTCGTACGAAGTCCCGTCGCCCCCGACGGCGATGAAGTGTCTCGCGCCGCGCCCATACGCTTCGCGCGCAATTGCCGTCGCCTCGCCCGGAGCGCGAGTCTCCGCAACTTTTATTTCGATCCCTCCAGCCCGCAAGCGCTCCAGCGCCGGCCCCAGCAGTTTGCGGCTCCGCCCCCCACCCGCCGCCGGATTCACAATCGCAAGATAGTTTCGCCCCAAGGTTTCAAATCCATTTTCACAGCCGAGGAATGCAGTCAGCACATCAAGAATCTTGCTCGACCAGTCTTACGGCTCAGGCGCGGTTCACAATTCCACCATTGTTTCCCGCCCCACCGATTTCCCAATGTCCTCAGCCAACACCTGCCGTTTGATTTTCATCGACGCCGTTCGCGGAAAATCCCTTTCCCAGATCAAATATCCGCTCAAGCGCTTGAAGTCCGGCAGCCGGCGATTGCGCGCCGCAATCTCTTCCAGCAACTTGTCGTCGACCCTTTGATTCTGCTCCAGCCGCAACACCAGCACCAACTTCTCGCCCCCGAGTTCCTTCTTCGGCCAAACGTAGTTCGCCGCAAACACGGCGTACTCCTTCACCGGCAGCCCATCGAACACAGTCTCAATATCTTCCGGGTAGATGTTCTTCCCACCCTCAGTGACGATCATGTTTTTCTTGCGTCCGAAAAGTTGCAGATGCCCGGTGCCATCAAACCGCCCCAGATCGCCCGTCAGAAGCCAGCCATCGACGATCGTATCCAAGGTCAATTCCGGATCGTCGAGATAGTGCGACATCACGGTCTTGCTGCGCACGGCCACTTCCCCCACGCCATCGGCATCCGGATTCAGAATTCGCAACTCCACTCCCGGCAGCGGTTTTCCCACTGTGTCAGCCCGAAACGGCCTCAGGTCGTTGAGCGTCAGCGCGGTCCCCGCTTCGGTAAGCCCGTAACCATTCACCACCGGAATGCCCAGATCGTAAAAAAACTGCATGGTCGAGGGCTCCATAAACGCCCCGCCCGTAATCACCGCCAGCAACCCGCCGCCAAATCCGCGATGCACGCCCGAGAGCAGCATGCGGCTCAGCTTCACGTTCGGCCGCCGCCGCGTCAGCATCCGGTTGGTCGCAATCATCGCGTTCAGGTACGCCCGCTTCCAGGCCGGCAGTTCGTCGAACGTAGCGCGCAGCCCGCGTTCCAGATTCTTTACGATCATCGGAACCAGCGATACGTAAGTAATCCGGTAGCGCACAAACGCGTCGCGCACAAACTCCGGCCGCAGCGTGCGCAAGTGCACCACGCAAGCTCCGCACACGAACGGCCCGATGAATCCAACCATAAAATCGATCGCATGATTGGTCGGCAGAATGCTCAAATACCGCACGCCCGGCCAAAACGGATACCACGCAGTCAGCGCTCGGCATTGCTCCAGATAATTTTCATGCGTCAGCACGCAGCCCTTCGGCCGCCCGCCCGTTCCCGAGGAATAAACGATGCAGGCCACATCACCCTTCTGCCGCATCACGAAATCTGGAGCACCCTTGCGTTTGAAATCTTCCCAGCGAAACGCGCCCGCCAATTCCACGCCCAGCGGCGCTTCCGTGACCAGAACAATCTTGGTCCCAATCTTCTGAAAGTCGGGCGACTCCATGATCGCCCGCCACAGAAAATACTCAACGATCAACACCTTCGCCTTCGAATGCGCCAGCAACTGCAGATGCTCTGCCGCCGTCAGCTTGA
>Ga0210390_10001856_pt1 | contig 19461 bp, 24 predicted proteins | sample IncBWH11OmetaG_FD_161050 | JGI IMG/M metagenome (GOLD analysis project Ga0210390, IMG submission 161050) | Forest soil microbial communities from Barre Woods Harvard Forest LTER site, Petersham, Massachusetts, United States - Inc-BW-H-11-O ... | reverse complement strand
CTGAAAGATCAGCTCACAGCGCTCGATCAGCTTCTCGCCGAGTACCCGCAGCTTGATAAGGATCGCGTTGCGATATGGGGATGGTCGAACGGTGGTTCGATGACGCTCTATGCCATGACGCACTCCGACCGGTTCCGCGCAGGAGTTTCGGTGGCCCCGGTGACCGATTGGGTCAACTACGACTCGATTTACACCGAGCGCTATATGGGCTTGCTGAAGAACGAGGCGAAGAGTTATGCCGAATCCGATATGACCAAGGCCGCCGCCAATCTGCACGGAGCGCTGATGCTGGCACACGGCACGGGCGATGACAATGTGCACTTCCAGAACAGCATTCAGATGATTGACGCTCTAATCGCGGCGGGTAAACAATTCCGCCTCATGATCTATCCCAACAAGACCCATGGCATCTCGGGCAGTGATGCCCGCGAGCACCTGTTTCACATGATTGAAGATCACTTCGAGCGGGAGCTGAAATAGCCGGAGTTAAAATAACTGGAGTTAAATAACCAAGACCTACTTGTACTTGTCGGGCTTGCGGGACGAACTGACTCGATTCGTGCTTTCTTTTGTCGAGCTCTCTTTGCTGGAACTCTCCTTCGAGGAACTGTCAGAAGATGAGCCTTTGGTGGAGTTCTCCTTCGGTGAGCTTTCCCTCGACGAACCCTCCGACTTGGACTTTTCTTCTTTCTTCGAGTCCTTTCCACCGCCGTCGGAGTTGGGCGCGTGGGACTTGTTCGCGTAATCGGTGACGTACCAGCCCGAACCCTTGAACTGCACGGCGGGCGCAGAAATCATCTGCTCGACCCGGCCGCCGCATTCGGGACACTTTTTGACCATCTTGTCGGAGAATTTCTGGATTTTCTCGAAGCGGTGACCGCACTTCTCGCATTCATATTCGTAAAGAGGCATGGTTTCTGGGATGTTTGTGAAGAAAAATCACTTTCACCTTGATTCTAGGGGCCGGGTTCGATTGCGTCAATTCTGCCTGGTATAGCCATAGGTACGGGAAAATCCAGACACTCCGGCTTTTAATGCTCCCGGCACCAGAGTCGTCTCTTTCATCGGGCTGTTTTTCTGTCTAACATTTCGAGGAGGAAACAGGGGGCGATCCCATGAAGGTCCTGGTGGTTGAATCAGAAGATGCGGCCTTAAAAGCTACCGGCGTTATGCTCAACAAGCTCGGTTATGAAGTCGGACTGGCGCCGAACTGCAGTGAAGCGCTCCGTATTTACTCGGACAAAGGACCTCATGACGTTGTTCTCATCGCGTTGAAATTCCTGCGCAGTTCTAATGCCGGTGGCGCCAAACTGATTGAAGCCCTGCGTCAGAAGGATCCTAAACAGAAGTTTGCCTTTATTACGGCATCGCCGGTTCTGAAAAAGCCGTTCTCTCTCCAGGAATTGGACGATTTCATGGGCGCGTTTCGGCGGCCAGCGAGAAGCCGCTTTGGATGAAGTAAAAGGCTCAGGGGATTTCAGATGCTTACGCTAAAGTCTACTTCCGGAATTCTTCCGCGATGCTCTTGGGAGCGGTATTACTCCACGCCGCGGAGACTGCTTTGTGCAACGTTCTCTTGCTGACTTTCTTGAGGTGCACACTGGTGGCGCCATTGCGCCCCCACGCTCCCTTTGCAGGGACGAACGCGCCGGGATAGTCCTTCGAGAAATAGTGCTGCTGCTCCGGCGTGAGCTTTACCATGCCCCAGCCTTTGGCCGGATAGCCGAGGGTGGCGAAGATCTTTCCTCCAACGCGGAAGTCCGGGTGGTCCATGTGAGCGTGTTCTGCGGTTTCGGGAAGAGCCAGTGCGAGGCGGCGAAAATCGTTGGCGGTCACGCAGAAGTCTCCACGGATGGAACGTGCGTACGATAGCACAACGGCTCGCGAGGCTACGAAGTCACGGCTGCCGCGGTGGTAGACTCCGGCCATGAAGGATGCTGGCCGCAAGCTTCAAGAGTCCGAGACTGAGGAGCCTGAATCCGCTCAGTCGCAGGCCTCTAAGTCTGCGCTCGCGCCAGGGCCAGCTCTCTATCTTGTTGCGACGCCGATCGGCAACCTGGAAGACATCACACTGCGCGCTCTGCACGTGCTCAAGGAAGTGGACCAGATCGCCTGCGAAGACACTCGCCATACCCAGAAGCTGCTCAACCACTACGGCATCACGACGCGCACCATCAGCTACCACGAGCACAACGAGATGACGCGCGCGGCGGAGCTGGTGAAGGAAATGCAGGAGGGCGCGAGCGTCGCACTGGTGACCGACGCGGGCATGCCCGGGATTTCCGACCCAGGATACCGGCTCATTTCGCTGGCTATTCGTCATCATGTGCCGGTGGTGCCGATTCCGGGAGCGTCGGCATTTCTCGCGGCGCTGGTGGCTAGTGGGCTGCCAACGGATTCATTTCGCTTCAGCGGATTTCTTCCGGCCAAACGCGGAGAGCGGCGGGCTGCGCTGGAGGCGGTCCGGACTTCACCGCGCACCCAGGTTTTCTACGAAGCTCCGCACCGGATCGTCGAGGCACTAGCGGATGTTGTCGAAGTTCTAGGGAGCGCCCGGCATGTGGTGATCGCGCGCGAAGTAACCAAGCTGCATGAAGAGTTCCTACGCGGGCGCGCGGGAGAGACTCTCGAGGCCTTGCGGGCGCGTGATGGAGTGAAGGGCGAGATCACACTGCTGATCGGGAAGGCCGAGGAAGAAGATGCTCGCATGGTGACGGACACATCCGTCCGTCCTTCAGTCAGGCAGCGAGTAGAGCAGATCATGGCGGAAGAGAAAGTCGATGAGAAAGCCGCGCTGAAGAAGGTTGCGAAGGAGCGCGGGGTTTCAAAGAGCGAGGTATATCGGGAGTTGCAGAGAGGAAAATAGCCGCCATTCTATTCGATCAGATCTATTAGCCTTCCGTTGGGTTCTTTCACCTTGACTTGAGCGCGGGGATTTTTCGCTGCGAATTCAGCGATCACTTCGTTGCAACGTCGGATATGCTCTGCCAAGGCCTCTCTATTTTCACTTTCCCAATACTCTCCCTCGTCGTAGACGGTGAGGGTCCGGAAGAACCTCCCAATGTCTCTGAGTATTTGGATCAGGCGAACATGTGTTTCAACGCCGGCAAACTGTGTCTTTACCCATTCCTGAACATATAGTTCTTGGTCGAATTCAAGGCGAAGGGGATCGCAATCCCCATGTAAATAAAGCAAAATGCCTTTTGTTGGCCCAACATAGTCCCATGGCCGTTCTTCGCGCACTCTGCCAAGCTTTGCTTGAGCGTTTTCAAATCTTTCAGTAAGCAGAGTCTCGGCACGGCCTATCTCTTCGACATGAAGAAGGAGACTGGAAAAGGCTTGAGCGCCCTTCAACCTACCTTCGAAATGAACCGTCACTCCCATCGAGTCCTGCGATTTCGAGCTGCGCTCGACCGGACAGCCGAAGGCGGCTGTCCCCACATGAGCATCGTTACTTCCCTGCCAACTCCCGCTTCACTGCCTCGCTGACCATTTTCCCATCCACCCGCATGCCTGCGCCGGAAAAACGAGCCATGACGTTCTTCATCACCGTGCCCATTTCTTTCATGGTGGGCGATCCCATCTCTGCGATCACGGCTTTCACTCCGGCGACTACTTCCGCTTCGCCTGTCGCTTTGGGCAGGTAGGTTTCGATCAGCACGATCTCGGCGGCTTCTTTGTCGGCCATCTCCTGGCGTCCGCCTTTGGTGAACTGCTCGACGGACTCCTTGCGCTGCTTGATCAGCGTGGTGAGAACAGCCTGAGACTCTTTGTCATCGAGTGGCGCCATTTTCTCGATTTCGCGGTTCTTAAGCGCGCTCTTCACCATGCGCAGGGTGGAGAGCCGGTGCTCCTCGCGTGCTTTCATCGCAGCGGTAATGTCTTTCTGTATCTGTTCGACTAAGCTCATATTGCGCCAATTATATCGGAGGAACTAGAAGCTGACGCTTTGTGATCTCCGATCAGGTCTGTCACCAAAAGATCCGGACATGCATCTTATAGTCAGGAGGAAGCAACCATGAGCAGACTCGCCATTTGGGCACAACTGGAAGCGAAACCGGGGAAAGAAAAAGAGGTAGAAGATTTTCTGAAGTCGGCGCAGCCGCTGGCCGAACGCGAAGCGGCGACCCTCAGCTGGTACGCCATTAAAATGGGACCGGGGAAATACGGTATCTTCGATACTTTTGCCGACGAGAACGGCCGCAACGCCCACCTGAACGGCGAAATTGCCAAGGCGCTCTTCGCCAAAGCCAAAGATCTTTTTTCCAAACCGCCTGATGTTGCCAAGCCGGAAGTTCTCGCCGTGAAGTCCACCCACGCCTGATACCATCCGCCAGTGCCGTTTTCAGATAAGGCACTGGCGTCAGTATTTCAGAACACGCCAGCGTTTCCGATAGACTACTGGAGGATCATATTTTTCGGATCCTCAGGACCCAATCGAAATGCTGCGCAAGAACCGTCTTTTTACTCCTGGGCCGACGCCGCTGCTGCCGGCGGCGCAAACGGCCATGGCTTCCTTTACAGCACATCACCGCACTGCTGACTTCCGGGCGCTGTTCCAGCGGGTGCTCGCGGACATGAAGGAATTCATCGGCACCCAGAATGACGTGCTTGTTCTCGCATGCTCGGGCACGGGCGCCATGGAGGCCTCGGTCTCGAATCTGACATCTCCCGGCGACAAAGTCTTGGTGCTTGCAGCAGGAAATTTCGGCGAGCGCTGGACGGGATTAGCGAAGGCTTTCGGCTGCAAGGTAGACGTGCTGAGTGCGCCTTACGGTGAAACGTTCTCGTTGAACGACATCCGCGCGAAACTGACTCCCGGGGTGCGAGCAGTGTTCGTGCAGGCTACCGAGAGTTCGACCGGGGCGCGGCATGACATTGAAGGGATTGCGAAAATCGTGCGGGCTCAGAGTGAGGAAACCATGCTGGTGGTGGATGCGATCACCGGCCTAGGCACGACCCATCTCGACGTGGATGGCTGGGGCGTGGACGTAATTATCGGTGGGTCGCAGAAGGCGCTGATGATCCCTCCCGGCTTGGCTTATTGCGCGGTGAGCGAGCGGGCGTGGCGGCGGATGGAGACGACGACTTCTCCACGGTTCTACTTCGACTTGCGTAAGGAACGCAAGGCCGCGGCCAAAGGCGAATCCGCCTACACGCCGCCCACGTCGTTATTTGCGGCCCTGGGAGCTGCCTTGGAGTTTATCCGCGGAATGGGAAATGGCGACCTGGCTAAGGGACGCGAAACATTAGTCGACAATGCCGAACTCTGCGCGGAGATGACTCGGGCAGGCGTGCAGGCAGTGGGGTTGAAGCTTTTCGCAACCGCGCCCGCATCCGCCCTCACTGCCGTCCGCTCGCCCGAGGGGATTGATTCTGGAAAGATCATCAAAGAATTCCGCGAGTCGTTCGATGCCGTGGTGGCGAATGGACAGGGCGAGATGAAAGGCCAGCTCTTTCGCATCGCGCACATCGGGTACTACGACTACCTGGATACGATTGGAATCCTGGGTGCGCTGGAGCACGTTCTGGCGCGCTGCACCGGGAAAACGATCGAGTATGGAGCGGCGGTGGGCGCGGCGCAGCAAGCATACGCGCGCGGCCTCTCGGGTAAACATCAACCGGTCGGAGTCTAGGGAGCGAGACGCGCGCGCGAAGCGCTCCTGGACTCGTTAATGTCGACTAGTTGATTGTGAATGTCATCGGCGCCGACGTTTCCGCCGAGGTGCCGCCACCGTACACACCGCCGGCAGTGCCGGGATTGGTCACCGTGACGGCTGCTGTGCCCGCAGCAGCCACGTCCGTTGCTGGGATTGTGGTCGTTAACTGAGTGCCCGGGCTTACAACGGTGGTTGTCTCGGCCGTGCCGTTCCAATAGATGGTCGCGGTGCCGCTAAAGTCAGTGCCGTTGACCGTTAGAACAAATGCCGGCATGCCGTGGGTGATGCTGGCCGGAGCGAGTTCGCTGATTGTGGGCATCGTTCCGGCTGTTGGTGGAGTGGTGGCAGGCTTGTTGTAACCACCGCACGCCATGCTCAGGGCAAGAAGCCCGGCTAGAAATACTGTCTGCGCAATCTTCATGACTGTTCTCCTGCGGGACAAGGATCGATAGACAACGAACGATGGGTCCCGACTGAGAAAAAGTTTAGAAGACAGGCGGTGCAGTAGTGTCAGAAGGGTGTCATTTTCGTGTCAATGTTTTGTCTGTGCAAAAAGTCTTAATCCAAAAGGAAAAATTCTCTCTTGAAAATCGTCATTGCCGAGAAAATTTCAGCCGCTGCGGTCGAGCAACTGAAACAGCCGGGCTGGACCGTCCTTACTGCAGACCAACTGGAGGGAAAGCTTTCTGACCATCTGGAGTCGGCCGACGCGCTGATTGTGCGCTCGGCGGTGCAGGCGGATGCAGCGCTGCTCTCCCGTGCCAAGAAGCTGCGCGTTGTCGGCCGGGCAGGGGTGGGCGTGGACAACATCGATCTGGACGCGGCCACGCGCCAGGGCATCGCCGTGATGAACACCCCCGGGGCAAATGCCGTGGCGGTAGCCGAACAGACCCTCGGGATGATGCTGGCCATGGCGCGCCATCTCTGCCGCGCCGACGCGCTCATGCACGCTGGCAAATGGGAGAAGAAATCCCTGCAAGGCACGGAGCTGCGGCGCAAAACGCTCGGGATCGCCGGCCTCGGCCGCATCGGCATGGAAGTCGCGCGGCGGGCACGCGCCTTTGGGATGGAGATTGTCGGGCATGATCCGTTTGTTTCCGTAAGCGTGGCCAAGGAGCAGGCTATCCGTCTTGTGAGCCTGGATGAGCTTTATGCGGAGGCCGATTACATAACGCTGCATGTGGGCCTCACACCGCAGACTGCAGGCATGATCAACGAAGCTTCCCTCAAGAAGATGAAAAAGGGTGTCCGCCTGGTGAATTGTGCGCGCGGCGAACTGGTGCAGGAGGCTGATCTGGTGCAGGCGCTGAAACAAGGTCATGTGGCCGCCGCGGCGCTCGATGTTTTCAACGAAGAGCCTTTAAAGAACTCGCCACTCCAAACGATGGAGAACGTCATTCTGACACCGCACACCGGCGGGCAAACGTACGAAGCGCAGGAAGCCGTAGGAGTGCAGATTGCGCAGCAGGTGCGCGAATATTTGAAGCACGGGGTCATCCAGAATGCGGTCAATGTGCCCTCGGTTTCCGCGGAAGAGTATGCCGAGATGCAGCCTTACATCGTTCTCGCCGAACGCATGGGAGCATTCCTGGCACAGATATCCGAAGGTTCGATCGAAGAAATCTCGCTGCGCTACAGCGGCCACATCGCGGAGTGGAAAACAGAACTCATTCGCAATGGGGCTATCAAGGGCATCCTCAATCAGGCACTGGAGGAGAAAGCCAATCTTGTGAACGCAGCGTCCCTGGCCAGCCTTCGCGGACTTCGCATTCATGAAGCGCATAAGGCGAAAGCTTCAACCGGCGGCGCCGGCAGCGTGCTTTCCGTCTTCCTGAAAAGTTCTACGGAAGAGCACATGGTGAAAGGTGCAGTTCTGCACGGGACTGCCCCGCGCCTCATTCACATTGATGGCATCGACGTAGAGGCTCCGCTCGAGCGCAACCTGATCTACCTGCGCAATCGAGACGTGCCGGGAGTGATCGGCAAAGTGGGTACCATTCTTGGCGAAGGCGAGATCAACATCGCCGATTTTTCGCTGGGGCGGCGCAGCGCCGAAGCGTCGTCGGAGCCGCGAGAGGCAATAGCCGTTGTCCACGTGGACGGGTCGGTGCCGGACGATGTACTGAGGAGGCTCGAGCAGATTCCCGCCGTACGGCAGGCGAAAGCGGTGCGGCTGTTTTGAGTCGCGATTCGCGATACTCAGGAGTTCGACTCATCCCGCCGCAGCTTCCTGCTCTCCGCCAGCAGAGCCATCGAGTGCATCAGATTCTGCAAGGTGACAATGCCCACAAGTCGCTGATCTTCGACCACGGGAATGATGCTGAGATTGCGTGACGTGAGCTTGCGGAAAGCGGTAGCCAGCGACTCCTGCCGCACTGAAACTTCGAAGATCTTGTTCATCACAGCCTGCACGTAGCCGTTGCCTTCCATGCGCAGCGCTTCCAGAATGCGCTGCCGGGAAATCACGCCGACCATGTCGCTGCCGCGCACTACCGGAAAGTCATCCTGCAGGGAGTGCACTGCCTTTTCCAGGGCGTCTTCAAGCGTGTCTGCCGGCGAGAGAGTAGCGAAGTCGGTAAGCATCACTTCTTCCAGACGCACATTGTCCAGCACCGATTGGAAAATAACAGCACGCTCCTCAAGCTGCGCCGCCGAGAAGATAATGAAGCCCACCATAGTGAGCCATGCGTTGCTGAATAAGCCCGCCACCATCAGAACCATCGCGATGGCGTGGCTGATGGAGACAGCGCGGCGCGTAGCAGCGGCGGGATCAATCGTGCGCGCGAAATAGGCGCGCAAGACGCGGCCTCCATCGAGAGGATAAGCCGGCAGAAGATTCAAACCTGCCAGATAAAGGTTGGCCCATACCAGGCTGCGCGGCAGGTTGCTCGGCTGTAAAAAAGGCCACTCCCACAGCTTTGCTCCGGGAACAGTCACCGAGATGACGCCGGCCGCCAGCAGAGCGATCACAAGATTTACCAGCGGCCCCGTGAGTGCGATGCGAACATCTCGCTGCCAGACTGCGGCACCGGACTGCTGAGGTTCCGTGCGTGATTCGTCGAAAACAGTGACACCGCTGAGCGGCAGAAGGATCACTGCCTTGGGAATCATTCCGGCACGCCGGGCCATCAGCATGTGCGCTACTTCGTGGGCCGCGACGCAGGCCAGCACGATTCCAACCAGCGCCAGGTCCCGCGGTCCGTTGGCTGAGCCATGGCTGTTGTACTCCGTCCAGAAAACGAACACCGGCAGAATCAGGAACGTCAGGTGAAGCCGAACCTCGACTCCGAACAGGCGTCCGACGTGTATGGAGAAACTTCGCATGAGGTCTGGCGACTACAAGTATTTTACATGGTCGGATATATTGACTCCGGAAGCGGCAAATAATCGAAGGTACAGAGCTTAACGTACAGAGCGTAACGTACAGAGCCATGCGCGTGATCGCCGGCAAATACCGGGGGCGTCCTCTGCGGTCGTTGCGCGGTACTGATATCCGTCCCACCTCCGACCGTTTGCGTGAAACCCTGTTTAACGTTCTCACGGCCGGTAATCCCCAGGCCCTCGAAGGCAGCGTTTGGCTCGATCTGTTTGCCGGCACAGGCGCGGTGGGTATTGAAGCGATCAGCCGCGGCGCCAAGCAGGTTTATTTCGTGGACACCTCGGCCGCCGCTGCAAAGTTGATTGAGCAAAACCTGCAGAGTCTGGGAATCGCGTCTGGCTACAAAATCCTGCGGGACGATCTTTCCGGAGTTCTCTGGCGCCTGCAGCGTCAGCATGTCGCTGCCGACGTAGTGTTCCTCGACCCGCCGTATCGCATGCAGCACGCCTACGAAGAGACCCTTACGGCGCTCGCCGATTCATCGGTGGTGTGGGTGATGTCACTGGTGGTGGCGGAACATGAAAAGAAGTTTGATCCGGGCGATGAATTCGGACCGCTGCGGCGAACGCGCAAGCTGGTGCAAGGAAACGCCGCTCTGAGCTTTTACCGCATCGGAGGGCGCCTGGACTTGAGTGTTTGAGCGTGATGCCGCGGTTGGAGCCTGGCTGGACGACACTAGCTAAAACGACACTACATGATCAGATCACTGCCGGCGCGCACGATCGGGTGCTGCATCTCCTGCAGGTCGTTCTTCACCATGTTGAGGCCATAAACGCAACCTTCGAACTCTCGCGAAAGATGGGCGAAAAGCGGCGCGACCTTGGCGTATTCAAAGTGCTCGAACTTCGACACGATGTAGTAGCTTTCTTTCCCCGCCTTCATCCACTCCACAAAATTCTCCAGGCGATGGCGGCGCAGCCGGAAGTGGTTGATGCTCTCGGGAAACATCCCGGCGAAGAATAACGCATAATCTCCAATGTGCTTGCGCACCTGGCGCTCCCGGTCAAACGAGGGCGCGGGGCCGTAAACCGGATCGGCCTCGATCAGCATTTCGCCCAGGTCGGTCACCGGACGGTCAGCGATGTCATGAATCTTGAACAACTGATCGGTCTCGCAGAACTCTGTCAGCAGATGAGAGACGTAGGCGACGACTTGTGGATCCCGAATACCGATCTCCTGGGCATAGTGCCGTCCCACCAATTCCTGGAAAAGCTGCCGCAACGGATGAGATTCCGGAATCATGCCTCTTTGGGCTCCTGAAAGCCGCGTTGCTTACGGCTTTCCAATGTTCGTTAGTAACTAGTTATCCCAGTCTCGAAACAAACGCAAGTGACTTTTGTTTATCCCTCCTATCGTTTTTCGTAATCATGGGTTGTGGTAAACCCAAGCTCGGTTGCCGCAGGGTTTCTGTTGGCACTCGCACGGGTCGGCTGCTAATCGCAGTGCGTTTGCAACGATTAGAATCAGGTTCAGGAGAATCGCATAAATGAAAAGAATGAACATCTCCAGCGGCGCGCCTTGGGAACCAGTTGTGGGTTACTCCCGTGCAGTCAAGGTTGGATCCTACATCCATGTGTCGGGAACGACCGCGACCGGACCGGATGGGAAGCTTGTGGGCGTGGGAGACGCCTACGCCCAGGCCGTGCAGACGTTGAAGAATATTGAAAGCGCATTGCAAAAGGCGGGCGCCGGCATGAAAGACGTCGTCCGCACGCGCATGTTTGTGACCAACATCGCCGAGTGGGAGAAAATCGGCAAGGCCCATGGAGAGTTCTTCGCCGATATACGTCCCGCAACCTCGATGGTGCAGGTGAGCGCTTTGATCTCGCCCGAGATGCTGGTCGAAATCGAGGCGGATGCTTATGTCGCGGGGAAGTGAGAGTAGAATTCCACCATTCCAAAGCCTGTGCAGTGACCGGGAGATGGCAACGTGAAGAACTACGTCTGGAAGTATGGGTGGATACTGCTTCTTGCGGCCGTGAATCCAGCGGCCGCGCAACGGAACGACAATGGTGCGTCCGACTCCTGGACGGTCATTCGTGCCGGGTCTCTAATCGATGGAAAGTCCGCCGCACCTCGGCGCGACCAGGTGATTGTCGTTCATGGCAATCGCATCGAGAGTGTCAACGATGCGGCAACCGCCAAGATTCCCTCCGGCGCGACTGTAATCGACTTGTCAAAGGCCACGCTTTTACCAGGTCTCATCGATTCACACACTCACATCTTTTTGCAGGGAGAAGATCCAGCGGAGGGAGGATACGACGCCAACATCCTGAACGCGCCGCTGGCGCTGCGCGCGGCAAGAGCGACGGTTTCTGCGCGGCGGGCATTGGAGCAAGGCTTCACGACCTTGCGCGATGTAGAAACTGAAGGCGCCGGTTATGGAGATGTCGGCATCAAGCAGGCCATCGAAAAAGGTTACATTCCGGGTCCGCGCCTGTTTGTCGCGACCCGCGCCATCTCGACCACGGGCGGCTATCCGCTCGAGGGCTACGCTCCGGAACTCGACATGCCCAAAGGCGCGCAGATCGTGGACGGTCCAGTCGAGGCGCGGAAGGCGGCGCGGGAGCAACTCGACCATGGCGCTGACTGGATCAAGGTCTACATGACGCATCGTTCGTGGGTGGGCAAGAACGGCGAACTGGTCTCCCAGCCCACGCTGACGGTCGAAGAGTTGCGGGCGGTGGTGGACGAAACTCACGGCTGGGGCAAGAAAGTCGCCTGCCACGTCTATGGCGGCATCGGCCTGCGCCGGGCGCTGGACGGCGGATGCGACTCCATCGAGCATGGCCTCGATTTGGATGATGCCGCGATCGCCCAGATGCTGAAGCAAGGTACCTGGTACGTGCCGACGATCAGCGTGTATTACGGCGACTGGGCTCCGGCGGACACGCCAGCCGGGCAGCGCGACCGGCTGCGCGCTTCGGTGCACGAGCAGTCGTTCAAGAAGGCGCTGAAAGGCGGGGTGAAGATTGTATTCGGTACCGACATGGGCGGAATTCCCTGGACCGAACCCATTGCGCAGGAGTTCCCGCGCATGGTGGAGCTGGGCATGCAGCCCATGGACGCAATCCAGAGCGCAACCTCGCGTGCCGCTGCCATGCTCGAAATGGAAGGCAAGATCGGCGTAGTTGCGCCGGGAGCGTTTGCCGACATCATTGCTGTGAACGGCGATCCTCTGTCCGACATAAAAGTGCTGGAAAACGTGCCGTTCGTGATGAAAGACGGCAAGGTATTCAAGAGCGATAGGCCGTGAGGGGAGGCAGTTTCCAGTTTTTTACCCAGGTGGAATTAAAGATTGCTGAGATCATTTCAATTCACTTGACAACGGCTTCGCCGCGAGCATAATTCATCAATCCTGTCTCTGACTCCGATAGGGACTCGGCTCAGAGAAGTTGTAGAGCCGGAGGAGGTGTTTATGAGCGTACTGGAACTTTGTGACCGGGAAATCGCGGCCGTGCCGCTCGATGCCACGGTTGCCGACGCCATCAACAAAATGCTCGACCACCATGTAGGAGCCGTCGCCGTGGTCGACTCCGAATACCGGGTCGCGGGAATCTTTACCGAGCGCGACGTCCTGCGCAAGATGGCGCTCAGCCGCACCGATCCGCAGACCACCTCAGTCCGCGAACTAATGACTACGCCAGTGGAGATGGCAACACGCCGCACGGGAGCAGGCGAGGCTCTCACCACTATGTTGGAACGCCACTTCCGCCATCTGCCGGTAGCCGATGACAACGGCAAACTGCTGGGGATTCTTTCCATACGCAACCTGCTGGAGTGGCGCGTCGACGATCTCAGCCGTGAACTGGAGTCGCTCGAACAGTACGTCTCCAATGACGGACCGGGAGGGTAGCACGAGCTTTCGCGGCCTGTCATTTCCAGACGAATGGCGAACCCCTCGTCGTCTGTGGCAAAAAAACTCCACTGGTGTATGCTACTCCGGTTTTCTTTCTGCTATACCCGTGCCATACATGTGTTCGACCGCTGCACCGCTCAATCGCTTGAATAAGAGGAGATGCTCCGTGAAGAAACTTCACCATTCACCGATCCTGATTGTCGCCTCGCTTCTGTTGGCTGGACAGGCCATTGCCCAGCAGAGCTCTAAAAGCGTCGTTATCCACGCCGGGCACATGCTCGACGTGAAGACCGGCAAGCTGCTTTCCGATCAGACGGTCGTCATCGAAGATGGGAAGATCGTGAGCGTCGGAGGGTCCACGGACGCGAAGGCGCCCGCCGATGCCGTTCGCGTCGAACTGCCAAACGCAACCATCCTTCCCGGATTAATCGACGCCCATACGCATCTGACGATGGATCCCAAGTTCGGCTATGAGCAGCTGGGCCTTTCCATTCCGCGCGAAACCTTGACCGGCGCCAAGAACGCACGGATCACACTCGAAGCGGGATTCACCACCGTGCGCAATGTGGGCGCGTCCGGCTACAGCGATGTCGCCTTGCGCGACGCCATCAACGCCGGCGACGTGCCCGGGCCAAGAATGCTGGTGAGTGGGCCGCCGCTGAGCATCACCGGCGGGCATGCGGACAATAACCTGTTGCCGTTCGAATATCATGCGACCTCAGATGGCGTGGCCGACGGCGTGGACGGCGTCCGTCACATGGTTCGGCAGAACGTTAAGTATGGCGCGGACTTGATCAAGTTCATGGCCTCGGGTGGGGTGCTCTCGAAGGGAGACAATCCGCAGGCGTCGCAGTACACGCTCGAAGAAATGAAGGCCATTGTGGACGAGGCCCATCGACTCGGACGTAAAGTTGCTGCCCACGCCCATGGAGCTCAGGCTATTCTCTGGGCGTCAGAAGCGGGTGTGGATTCGATCGAGCACGGTTCCTACATTGACGACGCGGACATCGCGGAGATGAAGAAGAATGGCACTTATCTTGTGCCGACGCTTTACCTGGGCGATTGGTTCATGGAGAATGCCGAAAGAAACCACGTCCCCGATTTCCTGCTGCTCAAGGCGAAGGCGGTCATGCCGGCTGCGCGCAAAAACATCGCGCACGCCTTCGCCAGCGGAGTGAAGGTAGCATTCGGCACCGATGCTGCGGTATATCCCCATGGTCTGAACGCGCATGAGTTCGCCGTGATGGTGAAGCTGGGGTTGACGCCGCTGCAGGCCATTCAGGCAGCCACGATCAATGCCGCGGATCTAATGGGATGGCCGGGGAAGGTAGGAAGCCTTGATCCCGGCGCCTGGGGCGACATCGTCGCCGTTGATGGCGATCCGCTGAAAGACGTGACCACGCTGGAGCACGTGAAATTTGTGATGAAGGGCGGCGAGGTGGTGCGAAACGATTATGGAAAGTGAGGAGAGCGCTTCCTAGACCGCACCATCAGTTCGCCGCGCTCGCTCCGTGATCCAATCCGTCCAGAAGGACGAGGCTCCGCTGGCCAGCAGGGGAGCCTTGCCGAGTACGGCGTCGACAAAGTTTTCGACCATCGGATAATGCAAATTAGCATGCGGTGGCAGATTCTCCCGCCCGCCCGGATAAATCAATTCGGGACCGTTCAGCGGACTTAAGTTCATTTCACCTTCCGTTCCGCGAATGCGGCATTCATCCCTGCTCACCTTCGAGTGCCAGCGAACATCCACTATGCCGCGCAGACCGCCAGGGTATTCGATGAGCACAGTTGCGTTGTCTTCTACCGCGTAGTGATGAACGGCATTCGAAAACTGCCCGGTGACGCGTCCGGGCCGACCGAATAAGAAGTTCAGCACATCAATGCGGTGCGAAGCCACGTCAAAGAGCGGGCCGCCACCGGCGAGGGCGGGATCAATCAGCCAGTTGCGGTCGCTCTCGTTCTCGCCAGGCTTTTTTCCGTCAAACCATCCATGGCAGGTGAGTTCGGCGACGACGGGTTGGCCGATGGCGCCGGCGTCGAGTAGTTCCTTCGCGCGCTGCACCTTGGGATACATTCGGCGATAGTAAGCAACGCCGAGGGTGCGCCCAGTCTCTTCCGCCGTCTTCACCATCGAGCGCGCCTCGGCCTCATTCATGGCCATGGGTTTCTCGCACAGCACATGCTTGCCCGCGCGAAGGGATTGGATTGTCTGTGGCGCATGAAGGAAAACGGGAGTCGCAACGTAAACGGCGTGAACTTCCGGATCGGCGAGAGCTTCGTCGAGAGTCACCCAAGCCCGCGTATCGTAAGGCGCCGCTTTCGCGGGATCGCGCGTGACCAGGCCGTACAAGCGGCTTCTGGGCTCGGCCTGTATCGCAGGAATGACGCGGCGGATGGAGATATCGCCGATTCCGATTACGATCCAGTTCAGCATAGGGGAGGCAAGTGCAAAGTGTGCAGAAACTCAAAGGCCGGCCTAAGCCGGCCTTCGTGGACAATCTCAAACACAAACTACTTCTTGGGAGCGATCGCGTCTTTGGCAGCCTTGGCCACGCGGAACTTTACCACGGTCTTGGCCTTGATCTGAATCGGCTCGCCGGTCTGCGGATTGCGCCCAATGCGGGCCTTGCGATGCGCTTTCACCAACCGGCCCAGGCCGGGCACAACGAACACGCCATTCTTCTTGGTCTCTTTCACGGCGACGTCGGCGAGCTGCTCAAGAAATCCAGCTACCGTCTTGTTGGGAAGTTCGGTTTTCTCGGCCAGATGGCGGACGAGTTGAGTCTTGGTTAAACCTGAAGCCATTTGTTTCCTCCTCTGAATAGATACAAATTTTTAATTCCAGCGGGCTTGATCTTACTACTACTGCCCTGTGGAAAACAGCCTTATTTTACGCGGGTTCCGCAGAGAGAGCGCTCGGAAAGGGCCATTTTCACATGCTGATTCGCAGACGAAGGTCCCGAAATGGCCCAAATATGGGTACCTGAGGCCATTCCTGGCAACTGTCGAAGGTGAGTCGAGCCCAAGCTTGTCCTCATTCGATGCCATAATGTGAAGAGGAGACCTTCGACTTGAGTTGCGCGATTTGCGAGATTCGTAAGGAAAAACGTTTCTGTCCCGCCGTCCACGGCCGCATCTGTGCGCAATGTTGCGGTGAGCAGCGCGAGGTGACGCTCGATTGCCCCAGCGACTGCCCCTATCTCCAACAGGCGCGGGAGCATGAAAAGCCGCGTCCCGCCGACCAGTTCGACCGAGCGTCGTTGTTCCTCCAGGTCGAGATTTCGGAGCAATTCACCTACGAGCGCGAGCATCTGCTCATCGGGCTCAGCTACGCTCTGGCGAAAGCAGCACAAGCGGACCGCACCCTGAACGATCACGACCTGATCGCGGCGCTCTCATCGATGTGCACAAGTTATGAGCGCCTTGTGAACTCCGGGCTGCACTACGAACAGCCGCTCACCACCGCCGCCCAGCACGCCGCCGCAGCTCAAGTGGAAGAAATGTTGAAGGAGTATCGCGATGCGGAACAGAAACAACTGGGATACTCGACCCTGCGCGATTCCGACGTGCTCAAAGCTCTGGTATTCCTCGTTCGGCTGGGCCACGGACGCACCTCAGGCCGGCCCAAGTCGCGGGCCTTTATCGATTTTCTCCTGGCGCAATTTCCCGAGAGGCAGTCGGCCGTCGTCACACCGCAGGAAGCGGCCAGCCGCATCATCGTGCCGTGAGGCGAAGGGCTAGCCAGGGATTTCACGGATCAACACGGATAAGAATATCTCTTGGGAGGAAGTAGTCCCTCTCATGGTTCATCCGTGGGCATCCGTGAAATCGGTGGCCCAGGTTTTAGCTTCCGTACTACCTGCCCCTGCGGCAGCGCATCCAGCAGCTCGCGAACCGTCTTCTTCAGCACCGGATGAAATACTTCGGGCGCAATCTCCGCCAGAGGCTCGAGGACGAAGCGCCGCTGGTGCAGCGCGGGATGCGGGATAGCGAGGTCCGTGGAGTCGACGACCCTGGCATCAAACAGCAGAATGTCGATATCAATGGACCGTGGTCCTTTTTTCTGGATGCGCCGCCGGCCCATCTCCTCTTCGATGCCAAGAATCGCGGCGATCAGTTCCTGCGGAGTCTTGCTGGTTTCAAGCGCGAGCGCACAATTGAGAAACCACGGCTGCTGAGTGAACTCCACCGGCTCGGTCTCATAAACAGACGACGTCGCAACCACACGACCGATTGCGCCCAGCCGAGCCCGCGCATCCCGCAGCTGCCGCTCGCGGTCGCCGACATTTGATCCCAGAGAAAGATAAACGAGGTGGGGCATGGTCTGAGAGCTAGTGTCAGGCATTATTCTGCTGGTTTCCACTGGGAAATTGTGTCGCACCGGACCGTCGAATACCCACCCATAAAACCCGATACCTTGGTCACCTTTCGAGGGGCTCCGCTGAACGCTAGAATCTCAGTTATGACGTTGGAGTCTCTACTTCTGAGCCGGGATGGTGAAGTGCTCCGGATCCTCCGACCTACCCTGGAGAAGCTCTCGATCGACGTCGAAGTGTGCCAGGAAGCGAAAAAAGCCACCGAAATCCTGATCTCAGAAAAGTTCGACGCCGTGATTGTGGACTGCGATGACTTGCAAGGCGGCCTCGAAGTACTGCAGGGCCTGCGCGCCACTCCCAGCAATCGGAATTCTGTAACCTTCGCCCTGCTGAACGGAAAGAAAACCACCACGCAGGAAGCCTTTGGCATGGGCGTGAATTTCGTCCTGCAAAAGCCCATCAGCACGCTGAACGCCTCGCGCTGCTTTCATGCGGCGCTCAATTTTATGGTACGCGAGCGCCGTCGCTACTACCGCCAGCCAGTAAAGATGCAGGTTCGCGTGGTCTTGAGCGACAAAGAAATTATCGGAACCAGCACCAATGTGAGCGAGGGTGGCATAGCCCTCATCTTGCATAAGGCGATCCCCAAAGGCGCTGCCCCTCGTTTGCAATTCACCTTGCCCGAAACCAAATTGTCTCTGGACGTCGAAGCTGAAGTAGCCTGGGCCGACATTAAGGGACATGTAGGATTGCGCTTCCTCAACGTCCCCCTGAGTTCCCAGCAACTCCTGGAGAAATGGCTCGACGAGCAAATGGAAAAGGAGCTACCCGGCACCAAAGAGATGCTGGTAATCCCGGGCTCCGACACCGTCCAATAAGCTTCCTAGCTACCTCCCAGGTATTCACCTTGTAACTTTGTCCCCGCGCCGGTGCATGGCAATCTGGTGGGATACTGGAGAGCCATTGCCATGCTTCCTACTGATTACCGCATCACCCGCGTACAGAAGACTCTGCGCTGGTTTGAGGAAGATATCCCTCTGTTGAACATGCGTGTGAAGGATCTGTCTGCCGAACGCCAGCGCTCGGCCCGCCAGTTCGCCGCAGCCTTGATCAACCAGACCCGCGCCGAACTGGACCGGTTGCTCGAGGAACAGCCTGAGCCGGCATCAGAGACTGGCGATTTTCCCTGCGAACCTGCCGATTGATGTGGTTTTGGGTTTTAGCCCGTCTGAGCTGACTCTATCTAGGGTTGCAGCGCCACAGCACTGTCAGAGCGAAGATCCAGCGGCGGCCTGCGAGCTGTAAGGACCGGCGGCGTCCCGCTCTTCTTCTGGCAGCGTTACTTCCTCCCACAGCGTCTTGTCCCGCAGGATGCGCGACACCAGCGCGGTGTGCATGGCGTGACCGGCGCGATCGGCCGCGATCCGGCCCAGGATCGGCTTCCCCAGCAGCGCAAGGTCGCCAACCAGATCGAGCACCTTGTGCCGCACGAACTCGTCGGGAAAGCGCAACGGGCCGTTTTCGATTCCGTCGCGAGTCAGCACGATGCAGTTCTCCCGCGATGCGCCGCGGATTAGTCCCATGTTGCGCATGTTTTTTTCATCTTCGCGTGAGCCGAAGGTGCGTGCCCCTGCAATCTTGCGCAGGTAGCTGCCGTTTGAAAGCTCCACCTGAAAAGTTTCCTTCCCGATCAGCGGGTGCGGAAAATTAATCGAGTAAGAAACGGAATAGCTCTCGGCGGGATGGACGGAAATAAACTTGTTGCCCTCGCGCATCTCAACTTCGCGAAGAATCTTCAGATATTTGCGGGGCCGGCGCTGCTTGCGGATCCCGGCCTTCTGAATCAGCTCGACAAACGGGAGGGCGCTGCCATCGAGGATCGGGAGCTCGAGGTTGTCCAGCTCCACGATCGCATTGTCCACGCCCAGGCCGATAAAGGCCGAGAGCAGGTGCTCGGTGGTGGAGATGAGCACGCCCTTCTTCATGAGACTGGTCGCATAGCTGACGCGGGCGACGTTGCGGCTTATGGCTTCGATCTCAAAGCCATCTAGATCGATGCGGCGAAACACGATTCCCGTTCCGGGAGGCGCGGGAAGAATTCGCATCGAAACCGGCGCGCCACTGTGGAGTCCTACTCCACTACATTCCACGGCCGAGCGGACTGTTTGCTCTGGAGTCAAAGGGTGTCTGCGTATGTCCCGGTGAATGAATAGATTACAGCCCCTGCGCTATCTCTGACTGTGGTAA
>Ga0210390_10001854_pt1 | contig 19472 bp, 13 predicted proteins | sample IncBWH11OmetaG_FD_161050 | JGI IMG/M metagenome (GOLD analysis project Ga0210390, IMG submission 161050) | Forest soil microbial communities from Barre Woods Harvard Forest LTER site, Petersham, Massachusetts, United States - Inc-BW-H-11-O ... | reverse complement strand
GTTTCGGATTTCTGGAATTTGCGCCGCGCCGGCACGGCATAGAAAATATCCGCCACGCTGATCGAAGTTCCCACTGGCACGCCCGCGGGCTTCACGCTCAGAAGCTTGCCGCCCGCGAATTCGATGCGCGTTCCCTCCCCTTCTTCCGCGTCGCGCGTTTCCAGCAGTAGCCGAGAGATGGCGGCGATGGTGGGTAAAGCCTCTCCGCGAAATCCCAGCGTGGCGATGGAGAGCAGGTCGTCGGCGGTGCGCAGCTTGGAAGTGGCGTGGCGCTCGAAAGCCAGCAGCGCGTCGTCGTGATTCATGCCGCGGCCGTTGTCAATCACTCGGATCAGGCGCTTGCCGCCCGACTCCGTCTCGATGCGAATCGAGTGCGCGCCCGCGTCCAGCGCGTTCTCGAGCAGTTCTTTGACCACGGAGGCAGGACGCTCGACCACTTCGCCGGCTGCAATTTTATTGGCGACGGTTTCCGGAAGTATGCGGATGCGGCTCATGGGATATGTCTCGCGGAACTCGGATCGGCTAGCCCCGAACCCTCAGAACCGCGACGATATTCTTCGCGAGCTTCGTCTTCGGTCTTCTTATCTTCCTGGGCCAGGCTGCGCAAAAAAATCCGCGTGCCGAACAAGCTCGCGACGAAGACCACCAGCATGAGCGAAACGCCAAACCACTCCGGAAACGAGCGCAGCTGCACCATCACCAGAAAAATGAACCCGATCGTAACGCCCAACCCCAACAGGACCATGAATTGCACGCGCAAGCTAAGCCGACGCATACTCCGCACCACGAGGAACACTCCCAGTAACGCTGCAATTGAGATGCCAATCAGTAGGGGATAAGAGATCATTCGTCCTTCTTTGCTGTCATCCCCGCTTCCGTCTGTTTGATTGCGATGCCCAAATCATCCAACTGATCCGTATCCACCGACGACGGTGCTTCGGACATCAAGTCCTGCGCCTTCGTGGTCTTCGGGAACGCGATGACGTCGCGAAGCGATTTTTCGCCTGCGAGCAGCATCGCGATCCGGTCGATGCCGAGCGCGATCCCTCCGTGCGGCGGCGTGCCGTAGGTGAGCGCATCGAGGAAAAAGCCGAAGCGGTGCTTGGCCTGTTCGTCCGAGAGGCCGAGCGCCTTGAACATACGCGCCTGCACGTCCTGGCGATGAATTCGTATGCTGCCGGAGCCCAGCTCGACGCCGTTAAGCACAAGGTCGTAGCCCTTCGAGCGGCACTCCCACGGCGCCGTTTCAAGCTTCTCGATGTCCTCCTCGTAGATTCCGGTGAACGGGTGTTGCGCGCTCACCCAGCGCTTGTCGCGCTCGCTCCATTCGAAGAGCGCGAAGCCGGTGATCCACGCGAACTCCCATTTCGAGCGGTCGATCAAGTTGAGCTTGTCGCCGAGATACAAGCGCAGAGCGCCGCCGACGTTGAGCGACGTGTCCGTGTGCGGAATCTGATCTTTTGCCGAGGCAGCGACGATCAAGTCGCCCACCTTCGCGCCGAGGGCTTCGGCGAGCTTTTTGAGTCCGTCCGCTCCGAGATTCTTTTCGAGCGCCGAGGAGATTCCTTCGGCCGCGACTTTCACGGTGTAAACGCCGCGTGCTCCCGCCGCCTTACCGGCCTCGACGAGCTCGTCGATCTGCTTGCGCGACCACGCGGCCGCGCCGGGCGCGACCATTGCTTGCACGTTACCTTCGAATTTGAAAGTTTCGCGCGCCGGCTCGAAGTGCGAAGTAACTTCGTGCAGTTCCATGGCGAAACGCAGATCGGGCTTGTCTGAACCATATTTTGCGAGAGCGACTTTGTAATCGAGACGGCGGAACGGCGCAGTGACTTCTACGCCGATCACGCCGAGTGTCGCGACCATCACTTGCTCGATAACGTGAAAAATGTCTTCCTGGCGAGGGAACGACATCTCGAGGTCGAGCTGAGTGAACTCGAGCTGACGGTCCGCGCGAAAATCCTCGTCGCGAATGCATTTGCAGATCTGGAAATAGCGGTCCATTCCCGAAATCATCAGAATCTGCTTGAAGATCTGCGGCGATTGCGGCAGCGCGTAGAATTGGCCGTGATGAATCCGGCTCGGGACGAGGCAGTCGCGCGCGCCTTCGGGCGTCGAGCGCGTCAAGAGCGGCGTTTCGATCTCGAAGAAGCCGAGTTCGTCGAGTGTCTTGCGCATGGTGAAGACGATCTGGTGGCGCAGCTCGATGTTGCTGTGGAGCCTCGGCCGGCGCAGGTCGAGATAGCGATAGCGCAAGCGCGTCTCTTCGCTCGCCGTCACCCCGTCTTCAATCTGGAACGGCGGCGTCTTGGAATTATTCAAAATGTGCAAACGGGTGGCCATCACTTCCACTTCGCCAGATGCGATTTCGGGGTTGGACTTCTGGCGACGAATCACTTTGCCTTCGACGGCCACCACGAACTCCGAACGCAGCTCCTCGGCCTTTTTGTGCGCTTCGGGATGCAGCTCTTTGTTAAACACAATCTGCGCTAGGCCCGCGCGATCGCGCAGATCAATGAAGATCAGCTGGCCCAGGTCGCGGCGGCGATGAACCCAGCCCATCAGGATCACATCTTTGTCAGCGTCCGACGCACGCAGGTCGCCGCAGTAGTTAGTGCGTTTCAGATTGCCGAGCGCGTCAAGCAAGATTGTGTTCCTTTCCTTCGGCGCGGGCTGCGCATTGAATACTGTCGCGAACTTGCCGTCAGCCCCGCGTGCCGCGTTTTTCGGATTCCAGATATTCTAGCAGTTCGTATTCGGAAAGCTTCTTCTGATCCGCGTCAGCCAGCCGCTTCAGCGTGAAATTGCCGGACGCGACTTCGTCACTGCCAATGATCAGCGCGTAGCGCGCGCCGAGCTTGTCGGCCAGATTTAGCGATTTCTTGAATTTCATTTCCTCGCCCGGCAGCTCGACAGAAAGACCCGACTCGCGCAATTTTCTCGTCAGGGCCACTGCGGTTGGGTAAGTCGGCGCGCCCATCCACGCGACGAAGACGTCAAGTCCGGGCAGTTGTGGCAGATTGCCGGACTCCTGAATCGAAAGGATCGCGCGGTCGCTGCCGATCGCAAAGCCAATCCCCTTCGTTGGTGGCCCGCCGAGAAGCTCGACTAAGCCATCGTAGCGGCCGCCGCCGCAGACCGCGTTCTGCGAGCCGAGGCCCTCGGCGATCACCTCAAACGTCGTACGCGTGTAATAGTCCAGGCCGCGCACCAGCCGCCAGTTTTCTTCATACGCAATTCCGCGCAGCTTCAGTTCATCTTTCAACTTGGCGAAGTGCTCGCGGCATTCAGAGCACAGATGATCGGGGATGCGCGGCAATTGCGCGATGATTTCCTGCTCGTGCGGCAATTTCGAATCCAGCACGCGCAGCGGATTGGTCTCGATGCGCCGCTGTGAATCCGGCCCGAGCTGATCCCTCACCTTGAGCAATTCTTGCCGCAGCAATTCCACATACTGCGGACGGCAATTCTTGTCCCCGATCGAATTCACGTAGAGCGTGGTGCGCGTCAATCCCACGCGCTTAAGAAAAACCGTCAGCATTTCCAACACTTCGGCATCGATAGGAGGCGCGTCCGATTGGCCCAAAACTTCCGCGCCGATCTGATAGAACTGCCGGTAGCGCCCCTTCTGCGGTCGCTCCCGCCGAAACATCGGCCCCATGTAGTACAGCTTCACGTTTCCCGGCAGGACATGCATTCCGTGCTCGATGTAGGCGCGACAGACCGATGCTGTCGCTTCTGGACGCAAGGTCAGCCATTCAAATTCGGAAAGAGCATCCCAAATGGCCTTGGAGTCTTGCCCGCCGCCCAGGTGCACTTTCGTTGCATCAAAGCCACGTTCGATTGCTTTCCGCACGAGTTCTTCAGGCGCCAGAGGATCTTGAAACGTAAACATCTCTTTCGAGACGACGTCGGTGTCCGTGCCGATAGAACGTGCGAAAAGCTGTGTTTCCTCAAAAATCGGCGTTCGAATGTCACCGAATCCGTACGTCCCAAACGCTTCTTGCGCGGACTGTTCGAACCAATTCCACAGTGCGGAATCAGGCGGAAGAATGTCGCGGGTGCCTTTGATGGCGCGGAATTGTCGTTTCTCTGGCAATGCTAGTTCCCTGTCTCCTTGTTTCCCCGCATCCGTTCTTCCGCGCGATACGTTTCCTTGTACTCCACATACCGCCGCGCGTAAGCGTCAATCGAATCGAGATCTTCAGCACCGAGCGCGCGGCGCAACTTCGCCGGCTGGCCCATCATCAGGCTGCCCGGAGGAACAATCGTGCGCTCTGGCACCAGCGTTCCCGCCGCAATGATCGAGCCCGTGCCAATCACCGCGCCATTCAGGATGATGCTGCCCATGCCGATCAAGCAGCGCGATTCAATCGTGCAGCCGTGCAATGTGACGCTGTGGCCTACGGTAACATCGTCGCCCAACACCAGTGGATTGGTGTCGCGCATCACGTGCACAATTGAGCCGTCCTGAATATTCGTGCGCGCGCCAATGCGAATGTAATGCACGTCACCGCGAATCACGGCGCAAGGCCACACGCTGGAGTCCTCGCCGATCACCACATCACCAATAATGACAGCCTGCGGGTCAATATAAGCGCTGGCCGCGACGCGCGGCATTCGTCCCTTGTAGCTGCGAAGCAAGGTACCACTCCTGATTAACGATTGAAGTACGTTTTTGTTACTGCGCGAGGCGCCGCGAAAAAAATCACGTCACACTACAATATTTGCACCACAGGCGCGCCGGCGGAAGCGTTCACAATTTCCAGCCGCGCGATCACATTGCGCGCCACCGCGTAAACGCTCTTGCCACCGGGCGCGTCTTCGCCCAGCGACGCCACCGGCTTGCCGGTATCGCCTCCGATGCGAATCTGCGGGTCAATCTCAATCTCGCCGAGAAACGGCACGCCGAAATTTTTCGCCATGTGCTGCCCTTCGCCGTGTCCGAACACGTCAATGCGCCCGTTGCAATGCGGACAATTGAAATAGCTCATGTTTTCCACGACGCCCAGAATTTCCACGTTAACTTGGCGAAACATTTCCACAGCCTTGCGCACATCCGCCAGAGCCACGATCGAAGGCGTGGTAACCACCACCGCGCCCGTCAGCGAGACGCTTTGAATCAGCGAAAGCTGCACGTCACCCGTGCCCGGCGGCAGATCCACGATCAGGTAATCGAGTGTGCCCCACTGCACGCTACGCAAAAATTGCTGCATCACGCTGTGCAACATCGGCCCGCGCCACACCAACGGTTTGTCGCCGGGATTCAGCAACCCCATGGAAATCATTTTCACGCCATAAGCTTCCACGGGGATGATGGTCTTCTCGTCCACCGCGCGCGGTTGCTCGTTCGTGCCGAGCATTACCGGCACGTTCGGCCCGTACACATCGGCATCGAGCAGGCCAACGGTAGCGCCGAGTTTCTTCAGCGCGATCGCCAGATTCACGGCGACGGTCGTCTTGCCCACGCCGCCTTTGCCGCTGGCAACGGCCACGAGGTTCCTCACGCCTGCGATGGGCGGTCTCTTCTCAAGCGTTTGTGCTGGTCCAGGTCCTGGTCCGGGAGGCATATGAGTCCTTTCGGCGAATCCGCGTAGCAGCGGCGTCCCGACTGATTAGGTCGACTTGCAATGATAGACTGCCGCAGCTGGAGCGGCAAGGCCGCGAAGAAAGCCAGCCGGCACCAACTCCTGCGCGCCGAACGACCACAGCGTCCACACGGGCATTGGACGAGCACTTTGCACGAAATCGCGCAAGCGGCTACAATAGTATTCAGGGAGACGCGCGATCCTCGCAGCCGCCACACCTGCAGGTCGGGTTCCCCGTTCACGGGAGCTTAAACGACAATTTCGCCCCGTTTGTGGGCCCGCATGCGTCTAATCTGAAAATATGGATGTCGAAAAATTCATAAATGGCGTCGTAGCGCGTTTCATCGGCACGAAGCACGAACGCGACGTGAAAGAGCTGCAGCCGCTGGTCGAGGAGATTAACGCGCTCGAGCCTGAGATGCGCAAACTCTCGGACGCCGAGATAACGGCGAAGACCGCCCAGCTTAAGACCGAAGTTCAGACGCGCATGGAAGGCCTGGAGCGCGACGACCCGGACTACAAACAAAAAATGCAGGAAGCATTGCAGCCCGCGCTGGTACCGGCATTCGCGCTGGTGCGCGAAGCTGGCCGCCGCACTCTCGGCATGCGCCACTTCGACGTACAGCTGATCGGCGGCGCCGTGCTGCACCAAGGCAAAATTTCCGAAATGAAGACGGGTGAAGGAAAGACGCTCGTCGCCACCCTGCCGGCGTACTTGAATGCGCTCACCGGCAAGGGCGTGCACATCGTCACCGTGAACGATTATCTCGCCCGCCGCGACGCCGAATGGATGGGCCCGATTTACAAGATGCTGGGACTTTCGGTGGGCGTCATAGTTCACGATCTTGACGACGTGCAACGCCGCGCCGCCTATGCCGCGGACATCACCTACGGCACCAATAACGAATTCGGCTTCGATTATCTGCGCGACAACATGAAGTACGACCTCACGCAGTGCGTGCAGCGCGGCCATCACTTCGCCATCGTGGACGAAGTGGACTCCATCCTGATTGACGAAGCGCGCACGCCGCTGATCATCTCCGGCCCCGCCGAGGAATCTACCGACAAGTATTACCGCATAGACAAAGTTATCCCCAAACTGATCCTGGACATTGACTACACGCTCGACGAAAAGCACCGCACGGCAACTCTGACGGAAGAAGGCGTCTCGAAGTGCGAGCAACTCTTGAACCTGGGCAACCTATACGACCCCGCGCACATGGACATCATCCACCACGTATATCAAGGCTTGCGCGCCCACACGCTCTTTCAGAAAGACGTGGATTACGTGGTGAAAGACGGCGAAGTGGTAATCGTTGACGAGTTCACCGGACGCCAAATGCCCGGCCGCCGCTGGTCCGATGGCTTGCACCAGGCAGTGGAAGCAAAAGAAGGCGTGAAGATCGAACGGGAAAATCAGACGCTCGCGACCATCACCTTCCAGAATTATTTCCGCATGTATAAAAAACTTTCTGGCATGACGGGAACCGCGGAAACCGAAGCGCCTGAGTTCGACAAAATCTACAAGCTCGAAGTGGTGGCCATCCCCACGAACAAGTCGCTGATCCGTATCGAAAATTCCGACGTCGTGTATCGCACGGAAGCAGAAAAGTTCGAAGCCGCCGTGAATGGCATTCTGCAGGAAGACGGCACGCACGCGGGCGGCGTCCGCCAGTATTACGAACGCGGCCAGCCGGTGCTAGTCGGCAGCATTTCCATCGAAAAATCAGAGAAGATCGCGGCGCATTTGAAAAAGGCCGGCATTCCGCACCAGGTGTTGAACGCGAAACAGCACGAGCGCGAAGCGATCATCATTTCGCAAGCGGGACGCAAGGGCACGGTTACGGTTTCGACGAACATGGCGGGCCGTGGCACGGATATTCTGCTCGGCGGCAATCCCGAAGCCATGACGCGCGATTATTGTTTGAAGAACAAGCTCGCCCTTCCCTACGCTCCGGCCAGCTCAGTGATCGGCGCTGCTCCCGGAACCGAAACGGCTGCACAAGCCGATGCAGCCAGCGCTGCCGGCGCGGCTGCGCAAGCTCCTTCGAACGGCGGCAGCAGTCCCGCGATGGTCCTGTTTCAAATCGAAGGCAAAATCTTTCAGGTGCCGCTGGAACAATGGAAGCCCATTTACGATCAATTCGCAGCGGAATGTAAGGCCGAACACGACGAAGTGGTGGCCATGGGCGGCCTGCATATTCTGGGCACCGAACGCCACGAGGCTCGCCGCATTGACAATCAATTGCGCGGCCGCGCCGGCCGCCAGGGCGATCCCGGCTCGTCGCGATTCTTCCTATCGCTCGAAGACGACCTCCTCCGCATTTTCGGCGGCGAGAAAGTTAAAGCCATGATGCACTGGCTCGGCATGACCGAAGGCGTGCCCATCGAATCGAAACTCATCAGCAAGCGCATTGAAAATGCGCAGAAGGCCGTGGAAGCACAGAACTTCGAAGCACGCAAACACCTGCTGGAATACGACGATGTAATGAACAAGCAGCGCGAGACGATTTACAATTTGCGCCGCTCGTTCCTGGAAGGCCGCGACCAGAAAGAATTCGTGCTGGAGCGTGCCGACGCTATCGCCAACGAACTGGTGGAAACGTATTGCCCGCGCGAACAGCATCCGGACCAGTGGAACGTCACGCAATTCTCCAACGAAATCCTGAATCAGTTCGGCTTCGATCCCAAGGCCGTCGGGATGGATTTCGCGACGTTGAATCATGAAACCGCGGGCGAAACGCTCATCGAAAAAGTCCGCGCGCGCTACGAAGAGAAGGAAGCGCTCTTTGGCGCGCAGACCTTGCGCTGGCTCGAGCGCCACATCCTGCTGGACGTGGTGGACGGCCAGTGGAAAGACCATCTGCTCACACTCGACCACTTGAAGGAAGGCATAGGTCTGCGCGGGTACGGGCAGAAAGACCCGCTGGTGGAATTCAAGAAGGAAGCGTTTATTCTTTTCGATGAGTTGATGAACCGCATTGACACCGAAGCTGTGCGGTTCCTCTTCCTGGTGCGCCCGGCCGAGCAACCTGCCGCCGCAGCTGCGCAGCCCGCCGCACCGTCCGCGCAGAAGCCGTTAGTGCCGCGCGGCCTCTCGCAATTCTCTCCCGAAGAAATCGAGCGCAAGCAGCGCCGCCAAGAAAAGCAAATGCAGTTTCAGACCGGTAACACGCAGGTCGAAGCTCCCAAACCCGCCCGCGCCGGCGCGAAAGTCGGCCGCAACGATCCCTGCCCGTGCGGTTCAGGCAAGAAGTACAAGAAGTGCCACGGTGAAGCGGCCTAGGCATCAAGTCATCCTCCACTCGCGCTTGGGAACTTTTCCGGCGACGCCTGCGTATCTTCATCCGAGTTCGGCCCAATCTGCTCAGGAGGATGGAACATGAGAATTCGTACGCGTACTTTTCCCGCAGTGCTGGCGCTGCTGTTGTCACTGGCGGCCACAATGGCATCTCGGCCGGCGTTGGCCAGCGACGAGGGTCATTTCGACCGCACGCTCACGGTGACGGGCGCGGTGGATCTGGACGTCCAGACAGGCTCCGGTGAAATCACCGTGCGCACGGGAGATTCCAGCAAAGTAGAGATTCACGGCCGGATCAGAGCGAATCACGGCTGGTTCGGCGCTGACGCCGAACAACGCATTCACGAAATCGAAGCAAATCCGCCCATCGAGCAGAACGGCAACACAATTCGCGTTGGCCACATTGAAAATCACGATTGGAAGAACAATATTTCCATCAGCTACGAACTCGTAGTGCCAGTGCAAACCAAGTTGCACTCCGAATCCGGATCCGGCGACCAAGTTATCGGCGGCATCTCCGGCCCAGCGGATGCCAGCAGCGGTTCCGGCAGTGTGCGGCTCAGCAACATCGGCGGAGAAACGCATGCGCGCACGGGATCGGGAGAGATCGAGCTCAACGGAATTCACGGCGCGACGCGCGCCACGGCTGGCAGCGGAAGCATTCGCGCCATCGGAATTGCTGGAGCTTTGACCGCATCCAGCGGCAGCGGCAGTGTGAAATTCGAACAGACCGCGGCCGGTGACGTGGAAATCGGCACAGGCTCGGGCGACGTGGAAATCAAGGGCGCGAAGGGTGCGGTGAAAGTGCAAACCGGCAGTGGCAGCATTACCGCGCAAGGCGACCCCACAGGCGACTGGCGTCTACATACCGGTTCAGGAGACGTCAGCGTCGAGCTGCCGCAGCAAGCAGCATTCAATTTGGTGGCGCGCACCAGTTCCGGCAGCATTGATAGTAGCCGCGAGATCGCGGTGCAGGGAAAACTCAGCCCGCGCGAGTTACAGGGAAAAGTAGGAGGCGGCGGTCCGACCGTCGAACTCAGCACCAGCTCTGGCAGCATTCAGATCCGTTAGAACTTTTCTTGCGGACACACATACGGGCACAGAGGTGTGCGCAACGGCGATCGGCCTGCACCGTCGACCAATCTTTGATTTCGCACGGGTCTCGGCCAGAGCGCGACGTTGTTGTCCTTTACAACTCAAGGTAACTTGCGCGCAAAAATTTTGTGCTACTCTCTCCCCAACCTCGAGGCAGTAGCCGCTCGAGAATCAGGGGTGTGCGATGACAGCCGCTGTATCCGTCCACTGCACTCGTCCTGGGTGCGCGAAGCCCACGCCTCCGGCGCTCACCCGCACGGAACTCTGCCTAGATCATTTTCTCGACGAAGCGTTCCAGCGTACCGATCAAGCTCTCCAGCGTTGCCGAGAAGGGGCGCCACTGACCAAAGAGAGCCTGGAATGGCTGCTCTCTGACGCGCTAGCGACGGTCAAAAATTTGGAAGAGAGTGCCGACGAGCCGCAGCCGGAGCAACGTGATCGCATGCTCGAGCTGTTGTTGATTCTCGCAAATCTGCACGAGTACGTCGCGCATCATTCCATACGCGTCGAGCATCCGGCCTGAATTGACTCGCAGCCCGCGGGACGCATCCGCATTGCGCGAAACCGTGCTACCGCGCCGGCGCTAGCTTGCAGCGTATCCATTAACGTATAAGGCATCACCCTGCTTGCAAATTCCTGCAAACCAAATCAAGCTGAGGATTACCACAGAGCGGTTCACCATGTCTGAAAAACCTAAAGAACAAGACCCATTCAAGCCGCAAGAGCCGAACATACCCGGCGTCACCGACAACCCGGCTCGTCACAAGCCGGCACCCGAGCCGCCTCGCCAGACGACGTCACAGTTCCGCGGCCCCACGGTCGCGGCCGAAAAAATCCCTGCGCAAAAATGGCTGGCAATCGCTGCCGTTGCTATCGGACTGGTCTCGCTCGCACTTTTTTTGTGGAAACATTCGGGTGCTCCGACGCAATCAGAACAAGTTCCCGCGGCCGTACCGGTTGTGGACCTTCCGCCGGTAGCACCGTCGCAGCCGGCCGTGGTTTTGGCGGTGGGACCCGGACCCGTGGCCACGACGGCGGAGCTTGCGAAGCCCTGGTCGTCCAAGCGATTCGAATTTCACGTGCCGGAAACCAACGATAATCTTTCGGCCGTCGTCGTTCATCTTCCCAATGGCGTTTATTGGGGTTTCTCGTTGCGAGAGCCGTTCGGCACATGCGAACTCGAGTATGTGACCGATCTTGGCAAGCTGGAGCACGACTACGGTTTTCACGCGAATCATCCCATGGTGGGAGATCCTTGCAATCGCGCGGTGTTCGACCTCACGCGTTATGGAACGGGCCCGAATGGAGTGATCCGCGGCGCGATTGTCAGCGGCCAGGGCGTGCGGCCTCCGACGGCGATCGAAATCAAAGTGCGTGGCAAGCAGATTGTCGCCACTCAACTGGAACACTGAGGCGCGACCGTAGCGACTTCAGTGATGCGCGGCTAACACAGGACAGAATTCACCCTCGCTATGCCGCGGATCCAGCGCCCTCCAGCGAAGCGCAACGCTCTACCTCAGCTTCCATCTTCCCGGTCAGCACCATCGCCACCATTTTCTGATCCGCGAGCCAAGACCACAACGGATGCCCAAACGTCGCGGGGCGATTGTGCTCCACAAAGAAATGCGAAAACCATGCCAGCGCGTAAGGCACGGCAAACGCCGCCAGAATAAACCACGGCTTGCGCAACACGATTGCCGCCACCAAGAGCGACCATCCCACTAGCGTCCCGGCAGTATGGAAAATTCGCGTCAGGGGTTGGCGGTGCGCCAACACGTAGAACGTCCAGAACCGAGCAAAACTTTCAGGTTTGTCCATGCCGGGGATTGTAGCTCCGGCATCCGCAGGTGCAAGCCAAAAGAAAAACGCCACAGTCCCGCTGGAGGTGGAGCGGGACTGTGGCCCGTCGCCGAGAATCTCTCGGCAACGGTTATGACGAGGTATGACTCTTATGTATCGTTACTGCCACTAACTGAAACCCGAGGCCGCCGGAAAAGTTGCCAAATTCTTGCCTGAATCAGGGCCTTGCGGCTTGCACTAAGAGTCTGCCGCCCTTCCCGTTTTCTTCGCCAGCCGCGAATCCGCTCTCGTTTAGCTCCTTGCGCCGTCGCCTACAGTTGTTTACGATGACGTACGAACATGATCGGCGAAACAATTTCGCATTACCGCATTCTTGATCCGCTGGGCAGCGGCGGCATGGGGCAAGTATTTCGCGCGGAAGATACGCGCCTCGGCCGTCAGGTCGCGCTCAAATTTCTCTCCCCAGACCTCGCGCGCGATCCGGCCGCTCTAGAACGCTTCCAGCGCGAAGCCCGCGCCGCGTCTTCGCTCAATCATCCCGCCATTTGCACCATCTACGACGTCGGCGATTACAACGGCCGCCCTTATCTGGTAATGGAAGTCCTCGAAGGGCAAACGCTCCGCGAACGCATTGGCGGCCGGCCGATGGCAACCGATGCCCTGCTCGATTTCGGCGCGCAAATCGCCGATGCGCTCGATGCCGCGCATTCTCGCGGCATCATTCATCGCGACATCAAGCCCGCGAATATTTTTATCACTTCCCGCGGACAGGCAAAAATTCTCGATTTTGGATTGGCCAAGCAAGCTGCAACCCGGCGCGTCGGCGAAGCAGTCGGTGCGGGCAACAGCATCACCCAGCCAACTACTGACAATCTCTTTCTCACCAGTCCCGGCTCAGCCATCGGCACCGTTGCGTACATGTCTCCCGAACAAGCGCGCGGCGAGGAGCTCGACGCGCGCACCGATCTGTTCAGTCTCGGCGCGGTGCTCTACGAGATGGCCACGGGCCAGGCCGCATTCAATGGCAATACTTCCGCGGTGATTTTCGATGCCATCCTGAATCGCACGCCTGCTTCGCCAACCTCGCTCAACCCGATGCTCCCTGCCAAGCTGGAAGAAATCATCGGGAAATCCCTCGAAAAAGATCGCGACCTGCGCTACCAGACCGCCGCCGAACTGCGCGGCGATTTGAAACGCCTGAAGCGTGACACCGACTCTTCTCGCGCGGCGAGTGGTTCCACCGGCACGTGGGGCGCGAGCAACGCTGCGACGAATCCTGGTTCTGGCACGACCGTGGCGCAAGTGGCCGCTTCCGGTTCGCACCAGACTCAGGTTCCAGTTTCGGCAGTCGGCTCCACAGGCGATTCTGTGAATCGTGGCCGGCGCTTGGGCCTGTGGATGGCCGCCGCTGTGGTCGCCCTCATCGTCGTCGGCGCGATCGCCGCCATCGCATTTCACGATCGCTTTGGACACCATCACCAGGAAGCCGCCTCGTTTTCTCAAATGTCCATTTCGCCGCTCACTTCCACCGGCAACATCCATTCGGCTACGATTTCCGCCGACGGCAAGTGGGTCGCCTACGTCGCGGATGAAAAAGGCAGCCACGGTATCTGGATTCGTCAGCTCGCCACTGGCAGCACCGCGCAAGTGGAGCTCGGCACGCCCGGCGAGATCGAAGGATTAAATTTTTCACTCGATGGCAATTATCTTTATTTCGTCAAGCGTGACGAATCCGTCGGTGTCGGCACCCTATTCCAAGCGCCTTCCCTCGGCGGCGCGCCGCGCCAGGTGATCGTGGATGTGGATAGTCCGATCAGTTTTTCTCCCGATGGGAAGCGGTTCGTGTTCGTCAGACAGGTCAGTAAGGCCAAGACTTCAAAATTGATCATCGCGAATACCGACGGCTCCGGCGAACAGGACCTTCTGGTTTTGACCAATCCGCCTCGTTTTTCGGATAACGGCCCGGCATGGTCTCCCGACGGCAAGCGCATCGCCGTCGCGGACGATCCCACCGGCGAATTCGATAAATACGCCGTCGAGATCGTGGACGTTGACTCCAAAACAAAAACGCGCCTCGGCTCGACGGACTGGCTTTCTCCCGATCAAATGGCCTGGCTTCCGGATGGCTCCGCGCTCCTTTTCAACGCGCGCGTCGCCAAGGCCTCGCTCAACGCGCAACTCTTTTCGCTTAGCTATCCCGACGCCGAAATTCGCCGCGTGACGAATGATTTGAATTTCTACAACGGTACAAGCATCACTTCCGACGGCTCCGCGCTGGTCTCCGCCCAAGTAACTCTCACCGGAAGCTTGTGGATTGCGAATTTCGGCAGTGCCACTTCGTTTTCGGCGCCGCGCCAAATTTCTAGCGGCATCAGCCGCGCCGATGGCATTTCCGGCATCATTTGGGCGCCCGACGACAAAATCATATATACCTACTACACTTCGGGAGCGATCCAGCTCGCTAGCGCGTCGCCCGATGGCTCAAATGTCCACGACATTGCGCCTGGCGTTGTGTCGCCAAGTTGGCTTTCCAGCTGTGGAGACGGCCGGCACTTCGTCTTCGGCATGGGTCGTGGCAACGACAGCAGCTCGATCTGGCGAGCGGACATGGATGGGTCCAATCTCACGCAGCTCAGCACTGGGAAGATCGCCGTGCATCCCAATTGCTCGCCAGATGGCAAATTTGTCGTCTATGTTGGTGTCGTCGGCGACTCCGTTCAGCTGATGCGCGTCGGGATTGACGGCGGCACACCTGCCGAAATCTCTAAAGAGGAATTGTTCTCTCCCGTGATCTCGCCGGACGGTAACTCGGCGGCATGCGCCTACCAGCCCGACCCCGGCAAGCGTCCAAAGCTCGCGGTCGTCGGCCTCAACGGAGGCGAAATACGCAACGTCTATGACCTGCCACCAGAAATGCAAGGCGCTTTCAATGGCGATGGCGGACAGAAACTGGCGTGGACGAAGGACGGTCGCGCGATTTTGTATCCTTTCAACAAAGATGGCGTTATCAGCCTATGGGCCCAACCCGTAGGTCCACAGGGCAGCGCGCCGGCCGCCGCGAAGCAAGTCATGAATCTAGGGCCGGATTTTCAGTGGGGCGCATACACGCTGTCGCCAGACGGGAAGCAGATTATCTACGCTCACGGCCGCGCCGTCACCGATGCTGTGCTGATCTCACACTTTCACTAATTCCACCGTTAGGAGCTGCATGAAATTTCCCCGGCGTGAGTTATTTAGGATCGCCGCTGTCGCTTCCGGCGGCGTTGCGTCTGGAGCTGTCTTCAATGGATCTGCAGCCGGCCACCGAGCGCCCGTGCAAGACGCTGGTCAATCGTTGCCGCCCGCGTTCGACGCCCTGAAGCCCCTGGGCGATCGCCTGATGCCTATTCGCACCGAAGAACTGCAAGCCCGCGTCGCACACGCGCAGCAACTAATGACGGATTCCAAGCCCCGCTTCGAAGCTCTGTACGTCACTCCAGGAACCACGCTGCTCTATTACACCGGCATCCACTGGTGGCCTAGCGAACGCATCCTCGCTTTCCTGGTTCCTCGGCAAGGCGATCCACTCTTAGTCGCCCCGGCCTTTGAAGAGGGCCGCCTCCACGAGCAAATGCGCTGGCCCATGGAACTCCGCGTTTGGCAGGAAGACGAAAGCCCCTACCTGATTATCGAAAAATGGCTGCTAGAACGCGGCACCCGCACCGGACAAGTCGGCGTCGAAGCCACCACGCGCTACGTTTTTTTCGATGGGCTGCGCCACACCGCGACATCACTGGATTACACCAGCGGCGACCCGATCACCGTCGGCTGCCGCGCCCAAAAAAGTGCGCACGAACTGGAATTGATGCGCCTGGCCTGTTCGGCCACGTGCGATGTGTACAAGGCTGTGTTCGCTTCGTTGCGCGAAGGTATGACGCAGCGCGAGATCTCCCAGCTCGCGGCGCGCGGTTATGCCCGCATGGGTCTGCAGGGCGAAGCTTCGGTGTTTTTCGGGCCGTCCTCTGCTCTTCCCCACGGCTCGCGCGAGGAGCAGGTGCTGCGCGAAGGTGTCGGCGTGATGATTGACGATGGCACGACCGTCGAGGGTTATCAGTCGGACGTAACGCGCATGGGTGTTCTTGGCAAGCCTCCGGAAAAACTTCAGCACGCCTTCGAAATCGTGCGCAACGCACAGAATGCCGCGCTCGCCGCCGCAGTCGCCGGCCACCAATGTGGCTCAGTGGACGATGCCGCGCGCAAAGTCATCACCGACGCCGGATTCGGTCCCGGCTACAAATATTTCTCGCATCGCCTGGGCCACGGCATCGGCATGGACGGCCACGAATCGCCCTACCTCGTCCACGGAAATACCACGATTCTCAGGCCCGGAATGACCTTCTCGAACGAACCCGGAATTTACGTGGTCGGGGATTACGGCATGCGCTGCGAAGACGACATGGTGATCGCAGAATCGGGCGAGGCACAGTTGCTCACGCCGGGATTCCAGCCCTCACTAGAAACCCCAATCGCGTAACGTCCCGCCGGTTTACCCTGTGAGCCTGCCAGAGGCAGGGTCGAAGGGTTCACCCTGAGAGGCTGCCAGAGGCAGGATCTAAGAACGTCCCGCCGGCTCATTAAACTCTAGATCTATCCGCGAGCGTATTTCGGCTCGCTCAGAGGCTGCGCGGTACGCGTCCGCGCCAATTCCGACTTGCTCCTGCAAAATTCCACGATCCGCGCCTCCGCCCAAAATCTCTCCGGCCCATCCTCTTGCGAAATGAACGCGCAGTGCCCGCCATGCTCCGGCGCAAGCAACGTTATCCATCGGTTGCCGAGAATCGCCGGATTTTGAAATGGCCCGAACGGCACGAAAGGATCGTCCTTCGCAGCGATAATCAGAGTGGGCATGTGAATTTCGGAGACCACCCGCGATGCGCTAGAGCGTGCGTAATAATCGCTGGCATCTGCGAATCCGCAATAGCGCGCCGTGATCACATCATCAAACTCTCGCACCGAACGAATCCTCGGAAATCCGGGCACCGCGTGCAAGGGATACAGATCCGTAAACAAGCTCGCCTTGTGCCGCATGTGCCGCTTGAGTCGCGTCACAAAATGATGCTCGTAAATGAAATTGCGCGGCTTGCTCAGCGCATCTGCGCAAGCAGCCAGATCCAGCGCCGGCGCAATCGCCACCACGCCGCGCAATTCCGCAGGTGGCGCGCCGCCCATTTCTCCGGCCATCTTCAGCACTAGGTTGCCACCCATCGAATAGCCCGCAGCAAAAATTTCGGGCAAGCCGTCCCGCTCCCCCAGCTCCAGCACCACCGCGCGAATGTCGCAACTCAATCCGGAATGGTAAAGCGTTGGACTAAGCTTCTCGGTACCGCCGCAATTCCGCTGATTCAAACGCACCACGTTGAATCCCGCGATCCAAGCCTTTTCGCCAGTGCCCCGGATGTAGCCGGATTCGCACGAGCCCTCCAGCCCGTGCAGCACCACCAAGGTCGGATGTTCGCGCGGATTCTGCTGCCAGTGGCATTGCCCCAGAACCTGTGTGCCAGGTTCCGTCTCGAACGAGCGAGCCACTCCGCGCGACAGCAACGGCACCGGTCGCGGCCAGAAATTCGCTGCGATGGTCATCGCATGAGCATTGCGCAGCAGTAGATGTGGTCTGAATTCCTTCACTCTTTACATGGTAGGGAGTCCGAGCGTTTCATGCAACCTTGCTCGGCATCAGCGTTCAAATCGGCTCCGGCCGTCGCTGCTTGATTTCATCCGCGGATGCACATAAAATGAATGCTTCAATAATGAGGGTCTGCCGCTACAAATGAATCTTCCGCGAGCCCAGCTAATCCCGCTGGGCTTTGCTGTTTATGGGGACCTTCGGATTCATAGGAGAATAGATGATTGATGGACCCATCCCCGAAGCGCTGACGTTCGACGATGTGCTGCTGCTGCCAGGCAGATCGTCGATCCTGCCCGCGCAGGCGGACACGCGCACTTGCCTCTCGCGCAAAATTGCACTCAATATTCCTATCGTAGCGGCAGCCATGGACACCGTAACGGACGCGCGCCTGGCCATTGCGATCGCACGCCAGGGCGGCATCGGATTCATCCACCGCAACATGACCATTGACCGCCAGGCCGAAGAGGTGGACCGCGTAAAGCGCTCGGAAAGCGGCATGATCGTTGACCCCGTCACCATTGCGCCCGAACTTTCCGTTCGCCAGGCGCTCGACATCATGAACAAATACAAAGTGTCGGGCCTGCCGGTCACTCGCGGCGCGCGCCTCGTGGGCATTCTCACCAATCGTGATCTGCGTTTCGAACGCAATCTCGATCAGCCTGTCAGCTCAGTGATGACCAAGGATAATCTCGTCACCGTTCCGGTAGGCACCACCCTCGACGAAGCTGAAAAAATCCTGCAGCGCCATCGCATTGAAAAACTTCTGGTGGTGGACGCGGATTTCAACCTCAAAGGCTTGATCACCGTAAAAGACATCCAGAAAAAAATCGAGTTTCCCAACGCCACCAAGGACGAGCACGGCCGCCTGCGCGTCGGCGCCGCCATCGGCGCCACCGGCGATTTCCTGGAACGTGCCGCCGAAATGGCGCGCGAAAAAGTGGATGTCCTGGCGATTGACACCGCGCACGGGCACAGCTCACGCGTGATGGATGCCATTCGTACGGTGAAACAAAAATTCCCAGAGATGCAAGTAGTAGCCGGCAACGTAGCCACCGCCGAAGGCGCGCGGGATTTGATTTCCCTCGGCGTGGACGGCCTGAAAATCGGAATCGGTCCCGGCTCAATCTGCACCACTCGCGTGGTTACCGGTGCGGGCGTACCGCAGATCACCGCGATCATCGAAACGTCTCGCGCTGCGAAAGGCACCGGCGTCCCCGTGATCGCCGATGGCGGCATCAAATTTTCCGGCGACATCACCAAGGCCATCGCCGCCGGAGCTAATTCTGTGATGATCGGCGGCCTCTTCGCCGGCACCGAAGAATCGCCTGGCGAAACGATTTTATATCAAGGCCGCACTTTCAAATCCTATCGCGGCATGGGCTCGCTGGGCGCCATGGAAGCGGGTTCGGCGGATCGCTACGCGCAGGAAGGCGCGGAACGCGGCAAGTCGGTTCCAGAAGGCATCGAAGGCCAGGTTCCCTACAAAGGCCCGCTCGCCGGCCTGGTGGACCAACTCGTCGGCGGTCTGCGCAGCGGCATGGGCTACTGCGGCGCGGCCAATCTCACCGAGCTTCAGGAACGAAGCAAGTTCATCCGCATCTCGTCGGCCGGCTTGCTCGAAAGCCACGTGCACGACGTAATCATCACTCGCGAAGCTCCGAATTATCGGCGCGAATAGAGCCCCTTTGAACATTGGACTCCAATCAATCCGCCGCTGCGCCGGGACGAACGGCTAGGATGAACTGGCTCCGCTACTGGTGGCCTGCGCTTATTTGGGCCCTCGTGATCTCAGTATTTTCGACTGGCCTATTCAAGTCGGACAACACGGGCCATGTGATAATTCCCATGCTGCGCTTTTTTCTCCCTCACGCTTCCGCTGAGACTCTCGATTTCCTTCACCACATCATTCGCAAATGCGGCCACTTGACCGAATATTTCATCCTGAGCATGCTGATCCTGCGCGGAATCCGCGCGGGCGAAAAAGGCTTGTACTTGCGCTGGGTTCTGGTGACGATCTTGATCG
>Ga0210390_10001853_pt1 | contig 19479 bp, 13 predicted proteins | sample IncBWH11OmetaG_FD_161050 | JGI IMG/M metagenome (GOLD analysis project Ga0210390, IMG submission 161050) | Forest soil microbial communities from Barre Woods Harvard Forest LTER site, Petersham, Massachusetts, United States - Inc-BW-H-11-O ... | reverse complement strand
GTTTACGATGCCCATGTCCATGCCGGCCGTGATGGCGTGATAAAGGAACGCGGAGTGCATGGCCTCGCGAACCTTGTTGTTGCCGCGGAAGCTGAAAGAGATGTTCGACACTCCGCCGCTCACCTTCGCGTGCGGCAGATTGGCTTTGATCCAGCGGGTGGCGTTGATGAAGTCGACTGCGTAGTTGTTGTGCTCCTCCATGCCGGTGGCAACGGTTAGGATGTTCGGGTCGAAGATTATGTCTTCGGGCTGGAAGCCGACTTCGTCGACCAGGATTCGGTAGGCGCGCTCGCAGATGCGGGTCTTGGCCTCGTAGGTCGCAGCCTGCCCTTGCTCATCGAAGGCCATCACCACAACCGCAGCGCCGTACTTGAGCACAGTAGAGGCGTTCTGCCGGAACTTCTCTTCGCCCTCTTTGAGCGAGATCGAGTTCACGATGCCCTTGCCCTGCATGCACTTGAGCCCTGCCTCGATGACTTCCCACTTTGAGGAGTCCACCATGAAGGGCACCTTGGCTACCTCGGGCTCACTCGCCAGCAACAGAAGAAATCGCGACATTGCCGCGACGCCGTCGATCATGCCCTCGTCCATGCAGATGTCAATAAGGTTGGCCCCGTTCTCGACTTGTTGCCGGGCTACACTTACCGCTTCTTCGTATTTGCCTTCCTTAATCAGCTTCGCGAATTTTGGCGAACCAGCCACATTGGTCCGCTCACCGATCATGATGAAGACGCCGGACTGCTGGGTAAACGGCTGCGACCCGGATAGACGAAGAGGCTTTGGTTGCAGGGCTTCGGCTATGGTCATGCTTTGACCTCGTCGGCGTAGGATTCCACGGCGGATGCCATCTCCAACTGCCGGGGAGGCCGACCTTCGAGGGCCTTGGCGATTGCCGCAATGTGCTCGGGGGTATTTCCGCAGCAGCCGCCGGCGATATTGATCAACCCGCCACGCGCAAAGTCGCCCAGATAACGGGCCATATCGGCGGGCTCCAGATCGAACCCGGTCGGCGATAGCGGATTGGGCAAACCGGCATTCGGGTAGGCCGAGATCGCCACGTCGGCCTTTTCTGCGAGCTCTTCCAGGAACGGATACATCAGATCGGGACCGAGAGAACAATTGAGTCCCACCGACAGCGGTTTCGCGTGTTGCACTGCGTTCCAGAATGCCTCAACGGTCTGAGCGGAGATCATGGTTTCGCCGCCACGCCCAACTGCCGCTGAAATCATGATCGGCAACTCCTTACCTTGAGCGGCGAGGCCGTCCTCGTCGAACACCTCGCGGATAGCGACGAGCGCAGCCTTGGCGTTGAGCGAGTCGAAGATCGTTTCGACCAGCAGCAGGTCCGCTCCTCCGGCGATTAGAGCGCGAACCTGCTGGGCATAGGCCGCTTTCACCTGATCGAACGTGACTACCCGGAAGCCCGGGTCATCGGCATCCGGCGAATTCGAGAGAGACACGGTCAACGGCCCGATGGCTCCGGCAACGAACCGCTGACGTCCGGTGGCGTTTGCAATGCGATCTGCCCATTCGCGGCACTGACGCGCGGATTGCTCGTTGATCTCCCAGGCCAGGTCGTTGAGAAATGGATCATCGATGATCTTCTGATAGAAAGCGGGATCCTTCCGGCCGCCGTGCTCGCGTGGATCGTCTACGAAAAATTCGCTCTGGGAGATGCTGGTCGCGCCGAAGGTGTTCGTCTCGATGATGTCTGCTCCGGCTTCCAGAAAACGGCGATGGATATCACCGATCATCGCTGGCTGAGTCAGAGAAAACAGGTCCCCATTGTTCAGCAGGTCTTTCTTCGAGCCTTTGAAGCGCTCCCCCCGTATGTCCGCTTCCTTCATGCCGTAAGTGCGGATCGTCGTGCCCATCGCTCCATCAATGATGGCGATTCGGCTCTCGAGGATATCTTGAAGAGGATGATGATAGTGGGTTCTAGTCATGTCTCCCTAATCTCTTTTGAGCGGCCATCCCCGAGTTGCGTTTCCTGACCTCATGCTGCGGCAGGGCGCGATAGATTGGCCCTGCGCTGGGGCGGCGCCGTTCGAGGCAGCAGTCTTCCCCGACGGATCGGCGCCCTGAGGTCTATCTATTTGATTATCTCATTCGCATTCAGAACCTTCGATTGTTTGCGCAGCATGCGCACGGAAGCGGCCAGGCTCCCTACTTCCTCATTTCAGAGACGACGGAATTGTTCTAGACTGCAGGCGTCGCCCTGGGGGCTCGACAACTATGAGCAAAAAGGGCAAGACGCAAAGTAGTCAGCAAAGGGCCGCCCCGGTTTCGCGCGGTGTCTGGATCGTGCTTGCGATAGCGACTGTGGCAATTGCAGCGCTGTTCTACTTGTCAAAACGACAGAGCATGAACTCGTCCGCGAGTGTGAGCGCTGCCCCGGCAGCAGCCGCTCAGATGCCGGCGATCCCGGCGCCCAGCCAGGCAAAGGTCTCCGAGACAGGTGCCCAGTCAGGATCGTTCGGTCCGACTCTTGCCAATCGCAACCCCGCGCCGGAAGCTCAGCCCGACGGCATGGCATGGATTCCGGGGGGAGAATTCTCGATGGGCGCCAACGATCCCCCAGAGATGGATGAAGTGGGAATGAAGGCCACACTGGACGCAAGGCCGATTCACCGCGTCTACGTGGACGGCTTTTATATGGATAAGACCGACGTCACCAATGCCGAATTTGCCTCGTTCGCGAAGGCCACTGGATATGTAACGGTGGCGGAACGCAAGCCGAAGGCGGAAGATTTTCCCGGCGCGCCACCGGAAAACCTGGTTGCGGGCTCGGTTGTCTTTGCCGCGCCCGACCATCCCGTTCCGCTGAACAACTATTTTCAGTGGTGGACATACATTCCCGGCGCGAACTGGAAGCATCCCCTGGGCCCGGACAGCAATATCAAAGGGAAAGATAATTATCCAGTTGTTCAGATCGCCTACGAAGATGCACAGGCCTACGCGAAGTGGGCCGGCAAACGGCTGCCCACCGAGGCTGAATGGGAATTCGCCGCCCGCGGCGGTATGGCTGGCAAGCCTTTTGTGTGGGGCGATGAGTTCCGGCCAAACGGTAAATGGATGGCGAATACGCACCAGGGCCATTTCCCCGATAAGGATTCCGGTGAAGACGGATATGTGGGCATCGCGCCGGTGGCGAAGTATCCTGCGAATGGCTACGGCCTATATGACATGGCGGGGAATGTCTGGCAGTGGACGGCTGACTGGTATCGCCCCGACTACTATCAGCAGCTGGCCGCGGCCGGCGGAGTTGCTCGCAACCCGCATGGTCCGGATTCAGCTTACGATCCCGCAGAGCCGGGTCAGCCGAAGAAGGTTCATCGGGGAGGCTCGTTTCTTTGTACTGATCAGTACTGTTCCCGCTACATCGTGGGCACTCGCGGCAAAGGCGAAGTGAGCACCGGCACCAACCATCTTGGCTTCCGCTGCGTGAAGGATGCGGCGCAGCTATCTGCACACAGCTGAGATTGCGCGGCCCCTATGAGATTAGCCGCGATTCACGGCAGGGTCACAGTCTGCTCTCCAGGATGCAAACGATAGAGGTGTCCTTTCCAGGAAAGCTCCCCATCGAGGCCACCCGGGAGCGTGACCGTTGCCTTCCACCGACCGCTATCGAGCCTGTAAACCGTGTGGATGATGCCGCCGATATGTGGCATGGACGCGTCGAGCTGGTGGAGCCCTTGCAGATGCGGCTCGATGCGTACGGTCCTGAATCCGGGTGATCCGGGCCGAATACCCGCTACTACTGTAAGCAGGTCGTAATTCGGGCTCGCGCTCCACGCATGGCAGTCGGAGCGCGTGGGCTCGGGCTGCTCTGCCCAGGTGGACAGCCCAAGACGGAGCATGTTGCGCCAGGGCTCCAGTTGTCCCAGATAGAAGTCGGCCAGGCCGGCGTGCTCAAGGGCGCGGGTCAGGTAGAAGCGGAAGTAGTAGCTGGGGACGGACATTGGAGGCACCGGACTGCCATCCACGGCGACGGTTTCATGCTCCTTTGAAGCAATCAGCCGGCGCAAAATGGCGGCCTGCTGGTAATGGGGCGCGACATCGAGCCAGACAGCGAGGATATTTGCCTCCTGGCTATAGGTCTTCTTTGCCGGGGTGTCGGCGTAGAGCGAGTATTTGGGGTCCCAATTCTGCTGATTGAGAGCCTGAGCGGCCTTGCGGATCATGCTCTGGTACTGCGCTGCCCGTTCTGCGCTGCCCCCTTGGCCGATATAGACCGATTCCATTTCCGCCGCATCGCGCAGCGCCTCGATAAACTGCAGCGTCAGGAATGTGGAGCCACCATCAGCCTCCTGTGGAGGCGAGCCTCCGGGATAATCTTCTGTCCAGTCTCCGAACTCCCACCACTTCACCGGGCCAAGCAGCCCATCGGGACGCAGCCGCGACGCAAACCAGTCGAGCACGGTGCGAGTGTGCGGCAGCGTCTCCTCGACGAACGGCAGATCGTCCACGTACATCCAGTAGTCGTGAACCATGCTTACCCATAGCAGCGAGAATGGCGGAATGAACTGCGGGAGCGCCGAGGGATAGCGGCTCTGCGTGATGCCCTCGATCGTGCGCGAGTCATCAATGTTGGAGATGGCCTGCCTGGCCAGCCGGCTGTCAGCGGTCATCGCGTAGGAGATGAGCGCCTGGATGCGCGTGTCGCCCACGTACTGCAACTGCTCCCAATAGGGCGCATCCATGTAGGTCTCGTGGGCGCAGAGGCGGGCAGTGCGCCAGCCGGTTTCCCAAAGTTTGCCGAGGTCCGGAATGTCTCCGCTGATGGCCGCACTCGCGTCGAACGGATAGGCGGAGAACCAGGCGTCCAGCGCGTCGAGCCGTAATGGGGCCTCTCTGGTCGTCACGTCAATCTGCAGATAGCGCCATGTCCGCCACCACAATGGCTGAAAGCGGTGTGTATCGCCGCCGGAAATGAACTGGTCCGTGATGCCTTCGATATGGCGACCCTCAATTTCGTTGCGATTTCCCTTGTCTCCGTGCGCGTCGTAGAGGGCCTCGGAATAGGTCACCGATATCTCTGCATCTTTGCCGCCGGATACTGTCAGCTCGGGATACGCCGTTTGCAGCAGACGGTTGTCGAGGAGAAGCGTGACGTGCGAGTTGGCGGGGATTTCCAGCGGCCCGGCCGGAAATGTCACCGCAGAGCTAAGCCCACTGGTGCGCACCACCGCTCCAGCCGAGACTTGGCGGTGTTCCATTGGCGGCAGCGGGTCCTGGACGAGTTCCCAGTTGTTGTCGGCGTCCTGCGCCTCCCGTGTGGCGGCGCGGCCAACCAGCTGAGGAGTTTCCCAGCCGGCAGTGTCAGTCTGGGGCTGATCCCAGTTCCAATCGAGTATTCGCCCATCGATCTTCTCGGCGGGGCCGGCGGCGTAGTAATCTCGCACGCCGTTGTGACCGAGGGAGCCGCGGCCCGGCTCCTCGCGAACGCGCCAGCCTTCATTTGTGTTCGAGGGGCCGGTGTTCACCCCAGCTTCGGCGGGGGTATCGCCTTGCATCAGGAAGCCTGTGCGGTTGCTCATCTGCGCCACAGGAGCTGACTCTCCGAAGTTCCACACCACCGCCGCCAGCAGATTTTCGCCAAGGTGCAGCAACGGCGCGAGATCGACCGTCTCGAAGCGCCAATGAAACAGGTCGCCGCGCGCCGGACCTTCGGCCGCGTAACGACCATTCACATGCAGCAGAAACCGATTGTCGGCGCTCACATGTACCCAGTAGTGAGGCGGTACACTCGCCAAGGTCAGCTCTCTGCGGAAATAAAAAACACCGGCGGCTTTCGGCGATGCGGTCGGACTGGCGATCCAGGACGCAGTCCATTTGGAGGCGACGAGATTCGGGTTGAGCGGGCGCTGATGCTGTGCGACAGCAGTGAGAAAGCAGCAACTCAGCAGAGCGATCGGCAGGGTACGCAGCATGATCGAGAGGTTAGCAGAATGGAGACGCGCTATGAGGAGCACGCAAACCTCATGCAGCGGTCAAATGGCAGCCGCTTTCGCGCATGGATTCCCCAGAATTGTTCGTTACTCCATTTCACATGCAATGTATTGGATCACAGACTGGCGCTCAACTTCGAGAACTACGGCGTCACCTGGCTTGAACATGTCCAGTTGCTGACGGAGATCTTCGGTTTTCGTGACCGGCTTGCCGTTGACGGCGCGAATCACGTCTCCCTGTTGAAGGTCGGCCAGGGTTGCCGGTTCTCCACTGAGCAGTCCAGCCACCAGGACCCCTGTGCCGGATCGAGTTGGCACAGCTGAAACGAGGGCCCCTTTGAGATCGACGACGAAGATGCCCAGACTAGCTATGAGGTCGGTTTTGGGATTGATCAGATCGGTGTAATCGTCGACGGTCAGCGGTGTCTCGGTTGGCATAATGGAAGCCGTGACTGGCTTGCCGCTGCGCAGGACCTGCATTTGCATCGGGTGGCCCACGGAATGCAGATATAGGAAGGCCATGTACTTGGGCAGCGAGTCAATGGGCACGCCGTCGACGGAGACGACGACGTCACCAGCGCGCAGGCCTCCGGCTTCGGCCGGACCACCGGAATCTACGTCGGAGATGATGACGCCAAAGTCCTGGGGAAGCCCGAGACCCTTTGCAAGATCGGGTGTGATGGTCTGGGCGTGGGCACCGATGGTGATGGGACGAACGATTCCGTGCTCTTTGATTTCCTTGTAGGCAAAGCGCACGATCGGCTCGGGGATGGCGAAGCCGAGGCCTTCGCTTCCCCCGCCGGAGCTGTAGATGAATGTGTTGATGCCGATCAGGTTGCCATCGCGATCGACCAGCGGACCACCGCTGTTGCCGGGATTGATCGGTGCGTCAGTCTGGACGTAGACCATGGGACGATCAAGGTCCGGTTGTCTTCCCACCGCGCTCACAATGCCCTTGGTGACGGTGTGATCCAGACCTTCTGGTGATCCGATGGCAAGTACCGTCTGCCCGAGACGGACGCGGAAGAGTTCGTCGGGCAGCGGAAGGAAGGGAAGGCCCTTTTCTTCGATCTTGATCACCGCCAGGTCCGCAGTGCGATTTGTGCCGATGAGCTTGGCTTCATACACACGCTGCCGGTGCGCCAGAGAGGTGTGGTACGGCACCATCTCAACGGTTGTGGGCGCCAGAGTGACGCGAATGCGTAGCGCTCCGGCGACGACGTGGTTGTTGGTGACGATGTATCCGTCGGGATCGACGATGACTCCCGAACCCAGGGATCGCTGGCGCTGCAGTAATTGAGAATTGCTCTCGTCCTTCTCGGGAACTCCGTAGCCGGTGACATCTATCTCGACCACAGAGCGCATGGCCTTCTCGGCAACCTCATCGATAGCATGATCGAATTCCTGCAGGACCGACGACGGGGGTGGGGCTGGCGGAACAGGCTGCTGTTGGCAATACACGGCGGTCGAACAGGCACATACGAAGAGAAAAGTGTTGGAGAGTCGCGTATTCATTTCCGTTAGCTCGCTGGCAGATAGGGTTTGGTTGGGTGAAGGGCCGCAGAGGAATTGCCCGGTCTATCGACCTTTTTCCACTCAAGGATCTTCAAATCGAGCACGAAGATTGCGTACATGACCGGCACCTGCAGCTTGGTAACGATCGTGGCGATCAGCAGGCCGCCGATCTGGGCGTAGCACAGAGGCTTCCAGAGCGGCCCACCGTGGAGGGCTAGCGGGAATAGCGCCAGAACCGTTGCAAAGACGGTGATGAGTACTGGACGCAGGCGGAGTATGCCGGCATCGATGAGCGCGTTTTCGAAATCGTCACCGACGGCATGGCGTTCTTCGATGTAGTCGAAGAGAACGATGGAATGGCTGACGATGACTCCGACGAGACTGGCGACGCCCAGGAACGCCATGAAGCTGAAGGCCTCACCCATGATCCACAGCGCGAGGAAGGCACCGATCATTCCGTAAGGGGCAGCTGCAAGCACCAACAAGGGCTTGATCGCGTTCTTGAATTGGAAGACCAGCGCGAGAAAGACCGCGACCGTCGAGATTGCCATCACCATTGCAAGGTTCTTGAAGCCGGTTTTGGTCTTGTAGTACTCCCCGCCGATTTGTATTTGGTAGCCTGGCGGAAGAGAAGCCTCGAGGGCCTCGAGCTTCGGCATGACCTGCTTAAGTACCTCTGAGCTCAGATGTCCGGCAGCGGGAAAGCTGCGGATATTCATCGCGCGGAACTGTTCGTAACGCACGATGCGTCCGGTGACGAGATCATGATTCACACTTGATATCTGAGACAGCGGGATTTTCGTGTTGTCCTGCGAGGCGTAAACGTAGAGATTCTCGACATCAGAGAGATGGGCGCGATCGGCCATGCGGGCGCGGGCGACAATTGGAATCTGCTTCTGCCCTTCCTGCAGCACACTGACTGTGGTCCCGCTGATGGCCGCCGTCGATGAGTTCGCCACATCCATGTTGGTGATGCCTGCGAGATTGGCGCGATCGGGGTCTACGGTCAGCTCGACCAGCGCGCTGTCGTCACCCCATTCGTTGCGCGTACGCTCGGAAAGCGGGGATGAGCGGAGAATCTCTTCGATCCGGTCGGCGATTCTTCGTAGCTGGCGGGTGTCGTCCGCCTCCTGTGTGGCGTTAACGTCAGCGGTGCTGGATACGCGGATTTCGATGGGATAGTCGATAGGATTGGTCAACAACTGGCGAGCGTCGAGCCTCGCTCCGGGAATGGAAGCAGTAAGCACAGGCTGAAGCTCCCTGATGAACTGCGGCGTGATCTCCTTGTCAGTGACTTCGATCAGCACCTGCGCATAATTCAACTGTTGGAGTTGCGGAGATGCCGAAAACCAGAAGCGCGGACCTCCGCCACCGACGAAGGTCGTGATGTATTTCAGGGCGGGGCCGTGTTCGCTGTCACCGTGCTCTGCGGAAAACTTCTCCGCCTGCCTGCGAACAATCTCTTCGACTTTCAACGCCGTCTCATTGGTAGCGCCCAGGTTTACATCGTTCGGCAGCCAGACATCGATGTAGGACCAGTACTGCACGTCTTCCGGAAAGAATGCGGTCTTCAGCTGGGCAAAGATCAAGACTCCAAGCGCCAGGAATACAAGCGAGCCGAAGAAGAATTGCCAGCGGTGTTCGATGGAGTAGCGGGCAATTCGTGTGTACCAGCCATAGAAGCCCACTTCGCGCATTTCTTCGATTGATTTCTCCGGCTTCTTTTCCGGACGCAGCAGGTAATAGGCAAGCAGCGGCAGAAATGTCATCGATACCAGACGCGATGCGATGAGCGCGCAAGTCATGACGATGGGCAGGCTGTACAGGAAATCGCCCGTGCTGCCAGTAACCATGAGGAACGGCAGATAAGCGACGATATTTGTAACTGTCGCGTACATAATTGCCGTGGCCAGCTTTGTCGGCCCCAGCCACGCCGCAATGATGTTCGAATGGCCCTCAGCGAGCGCTCGCTTGATCGAGTCTCCTGCCAGCACCGGATCGTCGACCAGCAATCCCAGGGCGATGATCAGCGTGGCCACTGAGACCTGCTGGATATCGATGCCCAGCAGATACATCGCGCCGAAGGTCATAGCGAGCGTAAGCGGCATGGAAATGGCCATGAGCAACGCAGATCGCCACTCCCAGAATCCGAGCCACGACACGAGGACAACGAGCGCGATGGCCTCGTAGAGCGCGTCCATAAAGAGGCTGATATTTTCTTCCGCCTGCAGAGGCTGATCCGAGGTGCGGGCGATGATCAGGTCTTCTGGCAGGTACTGCTTTACAGCTGCCAGCTTTGCCTCCACGCTTTGGCCAAAGGCATCGACCTGCTCGCCGTTTTTCATCTGCACGGAGATGGTAACGGCGCGGCTGCGGTGCCATTTGCAATCCTTGTCGGCCCAGGTCAAATAGTTGAGGTACTGAGCGGGGCTTTGATAGGCGCGAGAAATTTGCACGAGATCGCGCAGGTAAGTGGGGCTCACTCCGGCTGAAGAGCCTGCCACGGCTGAGGAAGCCGCCGCTGCCGCCTGCGAACTTGCTCCTGCGGAAGAAGTAGACGACGCGCTGATAACGACATCGCCGATCTGCCTGGGATCAGTGAATTTGCCCGATGGATCGATCTGGATGCTCTTTGGACCCACCTCAAGCTGGCCGCCGGGAAGAGTGATATTGCGCGCACCGAGGATGTCTTTGAGGTTCGAGGGCTGAAGTCCATAAGCCGCCAGCCGGTCCTGCGAGTAAGTCAGATAAATCTGCTCTGGAAGCACGCCCTTGCGATCGATCTTGGCAACTTCAGGAGCACCTTGAAGCGTGCGCCCAATGAGATCGGTGAAGTTGTCCAGCTGGCGGTATGTGTATCGGTCGCCGGCAACTGCTGCAAGCTTCGACTCGGATTGGGACGGATCGCGGATGAAGACGGCCGGCCATGAATCGGGATGAATTTCAGATCGGTGAAGATTTTCTCGGATCCACTGCTCTCCGATCGCCCGCAACTGCTCGTCGTTGAGCTTGGACGTGACGTCGACCCCGATGAAGCCGCTGCCTTCAAAGAAATGCGGATCGGCAATTGTTCTGTTCTCTACACCACCGAGAATGACGGCTGTGAATGCTTCGCGCATTACGCCTGCTGCCACGGAGGTTGGAAAGGCGGAGACGATGCTTATGCGCGGCTGCCGCGTCTTCTTTGGCTCCGCGGACCGTGTTTGCTCGATGGCACGCTGAATCGAGGCAGCGCGCAGTGCGATGTCGATTGAGTTTGCCGGAGGGCTTGCGACCGTCAGCATCATAGCGGCAGTGTCACCGAAGTCGCTGTTGAACTGGATCGGTCCGGCGCCTTGCGGCAGCTTGCTGTTGAGCGCATTCAGTTTGAGATTGATGTCGGCGAATTGTCTCTTTGTGTCGGAGACCTTGTCCCCGAGCTGTACATAGACCAGCGAAAGTCCGGGGAAGCTGATGGAGCGAATTCCAAAGTCGGATGCCGTGGGCGCTTTAATGAAGGGGTTCTGCGCCATAGTTTGTTCCACTGGGCGCGAGACAAGCTGCTCCACTTCTTCCGCAGTTGCTCCTGGCCACGAGGTAGAAGCGACTGCAACCCGCACAGGAATGATCGGGTCTTTGCGCTTCGGCATGTGCGCGTAGCCGTACCATCCCCAAACTGCCACGGCCACTAGAAGCACCATCCCAACCTGGCGATGCTCGGTGAAGAAGCGAGCTGTGTTATGCGTGTTGGCGATGTATTCGGCTTCGGACTTGTGGCTCATGAATCCTTCGCTCGTCAGCTTGCTTACGGAATTACCCGGACCTGCTCGCCGTTCTTGACCAAAGTTGCGCCAGTGGTGACGACGCGCTCGCCGAATCTGAGGCCGCCGTTCACGCCAATCACGTCGCCGTAGACGTCACCCAGTTCCACCGGGCGCAAGTGCGCCGACTCGATCTCGCCATCACCTTCCGCGGTGAGCACAGCGAAGCCATTGGCGCGCTGCGGATCGTGAATCACCGCCGATAGAGGCACCGCCATGACTGAACGGGGTAAAGGAGATCCTTCGAGCGATAGGGACGCAATCATGCCCGATTTCAATTCGTCTTTAGGGTTGGCGATCGAAACCTCCACGGAGAAGACGCGGCTCTTCGCATCCGCCGATGGAGAAATGGCGGTCACTCGCCCGGTAAACGTCTGTGGAAGGGCGTCGGTGTTGATGATCCGCGACTGGCCGACCTTCACGCGGCTGATGGATGTGTCGGGAACTCCGAAGACGGCCTTGACTGTTTGCGTGTCTGCAATAGTAAAGCCGTTAGTGGCTGGGCCGACAAAGCTTCCGGAATCGACACTGCGTTTCACGATCCATCCGTCAAAGGGAGCCTTGAGTGAGCAATAGGCGAGTGCGGTCTGCGCTTCGCTGATCTGCGCCTGCGCCGCGGCTACCTGAGCGGCGCTAGCGTCAAGCTGGGCCTGGGCAGAATCGAGTTCGGGCTTGGTTGCGCTCTGCGTGGAATAGAGCGTTGAAATACGGTCGAAGCTCAACTTGTCTTTCAAGTGCTGAGCTTGCGCGCCTGCGAGCTGCGCTTTTGCCTGCAAGAGCTTGTCCTGATAGTTCTGCTGGTCAACAACTGCGAGCACTGTTCCCTTCGTGACCCAGTCGCCCTGATCGATATTCCGCATCCCTCCGCCGGCGCTCTTCACCTGGCGCACGTGGCCTACGTAGCCGCTGGACTGGAAAGCGAGATCGACCTGCGAATAGGGAACAATGCTGGCGGAATAGCGCGCCGAATTTCCGACGGCGACGCTTTGAACCATCGCCGTGTGAACAGGCAGTGGCTGCTTGTTTGGTGTCGCCTCGTGCCTGCACGCGACGAGCGAGGCTAAGAGAGAAACAGCAGTGACGACGCTATATCTCCTAAGACCTGATCGAGGCATCCTGTCACTCCTCCCCGAGCGCTTTTTCGAAGCTTGCTTTGGCGCTCCAAAAGGCCAGCAGACTTTCTTCATACTCGTTATTGGCTGTGGCAACGGCAGCCTCCTGCTCGAGAACATCGCGGAGCAAAACGGCAGATTGCCGGAATTTGTCGTTTACTTCGCGCAGCTTCTCATTTGCCGCGGCGCGAGCGGCTTCGGCAACTGCGAGCAAAGCACGGCTTTCTGCCAGCTTGCGGAAACTGCTGTCCACGTCGAGAAGAACCTGCGCGCGCGCTTCACTCAATTGATACTTGCTCTGCTCGACGACAACGTCCTTTTGTTTCACCTCGTCTCGGCGCCTGCCCCATTCGAACGGCTCCCATCGCATTTCGAAGCCTGCGGAAGCGATGTTCTGCGGCAGAAGCTGAGTATTGAAGGGGCTCAGGAAGTGAAAGGCCGCTCCGGCGTCGGGAATGTATTGAGATTTGGCCAGCCTGCGGTCGACCTCTGCACGGTGGGTGTCTATCTCTGCTTCTTTCACCTCAGGACGCTGTGCAAGCGCAGTCTGCCGGGCCATCTTGAGGTCGATCTCTTCGGGCTGCTCAGGGGGCACCTGCTGAGTGCGGAATGGCGCGTCGAGATCGCGCCCCATGAGGTTGTTGAGCCTTTCTTTCTGGGTAAGGAGTGTGTCGTTCAACTGAGTGATCTGATATTGAGCCTGTGCCAGCTTGGCCTTTACGTCGAGGCTGCTCGAGTTGAGCACAGATCGCTGGGCCACATAATCCAGCACGACTCGGTCCGTTTCCTGATATTGCTTGACGGTGGCCGTGGCTGCATCGAGGGCACTCTCAGTCTGCAGCACCGCGTAGTATGCCTGTTTCACGTCGGCAACCACGGATTGCTGCTTGCCCCTATATTTCTCGCGGGAGAGATCGACCTCCAGTTTCTGCTCCTGGATCGCCAGGCTGATTTTGTAAAGCTGGGTGAGCGGCTGAGAAACTTCGTCTGCCGTATAGCCGGTGAAGCCTTGCGAGAGGCTGATCTTCGTGTCCGTGGCCGGCACTGGTTCGCCATTGGGTGTCTGGAACGTGCCCGCCTTGAAGTTGAAGGAGGGCGAAGTGAGATTTGCTGAACCAAACAGGTAGGTGCTGATGGCGGGATAGCGCTTCGTCTTGGTGGATGCAACCTGCCATTGGGCTTTATCGATGTCGAGCTTAGCGATGTTTGCGGGCCGGTTGTTTTCGAGTGCGATATGAATCGCTTCAGACAGCGGAAGTTCGGGCGCTTGCGCCAAAAGGTGTCCCGCGGTCACGAACATGTATCCGAGACAAAGCACCGTGAGCGCGCGCATGAGTCCTTATCCGCGCCCATCGGTGCATTCGGCCACCGCCTCGCGGATCAGGTTATTCAAGTCGTCGAGTACCGCATACCGGTCCCGAGGCCGAAACGAGTCGGCGTCCATAACGGCTCCAATCTGGAACTCGAAAAGAGGGTCTGGAATCCGAGGCGGAGTTTGCCCCCAATCCTCGCGGATCGTCAATGCAGGCAATCTAAATTCTGTTGTTGGGCGATCTAAAGGCCATCTAAACCAGCAACTCGAGCGCTTGCAGGCATATAGATCTTCGAGTATTCAAAGAACCGAGGCGGAGACTATACTCCCAGCTACCCCAACCATGATCGGAGGCTGCAGTGATTCAGCTGGACGGCCGCCGGCCTGGAGCCTTCAGGTCCAAGAGGTTGCGCCGGGATGCCTCAATTATGTGTTCGCTTTGACGAGTTTGAGCTCGATACGGAAAGCTTTGAACTTCTGCGCGCCGGTCAGCGCGTCAGATTGGAACGCATTCCCATGCAGCTGCTTATGCTGCTTCTCGAGAACCGGGGGAAGCTCGTCCGCAGGGAAGCCATCATTGAACGGCTCTGGGGTGGGAACGTATTCGTCGAGGCGGAACACAGCATCAATACTGCGGTAAACAAGCTGCGGGCAATTCTGCGCGACGATTCGAGGAATCCGCAATTTATCCGGACGGTGGTGGGACAGGGCTACTGCTTCATCGCCACGGTGGACGTTCCTGAACCTGGGGCGAATGGACCCCCTGGGGCTTCTTCAGGTCCGGCCGAACTGAATGGAGCGAACCACGACACCCATCTGATTGCGGGCAACGGTCATGCGAACGGCTCATTGATAGTCGATGGTTCCAATGGGCAATTGGCGTCTGGGCAGTCTCGCCTTTCCGAGGCCAGCGCTGTCACGGTGGCTGCTGGGTCATCTGCAAAGGAGCCGTTGACCCAGACCACCATCAAAAGGCCATCTGACAGCAAGTTGTGGATCATTGCGGCGCTCGCGGGATCAATAGCTGTAGCGATCGTTCTCGCCTGCTATCTGTTGCGCCAACATGAACAGGCGCCTCAGAGCGAGCAGCGGGAGTCGGCCGCGCTGCACTCCGTTGTTGTCTTACCGTTCCGTAATCTCGCGCAGACTTCAAACGAGGACTACCTGGTGGACGGGCTGACCGACGAGCTTACGACCATTCTCGCCAGAAGCGCTTCCCTTCGCGTGATCTCGCAGCGTTCGGCGATGCGCTACAAAGGACGGCAGGACTCAATTCAAGACATAGCGCGTTCCCTCAACGTCGATGCGGTCGTTGAAGGCTCTTATCTGCATGCTGACAAGCGGATCCGCATCACCGTGCAACTCCTTGATGCGCGCAATGACCAACATCTTTGGGCGCAGATGTATGACGAGAGTGACAAACATTTGTTCGCCACGCAGGACCAGGTCACTAAAGACATTGCTCAACAGATCGCGATTGTGCTGGGGAGCAGGTTCAACCGGTCCCAACCGGGGTGGTGAACACGCATACGCTTGATTCGGCAGGGCGGCCTCGCCGCGGAGCACCTTTTAGTAAACTGGTAATGAGGAATTTATGCCGGAAATTGTGCGCAGGAAGACCGTTACGGTCAGGGTAGGTCGGGTACGTGTAGGCTCGGAGGCCCCTGTCGTCGTCCAGTCGATGACCAATACCGATACCGCCGATGTGGCGGGGACCGTTCAGCAGGTGGCGGCGCTCGCGACCGCGGGGTCGGAGCTGGTCCGGGTGACGGTGAATAACGACGACGCGGCCAAGGCCGTACCGTATATCGTCGACGGGCTGGCCGAGCTGGGGTTGGATGTGCCGATCGTGGGCACTTTCACTACAACGGGCATCTGCTGCTGACCAAGTATCCGGAATGCGCGCGGGCGCTGGCGAAGTACCGGATCAATCCGGGCAACGTGTCTGTTGGGCGCAAGAACGATGACAACTTCCGCGCAATGATCGAGGTCGCGGTGGAGAACCAGAAGCCGGTCAGGATCGGCGTGAACTGGGGGTCATTGGATCAAGCGTTGCTGACGCGCATGATGGACGAGAACTCCAAGCTGGCTGAGCCGCTCGATGCGCGCGATGTGATGATGGAGGCGATGTGCCGGTCGGCGCTCGATTCGGCGGCGGCGGCGGAGCGTTATGGGCTGCGTCGGGATCAGATCATCATCAGCGGCAAGGTCAGCGGCGTTCGCGATTTGATTGATGTGTACGAGATGCTGGCGGCGCGGTGCGAGTACCCCCTCCACCTGGGTCTGACCGAGGCGGGGATGGGGATGAAGGGCATCGTGGCCTCGACGGCGGGGCTGTCTCCCCTACTGCTAAAGGGCATTGGCGATACCATCCGTGTGTCGCTGACGCCGAAGCCGGGCGGCGACCGCACCGAGGAAGTGCTGACGGCGCAGCAGATTCTGCAGTCGCTCGGGATTCGGAGCTTTACTCCGCAGGTGACGGCGTGCCCGGGGTGCGGTCGGACTACCAGCACCTTCTTCCAGGAGCTAGCACAGCAGATCCAGGACTACCTCCGCGAGTCGATGCCAGTATGGCGGGAGCAGTACCCGGGTGTCGAAGAGCTGAAGCTGGCGGTTATGGGTTGCGTGGTCAACGGGCCGGGCGAGTCGAAGCACGCGAATATCGGCATTTCCCTTCCCGGGACATTTGAGGATCCGGTGGCTCCGGTATACGTGGATGGGCGGCTGATGACGACGCTGCGCGGCGACACGATCGTTCAGGACTTCACCAGGATTCTGGACGAGTATGTGCGGTCACGCTACGGCTCAGCAGAGAAGGCGGAGCAACTGGTCGAGGTTCACTGAGGGTACCCCTCTCCCCTCCCTGTGATTTGTAACTCATAGATTCTTAATAGTTTCATGACATGCGATCCGCTACGTCATAGAAACCAAGGGACTTGCGGGTTTCTCATAGAAAACAGGGCACTTACAGTCGCTCATTGAAAACGGAGAACTTGTCTCTCGCCCCTTGATTCTGCAGAAGTTAACAGAAAGGCCCGGTTGCAATTAGCAGACCGGGCCTTTTTGTCTCCATTTCTATTCTAGCGATTCAGGAGAAATTCTCGGCCAAGAAAGACAGGGATCAGGGAATTAGCATTAAGGGATCAGATAGCCAGATCGCTCTCACCGTTTTTGTTGCTTTACGCGCAATTTGCCGCTAATCTCCAAAAAAACAAATGTCCCGTATTGTTAGTTTCTTTCTTGCCCTGCTGGGGTTGGCGGTTTTCTGCCTCACCGGTGAAGCACAAACCAATGAATGTTCGGTTGCCCAACCGCGTTCCCTTTCCGAAGAACAACGGGCTTTGATTCGCGGCGAACTGCAACAAGCTGAAACACTATACCGGCTGAAAGTTGCCCAGCAGCCGAAGAATCACGAACTGACGGCTGGACTAGTGCGCACGATGCTTAGCGAGCAAAAGGTTGACGAGGCAGACTCGACAGTAAAGACAGCATTAGCAACGGCACCTCAATCAGTGGAATTGTTGACGGCCGAGGCGGAGGTCCAGTACCGGCAGGGTATTCCGTGGGACAAGCAAAAAACCCTTGAGGCGGCTCTGAAGGCCGACCCCTGCTATCCGCGACTCCACCTGACGTTTGCCAGGTACTACCTATTCAGTTCTTATCACGCCACGGCATCGCGTGAAATCAAGTTAGCGCATCAACTCGACCAGTACGACCCGGAAATTCGCTGGACGTGGATCACAAACCTGCCCTTGAAGCAGCGAGTCGAGGAGTTGGAGAAGTATCTTGCAGCCGGAGAAACGGACGCGGTTGGACTTAGGCATGGACAGCGCGAGGTGTCTCTGCTTCAAGGCCGTGGGGATAACAAAGGCACCTGCCAACTCACGTCGACTGTAAGCTCAGCGGAAATACCCTTTTCTACGGCCTTAATGAACCGAGCTAATTATCTGCGCGGCTGGGAGATCGACGTTTACGTCAACAACCACAAATCGCGATTGGAGGTAGCGACCGGCTCCAGCGGCTATACATAAGCCGGTCGGTGGCAGAGCACGCTGGCTTAAGACCGATCGCCGGTTTGGAGGTGAGCGGCGCCGGAACTCAGGCTCCCCAGGGCGGCTACTTCGCATATGCCGATTCGGTCAAGATTGGCAATCTCGAGTTCAAGAGTTGCGTCGTGCAAGTCAGTGATGGCCGATCCGGGCTGGACACCGATGGTCAGATCGGCACAGATGTATTCTCGAATTTTCTAGTTACCGTAGACTTTCCACGGGAAAAATTGACGTTGGGCCCGCTGCCCCCGTACCCGGGGATGGTATCGCCCACACCTTCACTCACTACTCAAGAAGCAGGCACATCGGATGAGAGGTCCGAAGGGGTTTCGCGAAAGGTTATGAAAGATACCACGCCGGCAGCGCCGACGGACGGTCCACATGATCGCTACATCGCGCCAGAGATGCAGAAATGGACAGCCGTGTACCGCGTGGGGCCGAGGTTGATCATTCCCACCACCCTTAGTGATCAGAGGGTGCGACTATTTCTCTTGGATACGAGGTCACAGACCACTGCAATTTCCCCAAGTGCGGCTCGTGAGGTGACCAAGGTCCGCAGCACTAATGTGTTCGGGGCGCTGCGTGACAACTCCGGGCCTGTGCCTTCCTATTCCGGCGATAAGATCGTCTTTCGTTTTGCGCATCTGCAACAAGAAAAGGGCAACGTGCTTTCCTACGCTACGTCCCGGTTCAGCAAGAGCCTTGGTACGGAGATTTCAGGCTTTATTGGCTTCGACATGCTGGGAGTGCTGGTGGTAAAGATTGACTACCGGGATGGACTGATGGATTTCCAGTATTCAGCCCATCAGGGATATCAGCACATACAGTGAAATGCGCCAAACTGGGCGTACACCTCTAACGACACCCTTACCGAAATCTGCCAGATTCCCCGGCCCTGAGAAAAGGTTGGGAACCCGATTGCCTCTGAGGTGAAGAAATGCCGATAATAGGAGGAACTCAACGAAGAGGACAGACCCCTCTGAGAGGTTTCTTCGAAAAGGAAGCTGTGATCAGCAGGCCCTAGTAGAAGAAAACGTTCGTCACGACACAACGTAACTGAGCGCCGGCTTTCGCCGGAAGCTGGATGGCACCGCCGCAACCTGCGGCTCCAGCAAAAATCTTCTTCGGAGGTTTTTGCGATGGCCAGCGAGCCGGTCCAGCGGATTTTCATTCAGTCTCTTCCTGAGCATGTTTCCAAAGATGTTTTGCTTCGCGGCTGGGTATACCGGCTGCGCGTGCTTGGTAAGACTACATTCGTAATTCTGAAGGACTGCTCGGGAGAGGCGCAGTGTGTAGCCGCGTCAGATGCCGTTCGCGACCTTAACCTGAAGACCGAAGACGTGATCGAGGTTCGCGGACGGCCCCGGCTGGACGACCGGGCGAAATCGGGATGCGAAGTCGACATTCTCGAAGCTCGCGTCCTCAACCGGGCACAGCAAAATCTCCCATTCAACTCTGCGTCGGATATGGAGCAGGTTGGACTGGAGACTTTGCTGGAGTACCGCCCGTTGGCGCTGCGGAACAAGACCGTGGGCGATATCTTTCGCATCCAGGCGGCGCTGCTGCGGTTCTTTCGCGAATATCTGACCGACCAGCGCTTCACCGAGATCGTCACGTCAAAGATCGTCGCATCGGGAACGGAGGGCGGGACAAATCTTTTCGCGTTGAAGTATTTCGACCGCGTTGCTTATCTGGCGCAGAGCCCGCAGTTCTACAAGGAACACGAGGTCGCCGGTTTCG
>Ga0210390_10001852_pt1 | contig 19480 bp, 19 predicted proteins | sample IncBWH11OmetaG_FD_161050 | JGI IMG/M metagenome (GOLD analysis project Ga0210390, IMG submission 161050) | Forest soil microbial communities from Barre Woods Harvard Forest LTER site, Petersham, Massachusetts, United States - Inc-BW-H-11-O ... | reverse complement strand
GTGATCTGCTCCGAACATCCCGGACAGCGGATTTGTAGTTAATTCACGCTGCGGACTGCCGTTCCAGGTACTCGTTTCGGACTTGCTGCGGGGTGCGATACTGAAGTCCGGAGTGCCTGCGCTTTGAATTGTACCAAAATTCTATGTACCTCACAACATCGCGGCGCGCATGTTCGCGGGTCGGATACTGGGTGCGGTGGACGCGCTCATTCTTCAGCGCCGCAAAGAACGATTCGGCCATCGCGTTATCATTAGGTTCTCCAGCGCGCCGCCTGCGAGGTGCTGAACGCCATCTACGAAACGGACTTCCGGGGCTTCTCCTACGGGTTCCGGCCCGGACGCGGCCAGCATGATGCGCTGGACGCGCTCGCCGTCGGGCTCGGGAAGCGGGTGAACTGGGTGCTGGACGCGGACATCCGCGGCTTTTTCGACCACCTTGACCGGGAATGGCTGATGAAGTTCCTCCGGCACCGGATCGCGGACGAGAGGATCCTGCGGCTGGTCATGAAATGGCTGAACGCGGGAGTGATCGAGAACGGGCAATGGTCCGACAGCGGGGAGGGAACCATGCAGGGCGGCTTATGTTCAGCTGAACATAAGCCGCCTTATGAGCAGTGCGGGATTATGCGCAGCGCCGTCCTGATGTCCCTGGTGAGGGCGATGACGGGGATCGACCGCTGCGCATAACCCTTCGCGGCGCTGAGGATCACAGGCTGGCGAGCCAGCTGAGCAGCTCGTGGTCGTGGTTCCATTCGGGCAGGTCGTCGGTGATGATTTCGGTGTAAGCGGCTTCGAGGGCTTTGCGTTTGGCTTCGGTGGAGGCCCTGGCGTAGATGTCGGTGGTGGCCAGCTCGACATGCCCGAGGATGTCGCGGATGTAGGGCAGTGGCACGCCGCTGTCGTAGAGATGCATTGCCCGGCTATGTCGTATAACGTGCGGGCTCAGGTCGGCTCCGGCGAGTGCGGGGTCACCGGCCCGGGCCTGGTATTTGCCGATGATCCAGGCGATGCCGCCGCGGCTGAGCCTGCTGCCGTGCTGGCCCGTGAACAGCGGCTGGTCGTCGTGTCCGGTCTGGTCGAGGCCCTGCTCGGCCAGGTAGGCGCTCAGCAGCGCGGCGGTGTTACCGCCGAGTGGGACGTGGCGGATCTTGGCGCCTTTGCCTGTCAGCGCGGCCAGCGGCGGGGGTTGCAGGCGGATGTCGCGCACGGTCAGGCCGGCGAGCTCGGACACCCTGGCGGCGGTGTCGTAGAGGGTGGCCAGCAGGGTCGCATCACGCCGGCCGCGCCGGGTGGTCCGGTCGGGTGCGGCGAGCAGAGCGCGGGTCTGCCCGGCTGTCAGGTGATTCACGGCCTGCCGGGTCTTTTTCTTGGCGGGGATCGCGAGAATGTCCTGGCAGGCGGCCATCCTGGCCGGGTCCTGGGCTTGCAGCCACCGGAAGAACGAGCTGATGGCGGCCAGCCGCTGATTGCGGGTGGAGGTGCTGTTGAGACGTTCAGTCTCCAGCCAGGTCAGGAAGGCGGTGATCGCCTCAGCGTCGATGCTGTCGAGGGTGAGTTTTTCGGGAGGGATTGAGCTAGCGTCGCCGAACCAGGTGATCAGCAGTTTGAAGGTGTCCCGGTAGGACGCGATCGTGTTCGGTGAGCTGCCCCGCAGCCCGGCCAGGTGCGAGGTGAGGTAACGGTGCAGGAACAGCGCGAAGTCAGTCGCCATCGCCCGCCCCGGCCGTGAGGGGCGGGACGATGTCTCCGAGGGCTTGCTGGACCCGGGCGATGATGTGCGGGTAGGACTCGGCGGTCAGCCGCAGGTAGTAGTCGGTGTCGGCGATCGAGGAGTGACCCATGTAGGTCTGAAGGACCGGCAGTAGCGCGCCGGCGTCCTCTCCAGCCGCGAACCATCTGGCCAGGTTATGGACCGCATGCGAGTGACGCAGGTCGTGGACCCGCGGGCCGCGGCCGCGGCCGCCGTGGGGAATGCGGGCCTGCCACAGGAACCGGCGGAAGTTCTTGTCGATGTTGGCGAGCGTCAGCGGCCGCCCGGCCGTGCCGGGGAAGAACCAGTCCCCGCCGGTGCGCCCGGCCACCTGGGCATGGTAGCCAGCGAGCCGTTGCCGCAGCGGCGCGCTGACGGGGACCTGCCGGTCCTTGCCGCCCTTGCCCTCGCGGATAGTCAGCACGCCGTTCTCGACGTCCACGTCACCGAAGTGCAGCAGTCGCGCTTCGGAAACACGCAGGCCGCAGGCGTAGATCGTGCGGAACAGCACCGGCATCACCAGGTGCCGGAACGGCACCTGGCAGTCGTAATGGCACCGGTCGGCCTGGGCGAACAGGGCCGCCAGTTCCGCGCCGGTGTAAATATGCGGAACGTAGCGGGCGGGCCGGGGCAGCGTCCCGCCGGGCAGCACGTACGCCTGGATGCCGCGACGGCCCAGCCAGCGTGCCAGCTCCCGCACCGGCGCGGCCAGGCCCTGCAGCGTCGCCGGCGTGACACCCCGCTTCCGGGCCGCGGTGATCCACGCCTCTACCGAGGCCCTGTCCGGTGCCTGCAGCCTGGGGTGCCCAGCTGCGCAGAACGCGGCGAACCGGGCCAGCACCCGCTCCTCGGTGTCGTACTTAAAGCCCGTGGCGCGTTTCTCAGCGACCAGCGCGGTGATCGCGCCCGCCATCGTGATCGCCCCGGTCACCGTGACCCCTCCGGTGTTGCCGGCGCGTCCGGATCCAGCGCGCACCTGGCCAGCACACCGAGGGATGACTTCAGGTAAACACCGGTCGACTGGACCGACAGGTGGCCGAGGATGCCAGCGATCTGCTCCACCGGCGTGCCGCCCTCCATCAGCCGGGTGGCCAGCGAATGCCTGAGCGAGTGCATGCCATGACGGCGCTTATCGCTCACCGGCACGTGCGCGGCCCGAGCGTGCTTGACCAGGATCTGATGCAGATGATCCTGGTCTGAGAACGGCCCGACCGGCGCGTGGTGCCGCAAGAACACCTGCGGGCAGTCACTGGCAGGCCGGCCATGGCGGATGTAGTCGATCACCGCCCAGCCGACATCCTTCAGCAGCGGCAGCTGCACCGGGTCGCCGGTCTTGGCCTGCGTGACCAGCAGCTGGTTGCCAGGCCAGTCGAAATCAGCGAACTCGAGCCGGCGTATGTCGGCGCCGCGCAGGCCCAGCCTGGCGATCAGCAAGATGATCGCGTAATCCCGTTTCCCGCACGGGTTGTCCCGGTCGATCGCCTCCACGATCCGGGCGACCTCACCCGGACCCCACACCGACGGGATCCTGGCCTGCCGGGACGAGCGCACCGCCGGCACCGCGTCCAGGCAGCCGGCATCCACCAGGCCGGCGCCCGAAGCGAACCGCAGGAACGACCGGACTGCGCACAGCTTCTGCTCGACCGTCTTGTACTGGTAGCCGGCTAGCGTGGCGACGAACGCGCTGATCGTCGCGGCGTCACAGCACGCCAGCCCGCCGCGCGTCGCGGTAAACGCGACAAACTCCCCGGCCAGCGTCCCGTAGGTCCGCACCGTCGAGACCGACCGCCCCGAAGAGCGCAGGTGCGCCTGGAACGCAGCGATCACCTCGATGCCCGCGGCGTCCAGCTTGCTCACCGAACGGCTATAACGCCGCAGCACCGCCCCGTGTGCCTGGTACTCGCCGAGCATCGCAGCGACCCTGAACAGATAGATGTCGTTCGGCTTCAGGGTGCCGGCCTGCTCCTTGGCGAAGAAGCCGCACGCCTGGTCGGCCCACGCCATCGCCGCGTCCAGCGAGAACTCCTCGATGCCGAGGGCATCGAAATGGTTCTGCATCCGGCGCCAGCAGCCCCGGTACCAGACCATCGTCGCGTCCTTGTAACCAAGACGCCGCAACTCCGCGTCCAGGTCCCGCACCAGCGCCGACAAAGCAGACATGACAGCTGACCTCCGATCACGAAGACCCGCACCATGCCGGTCCGCATGATCAAGATCATCAGCGCATTATGCGCAGCGGCCGATCCCCGTCATCGCCCTCACCAGGGACATCAGGACGGCGCTGCGCATAATCCCGCACTGCTCATAAGGCGGATCGCTGTCGCCCCTGCTGGCGAACGTGTACCTGCACTACGTCCTGGACCTGTGGGCCGACTGGTGGAGGAAGACGCACGCGCGCGGGAACATGATCATCGTGCGCTTCGCCGACGACTTCATCGTCGGGTTCCAGCACCAGGACGACGCTGAGAGGTTCCTGGCGGAGCTGCGCGGCAGGCTCGCGAAGTTCGCCCTGGAACTGCACCCGGACAAGACCCGGCTGATCGAGTTCGGGCCGTTCGCGGCCCGGAACCGGAAGGCGCGGGGCGAGGGGAAACCGGAGACGTTCACCTACCTGGGATTCCGGCACATCGCCCGAATGACCAGGGGACGCTTCTGGGTCCAGCGGATCACGGACAAGAAGATGACGGCCAAGCTGAAGCAGGTGAGAGCCGAGATCATGCACCGCCGTCACCTGCCCGTCCCCGACCAGGGACGATGGCTGGCATCAGTGATCGCGGGGCACCAGCAGTATTACGCGGTGCCTGGCAACTTCAACGCGGTCCAGGCCTTCCGGACCCGGGCGACCCGGCACTGGCGGCACGCGCTCAGGCGCAGAAGCCAGAAAAGCCGGCTCACCTGGGCACGGATGGACCGGCTGGCCAGCCGGTACCTGCCCAGAACCAGAATCATTCATCCTTTCCCCGACCGGCGGTTCGCTGCCAGGTACCCATGACAGGAGCCCAGTGCGGTAATCCCGCTCGCTGGGATCTGCGCGGGGGGCCGCCCGCAAGGGCGGTCCCTACCGCGACTCCACTTCGACGTCCCTGGCGGGAAGTGGCCCGGGTGCGGTAGCCGTTGGAGCCGCCCGCGTCGGCGGTGACCAGCAGCTGCCGGGCCGCCGGGTACTCGTCCCGTCCTGCCGCCGTCCACCAGCGGCGGACCGATTCCACGGCGAACGCCGCGGTGTCGTGGTCGGTGCCGACGCTGACCCACCGCTCAGCCCGAACAGCCGGGTCGCGCCGCAGGCATCCAGCGGCGCGCTGAGGTCCTCGATCTCGGTGCCCAGCCCGCGGAACCCGCCGTACGGTCCGCTCGTTCCCCGGCCGCGCCGGTCAGGGACGTAAACCGTGAAGGACCCGGAAAGGGCACGGGCAAGCCGCATGAGGTTCACCGGCGACTGGCCCGCCCCATGCAGCAGCACGACCGCCGGGCCCGCTCCGACCCGCCGATAGCCGTCGTCCCATCGGCAGAAAGCACCGCAGCGTCTGCCCGGCTTCATCCTCGAAGCAGATCCACGCAGCCGCTCGGTGCGGTAGAGCCGGAACCACGGCACCCCGTCCGCGCCGTCCTTCTTCGTCGCGTCAAAGACCGACCGGAACTCCCGGGCCTCCCCGATCGCCACCACCTTGGACTGGCCGGCCTTCTCCGCCGCGTCCAGATACGGCCGCATCTACAATAAGGCGGTTCGTTGTTCGGCGGCAGCGGCCAGCATCCGCAACGTAGCGTGGTAACCGGTATCTCTGCGGATCCTCCTTGGTCGCTGAAGGCCATGAGGATCGTCTTCTGGCACGCGCAATGCCGCCGATCGGCGCGCTGGCCAGCGGCTGGCAACGCTCGGATGTGCGGGTGGCTATCGCTCAGCTTCTTCGGTGGCCCGCTCGACGAGGCGCGCAGCCCCGCGATGGGCGTCGCGCGCCTTGCGGGCCGCGACGACGAGCACGCCGTAGTGTGCTTCGTCTTTCAGGTCAAGGAGCCGCAGCAGGGTGGCCGCCAATTCGGGGCCGTCGGGTGTAGCGCGGCGGAGGAGGTCCGCGGCACCGCGGTGGTCATCGCCTCTGTGCCGGGAGCGGAGCCGGGCGCAGCAGATGCTGTCCGAGGCGGCGATGCCGGCTAGCACGGAGAGTCCGGCCGAGACGTTGAGATACTCGTCCCGGTCACGTTCGCTTAGGACGAGGGCAGCGACCTCGAGGTAGGCGCGGGCGGTCCGCAGCCGGCTGCGTGCCTCGGCTGTTCCGCATTGTGCTGTGCGCGAGGATTGCGGCATGGCTACGCAGGTCCCGTTCGCGTGCTCACCAAGGAGGTCTCGCCGGCGACCTGGATGGCGTCACGGTCGATCTCGGTGAACAGCGGAGTGCGCCGCCGGCGGTGATCGGCCCACTCGAACGCGGACATCTCCAGGACTTGCAGGGGATTGCCGGTCCATGCGGGCACGAGCTCGTGCAGTTGCTCAACCTGACGGGCCCATTTCGAGGCCTGCCGCGAGGTCAGCTGGACGGCCATGAACTCCGACGCGTACCCGGCGACGACTCCTGCCAGCCCGCCCGAGCCGCGGCGAGGGTCGGTCTCCCCGGCCACCGGCGCACGGACCAGAAGCAGGTCAATGTCGCTGTGCACGTCGCCGTCGCCCCGTGCGGCAGAGCCGAAAACACACCCGTAGACAGGCTTGGGGCTCCACGAACCCAGCGTGCTCCGGAACCGCTTCCACAGCACCAGCCGCAGCGCGGCGAGAGCTTCGGCGACCGGTGCTGCGACATGCTCGCGGTTAAGCTCATGAACACGATTGCGGCCCATCTCCGTCGCCCGGACGATCCCCTGCTCTATTAGGCGCGCCAGGCTCCTGCGGACGCCGATCTCCGAACCTCGCGGCGTCAGGGCGGCAACCTCGCCCACGGTCATCGGTTTGCCGGCACCCGCGAGCACAGCCAGGACCGGCCCGTCGAGAGTGGCGGTCACCGCCCGCGTGGGATCACTCAGGTCCACGATCTAAAAGTATACGAGAGTATCTAATCAGAAATCTGAGCATCTCATAAGATAGCTCAGGCTGTCCGCGCCTGGGCCGTGAGGCCCGCGTGGACCTAGGGCAGGCTCCGGAATTCCCGCCTGGGCGTCGCCAATCACTTGATGCCAGCCAGGGTGCAGCCACCGTTCCAGGTGGACCTGGGAGGTGAGCAGGACGACCAGTTGGTCCGTCCAGAACTGGCTGATGCGTGCGGTCGCGCGGGTGCTCGTCCGCAATCGATCGGCGCGCAACAGCACGCATCGCCCAACGGTGTTCGCCTCACGATGCGTGATCGATCCTGCTCCAGCGCTGAGCGCGCAGTGCCGCCGTTATGGTTGCGGAGCCAGTCATCGTGCCTGACGTTCGAGATCGTGCTCTAACGGTTGATATGCGCCAGCCACGTCATGAGGTTACGAGGTTTTTCCATCCCTTTTCATGCGCCGATGCGGCGCTCTCGGGAGGGTCCGCAGGCGCCCGATGGGCTGGACACGGCACGTCCAGCACACGGCTCGTGATGGATCGGGGCCGGAGTGCATTGTCAGCCCGCGTGGTATTCCCGGATTAGAAGCGGCTTACCGGACCAGCGGAGGACCCATGCACCGGGCGGACGTCGAGCACCCGCAGCGCCGGCTGGCCAGCGTCGGCCGCGAGCGCTTGATTGGTCCCGGTGTCGTCCTGGTTGTGTCCGTCCGCCGGGACGGCACGGCACGGCTCAGCCCGGTTGAACCTCTCATGATGGAAGGCGAGCTGTGGTTGTCGATGATGTGGCAGTCCGCCAAGGCCCGCGATCTCCTGCGTGACCCGAGGATCCTCGTCCACAACGTCATAACCAGCCGCGACGGCGCCGAAGGAGAGTTCAAGGTCCGCGGCACCGCTCGCGCGGTAACCGACCCGGGCGTACAGCGCCGGTACGCCGGCGCAGTCTCGGACAGCCTTGGGTGGACTCCGCAGTCCGGCCGGTTCCGATGTCTACGTCCGGGGGGAACTTGCGCTCGGCCAGGGTGACCCGCTGGTGGTCGAGGGCGGCGGCCGCAGCGGCTGCCTCGTGTTCCGGCGGGAGGCCGGTGTCAGCTGCGGCGACGGCGACGGCGTAAGCCTCGGTTTGCGGCAGGGCGACGACCTGGAGCGGGGCTTAGGCGGCGATGGCGAGTGCGGTTGTCTCGGCGGAGACGAAGTCCAGGTAGGGGCGGGCAGGGCGCTGACGTAAGGGCTCCACCAGTCGGCCCCGCCGCGGCGGGGCCGGGCCAGGGCGGCCAGGGCGTCGGCGAGTGCCGGGTCGGCGCCGTAGGTGTCGAACAGCTCGCGTAGTTCCCGGGTGCGGATGCCGCGCTGTCCGGTTTCGATCCCGTTGATCTTCAAGATGTCACATTCATTTGAGTTAGTCAGCCACAGCCTCAGGTGAGACTAGGTGACGAGTGAGCATGGACAACGCACTCTCAGGTCGTGCTCACCGGTAGAATCCTTGTTCATGGCCACACGAACGATTGCCAGCCGAATCGACGCCTTGGTCGAGCAGATGGCAGAGCTTGTCGAACTCGCCAGCCAGGTCCAGGCAAGCGACGATGATGAACTGGCGCTGCAGCTAGCTAAGCAACTTGATCAGTCTTATCAGGCATGGTATAAGCAAAGCCTTGCTGTGCTGCCTGACGACTTGAGAGAAGGCTTCCGATTTGAGTTCCTGGGCGACTGGAGAAGGAACCGAATAAAGCACTTCTTGAATGAACCCCGAAAGCCATCGGTCGCTTATGCTAGCTATACCGAAGATTTCATCAGGACTTTCAGTCCAAGCATTTGGCAGTATCCCTTCGGCGACGTCTTCCGAGGCCCGTTCACGTCACAGAAGTCGATATTGCTAGAGGCCAGGGCACGGTATGGTCTCAACTCCGAGATGCTGGAAGCTTTGGAGCAGCTCGATCATATCTGCCGGCGGCTCCCGATTGCCTTTGCAATCATGGGGCGCAAAGTGCAGAACCGAACGGGTCTCAAAGTCGCAGACGAGTACGACGTGCAACGTATCCTCCACGCCATCTGTGCCACTATCTTCGAGGAAGTCGAAGACGAGGACCCTACTCCAAAGATGGCCGCCGGATCATCCCGGCTAGATTTCTTGCTGAGACGCGAACGAGTCGCGGTGGAAACCAAGATGCTTGGCGATAATCTCACGCTGCCAAAGCTTCGTGACGATCTATCTAAAGATATCGTTTATTTTCGCGCGCACCAAAATGCGGGAAGCCTCTTCATCTTCGCCTATGACCCGGGCCGGAAGATTCTGAGTCCAGCGGGCTTTGAAGCCGCCTTCCACTCAGACTCTGATGACTTCCCTGTCCGTATTGTTGTTGCCAGCTAAGCTCGCGATGCCTGGGCGCCAGCGTCCTTCTTCATGCATGTCTCAGATGAAAAACCGCCCCCCCCGGCGTGTTCGCCAGATCTTGATCTTGTTCCGGCCATAGAATCCGAACCAAACGTACCAGCCAGGAGACACAGTGCAGCGGAACACGGTAGGGCTGCTAGTCGCCGTCGCCGCCGTGCTGTCCGTGCTCCTTGGCCACGTTCACGGTGCGGCCCTAGATGCGCTAACTGTCGTCTCAGGAATCGCCGCTGGTCTAGCCGCTCGGGGAACCCTGCCCGCTTCAAAAAAACCATGTAATGAACTAGTTGACTCATGGTTGACTAGTTCAGTGCAGGCCGGCCCTCCCCCGTCGGCATTCTGGTCGCAAGAACGGAGGAGGCTAGGTCCGTGACGCTATTGCTCACCTGCATTACACACAGGTTTGTAGTTCAAGCATCAGACCGACGCCTCACACTGCCCAACGGTTCTATCCATGAAGAACTGGCCAACAAGGCCACTCTACTGGGAAATCATGCCACTTTTGCTTACACGGGCTTGGCAAAATGCAGCGTGAATGAATCCACGGATGCGCTCATGCTCCGAATTCTCTCCCAGCCGGGAATCCCCATCCTAAAGCAACTTTCAAATCTCGGACCAATATTCGGGCCCACTGAACTTGTCGAAAAATATAAGCGAGATCTAAATAAACGCCGTAGGTAACTGAATACGCGTGCGTGTGGGACCTTCCGTAGACCTAATGCATCGAGGGTTATCCAAAACTCTCCTTGAAGAAGTAAAGCCCTATTGCGGCTCTATATGATGACTTAAAGGTCTTCAGCGGCCGGCGATAGTCGGTGAACAGAATCCTCCAGGTCTTCAAGGTGGCGACTGCCCGCTCGACTGGCGCACGGAACGAGCTCACCTGATTGTTCCACTCGTGTTCCCATTGCAATAGCTCACGGCATTCTGGCTTGCGGATAGGGGTGGTGATGTAATCAGTTCCGATGAATCCCTTGTCGCCGAACACTCCGCCTGCCTTCTTCAGGATCTCCTCGACATCTGATTCCTTCAGTTTTGCCATGTCATGCTGGTTGCCGGTAACGGGCTCGGAAACGAATGTTATGCGGCCCCGAAGATTCGTGACGATCAGCGAGCCGTGTCCGGTGGTCTTGTATTTCCCGGACCACAGCTTGCTCTCGCCGTCCCAGGACCAGCACCGCCACAGCGTGCCGTCTACCAGTGCGATCGCGCTCCTTGTGGCCTCGGCCGCGTCCTCTGGCGTCGGCCGGTCGTCTTCTGTTGCCTGCTCGACCAGCGGCGTGAGGAATGTGATGTACCGCGATATCGTCGACTGGGCGACGTCGAAGATGTCGGCCCATACATCCTCGATGATGTTCTGCCGCATATATCCGCATGTAACGACTACTGCTTCCCGGAAGGTCAGTTCGCGCGGGCGTCCTGCCTCTTTATCCCACGGTTCTTCGAGTAGTTCGCTCACGCGGCTCTCAAGTTCGCTGAGTTGCTCTTCGTCCAGTCCTGACATCAGGACTCCTGACATAGAGCCGACCGCTTGGGTGATCGAGGCGGGCTGATCTGCATTTACGGCGTGTCGTTCTGTCCCGGCACGCCCGGCTTGTGAGAAAATTCTTGCAAGATAGTCGGCCTGGCGGGATGGTGGATGATGGCTCGTATGCTCAGCCAGCTTCCTCTCCCGCTGCTGCCGCCGGGGGCGGCCGAGATCGCCCCGGGCGTGGGCCTGCTGGCTGGCGAGAACGGCGGGCTGGTCGCGGTGCACGGGCTGGCCACCTTCGCCTGGGATGCCGGGGACGAGGTGGGCCGCCGGCTGGCCGCGGTGCAGCTAGTGCGGCTGCGGGCGGCGTCCCAGGGCCAGGTGGCGGAGGCATTCGGGGTGGATCCGGCCACCGTCTGGCGGTGGGACCAGGCGCTGGCCTCGGGCGGGGTGGCCGGGCTGGTCCCGGCCCACCGCGGACCCAAAGGCGCGTCGAAGCTGACACCCCGGCTGGCGGCCCGGATCGCCGAGCTGGACACCGACGGCCAGACGCTGCGGCAGATCGCGGCGGCGACCGGGGTGTCGACGTTCACCGTCCGGGCCGCGCTGGGCCGGGTCCGGCCGGGCGGCCGCGGATGAGCCGCTGCCGGTGCTGCCGGACCCGGTGCCACGGGACGGGGAGCGGGCGCTGGGCCGGTGGGGCCTGCTCGGCGAGGGCGCCGAGCCGGTCTTCGCCCCCGGTGCCCGGTACCCGCTGGCCGGGCTGCTGCTGGCCCTGCCCGCCCTGGAGGGCACCGGGCTGCTGGATTGCGCCCGCCAGGTCTACGGCCAGCTCCGCAACGGCTACTACGGGCTCGCTGCCACGCTGCTGACCTTGGTGTTCCTGGCCCTGGCCGGCGAGCCCCGGGCCGAAGGCGCCACCAGGGTCCCGCCCGCGGCGCTGGGCCGGGTGCTGGGCCTGGACCGGGCGCCGGAAGTCAAGACGATCCGCCGCAAGCTCGGCGAGCTCGCTGCGGCCGGCAAGGCAGCGGACCTGATCATGGCGCTGGCCCGCCGCCACGCCGCCGCCCGCCCCCAGGCGCTGGGGTTCCTCTACGTCGACGGGCACGCGCGTGGCTACTACGGCACCCGGACCGTGCAGAAGATGCACATTGCGCGGCTGAAGTTCCCCGCCCCGGCCACCGGGGAGACCTGGGTCACCAGCCAGCACGGGGAGCCCGTGTTCATGGTGGTCGCCGAGCCGTCGGACTCGCTGGCCGGCGAGCTGCGCCGCCTGCTCCCGCAGTTGCGGGAGGTCGCGGGCGAGGGCCGCCGGGTGACGGTGTGCTTTGACCGGGGCGGCTGGTCCCCGGCCCTGTTCGCCGACATCACCGGGGCCGGGTTCGACCTGCTCACCTGGCGCAAGGGCCCGGCCCCCGACGTCCCGGCCGACGCGTTCACCACCATCACCTGCGCCGATGACCGGGGCCGGGAGCACGCCTACGACCTGGCCGACACCACGATCACGCTGACTATCAACGAAGGGCCGCGCAAGGGGCAGACGGTAAGCCTGCGGCAGGTCACCCGTCACGTGCCCGCCCGCGGCGGCGGCACCCGGCAGCGCCACGCGCTCACCTCCCGCACCGACCTGGACGCCGGCGAGGTCTGCTGGCGGCTGACCTCACGCTGGCGGGAAGAGAACTACTTCCGCTACGCCCGCACGCACTTCGCCCTGGACGCCCTGGACTCCCACGCCGCCACGCCCGACGACCCGGGCCGGAAAGTCCCCAACCCGGCCAAGAAAGCCGCTGCCGCCCAGGTCCGCCGCGCCGAGGTCCTCGCCGCCGCGGCCGAGGCCCAGCGCGACGCCAGCCTGGCGGCCCTGCGCAATCCGGCACCAGGCCAGCCGGTCACCATCACCAACCAGATGTTCAACGCCCTGGACGCCCCTGTCGAGGCAGCCCTGGAAGAACTCCAAGCCGCCCAGGACGCCGCTGCGGTAGTCCCCGCCCGCATCCGCCTCGGCGAGATCGCCCCGGACATGGTCCGCCTGGAAGCCGAGGTCAAGCAGATCACCCACGCCATCCGGATGGCCGCCTATAACGCCCAGACCACCCTGGCCCGGGCACTGGAGGGCCACTACGCCCGCGCCGGCGACGAGGCATACGCGCTGATCCGCGAAGCCCTCACCACGTCCGGCGACATCTGCCCTGGTAAGGGCCACTTGCTCATCCGGCTCGACCCGCTCACCGCGCCCAGGCGGACCCAGGCCCTGGCCGCCCTCTGCGACCAGCTCAACCAGACCCAGGCCTGCTACCCCGGCACCGATCTCGTCCTCAGCTACGAGGTCAAACCCCACCCTGGCATTGCGTGAAATACCTCTCTATGTCAGGAGTCCTGGACATACGCTCGAACCGCAACGGCTTCTCCTGCTAGGAAAGGTTTGGCGTGGAAACCTCCTTTCTATCGGCCGGAGAAGCCGTTGCCTCGTATTGACGCGGCGTGTCGGGGAACTTTCGTAAGACCCTGGCAAAAGAAGCCGCGGATGGGTTAATAGCCGGGTTTTGCATAAGCCTCATCGCCCCGTCTCTGCTGTCAACCGCCCTTTTGCAGAAGCGCCGGGCAGAGGGGCGTTAGGGAACCCGTGGGACGAAGACTGAGCCCCGCAGCAGTTGACAGCAACGAGAGCGCCAGGGACCTATCGCACTGCTAACCGGGCTGCCTCATCGTTCACGGGGGACAGTTCCGACCATCGCTCTCTTTGCGGATCCTGAGCCCTGAGGAGCCTGCCGCTCGAAGCAGATCTGTCATCGGCGCTGCCCGCAGAATGGTCGATCTGTGTACCTGCGTTATCCCGTCTTGGGCTATCCCGAGTCGCGCTACTGTAAATCGGCGTTTGGCACTGCGGGGTCTGTAGTGGTTCATCACATTCTGTGACTTTGGTGCCTGATGGGCGAAACCGGGATAGCCGGGGCCACCTGTCGCATGGTCGTATCAAGCGTCGTGGGCGTTGTCTCCGAAACCGGGCGGTGGAGCCTGGAGCCGTTCGCCGACTGCCTACACGCACCGATGGCCATGCATCCGTGCGCACAGATGCAGTTGGGAAGGTAAGGCAGTCACGGGGCCGTACGATCTCGAAGCATGGGCGGTGGAGGCCCTGCGCGGAAGCTGGAGACAGCACCCACCGCAGCGAGTCGTTCGTCGGTCACGACATCAGGGTCTCCGCGGAACAGGTGGGCGAGAGAGTCGATCCTCTCAACCCAAGCGTCACGCGTGTCGAATTCTGCATCTGCGGCGACTCGGGTGATCGCCCAGAGAACGCCGCACGCGAGAGCGTCCGCTTCGCGTAGGTCCTCTATTGTTACTGGAAATCCGCTATGGACAAGCCTGCTTCGCGCGTCGTACACGCGTCGGACGCAGGCCGCCTCGTCAGCAAATGTCTTCGATCGAATGCGGTGCGTGAGAACGCTTGTGCGGTCGGCCACCGTCGAGGTGTTTCTCCCGTCTTCGCCGAGCAGGTGGTCGAGCGCAATGACGAAGTAGAGGAACGCCTCGCGCACGCGGCCGTCTCCGTAGTGAGCACGCGCGTCCTGCATCAATCCGGCGAAGGTCTGGGCTGCGACATCGATCGGGCGGTCGCGATCGGCAAGACTATCGACGCCGAACTCGCTCAATAGCCAATGACGGGCGTCCTGCAAAATCCTCGCTGGCGGGGTGTTCAGGACGAGTCCGGGCAACTGGAAGATTGCCCAACATCCGGCACGGCTGTTCCGAGAACTCGGCCACGTGAACAGGTGAATGCCCCACGACCAGTTCACCATGGATGAGAAGTCAAATGCCGCGATGCCGGCCGCTTCGACAAGGCCCAGCCGCTGGGTGGTGTCGGTCTTCAAGCGGTCCAGCAGCGCGTCCGTGACCGATTGGAAGTAGGGGTCGAGCAGAGTTATCGCATCTCCGGGCCAATTCCTGGAAAGTCGCTCGGCTCCGGGGAGGCGGTCGGTGTTGATTAGGGTGACGCCGCGCACCTGGCTTACGAAAGCGGCTCGGCCGCGTACGTCCCTCGGAGCTATCGGCCAGCGCGCGCCTCCCCTCTCAGCCCAGTACTCGAGCCTGGTGGGATCGAACCGTTCGACCCTGATGGTGCCGTAGTCGGCTCGCACGTCAGCAGCGGGCGGCGGGGTGGGCGAGACGAAGTTGAACGACAGCTCCGCCTGCCGGACCTCGCGAAGAAGCTGGTTCGCATGGTCAACATGCCGTGTCGTTCCCTTCGTCCCGAAGATAAGGGCCAGAACCGCCAGCGCGATAGACCTACTAGACGGTGCACCAACCGCTGCGAGCCCCTCCCCGACCTTCTTGAGCACCGAGTCGAGTTGCAGCGCCCCAGACGGGTACGCAAGCCACACCTCGGATCCCGGTCGAAGGACGGATCCCGGGGATCGCCGGACCAGCTCACGAGGACCAGACGCTGGCTCCTCGGGCACGACGCGGGCACCGGCGAGGAAGTCCTCGAAGGCCGGGATTTCTGGCAGTGCCATGGTGCAAGTCTCTCAGACGTCCAGCACTAAAGCCGAGACTCGATATCCGATTATGAAAGCGACCCCGTCATCCCCGGTGCGCGCATCAGTTCCAGGAGGACTAGGCGGTCGTAGAAGAAGGTCATCCGCGCCGTTGTAGATGGAGACCACGCCCGGCAGGGCGGCCCTCGATAGCACGGCGCATAGCTGGACGATCTTCGCGCGGAGCACAGCCTCATACGCGAGGCTCTCAGCCGCGCCGATTCGGCGATCTCGCACCGCGACGTGGGTCGGCATTTGCCACGCTACGCTGTCGCCCCTGGTCATCTCGCCGCGCGCGAGATCCGCCGTTCGGCGCAGCCTGGGCTACCTCAGTGACTCCAAGATGAGCCATGCAGAACCGGCTGATCTGCGCCGTGCTCGTCGAGACGACCGCTCATGCCGAATACCGCGCGTTGAACAAGAGCGTGATTGTCCGGTGGCCAGCATGCCAGATGCGCCGGCCCGGCGCCGGCCGACTCGCCGCCGGCCGTGCCATCGGCCGTCAGCTGGGTGATGACCTGCCCGGCTATCACCAGGCGTTCCAGCTCGCGCTCGGCATCGGCGAGCTGCCTGCGCAGCTGCTCGACCTCGCCGGCCAGCTCGGCCGCCCGGTTGGCGATCCGTTCCGCTAGCTCCATCCTGGCCCCAGATAGATTACTGTACGAACAAGGACAGACACAGAAGATAACCGGCAGAGTCCCGCCGACCGGGCTCGACACGCCGTCAAACCCTAAGCGCGTCAGATGATCATCAGCTACGCCCAGCCGCCCCCACCAGCATGAGTGCAACCCAACCGGCTCATACCAGTCCCCTGACCAGCCAATTCAGGTTGGGAAGATCCCAATACCCGTATCGCAGATCTGGGCTTGGCGTGGGCTCGTGGTAAGGCGCAGTCGCGCGGTAGCCGACTGGGCTCTGGACGCACAACTAGTGTTCGCCGCACAGGTGGGCTTCGGGAACCTCCGCAGTGAGGGGACGCTGAAGTAGTCGGGCTTGGATCTGACGGCCGGGTAATGCTCTTTGTCCGGCGTCACAACGGCCACCGCTGCTAGATCGACGTGCTCGCGACAAACACGATAAGTGCCCGGCGAACACGGCCGGGTCGCCGGTGATCGGGACGCCGGTGTCGATGGTGTGGTCGTAGGCGTTCCAGATCCGCCCGTGCAGGTTGTCCGGGATGAACTCCAGCAGATTGTCCGAGGTGCCGCGGACGAACACCCGCAGCCCGCCGGCGAACACGGCCGGGTCGCCGGTGATCTGGAGCTGGCCGAGCCGCCAGTCCCGCTGCCGCCGTCGGTCATGCTGGCCGTCTACCGTATCGTGCAGGAGTCGCTCACCAACGTGGTGCGTCACGCCGGCCGGGTCGCCGCGACCGTGGGCCTGCGGCAAGACGGCGGATACTTGTATGTGGACGTAGTCAACGACGGCGGGGCCGCGCCCGCGGCCTTCAGCGACGGGACCGGGTCGGGACTGGCCGGAATGCGGGAGCGAGCGGTCGCTCTAGGCGGCACTCTGGATGCCGGGCCGCGTTCCGGTGGCGGGTTCGCCGTCTGCGCCCGGCTGCCGGTCGCAGCAGCCGCCCCAGCCCGGGGACCAGAGGCCCCCGCCGCGGGCCCGGCATGCACCGCGGGCCCCGCCGCGGTCCCGGACGGCGGGGCCGCGGGTCACGAGCCTGCCGCTGTCAGCCAGGACGCCGGCGGCGCAGGACGTGCTGGCGGGCCGCCCGCCCGCCCGGTCGCGAGCCGGCCGTGATCAGGGTCCTGCTGGCCGACGACCAGGCCCTTGTCCGGGCCGGCTTTCGGTTCATCGCCGGTTCGGCGCCCGACATCGAGGTCGTCGGCGAGGCCGCGGACGGGGCGGTCGCGGTCGATCTGGCCCGCTCGCTGCGGGCCGAGGTGGTGCTGATGGACATCCGCATGCCTGGCACCGACGGGCTGGAGGCAACCCGGCAGATCGCCGCCGACCCCGAGCTGAGCGGCGTGCGCGTCATCATCCTCACCACCTTCGAGGTGGACGAGTATGTCTTCGAGGCGATCCGCGCCGGGGCAAGCGGCTTCCTGGTCAAGGACACCGAGCCGGAGGACCTCATCAGCGCCATCCGGGTGGTCGCCCGCGGCGATGCCCTGCTGTCGCCGAGCGTCACCCGGACGCTGATCTCCAGCATCGCCGGGCGCGGTCCGGCCCAGCCAGTCGACGCCTCCGTGCTGTCGGTACTCACCGACCGGGAGCGGGAGGTCCTCGCCCGGGTCGCTGCGGGCATGAGCAACGACGAGATCGGTGCGGCCCTGTTCATGAGCCCGCTGACCGCCAAGACCCACGTCAACCGGACGATGACCAAGCTCGGCGTGCGAGACCGGGCCCAGCTGGTCGTGATCGCCTACGAGACTGGCCTGGTCCGGCCGGGCCTGTCCTGAGGCTGCCCGCAAGCCCGGCGATCCCCGGACGGCTACACAGCAGCAGTCTCCCCCTGTCCGCGCACGTTGTCGTATTTCCCTGGAACCGGGCACTACCCCGCTCTCGACGCGGGGCAAACCCCGCGACGGTTTCCGCGTGGATCGCGGAGACCGAAGCGGAGAAGGCCGGATACCAACTGGCTATGGACCGCCGGTACCAGGATGCGCAGGCGTATGAGCGAGGCAGAGATTCGAGCCACCGTTGACCGGCTCGCCGACCTAGTGCGTCCTGCGGGACGCTGACCCGGCCGACAAGTCCGAGGTCTTCCGCCAGCTTGGCCTCAAGCTGACCTATCACCCGGGAAGGGAATCGTGGAAGCGCAGGTAGAACCCGCTGACTGTGGGTTTTTCGACAGTGTCCGAGGACCGGCTGCACCAAATAGCCAATGCGCTCTGGGTGCTGAGTTCCTTCTTGACGATGCGCGGTAACAGCGCCGTCACCAGGCTGGCTCAGGGCTGCACGGAGAGCACTGGCGGAAAAGGAATACGCGCATCAGAAGGACGAGACCGAACGAGTGGCTGGCTAGCTGAGCATAGTTAGCTTCTCGCTGAGTATTACGCGTCGGCCATATATTCCTGCTGCACCAGGAGCGCCTGTGCGGATGTCCCACCTCGCCCACGCGGTGCGGGAGCTTTGTCTTCACCTGCCAGATGCTGTGGGTTGGTCAAGCTGGACCGCAGGCAGAGCGAGGTGAGGTCCGAGGAATTCATCAAAAGCGTTGGAAGCCGCTCGCGTGCCGGATGATGCCGGCGGCTTCCGGGTGTGCGGTGAGGTTGTCACCCGAGCGCATTGACTGCGCCAGACATGGCGACGTACTGCACTACTCTAATCGAGGTGACGAGCAACAGCCCCGTGAGCGCCCGCACTCCAGCCTCTCCCGAACGACGCGATTTCATCCACGAGATCGTCGCCGCCGACGTGCGCGAGGGCAGAGTCCCGGAAGTCGTGACGCGCTTCCCGCCCGAGCCGAACGGATACCTCCACCTCGGCCACTCCAAGGCAATCGCGCTCAACTTCGGGATCGCTCAGGAGTTCGGTGGCCGCTGCCACTTGCGCTTCGACGACACCAACCCGATCGAGGAAGAGCAGGAGTACATCGACTCGATTCAGGAAGATATCCGCTGGCTCGGCTTCGACTGGGGCGAGCATCTCTACTTCGCCTCCGACTACTTCCACCAGCTCTACGACTGGGCCGTACACCTGATCAAGGCCGGCAAGGCCTACGTCGACGACCTCTCCGCCGACAAGATCCGGGAGCATCGCGGCACCCTCACAGAGCCGGGCAAGAACAGCTCCTGGCGCGACCGTTCGATCGATGAGAACCTCAACCTGTTCGAGCGCATGCGCGCGGGGGAGTTTCCGGACGGCGCCAGAGTGCTCAGGGCAAAGATCGACATGGCATCGGCCAACATCAACATGCGCGACCCGGTGCTCTACCGAATCCTGCACGTAACCCACCCGCGGACCGGCGACGAGTGGTGTATCTATCCGCTGTACGACTTCGCCCACGGCCAGTCGGACGCAATCGAGGGCATCACCCACTCCCTCTGCACGCTCGAGTTCGAGGATCACCGACCGCTCTGCGACTGGCTGATCAAGAACCTGCCGGTGCCTTCCCGCCCGCACCAATACGAGTTCGCCCGCCTCAACTTCACGTACACCGTGCTCTCGAAGCGCTTCCTACGACGGCTTGTGAGCGAGGGCCACGTGCGAGGCTGGGACGATCCGCGCATGCCCACCCTCTCGGCCCTGCGCCGGCGCGGCTTCCCACCCGAGGGTCTGCGCAACTTCCTCAACATGGTCTCGCTGGGAGGCAAGGGCACGAGCGCCGCCGAAATCGAGATGCTCGAGCACGAGGTCAGGG
>Ga0210390_10001851_pt1 | contig 19483 bp, 14 predicted proteins | sample IncBWH11OmetaG_FD_161050 | JGI IMG/M metagenome (GOLD analysis project Ga0210390, IMG submission 161050) | Forest soil microbial communities from Barre Woods Harvard Forest LTER site, Petersham, Massachusetts, United States - Inc-BW-H-11-O ... | reverse complement strand
GAGACCCATGGCTTTGAATCCTCCGCTTTTGTGACTCTTAAGAAAAATGAACATGTACATTTTCCGAGTGGTTCAGTGTAGTCCTGCCGGATTCGTTGTCAAGCTCAGTCGGGGGAACAATCTCATTGCGTTCTCGTGGTTCACTGCCTGCAGATCGCTTGCGGAAAGTCCGAAATGATCCAACCCGTTGGCAGTCACGGCGGCAGGAACATACGGAAAATCGCTCCCGAACAACATTTGCGACGTGGGAACGAGGTTCATCAATGCGGCCATGGACGATGGGTTCGTCGAATTGGCAACGTCGTAATAAAGCCTCTTGAGTTCGTACGGCACTCCGTTGGGAACCCGGTCGGAAATTTCTTTGTGACGTTGGACAAACGCATTGGTGCGGACGGCCAGCATGGGCATGGTCCCACCGGCATGGCAGAAAATGAAGCGAATGTCCGGAAACCGTGAAAATGTTCCGTTCACGAGAAGGCTGGTGATCGCGCGCGAAGTATCAAATAAAAATTCAATCGTCGAAGCGGGAATGCCCGGCATCAGATGGCCACAGCAGCCGGGCACGGCCGGGTGAATAAATACCACGGCCTTGCGGCGATTCAGTTCCTCGAACACCGGCGCGAAGGCGGCGTCTCCGGGCCATTTGTTGTCGTAACTACTCACCAGCCCTACGCCATCCGCCTTCAGAACGTCCATTGCATAGGCGATTTCCCGCAGGCTGCCTTCTTGATCGGGCAACGGCAACGCCGCGAACAATCCAAATCGACCCGAATAATCCCTAACCATCTGCGCCGCGTATTCATTGCAGGCTCGTGCCAGGCTGCGCGCCGCTTTCGCGCCATTGAACCATACGCCCGGAAGCCCAAGCGATGTCATCGCGGTGGCGATGCCGTTCTTATCCATCTCTTCGATGGCCTTGGCCGGCGTCCAGTTCAGGAGCGCGGAGTGATCGCGATCGGAAATCGCCAGAATCCGATCCCGCGCTTTCAACATGTAGGGCGGCGGCAGGATGTGGTGATGCACATCGATGCGGTTCGCTTTTGCGCTGCCCGCCGACGATAGACTCTGCGCCATCAACCCGTGCACCGTCAGCATTGTGCTGGCTCCGACCAGAGCGACCGCTTTCAGAAAGTCTCGCCGCGAAGTATCCAAATACCTTTCGCGGCACAGATCTCGCGCGAAGCCATCATCCGCCATGGTTTATATCCTCCCGTTTCGTAGCGCCGGCATCTTGCCAGTTGTCGCGAGGGCATCCTAGCCCTCGCTGCCGGGACAGCGGCGCTCCATTCCGAATCATCGCTTTACGACGTTGATCATATTCATCGTGTCACCCGCAAGAAATCTTCGAATATTCTCCTCGACGACCGGCAACGCCCGCTCGGCATATCCATCGTAAAAGCCACCGAGGTGTGCCATCACAATCACGTTCTTCACCGTCCAAAACGGGTGATCCTGGGGAAGCGGTTCGTCGTTGAAAACATCCAGCGCTGCGCCCGCGATCCGTCCGCTTTGAAGAGCCGCGATCAACGCTCCTTCGTCGACCACGCCACCGCGGGCCAGATTGATGAAATAACTTGTCGGCTTCATGGCCGACAATACGGCCGCGTCCACGATGTGCCGCGTAGCCGTCGAATACGGAGTGAGCGCAATCAGATAGTCGACATCACCAACGGCTGAGATTAACTCATCCCGCGCATACACTCGATCAAATCCGGCGACCGTTCGCTTGGCCGAGGTGATGCCGACAACAGTCATGCCCAGCGACTTGCATTTGGGAGCAAGGGTTTCAGAAATGACTCCAATTCCGAGAATGCCCAATTTCTTGCCGTCGAGAAGATTGGCCGGCCAGCGTTCCCAAAGCTTGCGATCCTGGTTACGCACGACGCGAGGAAAATCGCGGCTCAACGCGAGCATCGCCATAATCGCCGCTTCGGACACCGCAGCCCCGTGGATACCCTGAATATTCGTCACAATCACATCGCTTCGCAGTGAGGGCAGATCGATCAGGTTATCCACGCCAGTTCCAAGCGCCTGAATCCATTTCAGGTTCGTTCCCTCCCGCACCACTTGGTCGGTAATCATCGGAGCGAAAGTCATAAGAATATCCGCGCTACCGATGTAGGGGCCAACCTTGCTGTGGTGATCGACCAAATTAATCGTTAGTTCAGGGAACCTCGACCGAAGGCGCGAATAATACTGGGCGACGGTCTCCGGCGGCATCGCCAAAACAATAAGCACACTAGTCATCGAACTAGTTCCTCAAACGGAATCTGCCACCGAGAGTTGTACCATTTCCATGGCTATCCGGCGAGAAGAACGTGATTCCCGGCCATGTCTGAAATTCAGACACGGCGCGGTTTCGTGCACTTCGCGATCCCAGTATTCGCCGAGTACGCCTCTTGCTTCCGCTGGTTCCCGAAACATTCCTCGGTAATTGTCTGACGGGGACGTGCGAAAATGCTTGACATCGACACTACTATAGAGTTCAACTCATTGGAATTGTGAACATGTTCATGTTCATGTCACGGCTTGGTCTGCCATTTCGGACTGGGAGGCAGTATGAAATCCTTTTCGACAGCGGTCAACCCTTCGGTTCGGGTCATCACAATTCGAGTGCTGGCTGCGAGCCTATGCCTCCTTCTGCTCTCTCTGCCGGCGTTCGCACAAGGCAATGCCGGGCGCATCCTGGGAGGCGTTACTGACCAAACCGGAGCCGCCGTCGTGGGTGCGACTGTGACTGTCACCGATTTGCAAAGAGGTATCACCCGCAACTTGACCACGGACCAGGCCGGCCAGTACTCCGCCCCCAATCTGCTGCCCGGCCAGTACAAGGTCCGCGCCGAAGCCAAGGGGTTCAAGTCTATCGAGCGCGTCAATATCGGATTGGAGGTCGGCGCCGACGTCCGCATCGACCTTGCACTTCCGGCCGGCGAGATTTCCGAGGTTGTCCAGGTGATGGAAGAAGTCCCGCTGGTGGACACTACCAGCTCAACCTTGGGCGGAACCATCGACAACCAGACCATCAATGACCTGCCCTTGAACGGCCGCGATTACCAGAAACTTCTCACTCTACGCCCCGGCGTGATGATTTATCCCGGAGGCGGGGGATGGGACCAGAGCGCCAACGGAGTTCGTCCCGAATCTAACGCCTACATTGTGGACGGCATGACTGACGACGAACCTTTTTCCGCTCTCAGCATCATCAATGCGCCCGGTCTGGTGGGCGATGCCGTGACCGTGATCCCCATCGATGCCATTCAGGAATTCAACACCCAGATAAATCCTAAAGCAGAATACGGCTGGAAGCCGGGCGTCATCGTTAACGTGGGATTGAAGTCAGGCACTAATGCGATCCATGGAACCGCATACGCCTTTGGCCGCAGTGAATCGTTTGACGCGCGCAACTACTTCAATCCCGCTCCGCAACCCAAGGTGCCGCTGGACTTCCAGCAGTTTGGGGCTACAGGAGGCGGGGCGATCATAAAAGACAAGCTCTTCTATTTCGTGGGCTACGAGGGCCAACGCTATACCGTGGGAAATTCTTTCGTCGTGACCGTCCCCACATCGGCCTCGGTCGGGGATCCCAGCATCAGCATTCCGGATGCGAAGGCCGATCTCGCGGCGCACGGCATCACGACCTTGAGCACGCAGAGCCTGGGCTTGTTGCCGTTATATCCGGCTAACGCCGGACAATCGGCGAGTGTGACCATTGGCTTTCCGAACGTGAATAGCTCCGACAGCGTCCTCGGAAAGATCGATTACCACATCAATGAACGCAATACCTTGAATGGCATGATCTTTTGGGGCCGCGATGCCGAGGTCGCCCAGGATCAGGCCTTCCTCCAACCCCAGTGGCTGTCGACCCAAAGTCAGAAGCCAATCACGGGTGGAGGAAATTGGACCTGGATCCCGAATTCGCAGTGGGTGAATGAAGTCAGGTTCGGCTACGTCTACGATAATAAGGCCAACCTCGCCCAAGACCACAACGTGCCTGCGACCGCCTACGGCCTCAATACAGGTGTGACCGATCCCCTGCGCTATGGAATGCCGCAGGTCAATGTTGCCCCCTTTAACTCGCTGGGCGGCGGGGTGAACTGGCCGAAGTTTCAGGGGCCTGACGCGGTATATCAGGGCAGCGATTACGTCTCTTACTTGCGCGGCAAACATGCCTTGAAGTTCGGTGGCGAATTGCGTCACTTCAGTGTCAACGAGGGCTCTTTCCGCGGAAGCAAAGGACAGATTTTCTTTAACGGCAACGTCGCTTTCCCCGGTTCTTCGAATTTGGAAGACTTCCTGGCAGGAACGCCGACCTTCGGGAAGATCACCTATGGCGATCCTCAGCGCCACGAAACCCAATGGCTGTCCGCAGGTTTCTTCCAGGATGACTGGCGGGTCACTCCGAATTTTACCTTGAACCTCGGGCTCCGCTACGAGTACGAAACCCCCATCCGGGAGGACCACAACCTGCTCGGCAACTTCGATCCCAACCTCGGCCTGGTGCAAGTTGGCCACCAAATCAGTTCTCCTTACAACCCCGATTACAGGCAGTTCGCGCCGCGGGTAGGCATGGCATGGGATATCACGGGCAAGGGTACGACCGTCCTCCGAGCCGGAGGCGGCGTCGTGTACGACACCATCTCCATGGAAACGTTGCTGGTACAGGAGAATGTTCAGAACGCCACCACGATTGGTCTGGCCACGATCCCTACCGGAGCTCCTACTGTGGTGAACGGCATCACCACCCCTGCTACCGGCACAATCGCTGTGAGTTCGCTGGTAATTCCTAACATTAACTGGAATGGCTCAGCCGTGGGCGGACCCACCATCTTCCCCGTGGCCCCGATTCAATGCGGCGATGGCATCGGTGCGGACCCCGTGCCTTGCAACGTTCTGGGGATCGACCGCCATTTCCGCACGCCCTTTATCAGCACATGGACCGTGGGTGTCCAAAACACCATTACCAGGAACCTTGCCTTGGACATCGCCTATGTCGGCAACTATAGCGGTAATCTGATCGGTATCCGGGACATCAATCAGGGCATCCCGGTTCCAGGCAACGCCCCCACGACAGCGCTTCCAGGCCCGTACGTCGCCAAGTTCCCCTACCTGGGGTTCATTAACATGATGTCGAATCAGTACGGGTCCAACTACAACGGTCTGCAGGTAACCCTGACCCAGCGGCTTACCCACGGGCTATCCTTCCTTATGGGCTACACCTACTCTCATGCCCTCGACTATTCTTCCACTAACCAGAACCAATTTCTGCCGCAAGACAGCACCCATCCGGCGGCGGAATACGCCAGCAGCGACTATGACATTCGGCATCGCTTCACGCTGTCGCTGACCTATGCGATTCCTGGGAAGAAATCGTTCGCTCAAATGCTGGAAGGTTGGCAGATCAATACCGTTACCACTCTGCAAAGCGCGCAGCCGTGGACCGTGAACGATACGGTGGACAACATTGATGGCACAAACGAAAATGCCGGTCGGTGGGATTTCTTCGGAAGCCCATCCGACTTTACGTCCGGACCGAATCCTATTCCTTATTACGCACCCGGCAGTTCCAACATGCCTGCTGCTTGCACCAGCAACGCCGCCGCCGTCGGGGCAACAGCCTCGCTACAGACCTTTGGCTGTTATGCGCAAGGCCACTCGGTGATGATTCCTCCTCAGTTCGGAACCTTTGGCAACATGCCCCGCAACCTGTTCCGCGACTCCGGATTCCGCGACCTCGACCTTTCGATAACCAAAGACTGGAAGTTTCGCGAACGGCTCACCACTCAGTTCCGGGCCGAGTTCTTCAATATCCTCAACCATCCCAGCTTCGCGAACCCTTATGGGGGAACGAGTGGATATGGTCCGGGCGCCTTTGACGATCCGTCGTCAACCAGTATCTTCGGCTGTGGCTGCGCCACCCCCGACCAGGCAGCTGGCAATCCCGTCGTTGGATCGGGAAGCAATCGCGCCATCCAGTTGGGATTGAAATTGATGTTCTAAATCCTAACTCGGTCAGATTGGGCGGCATTGCCGTCGTGCAGTGACGGCAACTGCGTCGAGGACCCAGTTTGAGCAATTGCCGCTGAGGTGGTCTTACCTCAATCGAGAGCCAGGTACGACACGCGGTTCTTGCCCGTCTTCTTTACCAGGAGCATGGCTTTGTCAGCCATGTCGATCATGTACTCCGCTGTTGCGGGCGGCGTCTTGAAGGTCACCACGCCAACGCTGAAGGTAACCGTCCATTGATACGTTTTCATGGCGTTCTTCAGAGCGTTCTGCAGCTTGTCCAATACCAAACGCGCCCCTTCCGCACTGGTTTCCGGGAGAAGCAAAGCAAACTCGTCTCCCCCGAGCCTGGCAACAGAATCGATCTCGCGGAGTGCGGCTTGCATGGTCCAGGTCACGACTTTGAGAACCAGGTCTCCAGTGGGGTGGCCAAGATTATCGTTTATGTCCTTGAACCCATCCAGATCGAGAGAGACAAGAGTAAGCGGGACAACGTTTCTGCGCGAGCGCTTGATCTCGTAAGTAAGAAGCTCTTTGAATGCGCGGTCATTCAACGCCCCGGTCTTGGTATCCCTGCGCGAAAGCTCCCGTGCACGCAGATATAACGCCACCAGCGATCGGCACAGGTCATCTTTCTCCTCGGCAGTCAAAGCGCGTTCTTGACTGTCCGTGACAGCTTTAACCGAGCCATCAGCGCCTTGAATGCAAGCCACGGCCTCAGAAAGTGCCGTATGCTGATGCCCGCAAAGAATCACCAGATTCTCCTCGGACCAATACGCGACGTAGTGAGTGCTTGACTCGCCTCCATCCGACTTCCAATCAGTTTGGGGAGGGGGGGTGGGCTGACCTTGCCCCGGAACGGCTTTCGCCCGGGCCAGATTGTCATTTACTTCGTCTGCAAAATCTTCGAGCGGTGACTGGGAGCGGTTCACCGGCGTTTTAACCTCGTTCTTTGGATTCCTCGTCCAAAGGTAATCAAGGGTAACCTGGCGCTCAAGGTTACTGACGACCAGTGTCCTTTGGTAACTAGCGGAAATACCGTTTGCCAGCAGTGCAGAGGGACGCGCTCTTCCAGATGGCTGTCCTCGAGAAAATCAGCACTTTTTAGAAGAAAGCCCTTGACCGCTTCGACCAGAGAATGACACTCTACGCGTCTGCCACTATTGCTTCCAAGTCGACGAATAGATCCTATGAAAATTATCTTTTCGCGGAGAATCGTAACCTTGTGTGAAATTGCTCTCCCTTTCGTCGTGTTCCTTGCGGTCATGATGTTTATCCCGACCTCCGCCGCCCAGAACTCCGCTGAACAAAAAAACATGACCCTCGTCGGCCACAACGATCTCAATGGCCACGGCGACGGTGGGGAGGGCTTGGCAATCCAGCAACGCTCCGACGGCCACCGCATCCTCTACATTGCGCATGAAGGAGAAAAAACTTGCCTGAGTATCGTTGATGTCACTCATCCCGAGGCTCCCGTGCTGCTCAGTCAGCTTCCATCTCCTGCGCCGGAGGTTACGCGCTGCAATTCCCTTGGGCTTTCGGGAAACGTACTTGTCGTGGCCGATCAGACAATGAAGGCCGGCCAATCTCCCGCCGGAATGTGGGTGCTCGATGTTTCAGACCTTGCGCGGATCCAAAAAGCCCGGAGCATGCAGGATCTCGCGCTCTCGTTCTTTGACACTTCCGGGCCGAACTCACGCGGCGTCCACTGGTTGTGGTTTGTCGACGGGCAGTTCGCCCACCTTTCGACCGGGGTTGCCGACTCCACTCCTTCGAATCCAAAAGATGACCAGTTCTACGTTGTCGTGGACCTCCGCGATCCCCGCCGCCCTCGCGAGGCTGGCCGCTGGTGGCTTCCCGGAACGCAACAGAAGGACAGTTGCCTGCCGGGCTGCCTTCCCAAGCGGCATGCCATCGATGATGGTTATCGCGCCCACAACATGCAGGTTTACCCGGACCGCCCAGACCGCGCCTATTTGGGTTACATGGACGGCGGTCAGATCATCCTCGACATTTCCGGCCTGTCGGACGTTCGAGCGGGACGCGCCCAGAGTTTTTCTCCGCGCCTGGTCAGCCGTCTCCAATTTTCTCCGCCGTATCCGGCTTGGACCCACACCGTTCAGCCGTTGTTCAGCCGCGGCCTTGCGACTGTCTCCGACGAAGCGGTGAAAGACAACTGCGCCGATGCGCCAAAGCTGGTTTGGCTGGTGGACATTCGTGAGGAGACGAACCCGGTCATCATCGGAACCGCGCCGCTTCCGGAAAACGCCGGCGATTTCTGTAAGCGAGGCGGACGCTTTGGCGCCCACAATCTGCATCCGAATTTACCTGGACCCACATCGGCTAAACTGAAGAACACGTTCGTCGGGAGCTTCTTCAATGCCGGGGTTCGCATTTATCGACTGGTCGATGTGCCCGTCCCGAACGCTCCGCCGCAGATCAAAGAGATCGGCTTTTTTGTTCCTCCCGCTCCACCGGGAAATCCCACTCACACCATCCAGATCAACCACGCAATCGTCGACGAAAACGGCTTGATCTACGCCACCGACCGCATCAGCGGGGGCATATATATTTTGAGGTACACCGGGCCGGACCCGCTAGACTAGACCATCGACATCGAACCGTCGAGCTTTGCGCGTCGCGCCGTCCACGGTATACTGCGATGCCAAACAGCAGCACATTCAGGAGCGAGAATGAGCGAGCAATCGAAGACGGCGCCGACCGCACCGTTGGTGGATGTCGCGGAACTCATCGACCAACAGACGGTCGGGCGCTTCCAGATCGGTGTGCTGCTGCTGTGTGCTTCCGCCATGCTGGTCGATGGCTTCGACACCCAGGCGATCGGCTATGTCGCGCCCGCCCTGAGCGCAGCGTTGGCCGTGAAGCCTTCCGCGCTCGGACTGGTTTTCGCTGCCGGCGGATTGGGCGCCATCCTCGGCGGCCTGGTGCTCGCCCCCTACGCCGACCGGGTGGGCCGCAAGCCAATCATAGTGGGCTCCATGCTTTTCTTTGCAGTTTGCACCCTGCTGATTTCCACGGCCAACACCGTGCCGCAATTGATGTGGATGCGGTTTGCGATTGGGCTGGGGCTGGGAGGCGTTGTCCCCAACGCCCTGGCTCTCAGCGCGGAGTTCATGCCCAAGAAATTCAGGGTGACTCTGGTGCTCATGACGTGGTTGGGATTTTCCATCGGCTCGGGAGTTGCCGGTCCGGTTACTGCGTACATTCTGATCGCGCACAGTTGGCGCGCAGTTTTTCTGTTTGCTGGCATCTTGCCGGTCGTGCTCGCTCCCCTATTAATCTGGCGATTGCCAGAATCCTTGCATGGCCTGACCCAGCGTGGCAACGATGTACGCCGCATCGCCACTACGCTTGCCCAAATGAATCCCAATCTGATCTACCCCGCGGACGCCCGGTTCATCAACTCCGAGAAAAAGGAAAAAGGCTTTCCGGTGGTGCTTCTGTTTCGCGAAGGTCGCGCTCGCGTCACCCTTTTGCTTTGGGTCATGTTCTTTATGAACCTTCTGGCGCTCTTCTTTCTGAACAGTTGGCTGCCGACCGTTCTTCACAAGGCAGGACTGCCTCAGCATCTGGCAATCGTCATTGCCGCGCTTTTGCATTTTGGCGGCATCGCCGGCGGGCTTGCCATCGCGCCGCTATGCGACAGGTTCAATCCTTATGCGGTTCTCGCTTTTGCCTACATCCTGAGCGGAACCTTCATCGCGGGCATCGGCATCTCGAGAAACGTCGCGCTTTTTGCCATGGCGACAACTTTCTTTGCCGGCTTCTTCACTTTCGGTGCCCAGAACTCCGCCAACGCGATTGCGGCCACACGTTATCCAACGGCCATGCGTTCGAGCGGCATCGGATGGGCGCTTGGCATCGGACGAATTGGCCAAATTGTGGGACCGCTCATCGGCGGTTTTTTGCTGTCTTTGCAATGGGGGACGACTCAAATCCTGTATGTGATCGCGCTTCCGTCGGTGGTGGCCGCGACTGCTGCCTTTTTCCTGAGTGGCGCGTCGCAGCGGTCCGGGTTTGAGCAAGCGAAGTAACTCCAGAACTTCCTTTGTGGACCTTCGTGTCCTCTGTGGTTAGTGAACTGAAAATGCCAGAACCACAAACGACACAAAGGTACACAAAGGAAAGCTACATCAGAGCGAAATGAATATGGACGACCGTCGAATCACGAGAATCTCCACCCAGGAACTCGAACGACGATGGAATCTCGTTCGCGATCACCTGAAGGAGCGCGGCGTCGATGCCCTCATCGTTCAAAGCGAGAGAGATTTCACCGGGGGATACGTCAAGTGGTTTACCGACATCCCCGCGTACTATCCGCGAACAGTTATTTTCCATGCCTCGGACCTGATGACGGTAGTCGAGCACGGCCCGGCCGGGCGTCGGCGAAGTTTGGCGGGCAACGACGCCGAGAATCCCGGCGTGGGCGAGGTCATCACGACTTCTGCGTTTCCCTCCATCCACTACACGCGCACCTATGACGCCCAGGCCGTCGCCGATGTCGTAAGCCGCCGAGGATATCGCAAAGTCGCCTTAGTCGCAGCAGTAGGAATGCCGCATGGATTCGTTGCCTATCTGCAGAGGGTTCTGTCCGGCGCGGAGATTTCCGACGAGACCGAATTCATCGATCACGCTAAGGCGGTCAAAAGCGCTGAAGAGATCGCTCTGATCCGAAAGGCGGCTGAGATGCAGGACGCCGTCTTCGCCAAAGTGCTGTCGCACATCAAACCCGGGATCCGCGATCTGGAAGTGGCGGCGCTAGCCCAGTACGAGGGTCAGCTCTTAGGAAGCGAACAGGGAATTTTTCTCGGCATGTCCGCGAAACTAGGGCAGCCGGCATTTTTCGCTCAAAGACATTTTCAAGGACGAACCCTCAGACCCGGCGACCATATGTCTCTGCTCATCGAGAACAACGGCGCAGGCGGATTCTACACTGAACTCAGCCGAACCTTCGTCCTGGGAAAGGCTTTGCAAGAGCTGATCGACGGATTCGAGATTGTCAAAGAAGCACAGTCGTACACTCTGAAACAATTCAAGCCCGGCGCCTCATGCCGGGAAATTTCTCTAGCTCACAACGAATTCATGAAACAAAAAGGCGTGCCCCCCGAATCTCGAGTCTATTCCCATTCGCAAGGATACGACTTGATCGAACGTCCGCTGATCAGGTCCGACGAAACCATGAATCTAGAAAAGGGCATGAACATGTCCGTCCATCCCTCTTATGCGACCAGTTCGATGTACGCTCATATCTGTGACAACTATCTGATAGAAGAAAACGGTGTGAGTGAATGTCTTCACCAGACCCCGAAGCGGATCTTCGAACTATAGTCGCCTCGAACGAGAAGCCATCCGCGCCGCACTACAGGGGCGACAGTTCGTCTTCGTTCTCCTGCTCCTTCCCGCGAACGACCCTCTTCTCCAGGAAACGCCTGGCCAGGTCTTTGCCCCCGATGCCGAATGCGATTGCCAAGCCAAGCATCAGGGCTCCGAAGGCAATTCCGAAGGCCACCAGCATGGTCTCCTTTGCTAAACCCAGCTCTTCAAAAACGACAGACAGCACGAAAACAATAATGATGCTGCGGACTGCAAGGCTCAAAACTCGAGGCGATGGCATATTCGCATTGACCGCAGCCAACAGAGCGGCGCGGGAAAAGAAGCTGGCTGCCAGCATTCCGAAGAACATGATGAAGATCGCCACGAACAGTCGCGGCAGGAAAAGAAAAAAGCCTGCGATCTGCTGCTGCAGACCCAGAATCCCGAGCGCGTTCACGCCCAGCAGAATGAAGCCCAGCCAGGTCACCCAGAAGACGAACCGGCTCAAGATTTCCGTCGCCGAAGGCAGCGCGGCCTTTTTGAGTAATTGGGATGTGCCTGCATTTTCCGAGAGTTTGTCGAACTTGACCAGTCGCAGAATGCTGCGCAGGGCCACCTTTGCCAGATACGCGATCACCCATCCCACGAGCGCAAGTATCAGCATGACGATGAGACGAGGAAGGAAGTGTGCGAAATCCTTGGCAATCTCGTGCAGCGCCTGACTTAGTTCGCTGATAATCATTTCCCGCATAGTTTGCCTCACTCTCTCGATTTCCACATCTCCAACAGGTAAGGTTTCAATCGTTCAAACTCCATGCATAAAGCTTCGATATTTTTCTCGACCATCTCCCCCGAAGCGTTCCGATTCTCGGTCACGAAAGTGAACACTCTACCCCGGAAAAGCGGCGCCAGGGATTGAATGATGTGATCACGGCTGATCACAGATTTCTGATACGAGGCGGCAAACTCGTAAACCGTCCTGACCCACAGCTCCACCGGATAATAAAACTCCTCTTCTCCCACGCCGGCGATGCGCTGGAGTTCTGCCAGGGTGGACGGCGAAAGAATCGACTGAAAGACAGACTCCAGTTCGGCAACTCCATTCGAAAACATGTCTCGCAATCGTTTGCGATTTACTCGCACCGGTTCCAGAAGCACTTCCTGTTCGGCCCCGGTAGTAGGGACTGGCTCGGACCCGGTTACGACACTCCAAACTGGAAAGTCTGACTCCAATGCGGAAAAGAGCGCTCCAACGGTTTGCCGCAGCGCCGGCACCAGGTCAGCGGCATGTCGTTCGATGTGAATTTTTTCGCCCAGGAAGGACTGACAGATGCGATATTTTCCCGCGATCGCAGCTAAGTTAAAGCGCAGTTCGGCACCGGTCGCACCGGTTCCATCCGTCCAGGCATTCTGTCCAAGAAATTGAGTTCCCAGACGGCCGGAGAAACCAAACTCCGGCGCATATGGCTCCCGGATTCTTAACCCGTAGAGTGCGCGGATCATCGGATATAGCAAATTTGTTACGAGCAGACCTTCAAACTTATGTCTGCGATACGTGGGAGTCACCAGATCGAAGCCATCGCGGCAAATCGGGCGCAGAAGCTTGGAGAGCCAGTCAGGTTCAATGTTCGCGGACTCTGCCGACATCATCATGCAGCCCTTGGCTTGGAGCAATTCGGCGGCAGCCAGGATCGACCGAAAAGCAACTCCACTCTCCGGGCTGCTCGCGTACTGCGTGCTTATTGAATGCAGCGTGCGCAGAGCGTTCAGGTTGGACGCCGGACTCGCGTCATCAATGGAGACGCCCGTCACCAGCGCGGGAGTGCCGTCCCGCGATCCCCCATCGACATTGATGATCGCAGCCCGATCGCGAGGAAACCCGCGCAGGATGCCGCTCCGAATCGCATTAACGATCGACCCAATAGTTTTGGCATCATTGTGAGTAGGCAAACCTACGAGGATGTCCACTTCGCCGACGTTGATGAGTTGACGAAGAAAATCATCGGTAAGAAAGCTCTCTTCTGCCAATTTCATCTCCGTTCAAAGCGCTGGCGCGAGCCGTACGCGCGTCATAAGAAGGTCTTCACTGCCTGCACTCGCCTAAATTCGCCGCAGTCGAAACCAGTAGAACTGATAAGGCCCCATCGTCAGCAAATATGGCAAGTCGCCCACGCGCGGAAACATATTCTTGCCAAACATTTCAATCGGAATACTCCCCTTGTAACTCCGCAGATCCAGTTCGACAGCTTGCGCGCTACTCGAAAGATTGTTGACCACCAGCACCGCCTCGCCGCCCAACCGCCGCACATAAGCCAGGATCCTGTGATTGGCGGGGTGAAGAAACTCAATCGATCCCCTCCCAAACACTCTGGTGGAACCACGAACCTTTATGATGCGCTGCATCCAGTTCAGGAGCGAGTGTTCGCTCACTTTTTGCCGCAACACGTTCACCGCCGGATAACCATACACAGGATCCTGAATAAGCGGTGCATACAGACGCTCAGGAGGCGCGGCCGAAAAACCCCCGTTCGTCTCCCCGTTCCACTGCATCGGCGTCCGCACTCCATTGCGATCGCCCAAAGTGATGTTGTCGCCCATTCCGATTTCATCGCCGTAATAAATAATCGGAGTTCCGGGCAGCGACATCAGCATTCCATTCATCAACTCAATGCGTCTGCGGTCATTGGACAGCAAAGGAGCAAGCCGCCTCCGAATCCCCAGGTTCAACCGCATCGTCTTGTTTTCCGCATAGGAGTCATACATGTAATCGCGTTCCACGTCGGTTACCATTTCCAGTGTCAACTCATCATGGTTGCGCAGGAACAGCGACCACTGGCACGAGGGCGGAATCTCCGGCGTCTGCTGCAGGATTTCCGTGATCGGCTTGCGATCCTCCAACTTCAGCCCCATGAACATCCTGGGCATTAACGGAAAATGAAACGCCATGTGGAATTCATCTCCGTTACCGAAATATGCCCGAAGGTCTGCGGGCCATTGATTGGCCTCGGCCAGAAGCATTCGGCCGGGAAAGTTTTCATCCAGCTTTCGCCGCAACTCCTTCAGGACCGCGTGCGTCTCCGGCAGATTCTCGCAATTCGTGCCCTCCCGTTCCACCAGGTACGGCACCGCGTCCAGCCGAAAGCCGTCAATCCCTCGATCCAGCCAGAACTTCATCACCTCCCACATCTGTTCCCGAACCGCGGGATTGTCGTAGTTCAGATCAGGCTGGTGGCTGAAGAAACGATGCCAATAAAACGATTTTGAAATCGGGTCCCACGCCCAATTGGACTTTTCCGTATCCAGAAAGATGATGCGCGCGTCTTTATACCGATTGTCAGTGTCGCTCCAGACATACCAATCCCGGCGCGGATTCTCCCGCGAACTTCGCGACTCCTGAAACCACGGATGCTGATCCGAGGTGTGATTCGACACCAATTCGATGAGGACCCGAATTCGCCGGTCGTGAGCCGATCCTAGAAACTTCTCAAAATCCTCCAGCGTTCCGTAGCTGGGATGAACTGCGTTGTAGTCCGCGATGTCATAACCATCGTCGCGCAGAGGCGAGGGGAAAAATGGCATAAGCCAAATCGTGTTGATCCCCAACTCTTGAAGGTAGTCGAGCTTCCCTTCAAGCCCTTGAAAATCACCGAAGCCATCCCCATTGCTGTCGTGAAAAGTGCGTACGTGGACTTGATAAATAACCGCGTCCTTGTACCAGAGCTCATCCTCGTTCAGTGGCATCCTAGTATCCAATTGATATATGCAAAAAGAACCCGCTCCGCAGACGAATACTCCAGCCATTTTAGAATACCGCAGAGACCAGCGAGTCCCGCCGGTCGTTTCGCTCAAGCGAGATTCTCGCCACAGCCTCGTCCGCATTAGTATGTGAAAAGGGAGGCACTATCCCGTATGTTTACCTCGCAGCCGATTGGATTTGTAAGCAGTCCGTACCAGAGCACCGGCGAGATTCCCAAGGGCCTTGGCGCTAAACACGAAGCGGAGGGCGTGCTCAAGATCCTGCCCGAGTTTGAGCCTGGGCTCACCGACATCGAGGGCTTCTCGCATCTCATCGTAATCTGGGAATTCAATCGCTCCGACAGGTTTGAATTGCTGGGTACTCCACCCTCCGACAATCGTCCGCACGGCGTATTCGCAACCCGATCCCCGCGCCGTCCCAACCCGATTGGCCTCACAACGGTAGAACTGCTCAGCCGCCAAGGCGTAGACCTGCACGTTCGCGGCGTCGACATGCTGGACGGCACCCCGATTCTCGACATCAAGCCCTACCTCTCCAGCATCCCCTCCGAAAAGCTGCGCCGAGGATGGCTAGCCGAAGCCGAGGCCCGGAAGAGACAATGATGATGCTCGTCGATTCGACCAGCGGATGAAACAAAAACGGGTGCCCCACTCTTTCGCGTTCTGTGCGAAAGAGCGGGAGCCAGCGTCCAAATATGCGGGCCGGGAAACTGAGCCTGAGCGCTTTTTGGGAAGGGCACGACTTCAGTCGTGCCGCAAAACCGCAAATCCGATCCAGGCCCCGCAGGGACCAAGATTTTGGGTGGCGCAGCGCTTCCATCTCCGCGAACAACCCGCAAATCCAACCCAGGCCCCGCAGGGACCAACCCTCCCAACCCGAAGCCTTCCCCGTAGACGCCAGCCGCAATCAGATGTACTATCGCCGGAACCCGCGCCGTTCCTGCCCCGGCGGCTGGAACCGATCCTGAGAGATGGCATCGATGACTAACAAAGCCCGCGTATCACCTGGCCTACTCCTGTTCATCCTCGCCTTAGCCACAATCGCTTCGGCCGAGTGGAATGAGAAGGTGCTATACGCCTTCCAGGATGTTCCCGATGGAGCTACCCCCGTCGGGGGCTTAGTGTTTGACCAGGCGGGCAATCTTTACGGCGCAACCGCGAACGGCGGTTCGTCTTCCTGCGCCGGGCCGGGTCAGTGTGGAACGGTCTTTCAACTCGCACCCCCGGCGAAAAAAGGTGGCTCCTGGACGGAGACTGTCCTCTACGTCTTCAAAGGCCACGACTACAACGACGGAGCCACGCCCGAAGGCGGCTTGGTAATTGACAGCTTGGGCAATCTTTATGGCACGACTGCCTACGGGGGTGCCGGGAATTGCCTACTGTTAGGGGCTGCAGTAGGCTGTGGGACGGTATACGAACTATCGCCGCCCGCCCAGAAGGGCGATGCTTGGACAGAAACCATTTTGTGCAGCTTTCCCACCGCCAAGCAGGGATATTTTCCCTGGGGTGATCTGGTGTTCGACAGCGCGGGCAATCTTTATGGCGCGACCCAATTTGGTGGGGGACATGGGACGACCTGCAATGGCTTCTATCAGTATTGCGGCGCGATATTCGAGCTGAGCCCGCCCGAGACGAAGGGTGGCAAGTGGACGGAGAAAGTGTTGTATGGTTTCAAGGGCGTCGCTCCGGGCGCACAATTCGGTGACGGAGCTAATCCCAACGGAGGGTTGATCCTCGACGATAAGGGTGCGATTTACGGCACGACTTACTTCGGTGGCAACAACCAGAAAGGGCGATGCGAGGGCGGCGTAGGAGGCACTGGTTGCGGAATCGTGTTCGAACTCGCCCCACCGAACCATGCAGGCGGCAAGTGGACAGAGAAAGTGCTCCACCAGTTCAATGGGCAGGACGGTTCCAACTCCGCCGCCGGCGTAGTTTTCAACAGAAAGGGCAACCTTTATTGCACGACAGCCGCCGGTGGGGAAGGCAACTTCCCGTCGGGTTCCATAGTTCAGTTCGTTCCTCAGTCCAACGGCAAATGGATGGCGCACATCCTGCACAGTTTCCAGGACAACGGGGACGGCGGTCAACCTCGAGCTGGCTTGGTGTTCGACGCGAAGGGCAACCTTTATGGGACTGCGTCCGGCGGCGGGTCGTTTGGTGGCGGAACGATATTCCGGTTGCGACCTGAGACGGGAGGCTCCTGGGGATTTACGGGTCTCTATGACTTTAAAGCGCCCCAGGACGGCTCTTATCCGGCAGCGCGGTTGGTTTTCGACAAGAGCGGAAACATGTACGGCATCACTCAGTACGGTGGAAATGGGCAGGCATGTGGCCACTACGGCTGTGGCACTGTGTTTGAGATTTCGCCGTAGTAATCCGTCATGGCTCACGCGGTCAATAAAAACCATTTTCGGACCCTAGCGTGAGGAGAGATACATGCCTAACCCGACCGGATCGACTTCAGTTCAGAGTTTCGTGAATCTTCGTGCTGAACGGGAGCAAAAGATTTGAGAGTTTTCCACGATTCTTAGTTTCTGAAGCGCCTCGGGCTATTTCTCACCTGACTCCGGGCGCCGATAGGGTAGGGCTAATGTGATTGGGTTCGCGGCGGGCTTGGCATTGAGCGCGGGAAACGGTGTGGTGTTGATCAGCACGCTCACGCCGGATGGGAATACCCCAGCCACGTCAGGCTTGCCATCGCCGTTGAAGTCGGCCACAGTGATCTGCGCGGCTGCCCCCCGGAAGTTGGCGGGAGGCTGAAAGGTACCATTCCCATTTCCCAGCAGCACTGATATGCAGTTGGCATGGTGACCGTCGATGAGGCAGTGGTCGCCGGGAACGACCAAATCTGGAATCCCGTCGCCGTTGAAATCCGCAGTCGCAATGGAGGGTTCGAACTTCCCTGCTCGGGCCAGCGCCCCCCTGCGGAAGGTTCCGTCCCCATTGCCCATCAGAATCCGAATGAAGCTGCTGCCTCCTTTCGAATTTTGGTAAGCCACGGCCAAGTCAAGCTTGTGGTTACCGTTGAAATCAGCCGACGTCATGGCATATGGGAGGTAAGGATATTTATTGCTAAAGCGGAAACGGATGGGAGACCCAAATCCGCCCTTCCCGTCGCCGAGCAGCACAGCAACCTGTTCCGAGCACAGCACCGCTAGGTCAGGTTTGCCGTCCCCGTTGAAGTCTCCGGTCAGAATGGCCGTCGGGACTCGTTCCTCCAGCGAAAAGACTCGTGCCGGTTGAAATGTTCCATCGCCGTTTCCGAGATACAGGTAGGCCGCGGTCGGTTCAGATTCGACGAGCGCCGCGACGTCCAGCTTGCCGTGTCCGTTGAAATCGCCCACCGCGAAGCCAGCCACGGAATTGCCGCCTGCATCAAGGAATGCCCTGTGCCCGTTTCCCTCGACCCACGCGTCGCTATAGTCGTTGAGTACGGCGTCTAGTTTCCTGTTCTCACCATTGAACTTTCCCACCGCAATGACGCTGATGTTATTGCTGCGCGCGCCCCACCGCCAAGGCCCAAAGGTGCCGTCGCCCCTGCCTAGCTTGATAAGGCCATCGCCGTATTCAGATCCGACGATCAAGTCCGGGATGCCATCGTTGTTGAAGTCACCGGAGGCGATGGCCTGCGGGTACGAAGCCGGGTATCCATACATAATTGGCGGCGCGAATTGCACGGGAGGTGGAGTAGCTCGCTGTTGGGACGAGGAGTGCGGCGGCAAGGATATGCCAAATAGAAGCACGACCGAGAACAATCGCCAATACGTTCCCACAAAACCACCTCGCAAAGCGGACCGCTAAGAATTGCCGGAGCCAGTCGGGAAAGAAAAAAGAAGACCCCGGCGGTCGGTAAAACCTACCCCGGCAGTCCCTCTTTGTCAATATGACAAACCTCGTGGACAGACGGGACGTTCCGCAATTTTCTAAAAACGAGGCCAGTCTGCGATTCCCAAATTGGAACTGGACCAGCTGCCCATCCCGCTTTCTTCTTGACGCCACACCTGCATATCCGATAACATAGAACTGTGAAAATCATCTATAAGCTAATCACTGATCTTTGACAACCGATTCCCAAACCATCGCGACGGCGAAAACTCGGCTTGGAACCGGGCCGGAAGCTTCCCGAAATGGAACCGCGGGCGGTCAGGCATCACTGCAACTTCCATGTTTTGAATATTTTGCCTGTAACTACCTTTAGAACCATAGATCTAGGAGGCAAGAAAAAATCCAGCCCTTTGTTTTCTAGATTTTGCGGAGAAGAGAGTTCTTTTTTTTGTATGTACAAACGGGACGGTCAACGGGAAGCCGAGCCTCTACCGTCTCCTCTGCCACCTAGGCCGTGCGTCCAGATTGAGCACGGGGCAGGGTCAAGAGAATGATGACGGTT